>Ga0068857_100005250_pt1 | contig 11028 bp, 13 predicted proteins | sample KBSCornC72_FD_66591 | JGI IMG/M metagenome (GOLD analysis project Ga0068857, IMG submission 66591) | Corn rhizosphere microbial communities from Kellogg Biological Station, Michigan, USA - KBS Corn C7-2 | ecosystem: Host-associated > Plants > Roots > Rhizosphere > Soil ...
ACGGTGATCACCGCCTGAGTTACTGTCTCGCCGAGATAGGCCTCGGCGGTTTCCTTCATCTTCTGCAGGATGAAGGCGCTGATCTGCGAGGGCGAATAGTCCTTGCCGCCAGCCTGAACCCAGGCGTCACCGTTTGATCCCTTGACGATCTTGTAGGGCACCAGCTCGGTGTCCTTCTTGGTGATCGGATCGTCGAAGCGGCGGCCGATCAGTCGCTTCACTGCGAAAATCGTGTTGTCTGGGTTGGTGACCGCCTGGCGCTTCGCCGGCTGGCCAATCAGACGCTCGCCGTCCTTCGTGAAAGCGACGACGGAAGGCGTGGTGCGCGCGCCTTCTACATTCTCGATGACCTTCGGCTTGCCGCCTTCCATGACGGAGACGCAGCTGTTGGTCGTGCCCAAGTCGATCCCAATGACCTTGGCCATGTTTTTTTCCTCTTTCTTCAGCCCCTCTTCGGCCCCTCTCTGAGGCAGCCGAAATGTTGATTTCCCTCGGGATATAGGTGGCGTTGAGGCGACGACAAGGCATGCAGCAAGAGCGGCAGGGTTCCGGATTTCTTTACCAACTCGGCTTCAGAAGCAGGTCCCGTGGAAACATTGGCGACAGGTGCGTGGCTGAGCCGCGAGCGGGCGATTTGGATCGCCGTCATGTGCGGCATCGTCTCGGCCATCTGTATCGCCGTGTTGGCGGCGATGGCTCATGGCATTCTGGATTATCAGGGGCGGCCGCTCGGGACCGACTTTTCGAATATTTGGACCGCTGGAAGAATGGCTCTCGAGGGGAACGCCGTCGACACCTGGGAGATACCCAAGTTCGTCGCCGTTCAGCAGGAGGTACTCGGCCAGAAGCTGACCGAGGTCTACATCTGGGTCTATCCGCCACCGTTCCTTCTCGTCGCTGCACTGCTTGCGACTCTGCCGTACATCGCGGCCTTGATCGTTTGGCAGCTCGCGACGTTGCTGCCGTTCACCTGGCTGATGTACCGGCTCGTGCCGAGGCGCGAGACATTGCTGCTAACGCTCTCAGCGCCGGTCAACCTGATCTGCCTTACCCATGGGCACAATGGGTTCCTGACCGCCTTGTTACTCGGTGGGGGGCTGGCCCTTCTCGAACGACGGCCGCTCGTTGCCGGTCTGCTGCTAGGCTGCCTCATCTACAAGCCGCAGTTCGCGCTAATCCTGCCGGTACTTCTGCTCGCCGGTCGGCATTGGCGGGCGATTGCCGGTGCGCTCGCATCGTCGGGCGTGCTGATAGCTGCAACGCTCGCGATCTGGGGCTGGCCGGTCTGGCAGGCATTTTTCGCCGCGCTTCCTACCGCGCAGTATATCGTCGTCGAGCAAGGCGGCGCCGGCTGGTACAAAGTGATGAGTCCCTTCGCGGCGGCGCGTTTGTGGGGTGGGGGCATCGGAGCGGCCTATGTGCTGCAGTTTCTCGCAACCGCCTCAGCAGCGGCCGCGGTCGCGTGGATCAGCTGGACGGGAAGGTCGGCGCACCTCCGCAATGCGCTCGTGTGCGCCGCGGTGCTGATCTCTACACCTTATGTGTTCGATTACGACTTCGTCGTGCTTTTGCCGGCCATCGCCTTCCTCTTCCTCGACGCCGAGCGGAACGGCTGGTTCCGGTGGGAGAAGAGCCTGCTCGCGCTCGCCTGGATCGGCCCGCTTTCCGCGAGGCAGATCGCCGAATTCGCCGGCTGTCCCCTCGGCCTGATCATCACGTTCGCAGTCGCGGCAATCGCGATACGCCGAGCCTCAAGGCATCGCCATCCCGCCGTTGACGTGCAACGTTTGCCCGGTGACGTAGCCTGCCTCGCGGCTGGCCAGATAGACGCACGCCGCGCCGATATCGTCACCTGAACCCATTGCGCGCATCGGGATCCTCGCAAGGTTGCTCTCGCGCTGCTGCTCGTTCAGCGCGTCGGTCATCGCCGATGTCATGAATCCTGGAGCGATCGCATTGACCGTGATCCCTCGGCTCGCCAGCTCCTGCGCGACCGACTTTGTCATGCCGATTAGCCCGGCCTTGGAGGCGACGTAATTCGCCTGACCCGGATTGCCTGTGACGCCGACCACGGACGTGATCGAGATGATCCGCCCAAACCGCGCCTTCATCATCGGCTTGGCCGCTGCGCGCATCAGCCGGAACGCGGCTTCGAGATTGATGCGGATGACTTCTTCGAATTCCTCATCCTTCATGCGCATCAGAAGATTGTCGCGGGTGACGCCGGCATTGTTGACGAGAATGTCGAGCTTGCCACCGAGCACGTCGACCGCCTGCGGCACGAGTTGGTCGACCGCGGCGCCGTCTGAGAGATTGCATTGCAGCGCGACGTGATCGCCACCCAAGGACGAACGGAAACCTTCGAGCTTCTCGACATTGCTGCCCGATACCGCAAGGCGCGCGCCCTGCCCTGCCAGCGCCTTTGCGATCGCGCTTCCAAGCCCGCCCGAAGCGCCGGTCACCAGCGCGGTCATGCCGCTCAAATCGAACATTTATGCAATCTCCTTCGCCAGCGTTTCGATGTCCGCGATCGTCGCCACGCTTGTCACCTTCGCGTCGGGCGCGATGCGCTTGACCATCGAACCGAGCACTTTGCCGCCGAGCTCGACAAACTCCTCGACCCCTGCCGAAGCCATTTCCGCGACGCTTTCGCGCCAGCGGACCATGCCGGTCACCTGCTCGACGAGAAGCTCCCGGATCCGATCGGGGTCGCTTAACGGGTGGGCGGTGACATTTGCATAGAGCGGAACCGCCGGCGGGCCGATGTCAGTCTGTCCGAGCGCGTCGGCCATTGCGTTTGCGGCGGGCTGCATAAGTGAGCAGTGGAATGGTGCCGAGACCGGCAGCGGCACCGCCCGCTTGGCACCCATCTCCTTGGCCATGGCGATCGCCCGGTCGATCGCCGCCGTGTGGCCGGAGAGGACAACCTGGCTCGGATCATTGTCGTTCGCGACTGCGCAGACTTCGCCCTGGGCAGCCGCATCCGCGATCTTTTGGGCGAGATCGAGATCGGCACCGAGGAGCGCCGCCATCGCCCCCTGTCCCACCGGAACCGCCGCCTGCATGGCCCGGCCGCGCAGCTTCAGCAGTCTAGCGGTCGTCGCAAGATCGAACGAGCCCGCGGCGCATAGCGCGGAATATTCGCCAAGGCTGTGACCAGCGACGAAGTTTGCCGCTTTGGCGAGTTCGATACCGCCGTCCTTGGTCAGCGCCCTGAACACCGCAATTGAATTCGCCATAATCGCGGGCTGCGCATTTTCGGTCAGCTTGAGTTCGTCGTCCGGTCCATCGCGCATCAGCTTGAACAAGTTCTGCCCGAGCGCCTCATCCACCTCGCCAAATACGTCGCGTGCCGTGCGGCTCGCCTTCGCGAGCTCGGCGCCCATGCCCACCGCCTGGCTGCCCTGCCCTGGAAAAAGGAATGCCCGCATCAATCTCCCCTTTGGTCGCGGCGCGGTTAGGCGCGGGCGTTCGGATTGCCAAGTCCGCGTGGCGGTGCGAAGCCTCTGCGATGTCCGACGAAGTCGTGCCCATCGACACGCAGCCCGAGCCCGCATCGCGCATGCTCGGCAAGTGGATGAGCGCGGCGATGGTCGTGGGCACGATGATCGGCTCGGGCATCTATCTGCTGCCGACTACGCTTGCGCCGTACGGCTACAATCTCGTCATCGCCTTTCTGCTGACCGGCTTCGGCACGATGTGTCTGGCCTTCGCCCTCGCGCGCCTTGCCGCATCCATGCCCGGCGGACCCTTCGCTTATGTGACGCAAGCCTTTGGCGAGACGGCGGCATTCGTGACCCTTTGGAGCTATGTGATTTCGCAGATTACCGGCGTCGCGGGTGTCGCGGTGGCCGTCGCGGGAGCGCTCAGTCACGTTTTTCCGGCGGTCGCTTCAGGGCCCGGCCTGATCGCAGTCGCTATCGGCAGCATTGCCATCCTGACCGTCGTCAATCTCGGCGGCGCACGCTCCGCTGGCGTGCTTCAGGTCATCGCGACGCTGATCAAGATTGTACCGCTGCTCGCCGTCGTTGTTTTCGTGATGGTCCGTCTTGGCACGGGTCAGCCTCTGGAGCAGCTCGAACCGACGCCGCTGGGCGTCGCGCCAATCACGATAGCCGGCGCGCTGATGCTCTTCTCACTGACCGGCTTCGAAGCCGCCGCGGTGACCGCCAATGTGACTCGCGATTCCACCTCGACGGTGCCGATGGCCACCATTGCCGGAACCGGCTTCACGGCGATCATCTACCTGCTCTCGACGGTGGCCGCGCTGATGCTTCTTCCGAGCGTCGTTGCCGCCAAGAGCGGCGCTCCGTTCGCCGACGCAATCGCCCCGATCCTTGGGCCTTTGGCAGGCATGCTCGTCGCGGTCATTGCCGCCGTCAGCGCATTCGGCACTGCAAACGCACTTCTGCTCTTCGCCGCTGAAATCAGCCGAACGCTTGCAGTTGCAGGTGACCTCCCGCGCATCTTTCGCCGCACCAACTCAGTCGGAGCGCCCGCAGGCGCGGTGCTGATTTGCGCCGGAATCGCTGCGCTACTCGTCTTTGCGAGCTCGTCCGCGAATTTCGTCACGCTCTACGTGTTTATCACGTTAGTTTCGACGGTGGCCGCGCTAGTGCTCTACGCGGTTTGTGCAGCGGCCGCTCTCAAGCTGCGGGTGACCGGACACTGGCCAATCATCGCGGTGATTGCCCTCCTCTACTCGCTGGCGATGTTCATCGGCGCAGGATGGGAAGCGACATTGTGGGGTTTCGCGCTGGCGCTCGCCGGACTTCCCGTGCGCTTTATCTCGCGTTTGCTAAACGGCTCCAGCCGGGCGGTGGTGGTGAGTCCAGCCGCGCCTCGGGAATGAGGTTCCGCAGCTTCTTTGCGAAGCTCCTCAGGCACACTTCGCTCGTCCCCAGCGGTCCCGCCTCATAGGCCGGGGACTGCATGCCGAGCTGTACGCGCGTGATCAGCTCCGTGTCTTCGGCATTCACGCGGCGGTTGATGCGCCAGTTGAGGTGACGCGCAGCCCTCATTTCCCGCCGCTCGTCAGGGAGCGCGTAGCTGATCTCGCGGATCACCGTTTCGGTCGCACTGACCGGCAGGAATTGCATGAAATCTACCTGGTCGGGATAGATGTCGAAGGCGACGTTGGGGAACAGCTTGTAATAGAGCCACTTGCGTTGATGGCTTTCCGGCAGACGTTCGACGCGCGGAAGGAGCCGCTGGTACGCTCGCTCCGAAGGGTTCGCCGACTCCTTCTCGACCAAATCTCCATCCATCCGGTCGACATGATCCTGCGCCTCGATCCGGTAGTTGCGGCCGAACAGCCGTGACAGTCCGGGATGCCCGACGGGGATGTGGAGGTGGTCGGAATAATTGTCCGCGATCGTCTTCCAGTTGAGCATGCGCGGGCGCAGCGTGACGCGGCCCATCACCCGCAGATCTTCGAAGCGGTAGAGCGCCACCTCGTCCGCATAGGGTGCCATTATCTCCGCGACAGACGGCGCGCCGGGCTCCAGCGTCACGAACATGAAACCGTGCCAGTTCTCTAGCGCGACAGACTTCAGGCCCAGCTTGTCCGGCTGCAACCCCGGATATTCGTGTCGGTGCGGCACTCCCACCAGCCGCCCATCGCGGGCGTAGCTCCACGCGTGATAGGGGCAAGTTAGCACCTTCGCACATCCGCCATTGCCTTCGACCAGCCGTGACCCGCGGTGTCGGCAGACGTTGGAGAATGCGCGCACCTCGCCATCGTCGCCGCGTATGACGATCACGCTCTCGCCAATATATTCGATTGTGCGCCACTCGCCCGACTCGGCGATCTCGCTCTCATGGCAGACCACCTGGGGCGCAGCACGCAGGAACGCCTTTTTTTCGGCCTCGAAGAATTCTGGGTCGAAATAGAGCCAGCCGGGCAGGCTCATGTCGTCAAGCGGGTCTTTCCCGAGCTTGAGGCTGCGCAGCTGGGTCGCCATGTCCTTCATGTGCCATTTGCGGCCTTTTGCGTCCAGCGGAAGCGGCTCAGGCCGCAGCGATCCCGCGGTAACGGAAATCCCGCAGCCGGAAGTGGATCGGGATGATCGCCAGCAATGATCGGGTTGAGGTAAGTACCGTCGCCGCGGTCGGCCCTGCGTTGGCCTTCAAACCCTTTTCCTGTTCTAGGCTGGCCGCGCGCGTGCAATTCTTCGGGGACTCGTGCCGCTTGGGCCGGCTCAGTTCCGTCGGCGCGGCTGAGCGGCAACGACACTGCACCCGCTGCCAACCCTTTGAACATCGTCCTGCGCGAGAACGGCATGCAAGCCCTTCAGTGATTGCGCTAACACGATGCTAGGCGGAAGGGCTGCTGTCCACTCGAACTGAAACGCGACGCCATCTTCCGCGGCGATCGCGAGTTCGAGGCGCTGATCGCCAGAATTGGCTATAAGGATCGCGTCCCGGTCGCGACCTTAGTGCGGCGGGAACTGCGCGTGGATCACGGTCGCGTTCGGCAGCTGGCACTGGCCCACCCCGCCGCCGGCCATGCCCGAGCGCGGCCGGATCAAAGTGAAGTGGCAGCGCATGTATCCGCCAGGTCCCTGCAGGTTGGCGAGGACCTGCCCGCTATAATGGGTGATGGTCTCCTCGTTGGGACCCCAAGGGCCCCAGCCGCCCCAGCCCCAGCCCCAGCGCCGTCCACCCCATCCGCCGCCCCAGCCCCAGCCAGGGCCCCAGCCGTTCCACAACGGCCCATAGTCCATGACGCGGCTTTCTTGGGTGACCTGGAAGAAGAGTCCCTGGAAGACCTGGCCGTTGGTCAGGCTCGCAACCATCGTCCCGCGCGTCCCGCCCGTCTCCCTCCAGACGAAGGTAGCGCCGAGGTTCCCCTTCGCGGATTGGCCCGTCCCCATCCCCGTGGTGGTGCATCCGGCGATCGCAATTGCGAAAAGCGACGCCGCTGCGGCCCTGATCGTTAGTGCAGTCATCGTGTCGCTCCTTTCGAGCATAAAACGGTTGAGCGTGCGTCGCGGCTCCAACTCTATGCAAGTTCATCTTTCAGTGGGCTGGACGGGACGTGAAGTTCATGAGCTCGCTTGCCTTTTCAGGCATCCTCGCCCATAGGCGCCGCGCTGGCGCACGGCCCTGCTGCTGCGCCTGTACTTTTTACGAAGACAGCCGGAGGGGCGTGCCATCGGGGCCCGTCAGCGATCGGCCAAGAGAGAGACGTGAAGCATGCCGCTCTACGAGCATGTTTTCCTCGCGCGCCAAGACCTTGCGCAAGCCCAGGTCGATGCGCTCGCGGAAAACGCCACCAAGATCATCGAAGACAATGGCGGGAAGATCGCCAAGACGGAGACCTGGGGTCTCCGCTCGCTCGCTTATCGCATCGCCAAGAATCGCAAGGCGCATTATGTGATGCTCGACATCGACGCCCCACCGGCGGCGATTTCCGAGCTCGAGCGCCAGTCGAACATCAACGAGGACGTGATCCGCTTCCTCACCATCAAGGTCGACGAGCATGAAAAGGGCCCGTCGGCGATGATGCGCCGCAGTGACAAGGACCGCGAGCGTGGGCCGCGCGGCGATCGCGGCGACCGCGAGGATCGTCCGAGCTTCCGTGCTCCGCGTGAAGAGGAGGTCGAATAATGGCCCGCGCATTCTTCCGCCGCCGCAAATCCTGCCCCTTTTCGGGCAAGGACGCGCCGAAGATCGACTATAAGGACGTACGCCTGCTGCAGGGCTTCGTTTCGGAGCGCGGCAAGATCGTTCCGTCGCGCATCACCGCCGTCTCGTCCAAGAAGCAGCGTGAGCTCGCGCGCGCCATCAAGCGCTCGCGCCACCTCGGCCTGCTTCCCTACATCGTGAAATAAGGAGCGCTCGACATGGAAGTTATCCTGCTTGAGCGCGTCGAGAAGCTCGGCGCCATCGGCGATGTGGTGAAGGTCAAGGACGGTTTCGCCCGCAACTATTTGCTGCCGCGCAAGAAGGCGCTTCGCGCCAACGAGGCGAACCGCAAGGTCTTTGAAGCCAACCGCGCGCGGATCGAGGAAGACAACGCCAGCCGGCGTTCGGACGCGGAGAAGGCAGCCAAGGGCGTCGACGGCAAGAGCGTCAAGCTGATCCGTCAGGCCTCGAACACCGGCCAGCTCTACGGTTCGGTCAGCGCACGCGATATCGCCGAGGCACTCGAGGGCGTCGGCGCGCAGGTGGCCAAGAGCCAAGTCGTGCTCGATCGTCCGATCAAGGCGATAGGCGTGCACGACATCAAAATCGCGCTTCACCCAGAAGTGTCGGTGACCGTGAAGGTCAACGTCGCCCGCTCGCCGGAGGAAGCCGATCTGCAAGCTCAGGGCATCGACGTCCTGCAGCAGATGTTCGAGGAAGAGGCCGCTCCGCTGGTCGCCGAGGAGCTCGCTCCTGCCGGCGACATGGCAGAGACTGCCGACATTGCTGCTGAGGCCGCAGCCCCGGAACGCGAAGGCGAGCAAGCCTAACTCTTCTCGTCCGCACTAATCCAAAGGCCGCTGGTCGCAAGATCGGCGGCCTTTTTGCATCTGCGGCGTTGTTCGGGAGACAGGCGAGCAAGGAGGCGAGGCATGGAAGGCGAACGCGATAAGCGCCGCGATGCGGCGAAAGAAAATCCGATCGGCCAGGACAGCACCAAAAACGAATATGGCGAAATCGGCGAGCAGAGCCAGCCGGCAGCAGGCTCGGCGCCGCCGCGGAGTCTCGGCACCAAAGGCGAGGAATTTGGCCAAATGGCCGACTACGATCGGTCCGGCCAGCAGGGCCAAAGCGGCACCGGCCAGGCGGATCTCGGCAGCCAGGCGGCAACGACGCTCGCCGGCCGCTCCGACCAGCAGGATCTCCGCATCGACCAGCCGGGACACGTCAGCGGCGCTAGCGAATCGACAGGCGAAGGTTTCATTGGCGCTCAGGCCACCGGCTCGGACAATTATCTGCAGGGGTCCGAGAGCGCCTCGTCAGCGAAAGCGACTGAAGGCACGAACTTCGCCCCCCAGGGCCGTGGTGCGACTGAAGATGAGGAGGACGACGGTAGCGAGGGTCACCCGAGCTAATCGGCGTTCTTGGTCAGGAATGCGATCTCGCGCTCGATCCATGGCGCGAAGCTAGGCCGCGCCAGGATTCGGTCGACATAGGAGACCGTCCGCGGATAGCGTTCCGGATCCACGCGCGTCTTTGTGTGCCGGAAATTCGCGAACGGGCCGGCGACTGCAATGTCGGCCAAGGTAAGGCAATCTCCGACCAGGTAGCCGCCTTCGTCGGGTACCGTTCTCTCGAGATAGTCGAGGATAGGCGGCAAGTCGTTGAGTTCCGCCTGCTTCGCGGCTTCGATGTCGCCAGGCCGCCCGAGGAAGCGCGGCGCGACGATCAGATTGAAAAAAATCTTCGCTCCGCATGAGACTAGGATCGTGTCCGCGAATTCCTCGAACCAGACGGTCTTGCCGCGGGCGCGCGGCTCCGCCGGGATCAGCGCCGGCTCCGGGAATTTCGCTTCGAGATAGTGAATGATCGCACTGGAATCGGACACCGCGTAATCGCCGTCGCGAAAGCCCGGCATCTTGCCGAACGGACTCGCGGCGCGAAAAACAGGATCGGGATCGCCGGGACGGACAGGCGTCACATCGAGTTCGATGTCCTTCTCAGCAGCGTAAGCGAGCACTTTGCGCACGAACGGCGAGAGCGACGAGCCGTACAGAATCATGCCGAAACACCTCCCCAATAGCGACGAGCGGCGGAGACTTGGGCTGTCTCGCCCGTTGAATGGCAGAAGAATTAGGAGAGGACATGATGCGCAGCAACAGCGGCAAGGATGAATCGCGCAACAACCTGCGCGACCCGACCATGCGTGACCGCGACCTGGATCGCGGCGGCACCGCAACTGCTCAGAAAAACCGCAAAGCGCCCGCCGATCACCGGATTGGGCGCAAGGACTAGCCGATGCACAACGGCTTTAGAGGAAGCTATGAACATCAACATCACAGATCCCATCTTCCACGACGAAGCGAAGGCGCTCGCACACCTAGAGAGCGATTGCTGACCTCGCCTTACCTATCGGCCGACTAACGAACTCGCAGCCTAGTTACTTCCAGCCTCCGCGCTGGCTTGGCGAGCGCCGCAAGCGCTGGACTCGCTCGTAGCTTGGCGTCAGCTTCGGACCGTCGAGTCCAATAAGGGGTGCGCATATGGCGACCAATGGCTGGGAGAAGGCCCCGAACGGGAAGATTGCTGCACCAGTAGCGGCTTGGGACGCTGTTATTGGCGGTACGTACGTGCTGCTACGCATTCAATACGGCGAACACGAGCATCAAGACGTTCAGGCGGTTCAAGTTGGAATGACCGCGGAGCAAGCTCGATTGCTTGCTGATGATCTTCGGATAATGGCAGACCGTCTGGATGAGCAAGACTAGGGCGAAGCGCAGGAGCCATAAGGACTCGGTGTCTAGCGCCGCCCCGCCGCCACTGAACTGCTTACTTGGACGATGATTCCCGCTGTGCGAGCTTCTGAAGCTGTGCGGACTGCTGAGCATCCGCCTAAGCGCCGCCTCACGTTGCGCCACGGTCTCCTCTTCGGAGTAGATTTCTGTGTCACGCTTCAAGCGACTTTTCCGCAAGACCGCCGAGAAGCTCCGCGAATTTCGCAAGCGAATTATGGACGTCAATGACTTCAGACTCCGCGTAATTCACGGGGTGCTTCGCCAAACGAACCGCCGAACGATGGAATGGCACACGCACGCGGTCAAAATCGTCGGGCTGGACGCGAGGATGGTCGAGTGAACTTACTCAAACGATGAGATTAGGCGAAGGCTAGGAGATGAGCGACCTCGCTCAGGAGATTTCGCCATTTCATCGCTGCCATCGTTGGCATCCCACATCCGGCGAACTCCGCGTAAATCCTCTCGGCTAGCTCGCCACGCTAATATGGCGCGACTGATCCCAGTTGCGGATTCCTTCACTTGCCACAACGGCAAAAATGTAGGACAGTACTAAAACCTTATTGGTTCGTTTGTGAGGAGCGTCGACCATGATCACGCGCATTCG
>Ga0068857_100005256_pt1 | contig 11023 bp, 8 predicted proteins | sample KBSCornC72_FD_66591 | JGI IMG/M metagenome (GOLD analysis project Ga0068857, IMG submission 66591) | Corn rhizosphere microbial communities from Kellogg Biological Station, Michigan, USA - KBS Corn C7-2 | ecosystem: Host-associated > Plants > Roots > Rhizosphere > Soil ...
ATGTATCCCGACCAGAGCCTCTATCCAGCCAATAGCGTGCCAGAGGTTGTGCGCAGGATCAACCAGGCTTTGCAACGCGCCGACCAGATTCAGCACAGCGAGGGCAACGACGACACCTACTGGTTCGCGCCGATCGTGGCCGATGCCGAAGCCGGTTTCGGCGGGCCGCTGAACGTCTTTGAACTCATGAAAAGCATGATCGAGGCTGGCGCGGCTGGCGTGCACTTTGAGGACCAGCTCTCGTCCGAGAAGAAATGCGGGCACATGGGCGGCAAGGTCTTGATCCCCACGCAGAACGCCGTGAAAAACCTGGTCGCGGCCCGCCTGGCTGCTGATGTGATGGGCGTGCCGACCGTTCTGGTGGCCCGCACGGACGCCAATGGTGCGCATCTGCTCACCACCGACATCGATCCCGCCGACCACGCCTTCCTGACTGGCGAACGCACCGTCGAGGGCTTTTTCCGCATTCGTGGCGGCATCGACTCCGCCATCGCACGCGGCCTCTCTTACGCGCCCTACGCCGATCTGATCTGGTGCGAAACCTCCGAGCCGAACGTCGAGGAAGCGCGCCGTTTCGCTGAAGCCATCCACGCGAAATTCCCCGGTAAACTGCTGGCCTACAACTGCTCTCCCTCGTTCAACTGGCGCAAGAAGCTGGACGAAGCGACCATCGCGCAATTCCAGGTCGAGCTTGGCAAGATGGGCTACAAGTTCCAGTTCGTGACCCTGGCCGGTTTCCACGCCATCAACTACAGCATGTTCGAGCTGGCCCTCGGCTACCGCGATCACGGCATGGCCGCGTACTCGAAGCTGCAACAGGCCGAGTTCGCACTCGAAGCTCAGGGCTATAGCGCGACCAAACATCAGCGCGAGGTCGGCACTGGCTACTTCGACGAGGTAGCCCAGGTCATCGCCGGTGGCCTCTCGTCAACCACGGCCCTCGCTGGCTCAACCGAAGCAGAACAGTTTCATTAAAATTTGTATCGAATGATGTGGATAAAAATAGATCTGTGGCCACAGATCTATTTTTATCCACATCATTCGATACAAATTTTCTATTTGCGTTTCTTGGCAGGAAAAGATATGCTGCAAGCGAAGGCGGGATGCACTTTTTGCTTGAGAACGAAAGGATTGCTTGCTATGACCCAGACGAGATCACACGAGAACATTGAGATTACTGCTCCGGTGAGCGCGGAATTTGCTGAGATTTTGACGCCGGACGCGCTGAAGTTTGTGGCGACTTTGATCCGCGCGTTTGGCCCCAGGCGTGCTGACCTGTTGCGGCGACGGGCTGAGCGTCAATTGCGCATCGATGCTGGTGAACTGCCGGACTTTCTGCCTGAAACCGCTCACGTGCGCCAGAGCGACTGGACGATCGCGCCATTTCCGGCTGACCTGCAAGATCGACGTGTCGAGATTACTGGTCCGGTCGATCGCAAGATGGTGATTAACGCGCTGAATTCGGGCGCGAAGACCTACATGGCCGATTTCGAGGATTCGCATGCTCCCACCTGGGACGCGACGATCCAGGGCCAGATCAACGTGCGTGACGCGGTGGCCGGGACGATCACGTATCAAAGCCCTGAAGGTAAGTCGTACAAATTGAACGACAAACTTGCGACGCTGATCGTGCGTCCGCGTGGCTGGCATCTGCTGGAAAAGCACGTGCTGCTTGATGGGCAGCCGATCTCTGGTGGCATCTTTGATTTCGCGCTCTTCTTCTTCCATAACGTGCGCCCGCTGCTGGCCAAAGGTAGCGGCCCCTACTTCTATCTGCCCAAGATCGAGAGTCACCTGGAGGCGCGGCTGTGGAACGATATCTTTGTCATGGCGCAAGACCTGCTCGGCGTTCCCCAGGGCACGATCAAGGCCACGGTGCTGATCGAGACCATCCTGGCCACCTTTGAGATGGACGAGATTCTCTACGAACTGCGCGAGCATTCGGCGGGCCTCAACTGTGGGCGCTGGGACTATATCTTTAGCGCGATCAAGAAGTTTCGCAATCTGCCCGCGTTCATCTTTCCCGATCGCGCCCAGGTGACGATGACCACGCATTTTATGCGCTCGTATTCGCTGCTGGCTATCAAAACCTGCCATCGGCGCAACGCTCCGGCCATCGGTGGTATGGCCGCGCAAATCCCGATTAAGAACGATCCAGTGGCCAACGAAGAGGCGTTGAGCAAGGTGCGCGCCGACAAACACCGCGAGGCCACCGATGGTCACGATGGTACCTGGGTGGCTCATCCGGGCCTGGTGACGATTGCGATGGCTGAATTCGACGCGGCTATGCCCACGTCCAATCAGATTGCCCGCCAGCGCGACGATGTGCAGGTCACGGCAGCCGATCTACTCAAGGTGCCGGAGGGCACGATCACCGAGGCCGGGTTGCGCAACAATATCAGCGTCGGTCTGCAATATCTCGAATCGTGGTTACGCGGCTCCGGGTGCGTGCCGATCAATAATCTCATGGAGGACGCGGCTACCGTCGAAATCTCACGCGCCCAGGTCTGGCAGTGGATTCACCATCCCAAAGGCGTGCTCGACGATGGGCGCAAGGTCACGGTTGAGCTCTTCCGCCAGCTCGCCCAGGAAGAACAGGCGAAGGTCGAGGCTACGCTGAGCCGCGAACAGCTCGCCGAGCGCCGTTTCCACGATGCCGCCCGTATCCTCGATGAGATCATCACCGACAACGAATTCGTCGAATTCCTGACCCTGCCCGCCTACCGCTATCTCGCGTAAAACACGTCAAAACCTGAAAGAGGACTCGCTGAAGCGGCCCACTTTCGCGTTCAACGGCGTTGATCGGCGGTGTGAAGGCCAAAACGTGAGAAAATCCAGGCCCTTTGATGAGCCTGGATTTTTTTTGGCGGCGAGCTATTGACAAAAATGAAACAGTGACTACTTATTACGTGCTGGATCGCGTTTAGAACGTGAGGAAACTCACGCCGCTGCCAGGGCTGAACTCGACATTAACGACATGCGTGCCGCTGCCGCCCCAGTTCATGTTGCTGGCAATCACATCGCCATTGCTCAGGATTTTCTCCACAACTGCGACATGTCCATAGTTATAGGCACCCTGTGTCCAGGCCTGGAGGACCATGATCGCCCCGACCGTTGGCCTGCTGGAGACGTGCCAGTGATACTGGTACGCGCGCTGGGTCCACTGCCAGGCATCAGAGTTGTAATACCAGGGAACATAAACACCGGTCAACTCGTGGTACCGTTGATCGGCCCACCAGGTGCATTGTCCATACGGGAAAGAGTTGTAGGTACCCTTGACGGCGTTGCCATCACTGGAAGTAGGTGCAGACGTGGTCGTTGCGGTGTTGCCAATGCAGATGGTCTGATTGACATAGATCAGGTTTGCATTGGAAATATGATTCTCCGACGCCAGCTTCTGCCAGGTGGTGCCATAGCGGGTCGCAATTTTTGCGAGCGTATCTCCACTGACGACCTTGTATGCCGTCACACCAGATGCACAGGTTGTCGAGGCGAAGGCTTTACCCACGCTCGATCCTACGCCGCCGATAAGAAATAACGCGACCAGCCCGAACACAACGCCGACCCGCGCAACTAGCCTTTTATTCTCCTTCGCGATGGGTGCTAGACGTTGCCAATTCAAAGATGCTTGCTTCAGCATAAATAAAATCTCCCTTTCGAAATGTCCCTTTTGTCAAAAGAGTTCGCCGCGCCCATCTGTGTTTTTCTAGATGAGCATGTATCAATATATACCAGAGTATTTTGCCCTGGTCGAACTTGTGGAGCAAATTTAGGAGGAAGGTACTAGAAGGAAATAGATTTCTCAACCTGGTTTGGATTGGCCTGGCAAGCACTGCGACGCTCAACAAATGCCAGAGAACGCGGATATATTGGGAGGCAGAGGTGATAAAGATTCCAACGCCGGGGATTTTTGTTGGACATTGGCGGCGAAACCTATTTACAAGCCTTATAACAGCCTATTCCGCGCCTAACAGGTTGGCTCAGATGTATTGTATACTCGTGCGAGGGAAAAGTTTTTGCCGCTATTTCCCGATGCAAAATTCGCTGAAGATACGTTCCAGCAGATCGGCGCTGGCGGTTTCGCCGGTCACTTCACCCAGCGCGGTATAGGCGGCGTCGAGATCGATTGAGACAAAATCGAGCGGTAGGCCCTGGGCGAGCGCGGATTGAGAGGCGCGCAAGTGTTCGGCGGCAGCCTTGAGCGCGGCCTGGTGACGGGCGCTGGTAATCAGGGCTTCGGAGCCGAACGAGGCGTGCCCGGCCAGCACAAGCTCGGCCAGCGTCTCTTCGAGTTCGGTAAGACCTGAGTTGGTTAACATCGAAGTAAGCACGCATTTCGTTCCCGGCCAGAGCTGGCTCACTTCTTCAAGCTCCAGCCTTTGCGGCTGATCGGTTTTATTCACCACGATCAGCACCGTTCTGCGTCTCTCGCCGCTCGCCAGCACTCCATTCTGTGCGTCAGTGGAAGATGGTTTGGCGGTGAGTGAGTGACCGAAGCCCATGGCGCGCAATTCGGCGGAAACCTGGCGGTCGCGTTCGTTCAGTGGCTCGGAGCCGTCGAAGACTAGCAGCACGACCTCAGCGCCCTCTGCGGCTGCCCGGCTCCGTTGCACGCCGATCTGCTCGACGGGATCGCTGGTGGGTGTGATCCCGGCGGTATCGATCAGGTAGAGCGGGATGCCGCGTAGATTGGCGACCTCTTCGACGGTATCGCGAGTCGTACCAGCGATGGGCGTGACAATGGCGCGTTCGGTACGCAGCAGCGCGTTGAGCAGGCTCGATTTTCCCACGTTGGGCCGTCCGATGATCGCGGTGCGCAAGCCCTGGCGATAGAGTCGTCCCTGTTCGGACCCGGCCAGCAGAGTCGCGACCCGCTGTTGCGCGACCTCGATCAGTGGGCGTAACTCGGCAGCGGTGGGCGTGGGAATATCGTCTTCGGGAAAGTCAATGCTGGCCTCGATGCGCGCAATTACGCCCAGAATCGCGTGGCGGGCCTCCTTGATCTGCTCTGAAATCTGCCCCTGGAGCTGCTGCATCGCCAATCGTTGTCCGGCCTCGGTCTGCGAGCGAATCAGGTCCATCACCGCCTCAGCTTGAGCGAGGTCCAGGCGACCGTTGAGGAAGGCGCGCATGGTGAACTCGCCCGGGTTGGCCAGCCGCGCGCCACTGGTCAGCAGGAGGCGCAAGATACGTTGCAGAAGTAATGGCCCGCCATGTCCCTGAATCTCAACTACATCTTCGCGCGTATAGGTGTGTGGAGCGCGCATAAAGGCCACCAGCACCTCGTCGAGCGTCTCGTGCGTGGCTGGATCAACAATCCGCCCATAGGTCAGCATATGCGAGGGCGGCAGGTCGGTATCTTTGTGCCTGGAAGTGCGAAAAAGTGGTCGGACGAGGGCAAAGGCTTCAGCCCCACTCACTCTAATCACGCCAATCCCGCCCTGCCCTGGCGGGGTCGCAATGGCTGCAATCGTATCGTTCTGCATGGTCAATATTATAGCGCGAATGTCCAGCAGTTAAACAGGGGTGATCCGTTCAGGATGCGTATACACATTCATCGTATGCGCGCGTAAGAAGCCGATCAGGGTGATGCCGCTCTGGTCGGCCAGTTCGACAGCCAGGCTGGAAGGCGCGGAGATGGCCGCGATACAGGGAATGCGCGCGCGTAAGGCTTTCTGGATAATCTCGAACGAGGTGCGTCCGCTGACCAGCAGTAATGCCCACGAGTAGGGCAGTGTTGAAGATAGGATGCCATTGCCGATTAGCTTATCGACGGCGTTATGACGCCCCACATCTTCGCGCAAGATGCGCAACTCGCCCTGGGTGTCGAAGAGGCCAGCCGCGTGCAGACCGCCAGTGTGCGCGAAAACCGCCTGGGCCGCGTGCAATTTTTCCGGCAGATCGTAGAGGCTGCTCGCCGTGATCCGCACATCATCGGTAGGCAGCGGCTCGCTCGTGCAAAGGACATCAGCGATACTATCTTTACCACAGAGGCCACAACTGGCGGAGACCGCGAAATGGCGCGTGAAAGCCGTCTCAGCCGCCGCTTGCATCAATTCTGGCCGCAAAAGCACATCAACCACATTTGGTAAGGGCAACCCGTCGTCGTCAGTGGCCGCGTGAATGCGCAGAAGATCGTCCGGTTGTTGAATGATGTTTTCGGTGAGCAGAAAGCCAGCCGCCAGTTCATCATCGTGGCCGGGGGTGCGCATAATCACGGCCAGGCTGCGCCCACCGAGGCGAAGCTCTAATGGCTCCTCGACGGTCAGATACTCCTCGCGCCGCACGCTCGCGCCATCCTGCCAGTGTTCGACATGCGTATTCAGGACGCGCTCAGGGTCGAGCGGCGACCGCCAGAAGTCCGTTTCAACCATGTTGATCTATCCTCTTCGTTGTTCTGGACGCGCTACGTTGCGCCTATAGCGTTGTTCGGGCTGCGTGACGTGCTGCAAAGAGTCGGTGATACGGGTTGCGCTGGTCTCTGACGCGGGCAAACGTTGACGTTTAAAGTAGTATTTGCACGCGCCTGGCCTGATCGGGTCTGGTGGCTCAATCGCGACCAGGCCCCAGCCTTCTTGCTCCAACCAGCTCCACGCCTCGTACTCTTCATCGAAATCACGCACGACATCGCCGGAAATCCGAAAAACCATCGTGCCTAACAGGTAGACATGTTCCCAACGAACCATATTACTATCCTTCACTATTTTACTCGATTTTCCAGAAGAATCAACGTTTGCGAACGGAAAGATTAGGGCCTGGGTGAATTTTCCTCGGTTTAGTTGACGCATCACATGGGCAGTGCTAGGATATGCCAAGCGGGTCCACTTTTATCAGACAGAGGCGACAGATGCATCAGTATGTGAATGCCAGTAATGAACTTTTGCGCAAACGCGGCTATCGACTCACGCCCCAGCGTTTTCTCATCATGAGCGTGATTCAGGATGCCCATGAACATCTGAGCGTGGAACAGATCGCCGAGCTGGTGCAGCAACGCAATCCCTATGTCAGCCTCTCGACCGTCTATCGCACGCTGGAACTTTTGCGCGAATTGGGCCTGGTGCGCGAGAATCGCCTGCCCGGTGAGCAGCCACGCTACGAAATCGCCGAGGGTCAGGCGCATCATCATCTTGTCTGTCGCCATTGTCGCGCGGTGATTCACCTGGACGAGCAGCTTCTCGGCGATCTCCACGAAAAGCTCCAGGCCGACTATCGCTTTCACAACCTGACCCTTGACCTGATGGTCACCGGCTACTGTCAGGAGTGTTGGGAAAACCTGCAACAGAACTAGCACACGAGGAACATTTTGATTTATCTCGACCATTTGCTCGAAGCCACACGCGGCTCTCTGGCATATCCAGGCAAACACGACCATTTTGAGGCATTTAATCACGATACCCGTCAGCTTTTGCCCGGCGAACTCTTTGTCGCGGTACGCGGTGAGCATGGCGATGGCCACGATTTTCTGCTCGAAGCTGCCCGACGCGGCGCGACCGGTCTGCTGATCGAGTCTCAAGCCTTGCAACGCGCTTCCGCCGAGGTCTTGCGCGAACTGGGGACGTGTGGAGTCGCGACGATCGTGGTCGAGGATACGCGCCTGGCCTTGCAGCACTACGCCCAGGCGATTTTGCAACGCTGGCATCCCACTGTGATCGCTGTCACCGGCAGTACCGGCAAAACCAGCACCAAAGAGGCTATCGCCAGCGTCTTGAGTAGCAGCTACGCCACCTTTAGAAGCTGGCAGAATTACAATGATCTGCTTGGTTTGCCGCTGTCATTGGGACGGCTGGAGGAGCGGCACGAGTACGCGGTGCTGGAGATGGCCTGCGATCATCCCGGCGAGATCGGCCAGCTCTGCGCCATTGCGCGTCCCACACTCGGAGTCCTGACCAATCTCAGCACGAACCAGCTCCAATATTTTGGCTCAATGGAGAATCTCGCCGCCGAACTGACCACGCTGCTGACCTGCCTGCCGACCGACGGAGCGGGCTTTGTTGGCGACCTGCCCACTTCCGCGCTCCCGCCTGAGATCAAAGCTCCCATTATCCCATTCAATTTGCAAGCCGCACACAATATCCAGGTGGCCTGGGAGGGCCTGAGTTTTACGTTGCAGGATGAGCAAGCAGAGATCGCGCTCAATTCGCATCTTTTAGGTCAGCATCAAATCTCAACTATGCTCGCCGCCTATCGCGTTGGTTGTCACTGCGGCGTCTCGGTCGAGCAAATTGCGCACGCGCTGGCGAAGGTCGAAGCGGTACGCGGCAGGTTGCACGCGCTCCCCGCGCTCGAACACGCCACGCTGCTCGACGATACCCATAACGCCTGCCCCGCCTCAACGCTCGCCGGGCTGGAGACCTTGCGCGCTCTGCCTGCTGGCCGTCGCATCGCTGTATTGGGCGACATGTTGCGTCTGGGCGAGTTTGAAGAGGAAGGTCATCGGCTGGTTGGCGAACGGGCCGCGTCCTGCGTCGATTACCTGGTGACACGTGGCGAACGAGCAGCCAGCATCGCTGAAGCTGCCCGTCAGGCTGGCTTGCCCGCTGAACGCACAATCGTGACAGCCACGCACGAGGACGCGGCCCAGGCTGCACGCCGTCTCTTAGCCATGCCCGCACCTTCATATAGCCAGGAGAACGCGGCGGCCGTGCTGGTCAAAGGCTCAGAAGAGACGCGCATGGAGCGGGTGAGCGAACTATTGCTGGCTCAACCAGAACAGGCTCCCGTCGAGCTTGTGCGTCAGACGCCGGGCTGGAAGCAGATTGTACTGATGCGGCCTGAACGCCCGACCTGGCTGGAAATCGACCTGAGCGCGATTGCCAATAACACCCGCGCCATGAAACAGCTCGTTGGTCCAGATGTGCGCGTCCTGGTTAGTCTCAAGGCCGATGGCTACGGGCACGGGGCGTTAAAGGTTGCGCGTACAGCTCTGCACAATGGCGCGAGTATGTTAGGAGTCGCCACGGTCAGCGAGGCCACGCCTTTGCGCGAAGCTGGGATTACCGCGCCGATCCTCGTTTTTGGCTATGTGCCGCTCTGGCAGATGCGCGAGGCGGTGCGCCTGGACCTGACCATCACGCTCTACACGCTCGACGCCGCTCGCGCACTCTCACGCGCTGCCATGGCGCTCGGCAAAACCGCGCGCGTCCACGTCAAAGTTGACACTGGCATGAGTCGCCTGGGCATTCGTTCGGAACGCATCGACGAGATTCTGGCGCTTTTGCGCGCAATTCGCGAACTGCCCAATCTCGAACTGGAGGGCCTGTTTACGCATTTCGCCAAAGCCGACTCAGCCGATCACACACACGCGCATCTCCAGCTTGCGCGCTTTCAAGAGGTGCTGCACCGCATCGAGCTAGAGGGCTTGAGACCGCCACTGGTGCACGCCGCCAATAGTGCCGCGACCCTGATGTTACCGGAGGCGCGTTTCGATATGGTGCGTCCAGGTATCGCGCTCTACGGCCTTGAGCCATCGCCTGATGTGCGTTTGCCAGAGGAATTTCAGCCCGCGCTCGCCTTCAAAACCCAGGTCGCCCAGGTCAAGCTCATTCCAGCGGGCGAGGGCATCAGTTACGGCGGTACATTTGTCACCGAGCAGCCAACGTGGATCGCCGTCTTGCCGGTTGGCTACGCCGATGGTTTCAGACGCGCCCCGGCGAATTGGGGTTCGGTGTTGATTCATGGCCAGGAAGCACCGCTGTTGGGCCGCGTCTGTATGGATCAATCGATGGTCGATATCTCGCACATTCCAGAAGTGCGTGTGGGCGATGAAGTGGTGTTGATCGGGCGTCAGGGCAACGCGGCATTGACCGCCGAAACCGTTGCCCAACGCCTGGGAACAATCAACTACGAAGTGGTCGCGGAAATCCTCGCACGTGTGCCGCGCGTGGATTGATCCCTTTATCCATTCAGGCCCCAACGCTTGCGCGTCATTTTCTCCAGCGGGGCAAAGATTAGCGCGTCGATGGCCACGCCAAGCACGATAATCAGCAGCATAACGGCGATGACCTGCTCGGTGTCGAGCAGATCGCGCGCGTTTTCGAGTAGCAGACCCAGACCGATCGTTGTATAGAGCAATTCGCCGGCCATCAACGAGCGCCAGGCGAAGGACCAGCCCTGTTTGAGCCCACTGAGAATCGTAGGAAATGCAGCGGGAAAGATCACCTGCGTGTAAAGCGCGAGGCCGCGTGTTCCCAGGTTGCGCGCGGCTTTGAGGTAGATAGGTGAGATATTTCTGACGCCTGCTTCGACGCCCTGAGTGATCGAGAAGATCGCGCCCATGATTACCACAAAGACGATGGCGCGATCGTTCAAGCCGAACCAGAGGATGGCCAGCGGGAGCCAGCAGATGCTTGGTAGTGCTTGCAGGCCGAGTACGAGTGTGCCGATCGTCTCTTTGAGCAAACTCACTCGCCCAATGAGCAGACCGAGAACCAGCCCGCTGCCAAGCGAGATCGCGTAGCCAACCACCAGTCGTCCTAAACTGGCCAGGATCGCTGGCACAAACTGGCCGCTTTGAAAACCGGTCAGCAGCGAACTGAGCACCTCCAGTGGACTCGGCACATTATAATCCGGCCAGATCCCGCTCTGGAAGATAGCTTGCCAGATAATCACCAGCAAGACATAGAAGAGCACGCGGATAGACCAGCGGCCCCAGGTCGATTTGCGCCAGCGCTGGATCACGGTAGGTGTATCGGTTATTGGTGATTGGTCGAGTGTTTTTGCCATGCTTCTGTTCCTTGTGCCGTCAGAGCAAATCGCACTTCGGCAGTCTGCTCTGACGAATCAGAGCTTATGCGGCTTCGCCGATAGCTTCGCGCAACGCTTCCATAATCTCTGCTGTCTTATCGACGACTTGATGATCTTCCAGGGCACGTGGGCGGGGAAGATCGATGCGAAATTCGCTCACAATGCGCCCTGGACGCGGCGCGAAGACCAGCACTCGATCACCGAGCGCCACGGCCTCGCGCACGTTGTGAGTCACGAAGAGAATGGTTTTGCCCGTGGACGACCAGATTGCCTCTAACTC
>Ga0068857_100005259_pt1 | contig 11020 bp, 8 predicted proteins | sample KBSCornC72_FD_66591 | JGI IMG/M metagenome (GOLD analysis project Ga0068857, IMG submission 66591) | Corn rhizosphere microbial communities from Kellogg Biological Station, Michigan, USA - KBS Corn C7-2 | ecosystem: Host-associated > Plants > Roots > Rhizosphere > Soil ...
CGGGTTGCCGTCGGGATCGGTCAGCACCATGCTTGCGGGGCCGGTGGAAGACTCATCAGCCGCCGCAGTCGGCACGAGGCCTCGACTCTTGAGCGTCCGCTGAATGTCGCGCACATCGTCGAAGTCCGGCAGCGTGCCGCCGGTTCGGTCCCAGCCCGGGTTGAACGTCAGCATGTTCCTGGTGAACCGCGGCCCGTGAAAGAGGCCGCTGGTGCTGGTCGAGTTCTGCAGGACCAACCAGTTCTGGGACTGGTCGCCGGCGACCTGCTTGAAGCCGAGTTTCTCGTAGAACGCTCGAGAGGCGGCGATGTCCTTCACGGCGAGACTGACTGAGAAGTTTCCGAGTTGCATCTGACCATTTCCTGAAGCCGGGCGGCTCGTGGCGAGCGGCGTGTGCGGGATCGCCGCCGCGGGACGGGTAAGGACACATACGAACGTGACTCCCAACCTCCCAGCAAGCCGATTCGCTGCAGTTTCTGGAGTTTGGGAAGTGAGGGTTGGACGTTGGACCGGTCATATCCCTCCCGTTTGCTTGCGCCCGCCTTGGCATTGGTCATAACATATGTGTCTATGACATCTATTGACCGGCGGATGCTGGACCGGGAGCTGAAGAAAGGCTCGGCGGAGCTGATCATCCTGTCGATCGTCGAAAGCCGGGCCCGGCACGGCTACGAGATCAGCAAGCTGATCGAAAGGCGATCGGCCGGTCAGCTGAAATTCCACATCGCCTCGCTGTATCCGCTGCTCTACCGTCTGGAGGAACGAGGCTGGCTGCAGGGGCGGTGGGTCGAGAAGACAGGACAGCGCCGGCGACGGTTCTACCGGCTGACCGCCGAAGGGCGCCGCGTGCTCGCGAGTCAGCGCAATACGTGGCGGACGTTCGTCGCCGCGATGCGACTGATCACCGGAGTCGATCATGCCTGAGTGGGAAGACGAGCTTCGTCCCCGCCTCGCGGGACTTGGCCTCGCGCCCGAGCGCGAACGCGAGGTCATCGACGAACTTTCGCAGCATCTCGACGACCGCTATGAGGAGCTTCGCGCCGGCGGCGCAGCGGACATCGAAGCGCGGCGTCTCGCGCTCGAGGAGCTCCACGATCGCGATGCGCTCGCACGGCAGATGCGGGCGCTGCGGCAGGCCCACGTGCCTCCGCCGCCCGTGCCCGGATCGAGCACCCGCGGGATGGTCGCCGATCTCTGGCAGGACCTGCGCTACGCCGCCCGCATGCTGCGCCGGCAGCCCGGTTTCGCCACCGCCGCGGTCTTGACCCTCGCCCTGGGTATCGGCGCCAACACGGCTGTGTTCAGCCTGATCAACGCCACCCTGCTCCAGCGCCTGCCGGTCGCCGATCGCGCGCACCTCGTCTACATCTACCGCGGTGGCATTGGCGGCGTGTTCTCGTATCCGCAGTACGAGATGCTGCGCGATCACCATCGCTCGTTCCAGGGATTCGCCGGGTGGGGCGGCATCACCGCAAGCCTGAATGCCGGAGACTCCGCAGAGCTCGTCAGCGGACTCATCGTCACCGGGAATTTCTTCGACGTCCTCGGCATCCACGCCTCGCAGGGGCGCCTGCTGTCTCGTGCGGATGATGAGACACCCGGAGCGCATCCGGTCGCGGTCATCAGCTACGACTTCTGGCAATCTCGCTTTGCTGGTCAGCCCGATGTGGTCGGGCGCGAGATCCGACTCAACGGACACGTCTTTACTATCGTCGGCGTCGCGCCCGCCGGATTTCACGGTCCACAACTCGGCGGCGTGCGGCATCTCTACGTGCCGATGATGATGCAGGCGATCATGCGGCCGCCGCGCGCGCGGTATTCGGGCGAGCAGAATCCGGACCTGCTCAAGAACGCGACCAATAGCTGGATCTTCGCCGTCGGCCGTTTGAAGCCCGGTGCGAGCATCCAGGAAGCGCGCGCCGAGCTCGAGCCCGTCATCGCGGAGTTCTTTCGAACGCGCGTGCATCTCCCGCCCAGCGTGAGGCCGCCGGGCATCGCGATGGTCCCCGTGGACGAGGCGAACGCGAACCAGCGACAACAGATGCGCTCGGTGGCCGTGCTGCTCGGCGCGGTGGTCGGCGCCGTGCTGCTGATTGCCTGCGCGAACATCGCGAATCTTCTGATGTCCCGGGCCGCCTCGCGGCGACGAGAGCTCGCGGTGCGGCTGGCGCTTGGTGCCAGCCGAGGCCGCCTCGCGCAACAGCTCCTCACGGAGAGCGTGCTGTTGTCGTTGGTTGGCGGCGCGGCTGGCGTGGCGCTCGCCTGGGCGGTCATCGCCGCCTTCCGGGCCGCGCCACCGCCGCCAGGCGCGCTGCCGCTGACGCTCGATTTCGTCGTCGATCAGCGGGTCCTGCTCTTCGCGCTGCTGCTGTCGTTCGTCACCGGTCTCCTGTTCGGCGTCGCCCCGGCGCTGAACGCATCGCGGCCGGCTCTCGTGCCGGCGTTGAAGGACGGCGAACCTTCGACCAGAGGGCGCCGCTCGCTGTTCGATCTGAAGAAGACCCTCGTGGTGGGAGAAGTTGCGCTGTCGCTGCTGTTGTTGATTGCCGCGGGACTCTTCGTCCGCAGCCTGCAGGCCGCCCGCGCCATCGATCCTGGCGTCGACGCCGGCCGACTCCTCTCCGCTCCACTCAACATCAATCTCCTCCGCTATACCCGCCTCCAGGGACGTGAGTTCTACCGGCTCGTCGTCGAGCGCATGGAGCGCCTGCCCGGGGTCGAGTCGGCAAGCGTCGCGCGCGTCGCGCTGCTCGGCGGCACGGGGCGCGTGCTCAGTCTGCACGTCGAAGGGCGCGGGGCGACGCACGATGGGGTGTCGAGCGAAAACAGCCCCGTCGTCTCCGGCGATCTGACGATCACGAACGCCAACGTCGTCGGACCGGGCTTCTTCAGCACGCTCGGCATCCCGGTGGTCAACGGGCGTGACTTCGGCGCCGCGGATGCCGACGGCGCGCCTCCGGTGATCGTCCTCAACGTGACCGCGGCACGGATGCATTTTCCGGACGCCAATCCGATCGGCACCCGGATCAGCGTCGATGGCCCGCAGGGGCCGTGGCGCGAGATCGTCGGCGTGGTCCGCGACACGAAGTACGGCGATCTCGCGGAAGGCGCGGTTCCCGTGGTCTACATGCCTCTGGCGCAGAATCACGAGACGGGAATGATGTTGTACGTGCGCACGTCGGTCGCGCCTGCGTCGCTGGTCGCCCCCGTGCGGCGCGAGATCGCCGCGCTCGAGCCGAATCTGCCGGTGCCCGCGATCCAGACGATGACCGAGACGATTGCGACGTCGCTGTATGCGGCGAGGATGGGCGCGTGGCTGCTGAGCGTGTTCGGCGGGCTTGCCCTGCTGCTGGCGGTGGTCGGCATCTACGGCGTGCTGTCATTCTCGATTTCACGCCGGACGCGGGAAATGGGAATCCGGCTGGCGCTCGGGGCGAGCAGGCGCGATGTGTTCCTGCTCGTCCTGCGCGATGGCATGCTGCTCGTCGGTGTCGGGATCCTGATCGGTCTCGGCGGCGGGATCCTGGCGGCCCGCTCGCTGGCGAGCTTTGTGCGCGGCGTCTCCACGACGGACCTGCCGACGTTTGCGGTGACCGTTGCCATTCTCAGCGCGGTGGCACTGCTGGGGTGCGCGATACCCGCACGGCGGGCCATTCGCGTCACCCCGATCGCAGCACTTCGTCACGAGTGAGAAAAGGCGCGGCGGTCAGCGCGCGATTCTCACCAGCGCCGCCTCGAAGCTCCCGCCATAGGTCGTGCTTCCGTTCGGCGTGGTGGCGCCGAGGGCAGGGACCGCCACGACACCTGCCACGCTGTCGAGTACGCCCGCAGCCTCCGACAGAGTTCCGCGGGGCGCCGATAATTTCGCAGCCGCGTCGAGCAGGAAGTAGGGGGGCGCCGTGGTCGTCGTCGCTCCAAGCGAGACGGTGTTTCCACTGACGGCAACATCTGCCCCGGTCTCGAAGCCCGGTCCTCCCCACGTGACTGCATCCAACAGCTTTTTGCCGGTTGCCTGCAGATGCAGCACGAACGCGTCCTGAAAACCGCCGCCGAAGCTGGTCGTCGTCCCCGCGACATAGATCGACCCGTCGTCGGGAGCGACGGCGACTCCTTCCGCGGTCTCGCCGTTCCGCCCGGCGAACTGTTTGTCGAACACCAGGCCACCGTCCGCACCGATCTTGACGATCAGCGCGGCAATGTCCACGAAACCGGATTTCGCTGCCTGGATCGCCCCGGCAACAACAATCGACCCGTCCGGCGCCGGGGCCATTCTGCCGCGTGGATCCACCACTTCGCCGGCACTGTAAGTCCGTTGCCACACAAGGCTGCCGACGGATGTGATTTTGAGCACGAGCATGTCGAAGTTGCCGATCTGATCCGCGCGCGCAATCGTTCCCGCCGCATAGACGCTTCCATCAGATCCGACGGCCACCGCGTTGCCCGCTGCACCATCAAACAGTCTCTGCCACACCAGGCTGCCCGCTGAGCTGAACTTGACGACGAACAGGCCAGCGGAGCTGGGCCCGAAGCTGGTTGCTGTGCCGGCGATGTAGACCGATCCATCCGATGCCGTCGCCACGGAGAAGCTCTCATCGGAGGCGCTGCCGCCCCACGTTCTTTCCCACTGCAGTGTCCCGCTCGCGTCGAACTTCAGGAGGACCGCATCATTACCGTTGTCGACGGTCACGCCGGTCACGTATACCGAACCGTCAGAGCCGACGGCGACATCAGGTCGCCCGAGACCGCGGATCGTCGTCCCATTCCAGATCCGCTGCCAGGTCAGCGAGCCGTCCGCGGCAAACTTCACGACGAAGATGCTGGGACTCGGTGTCCCGAATTGATCGGTGGTGAAACTATCAGTGATCCCCACCACGTACGAGCTTCCATCGGCTGAGGTCGCGACCGCCTCTGCGACGTCGCTTCCCGTCCCGCCCCAGGTTGTCTCGGTAAGCAATGTCTGGCCCTGAGCCGTTCCGGCCGCCAGAACCAGCAGTAATAATCCAACGCTTGATGTCGTAACGTGCTTCATCGTCCCTCCCATGGTTGCAGCGCTCGAACTGCAATGCTGGAACCAGGTCAGTTGTGCGGATGAAGAAGGAAACTCGGACTGCTTCCTTACCCTCGTCGTAACCCGATTACGATCGTCGTGCTCAGCCTTTCCCAGGAGGGCGATTTTGGTTTGACTTTGCAGGTATAAACCTGCAAGGATAAACCGCATGCTGCGCCCGCTCCCTGACCTGCCCCCGCACTGGTTCCAGATTCTTCTCGCCCTCGCGGACGAGGATCGGCATGGCCTCGGCATCATGAACGACGTGCTCGAACGGACGGACGGCCGCATGAAGCTCTGGCCGGGCATGTTGTATCGCAACCTGTCGAAGCTGGTCGAGGCGGAGCTGGTGGTGGAGGTCGACACCCCGCCGGGGGCCGCGAGCGGCGGTGGCCGGCCGCGCTTCTATCACCTCACCCCGATCGGACGTCGCGCCTGTGCCGCTGAAGCGCAACGGCTGAACGGCTTCGTCCAGGCCGCGCGGCGGAAGAAGCTGCTCAAGGCCTGACATGCGCGCGTCTGCCTGGTGGATCACCGCGCTCGTCCGCCTGTACCCGCGCGGCTATCGCGAGCGGCACGCCGCGGAGCTCGCGAGCGCGATGCACGCGTGCATCGATCGCGAGCGACAACGGGGCGTCAACGCTTCGGTCACGACCGTCCGTCTCGCACTGGATGCGGTGTCCGCGTCGATCCTGGTGCGGCGCGATCTCCGTCGTTCGCGCCGCCTTTTGCCCACGTTACACGGAGACTCCCTCATGCAATCCCTGCTGCACGAAATCCGCTACTCGATTCGCCTGCTCGCGCGTGCGCCGCTGTTCGGCGCGCTGGTGATCGGCACGCTCGCGCTCGCCATTGGCGCCAACACCGCGATCTTCAGCGTCGTCAACGGCGTGCTGCTCCGATCGCTGCCATACGAGAGCCCCGAACGGCTCGTGTTGCTGAACAAGGGGGTGAACTTCCAGGAGACCTTCGGGTTTTCCGCGCCGGATTTCGTCGCGTTCCGCGAGCGCGCGCGCAGCTACGACGGTCTGGCGGCGTATCGCACCGGCGAGTTCGAGCTGTCCGGGGTGGCGACGCCGGAGCGGATCAAAGCCGCAAAGATCTCCGCTTCGCTGATCGACGTGCTGGGGGTGCAGCCCGCGCTCGGCCGCGGATTCACTGCCGAGGAGGACGAGGGCCGCCAGGCCGTTGCGATCCTTTCGGACGCGCTGTGGCGGCGGAGCTTCGGGTCCGATCCCTCAGTGGTCGGCAAGGCGGTGATGCTCGATCGGCGCGCCTACACGATCGTCGGCGTCATGCCGGCACGCGCGCCGTTTCCATCCAGCGGCCCGCGCCTCAATAACGTGCCCGCGGCGGTGTTCGTCCCCATCTCGTTCACCGCCGGCGAGCTGCGCGCCTTCGGCAGCAATTACAACAAAACCGTCGTCGCCCGGCTGAAGCCGGGGGTGTCGATCGAGCAGGCCCGCGCCGAGGCAGCAGCGATCTCCCGCCAGATAGGCGCGGACGTGTATCCCGCGGAATTGCGTGACCTCGGCTCCAATCTGGCGACGACGGTCACGTCGATGCAAGAGGAGGTCGTCGGCAACGTCCGGCGCATCCTTTATGTACTGCTGGGCGCGGTCGGCGTCGTGCTGCTGATCGCCTGCGCGGACATTGCCTGTCTGATGCTGACGCGCGCCGCCGGGCGGGAACGCGAATTGGCCATCCGGACCGCGCTCGGCGCAGACCGCGGCCGCGTGATGCGGCTGGTGCTGATGGAAACCGGCGTGCTCGCGGTCGCGGGTGCCGCCGTCGGCGTCGCGCTCGCGTGGTGGGGACAGCGCGCGCTCCTCGCGGCGGCGCCGATCGACATTCCGCGCGCGCAGGAGATCGGGTTCGACGTGCGCGTGCTCGCCTTCACTCTCACGGTCTCGATTGCGGCCGCGCTCCTCACCGGAGTGCTGCCGGCGTGGGAGGCGTCGCGCCGCGACTCGAATACGGCGTTGAAGGAGGGGGGGCGCACCGGCAGCGCGGGCGGCGTCCGGCAGCGCCGGATCTTCGCCGGGCTCGTGACACTTCAGTTCGCGTGCGCCGTGGTGCTCCTCGCCGCAGGCGGACTGCTGATTCAGAGCTTCGTCCGCTTGATGGCCGTCGACCCGGGAATCAAGACGGATCACGTCATGTCGGCAGCAACGAGCCTGCCCGCCAGCAGCTACCGGACAGCCGCCGACGTGCGTTCGTTCTATGGCCGGCTGCTCGACGGCGCGCGGAACCTGCCCGGCGTGACCGCGGTCGGGGCCTCCACCGAACTGCCGCTGACGGTCCACGAACGCCGCGTGTTCACCCTGGAGAACCCACCGGCCGCCGCCGCCAACCTGCCGCGCGCAACCGCCCACGACGTGGTCCTGGGTCAGTATTTCGAGGCGATCGGCGCACGCGTCGTGAGCGGCCGCCCCTTCTCGGACTCGGACACGCTCACCTCGGAGCCAGTCGTGATTGTCAACGAGACCCTCGCCCGGCGCTACTGGCTTGGCGAGGATCCCGTCGGGCGCCGCCTGGCGTGGGGCAATCCCAACAACCACGGCCCCTGGATGCGGGTCATCGGCGTGATCGCCGATATCAAGCAGACCGGCCTCGCCGCGGCGACGGAGCCGCAAACCTGGCAGCCGTGGGTCCAGCTGCCCGACCAGCTCCTCGCCAGCAACGTCGTCAGCTTCCGCTCCCTGCGGCTGATGGTCCGATCGCAAGGACCGCCGGCGGCGCTGGTCCCCGCGATTCGCGACCAGGTTCGCGCGCTCGATCCGGCGCTGCCGGTCAGCGACGTCCAGACGTTGGACGACATCGTCGCGGCATCGGGCGGTCCGCAGCGGTTCAATGCGGCATTGCTCGGCGGATTCGCGGGAATCGCCCTGTTACTCGCAGCCCTCGGCGTCGGCGGCGTACTGGCCATCACGGTGTCGCGGCGCACGCAGGAGATTGGCGTCCGGCTGGCGTTGGGCGCCGACGCCGGCGCTGTGGTGCTGATGGTGATTCGACAGGGCATGACCCTCGTCGCCGCCGGGCTGGTCATCGGCCTGCCACTCGCGTTCGCAGCGACGCGGCTGCTGAAGTCGCTGCTCTTCGAGACCACACCGCACGATCCGGTGGCCTTCACCGGCGCGACGGTCGTCCTGTGCGCCGTCGCGTGCGCGGCGTGCGCGGCGCCCGCCATTCGGGCGAGCCGCGTGAGTCCGATGCGCGCACTTCGGCTCGACTGAAGAATCGTCAGGGCACGCGAGGATCGACAGTACGTTGACGGTCATTAACTTTGCATTGTAAAGTTAGTGACCGCCCAATGACCATTCACAAATCCAAGAATCGGATCCCGATCTGGCTCGCGCTGATCGTCCTCGGCGTGGGCGGGCTGCTCGCGTTCATTGTGGGACTCTTCGCTTACATGAGCCTCACCGCCACGCCCCTGCACCCGGACGCGCAGGCCGTGCCATCCGTTACGCAAGCGGCCCCGGCGGAAACGTGGGCCAACGCGGTGCAGCAGAGTCGTGAGATCGCCCGCGCGAGTGTCACCGGGCAGAACCTGCCGGGGGTTTCCGTAGCCGTCGGCGTCGATGGCGACATCGTCTGGGCTGAAGGCTTTGGCTGGGCGGATCTCGAAACCAAGGCGCGCGTCACACCAGACACGCGGTTCAGGATCGGCGAAACATCCAAGGCTCTCACCTCGGCGGCGGTCGGCCTGCTGCTGGAGAAAAACGAGCTGCGGCTCGACGACGAGATTCAGAGCTACGTGCCTGAGTACCCCAAGAAACAGTGGCCCGTGACGTTGCGTCAGTTGATGGGACACGTGGCGGGGCTCCGGGACGATCAAGGTGACGAAGCGTGGCTGACGCCCTGCGAAAAGACGCTCGACGGGCTGCAGCTCTTCGCCGATCAGTCGCTGCTCTTCGAGCCCGGCACCCAGTACCACCCCTCGAGCTACAGCTGGATCCTGGTGAGCGCGGCGGTCGAAGCCGTTGCGCACGCGCGGTTCTTCACGTTCATGCGCACACGGGTCTTCGAGCCGCTGGGCATGGCCCATACGCAGCCCGACTCCGCGACGGAACCCATCCCGGATCGGGCGACGTTCTATTTCCCGAGGTTCGCGGGGGATACTCGTTATGGGCCAGAGCTGGCGCGCGAAGGAGACCATTCCTGCTTCGCGGGCGCTTCTGCGTTTCTGTCCACGCCGTCGGACCTCGTTCGTTTCGGGATGGCCGTCAGCAGCGGTAAGCTGCTGCAACCGGCAACGGTCGAACTGCTTGAGACATCGCAGCGGCTCAGGTCGGGTCAGCAGACCGAATACGGTCTCGGCTGGAAGCTGGAGACTCTTCCGCTCGCGGGAGGACCCGCGCGGATGGCCGGTCATGGCAGCAAAGCCGATTTCATTGGCGGCTCGTCGTACCTCATGACATTCCCCGAACGCTCGATCGTCGTCGCCGTGCTGTCGAACATCTCGTTCGCGGACATGAAGTCGGTCGGATTGAAGATCGCGGAAGCGTTTACGCAACCGGGGAACAGTCCAGCGCGCAAGTGATTCGGCCTTGTCGACATCGATCCCGTCAGGCTGGAAATTGATCCGCCGGGCGCTTGGGCGCGGGCTGCGCAAGCGTTGCCCGCACTGCGGCGAAGGCAGACTCTTCTCCGGATGGTCGCAACTCGAACGCTGTTCGCGGTGCGGGTTGATCTACGTCCCCAGTCCGGGGGATACCTGGGCGTTCGTCATCATTGGCGATCGGCTGCCGATCGGTTTGATGGTCGCCTGCATTTATTTCGGGGTGGTGCGCTTCCACCGTGCGCTCGGCCTGACGATGCTCGCGGTTCTGGCCGCCGTGGGACTGTGGACGACCCTGAATCGCTGGGGCGCGGCTATCGCGATGCATTACCTATCCCGGATTTTCTGGCCGGATCCCAAGGATCCTCTTCCGCCACCCTAGCTACAAAACCTTTCTCACGTACGGTTTGCCGGTTCGCGCCGTTTTAGAAGTAGGCCGCCGAGCGAAGGCTAACCCGGTGGCGGCCCCGAGGCGTCAGATCTATGATTACGAACCTGCAAATGTCCGACAGTACCGACGGCCTTCCGCCCCCGCGCCAGCCGCGGCAACCGAGCAGCGAGCTCGTCAGCACGCTGGACCTGCTGGAACGGTTCCAGCACGGCGACGAACAGGCGGTGGCGGTACTCGTCGAACGCTCGATTCCTCCGCTTCGCCGATGGGCTCGGGGACGACTGCCGGGATGGGCGCGAGGGTTGGCCGAAACCCAGGATCTGGTGCAGACCGCAATCATGCGGGCCCTGCCGCGCCTCAAGGATTTTGAAGCGAAGCATCCCGGCGCCCTGCAGGCCTACCTGCGGCAGGCGGTCGCCAACCATATCAGGGACGAAATTCGTAAAGTCGCGAAGCGTCCCACCCCTGAAGTCGCCGACAGTCAATATCCGGATCCCGGTCCTTCCCCACTCGAGCAGGCGATCGGCCGCGAAGCCTTCGATCGTTACGAGGCGGCGCTGGCCACACTGCGGCCAGGCGATCGAGAAGCGATTGTGGCTCGCGTCGAGCTGCAACAGAGCTACGAAGAGGTCGCGATCGCGCTGGAGAAGCCGAATGCCAACGCCGCGCGGGTCGCGGTGGCGCGAGCGGTCAAGAGTCTCGTCAAGGCCATGGCTGAAGACGCGGCGAAAAACAAACGGAGTCAGGTATGATGCAGGCGCGCGACTGCGCGCGACCGTATGAGCGAGACCGACCCGCTCAACAAGTTGAGCGCCTCGATCGCCGACGGCGACGCGATCGATTGGGACGCGGTGTGCGCGCTCGCTGGCGACGAGGACATCCGCCAGTTCGTCGATCACTTACGGGTCATCGCCGGCGTCGCCGAAGTCCATCGCTCGCAAATTGCTGAAACCATAGCGGCCGAAACCGCGGCGGTGGTCGGGTCGGCGACCACCGCGAGTCTGCACGATGGCCTCGA
>Ga0068857_100005260_pt1 | contig 11019 bp, 16 predicted proteins | sample KBSCornC72_FD_66591 | JGI IMG/M metagenome (GOLD analysis project Ga0068857, IMG submission 66591) | Corn rhizosphere microbial communities from Kellogg Biological Station, Michigan, USA - KBS Corn C7-2 | ecosystem: Host-associated > Plants > Roots > Rhizosphere > Soil ...
CGGCGGAAGTTGCTGGCGCGGAATGAATTTTCGGCCGGGTCGGCGATCTTCACTCGGGTTGATGGGATTTGGCGTTGCACGGAGGCTGAGCCGGCGCTCAAATTTTTGCTTCGGCTCGAGCCGATTGCGGCCAAGATGGATTTGATCAAGCGCGGTTTTAGCTGGGAGTGGAAGGCGGCTTCATAATTTTTTCGGGAGGGGCCACGGCTCGGTTGCGGTGAGTGGACTGATCGAGCGCGGCTTTGAGCATGTCGGCCGGCCGTAGATTGTGGTAATTCGAATCGGTCATAGCTTGCGGAGCTTTTTGCGGAGTAGCCGGCGTTGGTCTTTGAGGTCGAGAAGGACTTTTTTCCATGCTCGGCGCCGGCGATTTGTCCATGCGATTTTTCGCGAGAGGTTCAGGATCGAAGCTTTGAGCAGGGCTTTATTCATGGCTTTTGATACCACTCTTCCAAGTATTTTAGAATCGCCTCCTCGGCTTCCTGGATGGAGATTTCACCAAGAGCTCGATAGCAGGCTTTGGCAAACGCGGATGGCGATCCGTGCTCGCTCAAAAGACGGCAATTTCATACGCACATTCCTGACTGGCAAGGGGAGTGGAGGTCATCGAGGTTAAAAATTGGCTCGTCATCATACATGAAATCGAAGCCTTCTTCTTTCCCGCCATGCAGGGTCATGGACCATCCGCCCAGGATAGCGCGAACCATATCGCCGCGGCATGGAATTGAACGCTCGCTCACTGCGGGAATTCCCTTACGCGCAGATCTTCGGGCCACTCCGCAGGCTCGCCTCCCTTGGGATGATTCAACCTGCCGGCATACTGCGGAATGCCAGGCTCGTAATCAAATACGCTGTAGGCGCCAAGCTGCTTAACGAAACACTTCACCCCCGCGGCCTTGCACTGTTTCAGAATCGATCTGATCCACTCGATGTTACAAGGCCGAGCGCCGGCGCCTGACTCACCTCCCACAATCACCCAATCAACCCGTGCGCCATCGGCAAGCCCGCGAATCAGCGGATTTCCAATACCGGAATTCCCACAGAGATCCACAGAACCCAACAACGGCTCGACGCTGAGGAACCGGACGCGGGCCGGAATACCGAGCAGCTTCGGAATGCGCTTGTCGGCTTGCTCCTGGTTCTCGACCGATGTGCCTACCCACACGTTGGCCGGCGGGCTCCCATTGAGCCAATTCTTCACCATTGGCCGCGCGCAAAGGCCCTCGTTGAATCCGTCCTGCAGCCGCTTGATGCAATTCTCAGGCCGCTTGGTTAGCAGCAGCCAGAAAAGATTTGGCGTGTCATCGATCAAATTCATGAACCGCGCGAACACGCACAACGGATCTTCGCGCTTCCCTTTTTGGTCGATGATGCCCGCCGGCATTTCGTCCAGCCAATCGATCATCGACGGGAACCAGCGGCCAAAGGTGCCTTTTTTCGCATGCTCCTTGTTGAGCCTGACGGCATCATTCCAAAAACCCTTCGACAAAACGCGCGTGGCCTTATCGCCCCAAACAGGCCGGCTCCGCCAATCCTCAAACCCGGCCGATTTGTAAGCGGTTCGAAAAATGTGCTCGAGCCGGCTTTGTGCTAACTCCATCGCGTAGCAGTGCGTGCAACCTGGTGAGACCATGGAGCATCCCAGGTAAGGACCGCCCGTATGGTTGGCCCATTGAATTTCAGTCGTGTCGCTCATCGTTCTATCTCGGGTTTGATTGGTTGTGGGTTAGGTTTGTCTCGACGCTTCAAAAGCCAAACCAGAAAGAATTCAATCAGCGGAAACGCGAAGACTATTACGACGATTGCGCGCAGCAGCTTCCGCAATTGCTCGATTCGTTTCATCCGGGCAAGGTGGTCCGATTCGATGCGGTCTAGCTCGGCTTTGAATTGCTCGGTTATCTGATCGGCTTCATCTTGAGGGGTCATAGGTTTCTCTTTCGTTTGTGCCACTCCGATCCGGTTGGCCGATTAAACCGTCCCTTCCTAACAGAGTCCAAATTGTTATCTGTCTGCGTGCCCCAAAATAAGTGAGCAGGATTAATACAACTCGGGGTGTCGCACTTATGGAGGCAATTGCGACCGTTTGGAGACTCTCCGCTCCAGATTTCAAGAGCGAGGGCGTGAGCCTGGACTACTTTCTTCAAAAGCCCAACTCGCGCGTAACCTTTTTTGTCTTTTGCTCGTTGCCATAACCAGCACTTTCCAGATACGACGCTGTTTAGAACAAAATCCCTCTTGCTTACAAGGCTTCCGCGGATTCTGCGCACTCGCATTAGTGCATCGTACCTTAGTTCTGGCATTTGTTCGATCTCGGCTTCTAACATTTGCCGCTCCTTGGCCCGCTCAAGCTCCTCGATTTCCGATATTTGCCAGGGTTGCACAATTAAAAAGGGACTTTAGATTTGGAAGACTTGGATTCGAACAAACTCGCGTTCTTTGCGGCCAACTTTTTCTTGTCCAACCTCGATTTTCGTTCGGCCTGCTTCATCACCAAGTAGCGCTCCAGAGTATCGGCAAAGGTCAACATGGTATTTTTCACAGAGGTTGTCTTCGTCGAGCAGGCAGCGGCGGAAGCTCGTAACGCGGACAAGAAAACGTCCGCCAATTGGCGCTTGAACTTGTACCGTGCCCACTGCTCCATTCCCAAGATGTCGTTCCAACTCGGGAGGCGCCCCGGAATCTCGATCTCGAAGATCAGCTTCCCCGGACGGGTCGGCATTGGCTCGGAGAAAAGACTCGCTTGCGTTTGGGAATCGGGCTCGGAGTTCATCAACGGTCATTTGATTTGTGCCTCGAATTGCTGCCAGGCGAGCCGAACCAGGTGGAACTTTTCAACGTCCCCGTTTTTGTCCGGGTGATGCTCTTTGACCATGCGCAGGTAAGCAGCTTTTACCTGGTCGGCAGTAGCGTTGACTGGCACTCCAAGGACCTCCCACCATTTGAACCCGGAGCTTTCGCCAATGCCAGGCAGCGCCATGTAGCCGCGAAAGGCTTGCTCGATGGTGCCAATTCCCCAGCGCTCTTGCCCTCTCAGCGCTTCGATATGTTTGGCCAGCGCCCAAATGTTGTCTTCAACGTGAATCCACTTGTCGCCCGCCAATGAGACTGGCTTGTCCTTGATTTTGAAGTACACGGCCACGCCAGGATCGGCCAATGTGGCCACATTCGACAACGGCGCTTGGCTTACTTTGGACCGAGGAATATTGCTGCTCATTAGCCAGTTGCCATCGCCAACCAGCCGGCGCATTTCCAGCAATAGAGCGTTCCACGCCACGGCAACGGACCTCGCCTCGAACCGGCTTACCTGCCGATGGTGCGGCGCCGTGCGGGGCCACTGTTCCGGCCAGCAAAGAGGATACTTTGAAACTTCCTCGTTCACAGGGGCGACAAGCTGATGTTGTAACCGCCTTTGCCGTTGGGCTTGGAAATCAACTTCCGCTTTATGACCCCGGCGCTGTGAAGAATCTTGCCCACGCGCGAGGCGTAACCGCGCTCGATGGCGCTGCTAACGGTGATCACTTCGCCAGGTCTAAGGTGCCGAATTCTCACTGCCAAATCGCGTTCGCCTGATTTTCCATTGCTCCTGGAGGTTAGTTTTTTCATTGGTGTTGACATTAACTTTCGCATGGAAAAATGCAATAGTTATTTTAGCCAGCGCCAGGGACCATAGCCAATGCCGGCGATATTGAACACCGAGAGCGCCAAAGGCTTTGGAAACGGATCGTCAGCGCCGTCAAACTGGATGCGGGGCGAAATGAAATCCACCCAGGCTTTGCCGTGAATGTAATTTGACCACCAATTAGCATCGACACTGGCCGGCGTGAGCAAAATAATTTTGGCGCCCTTGGCCGCTTCCATAGCGCATTTCTCCGCCCACGGGGCGATGCTGCCAAAAGGCGGATTGAGCCAAAGCAGGCCGTTCAAACCGTGCCACAAGAAATCTGAGCGAAGAGAGTCAGTCGCTTCCGTGACCCATCCGGGCGCTTTTTTGTTTTCGAACGTGCAAGCCAGGTCGGTAGCCAGCGGGCCGTAGCGCGCCTCAACGGCTCGAATGAATTTCCACGGTGTTTCATACGCTTGGTTAGAACTGTGGCGGTTATTGCTGGCCCCGGTTTTCTTCGGGCGATCTACCGAGAACATTTCACTTTGAGATTTGGTCATAAAAAAAGCTTCCCCTCGCCAGCCGGTTTCCGCAAAGCGGAACCAGGGCGCGTGTTTGTTATGTTGCTTCGTCTAGCTCTGCTCACTAAGCGCGCCGCCAGCAGGCCGCCGGCGAGGGGAAAGGGTTCAAATGTGTTTCCAAGTTTGCTTGTAAACGATGTGTTGCAGCGTGGGCTCGCTGATAGCGAACTTTGCTGCCAGATTCGAAAGGCTCAGTGTTCGGGTTTTGTGCAAAGCCCGAATTTCCAAAACCTTTTGTTCGGTGATAACAGCCCTGCCGTTTCTCTCGCCGAGCGGCTGACGCTGTTTGCTCTGCCTATCGGCCATGTTGTCTTGATCGGTTCCAAAAAACAAATGGTCTGGGTTACAGCAGGGCGGATTATCGCAATCGTGAAGAACGAATAGACCTCCTGGAATCTGGCCATGATGCCTTTCCCACGAAAATCGGTGCGCGCGATGCCTGATGCGATTATGCACGAACACGCCATAACCGGAAGAGAAGGTTGTGCCAATCCAGACCCAACATTTGCCAACCGGCCTGTGAGGAAGTGAAAAATCGAACTGGCAATCCTCCGAGCAGAACAAGGCTGTCCTACTCGGAGGGCAAAACAGTTTGCCGCAATGGCGACACTGCTTATTCTTCATCTTCGTCTTCGAGGGTCTTGATCCTCTCGACCTTAACCATGTCCTTAAGCACAACCTTCCGATCGGCATCTTCGCCGAAAAAGTACTCTTTCAGTTCATGCTTGTGCATCAGTGCCAAGACCGCGGATTTTTTCTCAACCTCGGTCTCGGTTAGCTTCATGCGGCGCTCTTTGACGCTATTCCATTCGTCAATCGCGTCTTCGAGAGCTTTGATTTGTTTTCGGGACACGCCCTCTCCCTCGATAGGGAGATCGGTTTGATTTCTGGCCATAGGTATTTTTTCTTTCTGTGTTTTCTGCGTTTTTGTTTTGAGGTGTTTACGGGCAGGAAATGCGCTTGCGCCTTAAACCTTGGAGGCGCTTAGTCTCAAATTCGGACCGATGCTCAAGCATGTGCGCGGCTCGGCTCACAGCGGATAGGTTGGTAATTGAGTCATTCATCGTGTCCCTATCATTATGATGAACGATGAGCCCATTAGGCAGCGGTCCGTACTTTGCCTCCCACTCGACCACAGCACGAAGCTTCCACTTGTTTGGCTCTGCGACTTTCACCCAGGCGCGCAATTTTCCGTTTTTGTCCTTTCGGGCTCTCACGGTGCCAACGCAACACTTATTCGCAGGCGTTAAACCCTTTTTGAACTCAGTGGCGGGACTGCTGCGGTAGTGTTTACCTTTATTGGCTCCTACTCTGCCGCGCCAATACTTTCCATAATCGAAGCAACTTGCCTTCATGTAATCGCGGTAACACTGCTGAGAGCAAAATCGAATCTTCCTTTTCCCCTGCTTGCATCTTGTGAAGCCCGCCGAACAATTCTCACAAATCCATTTGGCCATTGCGGTTTTTAGGGTGATTGCAGCATCAAGTCAAGCGCAGGCATCTCTACGGCTGTTACAAAAGAGCAAATCCGGCCTGAGCGTCGCGCAATTTACCAGCTTCAAAATATTCCGGATTCAACTCGCAGGTAATCGAGCAACGACCAAGATCCGCCGCAACTTTTGCCGTGGTTCCAGCGCCGGAGAACGGGTCCAGGATCGTGCAAGGCTTGACTGGATGATCGGCCAGGGCAAGCGGCGAAGAGTACAGCCAATCGTTTACCTCGCGCGGCTGCGTCGCGTTGCGGATGATGCGGGCCTTGATGGCGCTGGCATCCTGCACATTGTTGCCGGCATAGTCCTTGGTCGGCTTGCCGAAATACTCGCCGTTGGAGTCCGCGCCCCAGGCGCTAACTTCCTCCTTCGTCAACCGCGGCGCGAGCATCACCTTGACGCGCGTAAGCTTCCCATGGCATTCGCAACCAGGTTGCCAGCCGGCCGTAATGGTCACTCCGGGCTCATAAGGGAAACCAAAGCCTTGATGCGTCCGGCGTTCCTCGTTGCCGCCATGCTCATCACGAAATTTGCGCTCTTTGTTTCCCGAGCTTCGCCCGATGGTTGGCTGGCGCGCCGATAGCATCCGTTCCCAGGGCTTGCCGCACGTCGCGCAGCAGCCGCGCTCTGACGTCCCGCCGATAATGAACGGCTGAACCAGCTTCTCGGGATAAGTCGCAAAATGGTCGATGCTGGTTCCCTTGGGATTAACGATCAGCGCCAGCGGCTGGCCGTTTTCGTCGAGCAGCAATCCTTGGAAGGACTCGAGCAGCCAATCGCTGTTGCGCCGGTTCCGTTGGCCAACGATGTATTGCGAGCAGCCGGCAGACCAGGAAGGATTCTGTTTGCTACCGTCTTCGGAGCGCTGAGCTTTGGGATTCACGGCGCGGCTGCGCAAGGTCTCGTCGGTGACCTGGTTGCCCATAAACGAGCCGTCGCGGCCGCGGCGGGGATGGGTGTTATCGCTGGATTGCATCATCACCGCGTGCCGGTCCCAAAAGTAGGTCTCGCTCTTCGAGAACATGAAGACGTATTCGACGGCGCTCGCGGGCCGGTCAGTAACGCTCTCGGGCATCGCGTTCTTTTTGATCCAGGGGATCATCGAGCGCAGGTACCAGCCCGGCTCAATCTTTGGCTTTGGCTCTTCCACCCAACTGGGAATGTCCACAACTTCACGCTGGTTTAGCTTATTGATTAGCTGCTTTAGAAATTCACGCTTGCCTTGGAGTTCAGGGGGAACCGGGCCATTGCCGCGAGCCTCCCGGCCAGCTTTGTTAAGGCAATCTAGCGTGTAGGCAACGCATGCCTGCTTTTTCTTCGCGATCAGAAAAGGGTAGATTGCTCGAATCACATCAACGGCTTTATTTCCGTCCAGCCTCCATCCGTAGGAGTCTCGACGCGAAGTAATCAGGCGAGAGTCAGTGTCGCCGGCTGCCTGCTTTAACCTAGCGGAACCCAATCCCGTTATTTCTATGCAACGGTCCAGAAGCTCAATGTCGTTATTGGTGACTACGGTATAAATTACAAATCCGTCCTGCTTTTTTTCGCCGTCTTTGAACGAATCATATCTTCGAATTCCAATGCACCCTTCCCCATCAAACATCGCTGCGAGCCAAGCTTTGTCGGTGTCCTTTTGAACGCAGGAAGGAACTTCATAGGGCGCCTGCAGCGCCATGGCCACGCGCGCCGGCATCATGATCAAATCTTTCGGCTTGAGCCCCGGCAGCGTCTTGCATTTCGGCTGGCCCTCGGCGCCGTCACGTTTCGGATCGCAATCACCATTGCGCCGCACTCGCTGGCCTTGATATCCACCCTGAGCCGAACCAGCGTTGAGACCACCAGAAGAGCCGCCCCATTTCGTATCATTCGAGTAGGCATCTCCCATGTTCACAAACAAGGTCCCGTCGTCACGGAGCACGCGCCGAACCTCCCGAAACACCTCGAGCAAATGATCGAGGTAAAGCTCGAAAGTGGGCTCGCAGCCAATCTCCAGCGCTTTCAATGGATGATCTTTCGGCAGGTACGATCGTAAGCCCCAGTACGGCGGCGAGGTGATACAGCAGTGAACGGATTTTTCGGGCAGCACTTTCAACGTCTGGCGCGAATCGCCCAGGAGCTTTTGAGGGATGATAGTCATAACTAATCGGCGTAGGGCTGTTTGTAGGGCTGAGTCGGCGGCAAATCGTCTTGGGCAATTTTGGCCGCGCTTTCGAAACGGGTGTAGCCCTTCAAAAAAGTAAGCTTCACATCGTCGGTGGGTCCGTTGCGCTGTTTGGCCACAATCAAATTCACCGCCTCGGCCTCGTTGTGCTCGCCATCCTCTTCGTTGCGCGGCTTATAGAGCAACCCGACAAGATCCGCATCAGCTTCGATGGCGCCAGACTCGCGCAAGTCGGATAGGCGCGGGCGGCGATTCTTTTCTTTCTCCAGGTCGCGATTGAGCTGGCTCAACACCATTACGGGCACATGCAATTCTTTGGCCAACCCCTTGATGCCTGAGCTCACGTCGGCAACCTCTTGCTGCCGGCTATCCTGACGCCGGCGGTCATCCGCGGCATGGAGCAATTGCAGGTAATCGATGATAAAGAGCCTGATCCCGTATTTCTGATGCATGCGCCGAGCCTTCGCGCGCAACTGCATAATCGTCAACCCGCTACTGTCGTCGATATGGATCGGGGACTTCGACACCGCGCCGGCGGCAGCGGTGAGCTTGGGAAAGTCGCGCTCAGCCAAGAACCCCTCGCGCACGGTGCGCAGGTTAACCCGAGCCCGCGAGCAAATCATCCGCATGATCAGGCTCTCAGCGGTCATTTCGAGGCTGAACACTCCGACCGGAATTCGGTTGGTCACCGCAACGTGCTCCGCAATGTTCATCGCCAGGCTGGTTTTGCCCTGCGAGGGCCGGGCGGCGATCACAATCATTTCGCCGTTTTGCAATCCTAGCGTGAGGTTGTCGAAGTCGAAAAATCCCGTGGCGAGCCCGGTTAATGCGCCACGATTTTGGTGCATGTCCTCAATGTCGCAAATCGCCTTCCTAACCAGCGTCATGGGGTCCTTGGTACCGCCAACTATCCGAGCGTCACGACGAACGTTCAAAATCTCCTTCTCGATCCCATCGATGATTTGCTCAATGTCCGAGCCCTGATAGTCGTAAATTGACGCTACTGCCTCCGTGCAAGCGCGGGTCATCGAGCGCATCAAATGCTTTTGCCTGACCGTGTCCAGGTAGGCAGGCAAGGCCAACGATGAGTGAACCGTATCGGGCAAATTCGCCAGGAACGAGATCCCGCCAACCTCATCGAGCGTGCCTCGGTCTCGGAGATGGCTCTGTAACGTGATGACGTCCACGACCTTGCGCCCCTCGAACAAATGAATTGCGGCCGAGTAAATCGTTTGGTGCCGAAGATCATAAAAGGTTTCCGGCCCAGCCCGCAAATGCTCCATGCACTGCGGCAAGCAACCGTTGGGGTCCAGGAGGATGCAACCCAAAATCGCCTGCTCCGCCTGGGGATCGTGAGGCGGTAGCCTTTCGTATCCGTTTACGCGGCTCATACCGCTTGCAACTCACGAAGCCTTTGGCGCTTAGCGCGGAGGTCTTGTTTCTGTTCCGGGGTGCAATGGCTTTGGTAGTAAACGCTCTCCGAGTTAGCCACGTGCTTCTCAATGGCTTCGACCAAAAGCTGGGCTTGCTTCCAGGCGGGCATTTCTACCGGCTTGGACGGAGCGTAAACCTCGGAAGAAATCTTGTTTATCGCGCTGGCAAAGGTGGCGAGGCTGCGCGTTTGGTTAACGCAAGCCCAATGGGTCTTAGGATCGGTCTTTTTCCATGCCTCAGACGCAAGCTCGATGATTCGATCAGACGTCCACCCACTACCGAGCAGGAATTTGACGGCCTTGGCATCTTTGGCGCCGGCAAAGGTGTAATCGACACCAAGGGCGGCCTTGAAACCAGCACACCAGCGATCGACTGTGTTTTTGAATGCGGTTTTCTCCCTGGTTTCCTCTCCCTCCAAAACAAGCTCCGCAGGAGCATCGCTTTTCTTATGATGGATCTCATTGATGGTTCTATGACGGATCGGGTGAACAGCTCGTTCACCCTTTGGCGTCTCCAGGTTCACCCTTTGCATGCCTCCAGGTTCACCTTTTGGACCGTAAAGGGGTGAACGTGGTTCACCCTTTGCTAAAACCCGATACCGGCTCGTGTTTCCCATCCCTCCCCCTGTCCGGATCTCGATTTTGCCGCATTTTTGAAGGCGGTTAAGAATCTTTTGGACCCCTCGATCAGTGTGCCTCGATTTGGTCGCGATGCTTTCAATCGATGGCCATGCCTCGCCCTCATCGTTTGCATAATCGGCAATTGCTAGAAGAACCAGCAGTTCGCTTTGATTGGTGATAGCGGCATCAGCCCATACATCGGACATTACGCGGATGCTCATAAATCTCAGCGGGCTCCTTTCTGTGTATTACACAACCTGCAAAGCAGTTGAAGGTTTTCGTAAACCGTTGTGCCTCCTTTTGAGTGTGGAATGATGTGATCTATTTGTAGTTTTCTGATCGAACCGCAGATAACACACGCACTGCCGCATTTTTCGTAAATCAACTTTTTAAGGCTGGTGCGAATGTTGCGAGTCAATGGATTGATGCCTTTATTCCAAATTCGGCGCGGGGTGAACCGTGACTGATTTGTCATAAACAGATTTGAAAAAAATCGACCGCACGCCCGAAGCTCAAAATTAGGTCGTAGCGGGGAGCTTCAACCTTCAACGGGCGGCGGTCTAAAATAAAAATAAGGTCATAGTTGGCTTTTGAGGGCCAGGCGCCAACAGGGCGATTCTCGGAACGGCGCTACTCCATCACGTTCGAGGAAATCATGCAAGAGAAAGTTGTTCACAGGTTATTCACGGCAAAACGGAAACAACTCTTCCGTCTGCTTTGCGGCGAACGATGCTCACTCGAGGAAGCTGGTTGCGATAAAAGCGCATCCAGCACGCCTGGACGGTGATCCCAAGCTCTTTGGCCTGAGACTCGATCCACGCACGGATCGGAATCTCGCGCGGGTCCTTCGGCGAAAGCAGGCACTGGCTAACTGCGGAAGGATCGACGGCAATCGCTCGACCGGCAGGGCCGCGGCGGATGCCCACGACTGGCAATTTCACAACGCCAGTGCTCACCGCCTCGTAAAATTGGGTCCGCGTCATCCCAAATCGAGCGCCCTCGCGCAAGGCCCATTCTTTGTATGGGATTTCAGCGCTCATTTATCCGTGCAGGTCTCTCCATCGGACGAAACATTCCAACCCTCGGGGAGATTTTTGCCAGTTTGTCGCATGAACTGATCGTTCATTGCATT
>Ga0068857_100005267_pt1 | contig 11012 bp, 10 predicted proteins | sample KBSCornC72_FD_66591 | JGI IMG/M metagenome (GOLD analysis project Ga0068857, IMG submission 66591) | Corn rhizosphere microbial communities from Kellogg Biological Station, Michigan, USA - KBS Corn C7-2 | ecosystem: Host-associated > Plants > Roots > Rhizosphere > Soil ...
ACGACATCGCTAATCATCAAGTCCCGCACGCGGGGGGTGACATCGCTAATATAAATGGGAAGAGGCTGCTTGAAGCGGTGTAAGATCGTGTCAATGCGTGCGTTAGAGTTTCCGCAGCGCGCGGCGACAAAGCCGGAAATGCCCTTGGCCTCCTTGAACGCAGCGTAGGCGATCGCAGAGCAGATCGCGTCGGCATCGGGATTCCGGTGCCCGATGATATAGGTGGGAGTGGTAGCAGCGGCTGCGCTCATGAAAGTCGTGAGTGTGAGAGGTGGACCAAGGAAAGCAATTTTCGGGACCAGTTCACAGGTAAAATGAGAGAATTGCGATCGCGCTCCATTCGGACCGACCGAAGCCACTCGGCTGGCCTCTCAGACTGGACAAGCTGGCCACCGGCCTTCAATCATGGGTGGATGAAGATCTATCTGGACGGAAAGTTCGTCGACCAGTCAGAAGCTAAGATCTCCGTGTTCGATCACGGACTCTTGTATGGCGACGGAATTTTCGAGGGCATCCGGATCTATCAGGGCAATATTTTCCGTTTGGAAGAGCATCTCGAGCGGCTGGAGTACTCGGCTAAGGCCATCCTGCTCAAAATGCCCTGGTCGCGGAAGGAAATTTCGGACGCCGTTTGCGAGACTTGCCGTCAGAACCAATTGAACGACGGTTATATCCGCTTGGTCGTGACCCGCGGGGTGGGCGACCTTGGTCTTTCTCCTTGGCTCTGTCCGAAGCCCTCTATTTTTGTCATCGCGAACAAAATTGCGCTGTATCCGGAGGAGCATTACACGACGGGTCTCAACATCGTCACGGTTCCGACGCGCCGGCTCAGTCCCGCGGCACTCAGTCCGTCGGTCAAGTCGCTCAACTATCTCAACAACATCCTCGCGAAGATCGAGGCCAAGCAATTCGGCGCCCTGGAAGCGATCATGCTGAACGATCAGGGTTACGTCGCCGAGTGTACGGGAGATAACATTTTCATCATTCACAAGGGCGAGATCATCACGCCGGCCGCGTCGCAAGGCGCCCTGAAGGGCATCACCCGGGACACCATCCTCGATATCGCGCGCGAGATCAACGTGCCGTTGCGCGAAGCCGATCTCACGCGTTACGACGTTTGGAACGCCGACGAATGTTTCCTCACTGGAACGGCCGCCGAAGTCATCCCGGTTGTGAAATTGGATGGCCGCGAAATCGGCACCGGCAAACCGGGCGCGATCACGCAAAAGGTCTTAGCCTCATTCCGCCGCCGAGTGCTGGTCGAAGGCACGAAGATTTGACGAGCGGACGCGTCGTTGCTTTCTAGCGAAGAACTTGTGCGCAGGGAGTGCGGTGGCACGACACCGCTTTTTTAAGGCGAGGCATGACTCGCCTTCTACGGACGTTGTTACGCCGCAAGGATTTTGAGAATTTAGCTGTTTCGTCAACTTCGTCGTCTCAGGGGTCTTGCGGGCCGTCGTGCCGGCCCGTCGAAAGCGGTGTCGTGCCACCGCACTCCCTACGCGCGGTTTGTCGCGCGCCCATGATCCTGGAATAACGACGATAGCCGGACACTAGGAAGCGACGTCCTTGCTGTTAAACCACAAAAAAGCCGCGCCTGGGGTGAGGCGCGGCTTAAATCGACATTGGCGGCGAAAAAATCGCTGCAACATCGTGGGTCGATCTAGCCGAGGGCCTCGACCAGATCAACCTTCTTGTATCAGCTCAGCAAATACTGCCACTGGTTTTCCCGGGCGGCGCGTGCGGCCTTCAAGGCGCCGAGGGCCACGTAGCGCTTGTAATCCTGGCCGGCGAGTTTGACCTTCGGCGATTCATAGCCGTCGTCGGCTAAACGCTTCTGCAAGACCGTGTCGATGCCCTTGATCTGCGAACCACCACCGGTGACGATGATGTTCTGCAGGAGCGTGACGACGGAGTCGGAACTCGCCCGCGAGATCAACGTGGTGAGGGCCGGATAAATCTTATCGATCAGCGCGTTGGCGGAATTGCCTAGCGCTTCGCCGAGATCGAGGTTGTGCGCCTTACCGCCGATAATCACGCGGACGTCGATCGGTTTGCGGATCGGGCCGACGTAAGAATTGGTCTCTTTGATCTCGCGCACTTTGAGATGCGACAATCCATTGTTTGGATACAGACGATTGAGTTCCGTTTGCAGCAGCTCATCGATCGCATCGCCGGCAAAGGGGATGCTGATCTGATCTTCGCGACTCGGGAAATAACCTTGGACCAAGCAAATGTCGCTCGTGCCACCGCCGATATCGATGAAGAGCGAATTCGTTACGGGGTCCACATAGCCGGGCTGGCCGAGACGGGTGTCGTCGCGGAAACCGAGCGCGGCCAGGAAGGGCTCGGGAATGAGCAAGATCCGATCGAACACGCCGAGGGCGCATTGGCGGATGTCTTCGCGAGCCTTTTGATCGGCATTGGCCGGGATGCCGACGACCGCGCGGATCTCAGAGCTGTTCGACGGATCGACGATGGAGCGGATGTGGCGGAAAAAATCCTTCGCCGCATCGGGACGCGTGATCACGCCTTCCGTGATTGGCTGGATAAGATTGACGTGCAGCAGATTTTTCAGCGCGTCCTCACCGAAGAGGATCGGATTATTGCCCGCGATGATGCCGTCGACGATGCCTTCTTTCACGTAGCCGACGACACTCGGTACAACCTTGCTGATCGCGATGTCGGTTGAGCCAGCGGAGCCGGCGAGAACGCATGATTTATTCGTGCCGAGATCGAAACCAATGAGGATGGTTTTGGACTTGGCAGGACGCGCAGCGGGTGTGTTCGAAGCTGGAATCGGAGGGTTGGTCGTCGACATGTTTTCGGATGAGGTGGCAGTTGGCATAAGCGATGAGATGAAGAGGCGGTTAACGGCGGTTTTCGTTTTTGTCCTGATCGAGCATGCCGTCGATTAAGTCGGCGACGTTCATGGGGGCTGCGCGCGGAGACTTGCGAGAAGGCGGCGGAGTTCCCTTTTCGGCCGGAGAAGGTGGAGGAAATTGAGGAGTTGTGCCGGAAGTTGCTGCGGGGGAAGGGGCAGGCATCGTCGCTGCCGGGACGGAAATGACCGTTGGCATTTGTGTGCGCAGGGCAGCGACAAGTTTGGGTAACAGCAACTCGGCCGTGACCGCCGCGTCGGCGACGCGATTCGCTTCCGTCGCGATGATCTTCTCGAGGTCGGCTTCGCCTACACTCGTCGCGCCAAAGCGGGATTGAACGTCGCTCAAAGCGCGAGAGAAGAGCAGGCCGGAGTTGGAGCGCTTTTCGGGATCGCGTTCACTGTCGATGCAGATCTGCCGACAGAGTCGGACAAGTTCAGCCCAAGGTGAGTCCGCCGTTGAAGCGGCTTTGAATGTCGGAGCGATCAAAATTCGCGAGGTAGACTATCGGTTTTGCCTCCGGTTCGCAGATAAGTTGAAGGAATAGTCTCTTGCGCAGCATCGCAAGCGCGTCCTTGCGAAACGCAACGATTCTTCCGGGCACAAAAAAACGCAGGCCTTGCGGACTGCGTTTTCAAAAGAGGAAGTATCGTCTTAGACGATGTTGACCCGGCGGTGCAACTTATCGAACTGAACCGTGCCATCCTTGAGGGCGAACAACGTCCAATCGCGACCCGTGCCGACATTGGTACCGGCGTGGATTTTGGTCCCGCGCTGGCGAACGATGATGTTGCCGGCGATGACAGCCTGACCACCAAATTTCTTCACGCCCAGACGCTTCGAGTGACTCTCGCGACCATTGGACGTTGTTGACTGACCTTTCTTGTGCGCCATGACGAAATAATCTCCTTAAGCGTTGATCGTTTGAATCTTGATCACCGATAGCTCTTGGCGGTGACCTTGTTTGCGCTCCATACCTTTGCGCTTCTTTTTCTTGAAAACCACGACCTTCTTGCCGCGCTTGTTTTCGAGGATCGTCGCGGTGACGCTGGCGCCATCGAGGATCGGCGTGCTGACCTTGAACGATTCACCTTCGCCAGAGGAGAGCACCTCATTGATCTGAACAGTCGAACCGGCTTCCGAATTTGGATAGCGGTTGACGATCAGAATATCGCCTTCTGAAACGGCGAACTGCTGGCCCTGTGTTCTGATGGTCGCTTTCATAAATAAAACCGCGAACTAAGAGTTTTTTCGCGAGGCGAAGCAAGGCTTTATTTGGGAATTTTACAGAGGCGTAACCTCTCGCTCGCGGTGCGGTTGGAGCGACCAAATTAAAGCGATCGAAATCCCCTTTTTGGGTGCATTTTCGATTCCGCCGGTTGAGCAGACGGACCCGTGGCGCGGCTTTCCGCAGCGGCGGTATCGGCTCGGTCGCCGTGCGATTTACTCCGCGCTTTTCTTCGCGGCCGCTTTGTGATCGCTCGGATAAATACTGCGCGCCATCAACTCAGCCTGTTTCTGCGCTTCGGCCTCAAGCTGTTGCTGGCGCTTTAAAGAGGCTAGGCGTTCCGCCTCGCGATCGGCGAGGGCGCGTTTTTCGCGTTCGGATGCAGCCAGCTTTTCCAGTGCTTCGCGGCGGGCGGCTTCGGCGCGTTCTGCATCCCGGGCACGCTCCTCGGCCAGACGGCGTGCTTCGCCTTGGGCTGCATCTCTTTCTTTCTCCGCCTTTTCGCGAGCTTCACTCGCCAATCGAGCTTCTTCTTCGGCCTGATGACGCTTGGCTTCAGCGGCGGCTTGATCCGCCCGGAGCTGAGCGAGTTGCTCGGCCGCACGTTCGGCATCTTGCTCGGCTTTGAGCGAGGCAAGGCGGTGGGCTTCTGCGTCGGCTTCGGCCCGAAGGCGTGCTTCCTCGGCTTTGCGGCGCTTGTCGGCATCGATCTGGGCCGCCCGCCGAGCTTCACGCTCTCGGGTCATATGCGTTTGATAGGTGCGAAATCCTACAAAGCCGATCGCGAGCAGGCCGATGATGACCAACGTGATGACAGTGCCTCGTTTCATGTCGGGAAGGACCGGGCGTCCGGTAGATTGTTCAACGCAAATTCCGCTACGCCGGCATGGGCGGCATTGGCGGCACCATAGGGGAGGGCGAAGGCGACGGCCTGCGCAAGTGACTTCCTTTGTGTGTGTAACGCATGCAGCAAACAAGCGAAAACGACATCACCGGAACCGGTGGCGGAAACTTCTTTGACCTCCGGCGGCGTGACGCGACCTATCTCCGCGTTTTCCGCCGCGTAAAAGACGTCTTTTGCACCATCGGTAATAACCCACGAGCGAACCGGCCAGCGTTGGCGCGCTGCGGTCAGGAGCGCTTCCGTCGATCGCGCGCGTTCGTCGGCTGCGAAAAGGGCGACGAACTCGTCGCGGTTGATTTTGATTAACGAGATCGGTTGATCGAGTGCCCACTGCAAAGGCGGACCGTAAGTATCGACATCCAGTATTCCGTGCGCAGCCCATCGCGCGAGCTCTTCCCGGAGTGGTCGGGCGTCGTCGCTGGACCATCCGGGAAAACTACCGCACAAGGCCAGCCGCGTTGGCGCGCCTCGCTGCGCCCGCATATGCTCCTGCGACAGCGCCTGCGCGCAGGCGCGTAAGGCCGTCGCGTCCACCGCGCGATCCGGCCCAAGAAAAGTCGTCTCTGGCACGCCGCCCTGGCTATCCCGCACCACGAGTCCGGTTCGTGTCGGCGCGCTGTTGGAAAAGATCCGATGCGGCACCTGCCGGGCTTGCAACCACGACGCGCACTCCGCGCCCGAAGGACCGCCGACGAAACACCATGCCGTAGTGCTTTCGCCAATACGTGCGAGCATTTTGGTCACGTTGATACCCTTGCCTCCGACTTGAAACGACTCCGCCGAGGCCCGCTGCGTTTTTCCTGGTTTCCAGTCGTCAGCGGTGAACGTGCGTTCGGCGAGAAGATTGCCGGTCAACGTGATGATCATGCCGCGACCTTAAACGCATCGGCGATCTGCCTGCAAAGCGGGAATTGCCGAGCTAGTCCGCGTCAGGCCGTGAAGTTGACTCTCTTCGCGCAGCAGAGAAATTCCGCGCTGGCTCGATCCAACAAAAAACAAACGTGGGACAACTGATCCAAACAGCGACTTACAGCGGGAAGAATACGGTGGCGCTGGCGCGATCGCTCTTAGGCAAGGTTCTCGTGCGGAGCGTGAGCGGCGGAGGAGGGGAAACACGGCACATTTTGACGGAACTCGAGGCCTATCACAGCGAGCAAGATTTAGCCTGTCACGCGAGCAAGGGACGCACCCCGCGCACGGACGTGCTCTATCGCGCTCCCGGAATTTGGTATGTTTATTTGTGCTACGGGATCCATGAGATGTTAAATCTCGTCGTCGGTCCGGAAGGTTTTCCCGCGGCGATTTTGGTGCGCGGTGTGCACGATATGATTGGGCCCGGCCGGGTCACAAAGGCGCTGCAGATTGGTCGATCGCTGAATGGTCAAAGCGCATCTCCGGCCAGTGGACTGTGGATCGAGGATCAGGGAATCAAGGTTCCGAAGAGTTGGATTATCGCCGGACCGCGCGTTGGCGTGGATTACGCAGGCGAAATTTGGGCGGCGAAGCCGTGGCGGTTTCAAATCGATCCGAAAAGAATGGCAGCGGTTGCGGCGCAGTTGAATCGGACCAGCGCCGCTTGACGGAGCCGGATTCGTGAGACGCAGGTCTTGCGCGCCGGCGCCGCGAGCGCCCGCGTTTCAGGAACGCGAGCGTCTCAAACCCTGAGCTTGCGTTCGTTTCGCGGTTGCCAGTGCGCCGTTTACCGAAAACGTTCGCTCGTATGATGCCAGAAGATCCTCCAGTGCATTATTTCACGGAAGGTCAGCGCCGTCTCCTCGCGTTCACCACGGTGTTGTTCGCGTTCGTCGCGTCTTCCGCGCTCGTTATTTTTCTCATCGTGATGTTCGGGCGCGCAGTCGGGTTTTTTTCCGATGTTCTCTGGCCCGTCGTGGTCGCGGGGATCATCGCATTGATCCTCCGGCCCTTGGTCGACGGGATCGAACGGAGGTTTCACGGCAAGCGGCTCGCCGCGGTCATCGTTCTGTATATCGGCTTTCTCGTCGCCATGGCGGTCGTATTGGTTCTGCTGATACCGCCACTCGTCGCGCAGGTGCTGGACTTCGTCAACGCCGTGCCGGATCTGTGGCAACAAGGCCTGGCGTATGTTCAAACCCATTATCCGCAATGGATGAAAACCTTCGACCATTTTGCGCGGAATCCGACGGTCGCAGGGGTTTTGGATGCGACCCGTAACGAGGCTGCGCGCATTCCGGGGATGCTGATCCCTTCGTTGCGGGTCTTGAAAAACAGCGCCTGGGCGATGGCTGACTTCGTGACACACCTCGCGATCGTGCCGATTTATCTCTTTTTCTTTCTGCTTTCACGAAGCGGCGGCGATCCAACCCGTCACTTGCCCGAGCATTTACCCTTTGTGCGACCCTCCTTGCGCGAGGACATCGTTTTCCTCGCACGTGAGTTTGTTAACATCGTGATCTCATTTTTCCGGGGCCAACTGGTGATCGCGCTGGTCATGGGCTGCCTTTACGCCCTCGGCTTTTCCATCGTTGGCCTGCGTTTTGGGCTCTTCATCGGTTTGCTCGTGGGGATGCTCAACGTGATCCCATATCTCGGCACGATCGTTGGACTCGTGATCACACTGCCGCTCGCGGCCTTGCAGGAAGGCGGCGGATTCCGTCTCGTTGTTATGGTGCTCGTGGTTAAAGTTGTCACACAGGCGATCGAAGGCTGGTTCCTCACGCCGAAAATTATGGGTCATCGCACCGGGCTGCATCCGGCGATGATCATCTTCGCCATCCTTTTTTGGGGCACAGCCTTTGACGGTGTGTTGGGGATGATCCTCGCGATCCCCCTCACCGCCTTCTTCGTGACGGTCTGGCGACTGTTGAAAAGAAAGTATTTCCCTGCGACCTAACGCGTGGGATGCGCCGCGAAGCGGCCCCATCGCGTCAGGATAGTCAGGTTACCTATTGTCGCTGGATCCCCCGCGGAAAAGAGTCCGGTGGTTTGCTCCGCCGGAGTTTTTTTCTCACTGTGTGGGTAAACATGCCCTGGGACGTTAAGTTTCGCGCTGGAGTCTATTTGCCGCAGATCGATTGGTGGCTCGATGCGCACTTTCCGGTGCACCGGTCTTTTGTTTCGCATGCGCACAGCGATCACACGGCTCTGCACCGCGAAGTGATTTGTTCGCTCGGTACATCACGGCTGATGCAGGCGCGAATTCCGGGCGAGCGGCGCGAGCACGTGCTGGATTTTCGGCAGCCCTTTTCGCTCGGAAACGAGACCGCGATTTCGCTTTATCCCGCCGGCCATATATTTGGTTCCGCGCAGTCGTTGCTCACTCACCCGGCCCACGGATCCTTACTTTACACTGGTGATTTTAAACTTCGCCGCGGGCTCTCCGCCGAGGCGTGTGAAACGCCGCATGCGGAGACGGTCATCATGGAGACGACGTATGGACGGTCCCACTACGTTTTTCCACCCACGGCGGATGTCTTGGCGAGTATTGCCAAGTTTTGCCACGAGACCATTGAACATGGCGACACGCCGGTGCTCTTTGGCTATAGTCTCGGCAAAAGTCAGGAGCTGCTGAGCAGTCTTTCAGCGGCACAACTCCCGATCATGCTGCACCCGCAGACGGTGAAAATGACACGGGTGTACGAAAGCCTCGGCATTCACTTTCCGGCTTATCGCGAGTTCGACGCCGCGGAGGTTGCCGGCCACGTCGTGATCTGTCCGCCACAGTCCAATCAATCCAGTTTTCTCAAAAAAATTCCGCATCTTCGCACCGCGGTCATCACCGGATGGGCGCTCGATCCGGGGGCGATTTTTCGCTACCAATGCGACGCGGCTTTTCCGCTTTCGGACCACGCCGATTTTCCCGACCTGATCCGCTTCGTCGAACGGGTTAACCCGCAACGCGTGCTCACGCTCCATGGTTTCGCCGTGGATTTTGCGCGTATCTTGCGCGAACGCGGGATCGAGGCGTGGGCCATCGGTCAGGACAATCAGCTCGAATTTGCCATTTCGGGTCCCTCGGTTTCCGTCCTGCTTCCGACGGTGCCAGAGACGCCACCCGAGCCGGTTGAAAGGGTCGCCGAGGATGGGGCGGCGCAACCCGCCGACGCGTTCGATGGGTTTGCGCGGACCGGAGAAAACATCCGAGCGACGCCAAAGAAGTTGGAGAAGATTGCTTGGTTAAATGACTATTTCCGCACGCTGAACGATGAAGCGATGGCGACCGCAGCCGTGTTTTTTACCGGACACCCTTTCGCGCAGTCGGACGAGCGCCGGTTGAATTTGGGTTGGGCGGTCATTCGTCGCGCTGTGCTCGACGCGACTGGGCTCACCGAGGCGGACTTTCGGCAAACCTATCTCCGTTATAGCGACAGCGGCGAAACGGCGGAGGCGTTGCTCACTGGACGCACTCAGCCTGAGGCGTGTTCTTTGAGCGAAATCCTCTCGTTGTTGGCGGAATTGGCGGGAAAACGAGGTCCTGCGTTGAAATTGGAAGCTCTGCGCGAACGCCTTCGTCGGCTCACGCCGCTCGCGGCCAAGTATCTGATCAAAATCCTCACGGGCGATCTGCGGATCGGTTTGAAGGAGGGCTTGGTCGAAGAAGCGATTGCGGCTGCGACCGATCAGCCGATCGAAGCCGTGCGAGAGGCCAATATGCTATGTGGCGATCTCGGCCGCGTCGTGCGCGCAGCGCGGAAAGGTTCGCTCGAGCAAATCGCGCTTCAGGTTTTTCATCCCCTTCAATTCATGCTCGCGAGCCCGGAGCCGACGGCTAGTGCCATCGTCGAACGGCTGGCTCCGCCTATTTGGATCGAGGAAAAGTACGACGGCATTCGCTGCCAGTTGCATAAGCGGGGAACGCGCGTGGAATTATTTTCGCGCGATTTGAATCGGATCACCGATCAGTTTCCCGACCTCGCGAGGGGCGCGCGCGAGTTGCGTGACGACGTGATTATCGACGGCGAGTTGCTGGCGTGGCGGGATGGACGCGCGCTTCCGTTCGCGGAATTGCAGAAGCGGCTGGGTCGGAAAGGTGGCGACGATTTTTTCCTCGGCGCGGAAATTCCTGTATCCATTTCTTGTTACGATCTGCTTTGGCTGAACGGGCGAACCTTGCTCAAGGAACCGTTGGCCACGCGGCGCGCCGCGCTCGAATCGCTATTTCCCGATGCACCGAGCGGCGTTGTGCTCGCGCCGCGATCGTCAGCCTCGACCGCAATTGAAATTGAAGCAGCGTTTCTGGCTGCGCGGCAGCGCGGTAACGAAGGGTTGATGGCGAAGGATCCGGTGAGCGCCTATACCCCCGGGCGCCGCGGGCTCGCTTGGCTGAAATTGAAGAAGGCGTACGCGACGCTCGATGTCGTCGTGACGGGCGTCGAGTACGGTCACGGCAAACGGCGCGGCGTCCTCAGCGATTACACGTTTTCGATTCGGGACGAAACGACGCAAGGGTTGCTCACGGTGGGAAAGGCTTATTCGGGACTGACTGACGCCGAGATCGCCGAGATGACACAATTTTTTCTCGAACACACGGTGCAAGACTACGGCCGTTTTCGGGAAGTCGTGCCGCAAGTCGTAATCGAGGTCGCGTTTGATTCGATTCAACGCAGCGATCGGCACCAGAGCGGTTTTGCGCTGCGTTTCCCGCGGATCGTCCGGATCCGCACGGACAAAACGATTCACGATATCGACACTTTGGATACATGCCGGCGCTTAGCGGCCGGTCCTCGCTTCGACGATGCCCCCGCGCCACGTTAAATCTGACGCAAACTTGGCGGATCAGTTCAGTCGCGTCGAAAAAGGTGCGAGCACCGATGCCGCGTTGTTGGCTCAACTGCAGGGTGATCTTGCCGCCTGGTTTCAGCGGCGATTCAGACAATTTTCGCAAGGCCAGCGATTAGCCGTGCCGGAGGTCCTGGCAGGGCGTTCGACGTTGCTCTCTTCTCCCACCGGAACGGGTAAAACTCTGGCAGCATTTCTCGGCGTGTTCGATGAACTTGGACGACGACATGACGCCAAGACC
>Ga0068857_100005269_pt1 | contig 11009 bp, 10 predicted proteins | sample KBSCornC72_FD_66591 | JGI IMG/M metagenome (GOLD analysis project Ga0068857, IMG submission 66591) | Corn rhizosphere microbial communities from Kellogg Biological Station, Michigan, USA - KBS Corn C7-2 | ecosystem: Host-associated > Plants > Roots > Rhizosphere > Soil ...
CCTGGGGATGCGCGCGAAAGCGGTACCGCGCCTACACTCCGGGGATTGCTCTGCAGTCAGACCCTTCTCCGATGAACCAACCGCCCGCCCGCCGCAAGCGCTCCCCCAGCACCGCGTCCGCCGCCTCCGGCTCGGGCACGGTGACGCTCGGGATGGTGGCCAAGGCGGCCGGCGTCTCGCCCAGCACGGTGTCGCGCATCCTCAATGGCACGGCCACCGTCAGCCCCGAGAAGCGCGAGGCGATCGACGCGGCGATCCGCACGCTGGGCTTCCGCCCGAATCCGGTCGCGCGCGGCCTGGCGGGCGGGCGCACGCTGAGCGTGGGCGTGCTGACGCAGACCATCAACAGCCCGTTCTACGGCGAGGCGCTGCGCGGCATCGAGGATCGCCTCGAGGTGGCCGGCTACATCCCCATCTTCGTCAGCGGCCACTGGCACGAGGCGGAGGAGCGCAAGGCGATGGAGGCGCTGATGTCGCGCCGCGTCGACGGGTTGATCGTGCTGGCGGGGCGCATGTCCAACGAGGCGCTGCAGGCGTACTCCAACCAGGTGCCGATGGTGGTGGTGGGACGCGAGCTCCACACCGACCGCATCTTCTCGATCGATTTCGACAACTTCACCGGCGGCCTGCTCGCCACGCAGCACCTGATCGAGTGCGGCCACCACCGCATCGCGTTCATCGCGGGCGATCCGCTGCACAAGGACGCGCTCGATCGCGAGGCCGGCTACCGCGCGGCGCTGGAGCGCGCGGGCATCCCGTTCGACCCGGCACTGGTGCTCATGGGCGACTTCACCGAAGCCGGCGGCCTGCTGGCCGTCAACCGCCTGCTGGAGAGCGGCCTGTCCTTCAGCGCGATCTTCGCCGCCAACGACCAGACGGCCATCGGCGCCGCGCTCGGCCTGTACCGCCGCAACGTGCGCGTGCCCGACGACGTCTCGCTGGTGGGCTTCGACGACCTGGCGCCCGCCAAGTTCTCGGTGCCGCCGCTGACGACGATCCGGCAGTCGGTCTACGAGATCGGCTCCGAGGCGGCCGCCGCGATGCTGGCGATGCTCAAGGGCGACGAGCCCGGCGCCGACCTGCCGCCGCCCGAGCTGGTGGCGCGCGAATCGACGCGGCGCGTGCTGCGCTGAGCGGTCCGTCTGCCGCGCATGCGCGGGGCGAGGTCGAGCGAGAGCCCTCTTGCCGGGGTGGATCCTGCGACTGCGCTTCGCTGCGCGCAGGATGACCGGGTGGGCGCTGCGCGGGATGCCGCCTGCCGAATGGCGGTTGCGAACGGCCGTGGCGAGTGACCGGGGCGAACGGAGTGGCGAGTGACCGGGGCGAATGGCCGTGGCAAGTGACTGGGACGAACGGCCGTGGCAAGTGATCGAGGCTAACGGCCGTGGCACGTGGCCGGGGCGAAAGGCCGTGCCAAGCGGCCGGGGCGGATGCCCGTGGCGAGTGGCCGTGGCGAGTGCCCGTGGCGAGTGCCCGTGGCCGGCCGCAACGTCGAACGGAGGCAGACCCCCTTGGCCCGTCATCCTGCGCGCAGTCGCAGGATCCACGCCGGCCAAGGCACACCGTCGTGACGTCGTCCGCGCTGCCTCCCTTGGCGCGCAGCCGAATGGGCCACGTCGCTGACGAGTTATCATGAAAGCGCTTGCAGGCGTCGATCTCGCCGCCGGCGTCTGCGCCGCGGCGCATCCTTCCCCCTGCCGCTGCTCATCTTCGGGTTTACGCTGTAACGGCTCGGCAGTGGCTCGTTGAACAATGCTGAAAGCGCTTTCAAACCATTGACCCGAACGCGACGCCCCGTTCCGATAAAAAGACCCCCGAGACAACCCATGCCGACGAAGCCCGCCTCGCGCGACCGCATCCGCACCTGCGCGTCCCCGACCGGCCGTCCGCACTTCCGATGACCTCTTCCGACGATTTCATGCGCGGCGTCCGCACGTTCGCGCCGAGCCGGCGCACCGTGCTGGCCGCGGGCCTGGCCGCCGCGGTCGCGCCGGGCGTGCGCGCGAAGGAGTCGCGCACGCTCACGGTGGCCGCGTTCCCGCTGGTCGACCAGATCGTCAAGGACGCCATCCCGCAGTGGCAGCAGCGCCATCCCGACGTCGCGATCAACGTCGTCATGCGCCAATACGACGATCACCACACCGCGATGACGACAGCGCTCTCGACGGCGGTCTACCTGCCCGACGTGATGGCGCTCGAGGCGTCGTACGTTGGCAAGTTCTCCGACGGCGGCGGGCTGTCCGACCTCCTGCAGCCGCGCTACGGCATCGGCCGCTACCGGGATCGCTTCGTCGCCTACGCGTACGACCAGGCGATCAACCACAAGGGCCAGGTGGTGGCCGCGCCGACCGACATCGGCCCCGGCACCATGCTCTACCGCAAGGACCTGCTCGATCGCGCCGGCCTGCGCGACGCCGACCTGCAACCGTCGTGGGACGCCTACGTCGATTGCGGCATCAAGATCAAGAAGGCCACCGGCGCGAACCTGATCGGCAACGTCAAGACGCTCAAGGACCTGATGATCCGCAGCGGCCTGCGCAAGGGGCAGGGCATCTACTTCGACGCCGACTCCAACGTGCTGGTCGACTCGCCGCGGTTCCAGCGCGCCTTCGAGCTGGCGCTGCGCGTGCGGCGCAACCAGCTCGAAGGCCGGCTCGAGACCTGGAGCAACGAGTGGGCCGAGGCATTTCGCCGCGGCGTCACCGCCACCGAGCTGGGCGGCTCGTGGATGGTGGGCCAGCTCGCCAACTGGGTGGCGCCGAAGACCGCCGGCCTCTGGCGCGCGGCGCAGCTGCCCGAGACGACCTGGGTGTCCTACGGCGGCACCTACTACGCGATCCCACGCGATTCCGACCCCGAGAAGAAGGCGCTGGCCTGGGAGCTGATCGAGATGATGACGCTCGATCCCTCGCGCCAGCTCGCCGCGCTCAAGACGCAGGACGCGTTTCCCGCGCTGCTGGCCGCGCAGGACGCGCCGATGATCGACGAGCCGCAGCCGTTCCTCGGCGGCCAGCGCGCGCGCGTGCTCTGGCGCGAGGCCGCGCGCCACATCACCGCGACCGCCGTCCACAAGCAGGCCAAGTTCGCGGAGGACGCCGTCAACGCGGAACTCGACAGCGTGCTCGACGACGGCAAGGACATCAAGCAGGCGCTGGGCGACGCGGCCAGGCTGCTCGAACTGCGGGCGCGTCGCTGAGAACATGACGACCCCCACGCTCATTCCATTCGCTGCCCCCCACGAGGGCGGTCAGCGCCTTCGGGCGGCCGGGCGGCGCTGAGAACATGACGACCCCCACGCTCATTCCATTCGCTGCCCCCCACGGGGGCGGTCAGCGCCTTCGGGCGGCCGGGCGGCGCTGACATGAAGCTGCCCCCGTTCCTGCGCCTGTCGCCCAAGTGGGCGCCGTACGTGTTCATCAGCCCGTTCCTGCTGCTGTTCGCCGTGTTCGGCATCTTCCCGCTGTGCTTCTCGCTGTACCTCGCCTTCCAGTCGTGGGAGCCCACCGGCGGCCTGAAGGCGATGGAATACGTCGGCCTGGCCAACTTCACGTTCGCGCTCAAGGACGCCTGGTTCTGGAAGGCCTTGAGGAACACGCTGTGGCTGGCGGTCGCCTCGGGCGTCCCGCAGCACCTGGTCGCCCTGCCGCTGGCCGCGTTCATCCATACGTCGTTCAAGCGCCTGCGCGACGGCGTGATCGCCGTGTACTTCCTGCCCTACATCACGTCGACGGTCGCCATCGCGATCATGTTCAACGCGTTGTTCTCGCAGGACTACGGGATGATCAACGCGGCGCTGGCCCAGGTCTTCGGGATGGAGCACATCGACTGGCTGCACGACGTCGCGCACGTCAAGCCCGCGATCGCGTTCATCGTGTTCTGGCGCTACGTCGGCTTCAACACGGTGCTGTACCTGGCCGCGATGCAGACCATCCCGGGCGAGCTGTACGAGGCCGCCACGCTGGACGGCGCCAGCCGCTGGCGCCAGTTCTTCCACATCACGCTGCCCAGCATCAAGCCGATGATCTTCTTCGGCGTGACGCTGAGCGTGATCGGCGGCCTGCAGCTGTTCGAGGAGCCGTTCATCCTGACCGGCGGCAAGGGCGGCCTGCAGCAGTCCGCGATGACGTCGGCGGTGTACCTGTTCCGCGAGGCCTTCGACTTCAACGACTTCGGCGGCGCGAGCGCGATGTCCTGGCTGCTGTTCGTGGTCGTGGCGCTGCTCACGTGGCTCACCAACCTGGCGTTCCGCACGCGAAGGGGCAAGCAATGACTGCGGCCGTCACCACCGCGCCGGCCATCGGCAACGACGGCGCGGCCGCGCGCGCGTCGCGCTGGACCGCCTACCTGATCGTGGCCGTCGGCGCGCTGTTCATGCTGGCGCCGTTCTGGTTCATGTTCGTGTTCGCGACGCATTCGCGCAGCGAGATCTTCAACCTGCCGCCGCCGCTGTGGTTCGGCGACGACCTGCTGACCAACTTCAGGCTGCTGACCGAACGCCTGCCGTTCTGGCGCAACCTGGGCTGGAGCGTCTACGTGGCGCTGATGGCCACCGTGCTGACGCTGCTGTTCTGCTCGATGGCCGGCTACGCGTTCGCGCTGATGGAGTTCCGCTTCAAGAAGCCGCTGTTCGGCCTGGTGATGGCCACCATGCTGCTGCCGCAGTTCATGAACATGATCCCGATGTTCATGATCATGGACGCCCTCGGCTGGATCGACCAGCAGCGCGCGCTGTACGTGCCCGGCGCGGCGAGCGCCTTCGGCATCTTCCTGATGCGCCAGTTCGCGACGTCGGCCGTGCCGAGGGAACTGGTGGAGGCGGCGCGCATGGACGGCTGCGGCGAGTTCTCCATCTACTGGCGCATCGTGCTGCCGCTGCTCAAGCCGGCGCTGGGAACGCTCGCGCTGATCACGTTCATCCAGTCCTGGAACAACTTCATCAACCCGCTGATCGTGATGCGCAGCCTGCCCAACTACACGCTGCCGCTCGCGCTGCGCAGCCTGCAGTCGACGATGAACACCGAGTGGGGCGCGCTGATGTGCGGCTCGGCCATCGCCACGATCCCGCTCATCGTCCTGTTCGCGATCACGTCGCGCCAACTCATCGCCGGATTGACCGCCGGCGCCGTGAAGTAGTCATGCCCAACGACATCAACGATCTTGCAAGCCGGTTCCCGCGTGATTTCGCGTGGGGCGTGGCCACCAGCGCCTTCCAGATCGAGGGCGCGGCCTTCGAGGACGGCAAGGGCGAGTCGATCTGGGATCGCTTCTGCCGCGTGCCCGGCGTGATCGCCGATGCGAGCAACGGCGACGTCGCCTGCGACCACTACCACCGGCTCGAGCAGGATCTCGACCTCGTCGCCAGCCTGGGCGTGGACCTGTACCGCTTCTCGATCTCCTGGCCGCGGGTGCAGCCGGCGGGCGAGGGCGCGTGGAACGAGAAGGGCCTGGCGTTCTACGACCGCCTCGTCGACGGGCTGCTCCGGCGCGGGCTGGCGCCGCACGTCACGCTCAACCACTGGGACCTGCCGCAGGCGCTGCAGGACAAGGGCGGCTGGGCGTCGCGCGACACCGTGCATCGCTTCGTCGACTACGCGCTCGGCATCCAGCGCCGGCTGGGCGACCGCCTGGCCGCGATCACCACGCACAACGAGCCCTGGGTGGTGGCCTGGCTGGGCCACAAGGAAGGCACCTTCGCGCCGGGCATCCGGTCGCGCCAGGCCGCCAACCAGGTCGCGCACCACCTGCTGGTCAGCCACGGCCTGGCGCTGCGCGCGCTGCGTGCCGAGGGCGCCGTGGCAAAGCTGGGCATCGTGCTGAACATGGCCCACACGATGCCGCTGACCGACTCGCCCGAGGACGCCGCCGTCGCGAAGCTGGACGACGCGCTCGGCCGCCGCTGGTACGCCGACCCGCTGTTCAAGGGCCGGTACCCGGCCGAGGCGCTCGCCGAGTTCGGCGACGACGCGCCGCAGGTGCAGCCGGGCGACATGGACGTCATCGCCACGCCGCTGGATTTCCTCGGCATCAACTACTACTCGCGCCACCTCTCCAGCGCCAGGGGCCCGCTCGCGCCCGAGGACAAGCCTTATCCGAAGACGGACATGGGCTGGGAGATCTACCCCGACGGCCTGCGCGAACTGCTGCTGACGATGCATCGCGACTACGCGCTGCCGGCCACCTACATCACCGAGAACGGCGGCGCGTTCCCCGACCCGCTCGGCGCGGATGGCAAGGTGCACGACGCGGACCGCACCGGCTACCTCGCCACCCACATCCGCGCGGTGGGCGAGGCGCTGGCGCAGGGCGTGCCGATGGCCGGCTACATGGTCTGGAGCCTGATGGACAACTTCGAATGGGCCAGCGGCTATGCCAAGCGCTTCGGCATCGTGCATGTCGACTACGAGACGCTCGAGCGCACGCCCAAGGACAGCGCGCTCTGGTTCCGCGACCTGGTCGCCGAGTGCCGCGCGCGGCGCGAGACGGGAGCCTGAGCATGGGACGCGTGAGCCTGCGCCAGGTGCGCAAGTCGTTCGGCACGGTCGACGTCATCAAGGACATCGACCTCGAGGTCGACGACGGCGAGTTCCTGGTCTTCGTCGGGCCCTCGGGCTGCGGCAAGTCGACGATGCTGCGCATGATCGCCGGACTGGAGGCCATCGACGGCGGCGACCTGTTCATCGATGGCCAGCGCGCCAACGACATCCGCCCGGCCGATCGCGGCGCCGCGATGGTGTTCCAGAGCTACGCGCTGTACCCGCACATGACGGTGGCCGAGAACATGGGCTTCGCGCTGAAGATGGCCGGCGTCGGCCGCAAGGAGCGCGACGAGCAGGTGCGCCGCGCCGCCGACGTGCTGCGCATCGGCGACCTGCTCGGGCGCATGCCCAAGGAGCTGTCGGGCGGCCAGCGCCAGCGCGTGGCCATCGGCCGGGCCATCGTGCGCAAGCCGCGCGTGTTCCTGTTCGACGAGCCGTTGTCCAACCTCGACGCGGCGCTGCGCGTGAACATGCGCATCGAGCTCTCGCGCCTGCACCGCGAGCTGGGCACGACGATGATCTACGTCACGCACGACCAGGTCGAGGCCATGACGATGGGCACGCGCATCGCGGTCTTCAACCAGGGGCGCATCGAGCAGCTCGGCGCCCCGCTGTCGCTGTACAACCAGCCGGCCAACGAGTTCGTCGCCGGCTTCCTCGGCGCGCCGCGCATCAACCTCGTCGACCTCCCCGGCCACGACGCCACGCCGGTGCACCGCGCGCTGTGGGGCCTGCTGCTGCCCGCCGCGCCCGCCGCCGCGCGCCGCGCGGGCGTGCGCGCCGAGCACCTGCGCGTGACACTGCTGGGCTCCGGCGTGCCGGCCACCGTCGTGATGGCCGAACACCTGGGCGACGTGTCGGTGCTGCACCTGCGGGTGGACGGCATCGCCGAACTGCTGCACGCCAAGGTGGACGGCAGCCACGCGGGCCTGGCGGCGGGCGCCAGCGTCGGCCTTCAGCCCGCCGCGGAATCGGTGCTGGCGTTCGACGACGCCGGCCGGCGCGTGGCATGAGCCCGCACGGCCGCCCGACGGGCGAACCGACGGCAGCGCGCAGCGCGGAGGTTGCCTGATGCGGCCCGCGAACTCCGGCCGCGCCTGGCTGCTGGCCTGGCTGGCGGGCGTGTCCACGTTCGCGCCGGCCGCCGACGCGCCGCCGCCGCCCGAGACGCTCAAGCCGCCGGCCGGCTGGACGCTGGCCTGGAGCGACGAGTTCGACGTCGACGGCCTGCCCGACCCGAGGAAGTGGGCCAACGACACGTATTTCAACAAGCGCGGCTGGTTCAACCACGAGCAGCAGTACTACGCCGGCCCGCGCGCCGAGAACGCCGTCGTGCACGGCGGCCGGCTGCTGATCACCGCGCGCAGGGAGACGCCGTCGGCGCAGCCCGACTGGGGCGGCCAGAAGTACACCTCGGCGCGCCTGTTCACGCGCGGGCTGGCGCAATGGACGTACGGCTTCTTCGAGATCCGCGCCAGGCTGCCCTGCGGCCTGGGCACCTGGCCCGCGATCTGGATGCTGGGCAGCCACGGCGACTGGCCGGCCAACGGCGAGCTGGACATCATGGAACACATCGGCCGCAACCCGGGCCGCGTGATGAGCACCGTGCACACGCCGGCCGGCAGCGGCGCGCACGGCGTCGGCGCCACGGTGACGGTGCCCGACGCCTGCGGCGCGTTCCATCGCTACCAGATGCTGTGGACCGACCGCGACATCACCTTCGGCATCGACGGCGTCAACAGCCTCACGTACCCGCGGCTGGACGTCGGGGCCGCCGGCGCGGAGCGCGCCTGGCCGTTCGACAAGCCGCAATTCCTGCTGCTGAACATCGCGATCGGCGGTGACCTCGGCGGCCCCGTCGACGACGCCATCTTCCCGGCGACGATGGAAGTGGACTACGTGCGGGTCTGGCAACCGCCGAAGCCGTAGGGCGGGTCGTTCGACCCGCCGTTCGTGCGCCGTGACGCCGCCGATTTGCGCCATGACGCCGCCCGATCGTCAGGGCGGCAGCCGATACACCGGCTTGCCGGGCGGCATCGTCGTGCCGACGATCAGCTGCGGGATCACGGCCTCCACGTCGTCGATGAGCCGCACCATGCGCTCCAGCTCGGCGGCCTGCTCGGGAGTCGAGACGCAGCCCTTGAGCCACACCCAGCGCCGCTGGCCCTCGACCCAGATCGACGTGTTCCCGTAGACGCCCGCGGCGCCGATGGCCTTGACCACGCGCGGCACGATCTCCTTGTCGTACAGGTAGGCGTTGGGCAGCCGGCAGCGGCCCGAGCGGAAGCAGCTGGTGCCGCGCTCGGCGCGCCAGTGCGTCTCGTGCTGCATCTCGGCCTCGGTCAGCAGCGGGGCGTCCGGCACCGGACAGCCGGGCAGTCCCTGCGTGGCGGCAATGAACGGGTCGTCGAACCAGTTGCGGCGTTCGGCCGCCGCGGAGGCCGCGGATGCCGCCGGGGCGGCCTGGGCCTGGGCGGCCGCAGCGGCCAGCTGCAGGGCCAGGAAAAGGGCGGCACGGGGGTGGGCGGACGCGCGCATGGCGCGATGGTAGTGGCGCGCCGCGCCGCCGAAAAGGGCTGCTCGGCCGATGTCAGCAGGAATGTCCGCAAACGGCTCTAATGGCGGCCTTCCCGTCCAACCCGATTCCGGAGACCGTCATGTCCCTGTCCATGTACACCGCCACGGTGCCGCCGCTGCGCGCCATGCTGAAGAACCTGTCCGCCGTGATGGCCAAGGCCGAGGCGCACTGCGAGGCCAGGAAGATCGACCCGAACGCGTTCCTCGCGTCGCGCCTGTACCCGGACATGCTGCCGTTCACGGCGCAGGTCCAGATCGCGTCCGACAACGTCAAGGGCGCCGCCGGCCGCCTGTCCGGCGCCGAGATCCCGAAGTTCGAGGACAACGAGAAGACCTTCGCCGAACTGCAGGCGCGCATCGACAAGACGATCGCCTTCCTCGACACGCTCACCGAAGCGCAGTTCGACGGCGCCGCCGAGCGCGACATCGTCCTGCAGCTGCGCGATCGCAAGCTCGAGTTCAAGGGGGCCGACTACCTGCTCAAGTGGGCCAACCCCAACATCTACTTCCACATCACGACGGCCTACGCGCTCTTGCGGCACGGCGGCGTCGAGATCGGCAAGAAGGACTACCTCAGCGGCGGCGCCGCGAAGTAGGCACTTCGCCGGCAGCCGGCAGGCTGGGGCCCGATCGGGCCCTCGACGCATCCGGCGTGCCCGGCAATGGCCGGATCTGGCCCGCATCCCACGTTCGAATCCGCCCATCGGGCGGTCCGCGCCTGTACAACCATTGGCATGTCGGGGCTTCGCCCCGGGTTGTACAAAGCGACGACCGGCCCGTGCAGGACGGCCGCCGCGAACCGCAGGAAGACGAGCATGAGGCAGTTCATCCGGCACCCGCTCGACGTCCCGGTCGAGATCCGGCGGGATCGGTGCGGTCCCGCCGCTGCGTTCCAGACCCAGGACATCAGCCTGGGCGGCCTGGCCGTGAACTCCGACGAGCCGGTGGCGCCCGGATCGCTGATCGAGGTACGCATCGCCTACGTCGAGCCGGCGTTCGAGGCGCGGGCGCGCGTCGCCTGGTGCCGGCCGCGCCGCGACGGCGCGGGCTACGAGGTGGGCGTGAGCTTCCTCGACGCGGAGGACGTGTTTCGCGCCCGCATGGTGGCGCAGGTCTGCTACATCGAGGACTACCGCCGCTCGATCGCCCGCGCGGAAGGGCGCGAGCTCAGCGCCGAGGAAGCCGCCGGCGAGTGGATCGCCAAGTACGCGCACAAGTTTCCCGGCGCCAGCGGCGGGCTGCAGTAGTAGTCAGCCCGTCCGTCCGGCCCGACAATTGCTGCAGGCGTCCTGTTGAGCCCGGCTGCGCGACGCGTCCGTCGCGAGCCGGCGGACGTCCAAGGAGCAGCACATGAAATGGGAAGGCGATCGCCAGAGCGACAACGTCGAGGACCTGCGCGACCAGGGCGGAGGCGGGGGCGGGTCCGGTTTCGGCGGCTTCGGCATGCGCCACATCGGCATCGGCACCATCGTCATCGCACTGATCGGCGGCTGGATCTTCGGCATCAATCCGCTGACCATCCTCGGGCTGCTGAGCGGCGGCGGGGCGCCGGTCCAACAGACGTCGCCGCAGCAGGTGCCCGGCCAGCGCGCGGCCCACACACCGCAGGACGACCGCATGAAGCAGTTCGTCGCCACCGTGCTGGCCGACACCGAGGACGTCTGGACGCAGGTGTTCAAGGAGCGCGGCGGAACCTATCGCGATCCGAAGCTGGTGCTGTTCCGCGACGCCACGCCCACCGCGTGCGGGCGCGGCGAGTCGGCCACCGGGCCGTTCTACTGCCCCAGCGACGAGAAGGTCTACATCGACCTGAGCTTCTACGACCTGCTGCGCACCAAGCTCGGCGCGCCGGGCGACTTCGCGCAGGCCTACGTGATCGCGCACGAGGTGGGCCAC
>Ga0068857_100005270_pt1 | contig 11009 bp, 8 predicted proteins | sample KBSCornC72_FD_66591 | JGI IMG/M metagenome (GOLD analysis project Ga0068857, IMG submission 66591) | Corn rhizosphere microbial communities from Kellogg Biological Station, Michigan, USA - KBS Corn C7-2 | ecosystem: Host-associated > Plants > Roots > Rhizosphere > Soil ...
CGTCGTAGGGGTGGGACACCTGGTGCTTGTCGTCGACGACGACCCGATCGTCGGCGACGTGGTGCGCCGCTACCTGGAGCAGGACGGCTGCCGGGTGCGCCTGGTCGGCAACGGCGCCGACGCGTTGAACGCCGCCGCCGCCGAGCCGCCCGACCTCGTCGTCCTCGACCTGATGATGCCGGGCATCGACGGCCTGGAGGTGTGCCGGCGCCTGCGCCAGCGGCTGCCCGCGCTGCCCGTGGTGATGCTGACCGCGCTGGGCGAGGAGGCCGACCGGGTGCTCGGCCTCGAGGTCGGTGCCGACGACTACGTCACCAAGCCGTTCTCGCCGCGGGAACTGGTGCTGCGGATCCGGTCGGTGCTGCGCCGCGCGTCCGGATCGGTGGCGCCGCACCATCTGCCGGTGCTCCTTCGCGACGGCGACCTGGTGGCCGACACCGGCCGGCGCGTCGCGCACCTCGGCGAGCGCCAGCTTTCGTTGACGGTGCGCGAGTTCGACCTGCTGGCGTTCCTGCTCGCGAACCCGGCGCGCGCCTTCACCCGCGCCGAACTGCTGGACAAGGTGTGGGGCTGGCGGATCGGCGACCAGTCGACGGTCACCGTCCACGTGCGACGGTTGCGCGAGAAGATCGAGCCGGACCCGGCCGTGCCGACGCGTATCCACACGGTCTGGGGCGTCGGCTACCGGTACGAGCCGGCCACGCGTGACGACGATGCGTGACGACGATGCGTGACCTCGGGCTGATCGGGCTCTACGCGCTGGGCGCGGGGGCCGTCGTCGCGCTGCTGGGTGTGGTCGCGCTGCGCGCGGTCCGCGGGCGGTCCATCGCCGTCCACGTAGGACTGTTGCTCGCGATCACGGTGGCGGCCGTCGTGGCCGGCGTGGTGGCGGTGGCGAAGGCCATGTTCCTGTCGCCGCACGACCTGCAGGTCGTGCTGATCACCGTCGCCGCCTCGGCCGCGGTGAGCCTCGCGGTCGGCGTGGTGTTCGGGCGACGGTTGGCCGCGTCGGCCGTGTGGGCCGCGCAGGCCCGGGAGCGGGAGCGGCGGCTGGAGGCGGGCCGGCGCGAACTCGTCGCGTGGGTATCGCACGACCTGCGCACGCCGCTGGCCGGCATGCGGGCGATGGTCGAGGCGCTGGAGGACCGGGTGGTCGACGACCCGGAGACGGTGGCCGAGTACCACCGGCGCATCCGCATCGAGGCCGACCGGATGGCCCGCCTGGTGGACGACCTGTTCGAGCTGTCCCGCATCAACGCGGGCGCGCTGCGGCTGGCGATGTCGAGCGTCCCGCTGGCCGACATCGTCTCCGACGCGATCGCCTCGGCCGCGCCGCTCGCGCAGAGCCGCGGCGTGCGCATCGTCGCCGACGAGGCGGGCTGGCCGGTGGTGCGGGCAAGCGAACCGGAACTGGCCCGCGTGGTGGGCAACCTGCTGGTGAACTCGGTGCGCTACACGCCGGCGGACGGCACGGTGCGCGTCGACGCGGGGCAGGACCACGGCGAGGCCTGGCTCGCCGTGTCCGACTCGTGCGGCGGCATCCCCGAGGACGACCTGGCGCGCGTCTTCGACGTCGCCTTCCGCGGCGAGAAGGCGCGCACTCCCGCGTCGGCCGGTGGCGGCGGTCTCGGACTCGCGATCGTGCGCGGCCTGGTCGAGGCGCACGGCGGCCGGGTGCACGCCCACAACACCGCCACCGGGTGCCGGTTCGTGGTGCGCATCCCGGCCGCGTCCTGACTCCTACGCCTTGCTGTACCAGACGTCGTCCAGCGCGCCCTGGAACTGGTCGTTGTCGCGGTAGGCGCCCTTGCCGCCGATCGACAGCGGCGCCGTATTGTGCACGCTCAGGTCCGTCGGGATCCTCGCCGTGCCCTGCGGCACGCCGTCGACGAACACGGTCAGCGCCGTGGCCTCCCGGCGGCACTCGACCGCGTGCCAGGCGCCGTCGGCCACGGTGACGGCGCTTCGCGCCAGATGGATGCGGGTCTTTCCGGTGCCGACCAGCACGCAGCTCGGCCTGCCGGCGGTGCCGTCGATCTGGAGCTTGTACTGGCCGCCGGCGGCCGAGTAGCCCTTCTGCAGCACGTTCTCGCCGGCGGAGGTCTGGTCGTGGGCGAGCAGGACCGTTGCCCCGTACCGGAACGGTGTCTTGCCGGGGTTGAGGTCGTCGGCGCTGGCGGTCTGCAGCACCACCTTCGGACAGCTCGCGCCGCTGCACCTGGCCGGGAACTGCAACCCCTGCCCGGTTCCGTGGGCGATCGGCTGCACCGTTCCGCCGTTGCTGGACACTGTGGACAGCGCGTGCGCGAAACCCGATTCGTCAACCGGTCCGCCGGTCACCGCGTCGAAGGAGTAGCGCAGCGCAACGGTTTGCGGCGCTCCCGTCGTCGCGGTGCTTGTGGTTGTGGCGAATGCGGCGCCGGCTGTCGCGAATGCAGTGCCCACGGCGGCGGCCGCGACCACGTACCTGATGGCTCGTCGTGAATCCCCCATACCTAAATAGTCCCTTATGGGACTCAATCGGGAAGAGAAGCCACTTCGGACAGATGGGTAGAAGTATCCGCTGTTCGGTCAGGCGGGCGCGGGCTCCAGGCCGATGCGGACATCCGCCGCTTCGGGCGGCCGCAACAGGAACACCTTGGTCGCGATCCGCTCCATGAACCCGCCCCGGCCGACGATGAGCCCGGCGGCGAAGTCGACGAGCGGCACCGCGTCGGCGTTGGACAGCGCGGTCAGATCCATCACGACGGCCACGCCCTCGCGGAAGTAGTGCCCGACGTAGAACACGTCGCCGTAGCTTTCGGGGCGCACTGTCTTCACCATGCGGCCAGTGTCCATCGTGGCGACGCTCAGGTGAGGGATATTCGTCGGCGGTTCACCTTGTGGTTGGGTGTTCGGCGTGGGAGAAATCGGTCTGGCTGTCCGCGACGGCGTCGCCGTCATCTCGCTGCTCGCGCCGGAGCGCCGCAACGCGCTCACCGTCGCGATGGCGCGCGAACTCGTCGACGCCGCGGCCGCCGTCGATGCGGACGGGTCGGTGGGCGCGGCGGTGATCCGCGGCGAGGGCGGGCACTTCTGCGCGGGCGCGCATCGCGACGCCCTGCGCCGCCGCGCATGATCACGTTGATCTTGCAGTTGTGGTGCCAGGATATGCTGCGTTTCGCCCAGCTTTAGGTGGCACCACAACTGCAAGATCGGCGCGAGGTTCAGCGCTCGCTGGAGCGCCTCACGATGAGGTCCGGCTGGAACACGGCGTGCCGGTGCTCGTGGGTCGTCCCGTCGCCGGCGACCTCCTCGGCCAGCAGTTCGGCGGCGGTCCGGCCGAGCAGCTCACGCGGCTGGCGCACCGACGAGAGCGGCACGGCGGCCGCGGCGGCGAACTCGATGTCGTCGTAGCCGACGATCGCCAGGTCGTCGGGCACCCGCAGGCCGCGGCTGATCGCGCCCTGCAGCACGCCGAGCGCCAGCAGGTCGTTGGCGCAGAAGACGGCGGTCGGCCGGCTCTCGCGCGGCAGCGCGGCCAGCTCGGCGGCCGCCGCCCGGCCGCCGCCGATCGAGAGGTGCGGCGTCGGGACCAGGGTGAGCTCGGCGGCCGAGCCGGCGAGCGCGTCGGTGGCGCCGTGGTACCGGTCGGCCACCTGCCGGATCGCCATCGGACCGCCGACGAACGCGAGGTGCCGGTGCCCGGCGTCCAGCAGGTGCGTGGCGGCGAGGCGGCCGCCCAGGACGTCGTCGACGGCGACCGAGCACCGGCTCGTGCTCGCGGCGCCCCTGTCGACGAGCACCACCGGGATGCCGCGCTCGATGAACCGTTCGAGGCGCGGCTGCGGCCCGTCGGAGACCGGCGTGATCAGCAGACCCTGCACCCGCTGCTCCTCGAGCATGTCGAGGTGCCGGTGCTCGCGGGACGGGTCTTCGCCGCTGTTGCAGACGATGAGCATGCCGCCGCCGGCCTCCACGACGCTCTCCGCGCCGGCCACGACATCGGTGAAGAACGGGTTCGAGACGTCGAGGACGACGATCGCGACGGTGCGGCTGCGCCCCGCGCGCAGCTGCCGCGCCGAGTCGTTGCGAACGTATCCAAGCTCGGCGATGGCCTCGAGGACGCGCTGACGGGTGGCCGGGGTCACCGCGTCGGGCCGGTTCAGCACGTTGCTGACAGTGCCCAGCGAGACGCCCGCCCGCCGGGCCACCTCCTTGATGCTGGCCGCCACGCGGTGGAACGTATCAGAGCCTTGACCCGCGGCCGGGATGGTCGCTACGGTTCTGAGGTCGGCTGTGAAACGTTTCACTCATCGTCGTGAGGATGTCATGACCCACCCCGAGGTCCGGAACCTGCTCGACCGCAGCAACCGGCTGGGCGCCGACCCGCGCAACACCAACTACGCCGGCGGCAACACCTCCGCCGTCGGCGAGGAGCTCGACCCGGTGACGGGCCGGCCGGTGGAACTGTTGTGGGTCAAGGGATCCGGTGGCGACCTCGGCACGCTGACGGAGGCCGGCCTGGCCGTGCTGCGGCTGGACCGGCTGCGCTCGCTGGTCGACGTCTACCCCGGCGCCGAGCGCGAGGACGAGATGGTGGCGGCGTTCGACCACTGCCTGTTCGGACGCGGCGGCGCGGCACCGTCGATCGACACCGCGATGCACGGGCTGGTCGACGCCGCACACGTCGACCACCTGCACCCGGACTCGGGTATCGCGATCGCGACGGCAACCGACGGTCCTTCCCTGACGCGGGCGATCTTCGGCGACCGCGTGGTGTGGGTGCCGTGGCGGCGGCCCGGATTCCAACTGGGGCTCGACATCGCGGCGGTGCGTCGCGACCACCCGGACGCGATCGGCGTGATCCTCGGCGGGCACGGCATCACCGCGTGGGGCGCCACGAGCGCGGAGTGCGAAGTCAACTCGCTTTCGATCATCGAGACGGCGGCGCGGTACCTTGCCGAGCACGGCAAGCCGGACCCGTTCGGCGCGGTCGTCGCCCCGCCACTGTCCGACGTGGACAGACGCGAGCGGGCGGCCGCGCTGTTCCCCGTGATCCGCGGCCTCGTCTCGACCGACCGCGCGCAGGTGGGGCACTACACCGCGTCGGACGTCGTCCTCGACTTCGTTTCCCGGGAGCGGCTCGGCGAACTCGCCGCGCGCGGAACCTCGTGCCCGGACCATTTCCTCCGCACCAAGGTGCGGCCGATGGTGGTGGACACCGCTCCCGACGCTTCCGTGGAGGCGGTCGTCGAGCGGCTGCGCGAACTGCACGCCGCCTACCGCGACGACTACCGCGCCTACTACGAGCGGCACGCCACCCCGCAGAGCCCGCCGATGCGGGGCGCCGACCCGGCGATCGTGCTCGTGCCGGGCGTCGGCATGTTCAGCTTCGGTGCCACGAAGCAGGCCGCCCGCATCGCGGGGGAGTTCTACGTCAACGCCATCAACGTGATGCGCGGCGCGGAGTCGGTGTCCACCTACGAACCGATCAGTGAGGCGGAGAAGTTCCGCATCGAGTACTGGGCGCTGGAGGAGGCGAAGCTGCGCCGGATGCCGGCGCCTCGGCCGCTCGCGACGCGGATCGCGCTGGTGACCGGCGGCGGGTCGGGGATCGGCCGGGCTATCGCGCGCCGGCTGGCGGCCGAGGGCGCCTGCGTGGTGGTCGCCGACCGCGACGCAGGGTCCGCCGCGAAGGTCGCGGCGGAGATCGGATCCGAGGACGTGGCAGTACCGGTGACTGTCGACGTGACCGACGAGGCGGCCGTCGCCGCGGCGGTGCGCGACGCGGTGCTCGCCTACGGCGGGCTCGACCTGGTGGTGAACAACGCCGGGCTGTCCATCTCGAAACCGTTGCTGGAGACGACTATCGCGGACTGGAACGTCCAGCACCAGGTGATGGCGCGCGGCTCGTTCCTCGTCTCCCGGGAGGCGGCGCGGGTGTTGGTGCCGCAGGGGATGGGCGGCGACATCGTCTACATCGCGAGCAAGAACGCGGTGTTCGCCGGGCAGAACAACGTCGCGTACGGCGCGGCGAAGGCCGATCAGGCGCACCAGGTGCGGCTGCTGGCCGCCGAACTCGGTGAGCACGGCGTGCGCGTCAACGGCATCAACCCCGACGGCGTGGTGCGCGGCTCGGGCATCTTCTCCGGCGGCTGGGGCGCGCGCCGGGCCGCCGTCTACGGGGTGCCGGAATCGGAACTCGGTGCCTTCTACGCGTCGCGGACGCTGTTGAAGCGGGAGGTGCTGCCGGAGAACGTCGCGAACGCCGTGTTCGCGCTGACCGCCGGCGACCTGTCGCACACGACGGGCACGCACATCCCCGTCGACGCCGGCGTGGCCGCGGCGTTCCTGCGATGAGCTCGTTCGCGGCCGTCGACCTTGGTGCGTCGAGCGGCCGGGTGATGGTGGGCTCGGTTGCGCCCGGCCGGCTCGACCTCAGCGAGCAGCGGCGGTTCGCCAACGAGCCGGTCCGCGTCAACGGCACCCTGCACTGGGACATCCTCGGGCTGTTCCGGGAGATCGTGGCCGGCCTGCGCGCGGCCGGTCCGGTGACGAGCGTCGGCGTCGACTCGTGGGGCGTCGACCACGGGCTGCTCGACGGGTCCGGTGCGTTGATCGGCAATCCGGTGCACTACCGCGACTCGCGCACCGACGGGGTGCCGGAGCGGGTGGTGGCGGCGCTCGGTGCCGAGCGCCTGTACGAGACGACGGGACTGCAGCAGCAGCCGTTCAACACGCTGTTCCAACTCGTGTCAGCTCTTGGAACGCCGCAGATGTCCGTCGCGCGCCGGATGCTGCTGCTGCCCGACCTGATCGGCTACTGGCTCACCGGCTCGGCAGGCACGGAGATCACCAACGCGTCCACCACCCAGCTGCTCGACGTGCGGCGGCGGTGCTGGGCCACCGATCTGATCACCGACGCCGGCCTGGCACCGGGCCTGTTCCCGCCGCTGCGCGAGCCGGGCACGGTGGTCGGCCCGGTGCCCGACCTTCCGGACATCGGCAACCTGGTGGCCGTCGGGTCGCACGACACGGCGTCGGCCGTCGTCGGCGTGCCGGCCCGTGGTCGGCACTTCGCCTACATCTCGTGCGGCACCTGGTCGCTGGTCGGGGTGGAACTCGACGCGCCGGTGCTCACCGCGGCCAGCCGCGCGGCCAACTTCACCAACGAGGGCGGGGTCGACGGGACGATCCGGTACCTGCGCAACGTGATGGGGTTGTGGCTGCTGCAGGAGTCGATGCGCCGATGGGACGGCGTCGGGCTCGCCGACGTGCTGGCGGCGGCCGCGCGCGAGCCGGCGTTCGCATCGGTCGTCGACCCGGACGACCCGGTCTTCCTGCCGCCGGGCGACATGCCGGCGCGGATCGCGCGCATCTGCGCCGACTCCGGGCAACCGGTGCCGTCCACTCCGGCGGCCGTCACACGCTCCATCATGGACAGTCTGGCCCTGGCGCACCGGCGGGCCGTCCGGCTGGCGCAGGAGCTGTCCGGCCACCACGTCGACGCGGTACACGTCGTCGGCGGGGGAGCGCGCAACGCGTTGCTGTGTCAGCTGACCGCCGACGCGTGCGGCCTGCCGGTGCTGGCCGGCCCGGTCGAGGCGACGGCGCTGGGCAACGTCCTCGTGCAGGCGCGGACCGCCGGTGTGGTCGGTCCGGACCTGGCCGCGCTGCGCGCGATGCTGCGCGACACGCAGCGCATCGAGCGCTACGAACCGGCCGGCGACGAACGGAAATGGGCCGCCGCCGAGGTCCGGTTGGCGGTCTAGAATCGGCTCCTGCACGTGCTGTGTCCGACGGGAGGCCCGCATGTCCCCGCAGCCGAGTATCTCCGCCGCCGTCACGCACGCGCGCCAGCACTCGATCGGGGACCTGTTGCGACGCACCGCGCGCCGCTACCCGGCCAAGGTCGCCGTGGTCGACGGGTCGCGCCGCCTGACGTACGCGGAGTTCGACACCGCGGTGAACCGGTGCGCGAACGCGCTCGCCGCGCGCGGGCTCGGGAAGGGCGACAGGCTGGCGTTGCTGTCGCACAACTGCTGGCAGTTCGGGGCGCTCGCGTTCGCGACCGCGCGCCTCGGCGTGGTGCTCGTGCCGGTGAACTTCATGCTGACGGCCGACGAGGTCGCCTACATCCTGCGGCACAGCGGCGCGACGGCGATGGTGGCCGAAGACGTTCTCGTGGAGACGGCCGAGAAGGCGCTGGAGACGGCCGGCCGGCCCGACGCGCTGCGCGGCTGGATCGGCCTCGCCGGCGGGCTGGCCGTCGCCGGCTGGGAGGACGTCGACGGGTGGCTCCTCGACGGCGACGTGACCGATCCCGGCGTCGCCGTGGCCGACGACGACCCGCTGCGCCTGATGTACACGTCCGGCACCGAGTCGCGGCCCAAGGGTGTGATGCTGAGCAGCCGCTCGCTCGTCAGCCAGTACGTCAGCTGCATCATCGACGGCGGCATGGAACCCGACGACGTCGAGGCGCATTCGCTGCCGATGTACCACTGTGCGCAGCTCGACTGCTTCTTCTCCGTCGACGTCTACCTCGGCGCCACCAGCATCATCCTGCCGCGCCCCGATCCGGCCGCGCTGCTGGCCACCATCGAGCGCGAGCGCGTCACCAAGCTGTTCTGCCCACCGACGGTCTGGATCTCCTTGCTGCGGCATCCCGGCTTCGACTCCGCCGACCTGTCGAGCCTGCGCAAGGGTTACTACGGCGCGTCGCCGATGCCCGTCGAGGTGCTGCGCGAGCTGCAGCGGCGGCTGCCCGACGTGCGGCTGTGGAACTTCTACGGGCAGACGGAGATGGCGCCGCTGGCCACGATCCTGCGCCCGCACGAGCAGTTGACGCACGCGGGCTCGGCCGGCCGGGCGGCCATCAACGTGGAGACGATGCTCGTCGACGATGCTGGGAACGCCGTGCCGCCCGGGCAGATCGGCGAGATCGTGCACCGCAGTCCACATGCGACACTCGGCTACTACGACGACGAGGAGAAGACGGCCGAGGCGTTCGCGGGCGGCTGGTTCCACTCCGGCGATCTCGGTGTGCGCAGCGATGACGGCTACCTCACGATCGTCGACCGCAAGAAGGACATGATCAAGAGCGGCGGGGAGAACGTCGCCAGCCGCGAGGTCGAGGAGGCGCTGTACGAGCTCGACGGCGTCGCCGAGGTCGCCGTCTTCGGTATCAGCCACCCGTACTGGATCGAGGCGGTGACGGCCGTCGTCGTGCCCAAGGAGGGCGTGACGCTGACCGTCGACGCCGTCAACGCGCACGCCAGTGAGCGGCTCGCCGCGTTCAAGCGGCCCAAGTACGTCGTGTTCGCCGGCTCGCTCCCGAAGAACCCGAGCGGCAAGATCCTCAAGCGTGCTCTGCGCGAGGAGCATGCGGGACTTGCCGACATCGTGCCATGACCGAATAAACCATTGCTTCTGCCGGTGGTCGGCCGTACCGTAGAGGACGGCAAATCACCACTGGAAGGATCACCATGTTGAGGCAGGGGCACACGCGGAAACCGCAGCGGCGAGCGCCGCGCGGTCTCGTGGCCATGCCCTTCGCACTGTTCTTCATGGAGCCCAGCCCGGGCCGGTGTCGCGTATAGACGCATCCAGCGTGTAGCGCAGACGCCGCCCCCGGAGTTCCGGCCAGGGGCGGTTTCTTTTGTTGTATTCGAGCACAGCCACCGCGGCGTGCGGGTGGCGCATGCACGTTGAGAACTCCACAGTGGATGGCATCATTCCGGGGCGAGGGAGCTGGTTGACCCGCCTGTTTTGGGAACAGGACACACCGAGTTCGATTCTCGGGCCTCGGACTGCATCTCGACATGTTGTGGATACAGGGCCGATTCGGCTATGGGTAGGCCCCCTGACTCTCGATCAGGGAAAGCGGGTTCGAGTCCCGCATCGGCTGCAACCCCGTACGGGGTGTGGGCGGGCAATGCCAGCCCACACCGCAGCAGAGGAGGTCTGAACCGATCACTGTGCGGATCTGGTGAGGCTGGTGCTCATGTCGGTCCTCCAAACCGAAGACGCGGGTTCGATCCCCGCGGTCCGCTCTTGTTATGCCCTCGTGGCCCAATGGCAGAGGCGCGGTGTTGAGGACGCCGACGGTCCGGGTTCGAGTCCCGGCGAGGGTACGTATGTGTGTGTTTATGGGCTGGGTGCTGGTGCACAGTCTCGCCTTGCAAGCCTGATGTGCGGGGTTCGACTCCCCGACGGTCCACGTGAGTCTCATGGTCATGCCCTCGTAGCTCAGGGGAAAGAGCGCGACGTTCCGAGTGTCGAAGCCGCTGGTTCGAATCCAGCCGGGGGTACGCAACTGCCATCCACAGTGGACGTTCACAGGTAAACAGCACCTTCCCGGTGCGCAGGCGTTCGGTTACTTCGAGGTTCAAATCCTTGCGCCCCGACCAACGGGGCGTTGCCCACCACATGGCATGGGCACACCGCGCGCCGCCGTGAACTCGGGAGGAACTCTCAGCTCCGGATGCCCGGTGCGAAGGTCACGGTTACTTCGACTGTTAATCGAGAGGTTGCGGGTTCGAGTCCCGCCAAGGGCACGCGCCCTTGTAGCTCAACTGGCAGAGCTCTTACCGCGGCCGACTTGATCTCGGGCACCCCCAACAACGAGCGAGGCGATGTCCTTGAGCAAGTTCAACGTCGCGGCGATTCGTCGCGTCCTCGGCCGTGGGCCGGTCGCCGCCGAGACGAACCCGACCGGCACGACCTTCGAGGGCGGCGACGGCTACGCGCACGACCCCAAGAGCGCTCTCTTCCTGCTGGCCGTCGCGAACTTCGTCGGCGAGGACACGTTCTACGAGAAGGCCGGCGACCGGGACAAGCGCTACGCCGCGCTCGTCCGCGAGGTCGCCGTGGCCGACCCGGACTGGACGGCGCGGTTCCTCGCGTGGCTGCGGGGCGGTGCGAACATGCGGTCGGCGTCGCTCGTCGGAGCGCTGGAGGCCGCGCGCGCGATGCTGTCGGCCGACCTTCCGGGCGGACGGCGGATCGTGGCGTCCGTGCTGCAGCGG
>Ga0068857_100005271_pt1 | contig 11008 bp, 9 predicted proteins | sample KBSCornC72_FD_66591 | JGI IMG/M metagenome (GOLD analysis project Ga0068857, IMG submission 66591) | Corn rhizosphere microbial communities from Kellogg Biological Station, Michigan, USA - KBS Corn C7-2 | ecosystem: Host-associated > Plants > Roots > Rhizosphere > Soil ...
CGCGCGCACGGCGGTCTTTGATATCGTCGAACGGCTGGTCCAGGAGGGACTGCTTCAGGAAGAAGGGAACGACTTCTACTCTCTTACTGAGAAAGGGAAGGCGGCACAGGACAAGTGAGGCGTTGCTCAAAAAACAGGAAACCACCGGCTTCGGCCGCGTGGTGATTTCAGTTTCGGCCTAGCCCAAGCCGTAAATGCTTCCTGTCAGACACCACCGAAGTCAGAGACTGTGTGAAAACTCAACCTTCTCATTCTCCCCAAGCTTCAGCTTGGGGTAGCACGCTCCAGTCCGAATCTCGGCAACCGTTTTAACGGTTTGCGAAATGTCGACGCTTAGGATTTGAGTTCAAGATAAACCGTTGAAACGGTTGACGCTTTCTGACAGGCGTCTCTTTGCCCCAAGCTGAATCTTGGGGAGAATGAGAAGGTTGAGTTCTTACAGAGTCTCTTCCGTTTGTGGAATTTCATTGATGATCGACGCACTCTCATACCTCCCGCACATAAATGCCTGTTTGAATAGTGCCAGCGCAGTTCTGCTGTTCTCAGGATATCTGTTTATACGGCGGCATAATATAAAGGCTCACCGAAACTGCCAGGTTAGTGCGTTTGTACTGTCAACGATATTTCTGATCTCCTATCTCATCTATCACTTTAATCATGGAACGACGCGCTTTACTGGACAGGGAATCGTGCGGCCAATCTATTTCACCATTCTTACTACACATACAATTCTTGCTATTGTGATCGTTCCGCTCATCCTGATTACTTTCTATCGCGCTTTGCGGTCGGACTTTGAACGTCATCGCCGGATAGCTCGCATCACGTTGCCGCTGTGGCTCTATGTTTCGGTAACGGGCGTGATAGTTTATCTTATGCTCTATCAAATTTATCCCTCCTAAACTGCTGTTAACTCGCATGGACCAAGACGGGAATCATCCTGAGACGGCTGTTGTGCAAGCGACGAGACACGTTCGAGCCTCTGGTCCAATCCTTATTCTCGCTTTTCTTTTCCTTGCTGCAACCTTTTTAGCCTGGTATTTCACGTGGTTTGGACGCGGGCTCTCTGACGCCGACATCACTAAATACCTCGTTGATGAAAAGAACCCACGTCACGTCCAGCATGCGTTGCTGCAAGTCCAGCAACGTATCGAACGCAACGACAGTAGTGCCCGGAATTGGTACCCGGATGTGCTGCGATTGAGCAAGAGTCCGGAAACCGAATTTCGTCTCACTGTCGCCTGGTTAATGGGTTTCGATAACCATAATCAGGAATTTCATGCCGCCCTGAAGGAATTCATCCATGATCCAGAACCAATAGTCAGAAGAAACGCGGCACTCGCGTTGATAAGGTTTGCGGACGACAGTGGCAGAGATGAATTGCTGGCGGTGCTAAGACCGTACGTGATTAAGGTGGCGCATGGAGGGCTGGTCGCAAGTACACTTCACGACGGTGCTAACGTCTCAAGAGGAACGCTGCTGGCCAGAATCGAAAACGACTCGGAGAAACCGGTCGAGCTTCGCTCCCCGTTGCCGGGACGCATTGAACAGATCTTTAAGACAAATGGTTCCCAAATAGGCGCCGACGAACCGTTACTGAGTCTGAATTCAGATGAAGAGAGTGTTTGGGAGGCGCTAAGAGGTCTTGCTTTAATTGGAAAAGAATCCGATCTGGAATTGATCAGTTCCTACTCCAACTCTAACGATGCCTCATCACGGGTGAAGAAACAGGCAGAAATCACGGCGAAAGCAATCACTTCTCGCAGCAGTCAAAAGTAACTAAGCTGGCGGAACAGGTGGCGAATCCGGCAGGACGATGCCGTGAACCGCTTCCCAGTCGTCAGTTGGAACCATCTCAATCGCGTCCCACGGACAACCATCAAGAAAAGCGCCATCCGGACCTTTGCTCGTACATTTTTGACAGCCAATACAAAGGTAGGGGTCAACTTCGATTCTGCCGAACGGAGGGTGGTCCTCGTCCGGAACCCAAAACATGCATGCGTCGATAGGACAGTACTCAATACACGCCGGCGATCCCGAGCAACCGGTACAACAATCGGTCGTAATGGCGAGAATACGCGGCCGCTTCTTGCGAGTCGCCTTGCCATCTCCCACAGACATTGGCCAGTACTTGTCTACGATGTCGAACATCCCTGTCACCTTTGAGATCGAGATTTGAGTTCGTAACTGGACTCTAACATAGCTCTGCAGATTTCCTCAACGATTTGTGTCGAAAGCAGTTGTGGCCCGCTGGGTGCTCACAATTCCTGTGATCAGACGTGTAATCAAAGGAGGAAGGGGAGTGTCGAATGGAAGGGATAACTGGAGTATTCAAGACTCGTGATGAGGCTGAACAAACGATCAAGGATTTACGGAGTATTGGTCTTCCGGATAAGAGAATAGGTCTGCTCGTACCCGGGAGCGACCCGCAGCAAATTGAGCGGGCGGTACCAACTGTTGATACGGAAGAGCCGGGCATGGGCAAGGCCATGGGGGCGGCTGTAGGCGGAGCAATGGGAGCGGCCGGGGGCGCAACCGTTGGTTTAGCGGTGGCGACGTTGGCGATTCCCGGCGTTGGTCCAGTACTCGCTTTTGGTTTACTGGGCGCGGCCCTGCTGGGAGCTGGCGGCGCGGTAGCCGGCGCAAAAGTAGGTGAGACACTTGAAGAGGAGTTGGGCGAAGGATTACCGCGTGAAGATGTTTATCTTTACGAAGATGCGCTGCGGCGCGGACATACGGTGTTGATAGCTTATGCGAACGATGGTGCCGAATCCTTGAAGGCCCGCGGGATTTTCGATCGTAATGGAGCTGAAGATGAAGAAAGCTTGAGGGAGCAGTGGTGGCAACCGATCCGTGACAGTGAACGAGAAAGCTATGCTTCGACCGGTCGGAACTTTGATGCTGACGAAATGAGTTATCGGCGTGGCTTTCACGCAGCGCAGCATCCCGAAAGGCGAGGTCGGCTATACAACGATGTCGAGTCACATCTAAGGGAATCCTATGCGGATGATGAGCTTGACAGCGCGTTCCAACACGGGTATGAACGCGGTCGCGCTTTTTACGTTTCGTCGAGAGGGATTCGAAGGGATTGAAGGACTTTCTGCTGAACGCGGCCGTGCTCGTGTTGATTTTAGGCGGCAGCGCATTCATTACAAATTGGTTTGCGCGAACGATGTACATTCGCTGCTCATCATGCGGCACTCTCAACGCCAGAAGGCGGAAAGAGTGCCGTAGTTGTAATTCCTCATTGCGGTGAATGTCCGATAAGCTTTATTAGCTTGTCGGTGCTGATGAAGTGAGCCTGGCATATTGAGGTTCCGACAAGCTAAAGCTTATCGGACATCGCCTGGCGGACATTACAGCCTTGTCATTGGTCAGTTTCCATTTATCATTTGTCATTTGAACAGACACTCGGTAGGGTCGAGCGACTTCGAATTCTCTAAAATGACAAATGACGAATGGAAATTGACCGATGATAAATAATGCTTCTTCTGAATGGGCCACTCACGCTGAACAGACTAACTACCGGGAAACCCCGACATATGCTGACACTATCGATTATTGTCGGCGGCTAGCGGCAGCCTCACCGGCAATTGAATTTCGTAGTTTTGGCAACAGTGGGCAGGGCCGCGAGTTGCCCCTGCTCGTAGCTTCTGAGTCGCAGTCCTTCACGCCAGAAACTGCAAAAGCAGGCGGAAAAGCGGTAGTTCTTATTCAAGCTTGTATCCACTCAGGTGAACCTGATGGCAAGGATGCTGGCTTCGCTTTGCTTCGCGATCTCACCATCACTAAGTCCGTTCCGAGCATCCTCGAGAATGCTGTACTGTTATTCATTCCCATTTACAACACCGACGGCCATGAGCGGTCGAGCCCTTACAGTCGAATAAACCAGAATGGTCCAGTTTCGATGGGCTGGCGAACTACGCGCACCTACCAGAATTTGAATCGTGATTACATGAAGGCTGACACTCCGGAAACGCGCGCCTGGCTAAAACTTTGGAATGAGTGGCAACCTGACCTCTTTATTGATTGCCACGTAAGCGATGGCGCAGACTACCGCTCGAACATCACTTTTCATTACGAACGCCATGAAGGTATTGATCCCGAAATCATTGAATGGGAAGAGGATGTATTTGGTAAGAAGGTGTTTGCTGCCACTGCAGCTGCTGGAAATACAGTTTCCTGGTATCTCGAGTTTATCGATAACCGGGATCTCCCAATGGGCATGAAAGACTTTAATGGTCCACCGAGATTCTCAACCGGTTATGTACCGATCAGAAACAGACCGGGAATCTTGATTGAAACTCACATGCTCAAGGACTACGAGTCTCGCGTGAAGGGCACTTATGATTTTTTGCGAGCAGCGCTGAGCGAAGTGAATAGAGATCCAAAGCGATTAATTGAATTAGGTCGGCGTGTAGATGGGCGAGCCGCCGAGCGTGGAAATTATGCTGTGGAGTTCGAACTGACTGACATAGCGACTCCATTCGAGCTCAAGGCATTCAGTTACACGACGGAGCACAGTGAAATTTCTGACGATCTTCGCGTGATTTATGGCGAAGAGCCGTTGGATCTAATTGTGCCTATGTACCAGACTTTGCGGGTAACGACCTCGATCGTCCCTCCAATTGCTTACATAGTTCCCGTTGAATGGAGTGAGGTGATCGAGATTTTAGGCTTCCACGGTTTAAACACTCAACGATTGACTAGAACTGCAAATATTCCAATTGAGAGCTATCGCTTTGTCGACGTCGAATGGCCCAGTCTGCCATTCGAGGGTAGACACATGCCTCGTTTTAAGGTGGTTACTACCAATGAAGCGAGAGAATTTGTCGCCGGCTCGACGGTCGTGCCTTTCAATCAGCCGTTAGCGCGCCTGGTGCTGAATTTACTCGAACCGCAAGCTCCCGATTCGTTTGTTCGGTGGGGTTTCTTCAACGCCATTTTTGAAGAGAAAGAATACGGAGAGCCTTATGTCCTGGAGCAGTTGGCTCGCGACATGATTTCAGCTAACCCAGAATTGCAAGATGAATTTGAAAAAGCGCTGGCTGCAGATCCGCGCCTTGCGCAGAATTCTTACGAGCGTCTGAGATATTTTTATAAGCGTTCGCCCTACTGGGACCCAAATATGGGCCTTTATCCAGTAGGGCGAATCACAAGCGCACTCGATCTGCCAGTTGTTGTTTAGTCTTCAAATTTGAGACTTAGGAGCTATCACCGCTCATCGAAGCGATCTGGCGCGCTCAGCAGGGCAAACAGTGTGCGGTTTGCCTAAACGACCGTGCGACGGCCCCCGATAATGTTGATTAGCAATACCACTAGTGCCAGCACTAACAGGATGTGGATAAAACCACCAATCGTATAGCTACTGACCATACCTAACAGCCAAAGAACTAGCAAAATCACAAAAATGGTCCAAAGCATTTCGTTCTCCTCCTTTTGTCGACCAAGTCCGCTTCCCAATGATTCGTTTGGTACAAAAGCAATCAACTGGGGCTTGAGCAACGAGCATGCCATCGCTCGAACATTGAGAATTCGCCGAAATCCTCAAAGTTTGAGTCCTACCTTAAAGAAGCCCCGTACCAAAATAAGTCACTCGTGCTTTCTACGAAGTGATTTAATTCAATATTCTTGTGGTCGATTCACGTTTTATTGTCCTGGCGGGCAACTGGTCGACGCCTTTCGCTGTCAAACTCGTTCGAGCGAGAGCTGCTGGATAAGAGATTGCGGTCTTTGGAAATCTTCTTCTGGACTTATTATTGCGATGGCTGTTAAATTGTTCACTGGTGCTCGGATCGAGTTTTCACTTGCCGAACATCAATAGCGTTACCGCTTCTCAGTTTTCGCGTGCGGGCCCTTCCTAAGAAGTTCCGTCGCTTTCCTGACCCGATTCTTTTCAGTTTCTAAATAAACTCGAGCTCAATCGAACCCCGTTTTTCGATTGGGATCTTCTGGAGGTCTTTATGCCTACCCCCGCGCCAAAGGTATCTCTGCGCAGTCGCAGAGTAGCGCTGGTCTGCCTGACCGTTTTCAGTGTCACTATTATTCTTTCAATAGCCGCAATAAATTATTTCCGTCAGCGCCAACAGGTACAAACGATTAACTACTCGCAGCTTTATGCACTGGGCCAGGCAGGTAGCGCTCAGGCTTTGCAGATTGAGGGCGAAACAATTTCCGTAACAAAAGCCGACGGCTCTGTTGTTGTGGCAACTGTTACCGGTGAAGCTGCCCAGCATGAATTGGTTCAAATCTTCCGCGAGAAGAACGTCCCCGTCGAGTTTCGACCGATGCAGCCGGGGCCACTTACCACGGCTTTGAACTGGATCCTGCCAATCTTCAGTCTTGCGCTCCTGGGCGTGGTTGGCTGGAGGGTTCATGCCAGTATGAACGGACATGGCTCGTTCGAGCTACACGATCAAAATGGCAAACAGGAAGTTGGATTCAACGATGTCGCAGGTGTCGATGAGGCAAGAGCTGAGCTGACAGAGACAATTGAATTTTTGCGTAACCCCGAAAAATTTAGCCGCCTCGGTGGGCGAGTGCCGCGGGGCATTCTGCTTTATGGACCTCCGGGCACTGGGAAAACGCTACTGGCTAGAGCGGCCGCAAAGGAAGCTGGAGTACCGTTTCTCGCCGCTTCTGGTTCAACATTCCAGGAAAAGTTCGCTGGATTAGGCGCCGCTCGAGTTCGGTCTTTGTTTGCGAAAGGCCGAAAACTGGCGCCCTGCATAATCTTCATTGACGAGATTGATGCGCTAGGTCGACGACGTGGCCGCGGCGGCGACTCAGCCTCTGCCGATCAGGATCAGACCTTGAATCAGTTGTTAGTTGAAATGGATGGTTTCGATCAGAGCAGCACAGTGATCGTAATTGCCTCCACCAATCGGCCGGATATTCTTGATAAAGCTTTAACCCGTCCGGGCAGGTTCGACCGTGAGATTTCCGTAAATCTCGCTGACGCTGGTGGCCGCGAAGAGATCCTGAAGGTCCATTCAAGGAAGCTAAAACTCGAAGAAGGTCTTGATTTGCAGTGGATCGCGCGTGGCACTCCGGGTTTTTCCGGCGCCGAGCTCGCGAACCTGATGAACGAAGCGGCGATATGTGCAACTCGGGATGATGCTGAATCGATTGGGCGCCGGCATATCGAATATGCCCGCGACCGGGTTTTGATGGGCGCCGAGCGTCAGGGCTTCACCATGGACGAAGAAGAACGGTATGCAACCGCAGTGCATGAAGCTGGCCACGTTGCGGTTGGTCTCCTGGTCGAACATGGCGATCCGATTCATAAAGTTTCGATCCTTCCTCGGGGTCGCGCGCTTGGCGTCACTCAATCATTGCCGGAGCGGGATCGCTTGATGAAGAAGCGTGAATATCTGGAAGATCAGATTGCGTTACTGCTGGGAGGTCGTGCTGCTGAACAGGTGATCCTTTCAACAATGACTGCAGGGGCGTCAAACGACATCGAGCGAGCAGTGGAAATTGCCCGTAAGATGGTTAGCGAATTTGGCATGAGTAAACTTGGTCCAATTCACCTGGGACAGTCAGAGCAGCCGGTTAGTCAGACGTTGCTCGATAGGGTTGAAGACGCTACTAATGAGTTGATTAACTATCAACTGCAGCGAGCGTGTGAGATCGTCGAAGCGGAACGTGACTCGATCGCTCGTTTGGTAGAACTCTTGATGGATCGGGAGACAGTCGACCGGGAAGAAATTCAAGCTTGTTTCGGTTTGGGCACGAACTCAAGAGCAGCTTAATTTTTTATTGAACGGTTTTAATGGCGTTCCTGCCTCGGTCAGGGACGCCATTTTTGTTTGATGAGTCATCGTGTCTAAAGTTAGTAATCTGTGGGGGTTGAAAGACTACGACGGCTCAGCTCGCAACTTCCAGCTATCATGCAAGTGGGGAAGGGTGGCAGGGCGGCTGATATCAGAACTCACCAGCTATCATGCAAGTGGGGAAGGGTGGCAGAGCGGCAAATGTCGAGACTCTGCCTACACGAATCTAGCGTCGCCCCCGCTTTTTGTGCACTTACAATGTCAAAGCTTAAATTGAAGATACTGAAGAGCGGGGCGACGCTAGATTCGAGTAGGCAGAGTTCATGACGTTTGCCGCTCTGCCACCCTTCCCCACTTGCATGATTCTGGTGGGTTCTCACGTTCGCCGCTCTGCCGACGCCCCAACTGCATGATTCTGGGAAATGGCCATTAAGGTTCGAACTGAGTGGGCCCGCTCAATGCGCAACACCCAGAGGTCTCCAACTCGCATTAGTTATCTGAGCCATATGGAGGAGGCTTTGGCGGATCGGAATTCCAGCACCTCTACTTCATCAAAACTTAGCCTTACATCGGTGTCTTTACCGAAAATATCCAAGATGACCCTGACTAGTGTCTTCGATTGATTAATGCCTGTGACTCTCCCGGTAAATGACGCAAATGGGCCAGTAAGAATTCGAACCATATCTCCGACTTGAAAGATGCGACCCATATAATCTAGTAGAGTCAAATCTCTATCTTTGAGAAGCGCCAGGCACCGAGAGTCAAGAGCAAGATCGCAACTCCTATCAACACCGCCACATCCATTGTGGCCCCGAAGTGTGTGACACCGATTAAAACGCTGCGCACTCCATCCACGCCATAAGTAAGTGGATCCAGTCGTGTCAGTAGCGCGAGAACCTTGGGCAAATTAGTTAACGGATACAGCGCACCAGACAGAAAGAATATCGGCATCACTAGAAAATTCATGACCAGCTGGAAGCCTTGCATGTCTTTCAGACTCGAACCAATAATCGTACCAAGTGCGGCAAAAACGATTGCTATCAGCATCATGAAGAGAATCGCGATCGGGATTGCCGTGGCCGTCGTCGGTCGAAAACCGGCGATCAAGCACACAATAAAAATCAGCAGACCCTGAATAATCGCGACCGTTGCACCGCCGAGTGTCCGGCCCAACATGATTGAAAGCCGAGATACCGGAGCCACCAGCGTCTCTTTTAAAAAGCCAAATTGTCTATCCCAAAGTAAGGCAATTCCAGAAAAAATCGACGTAAAGAGTACGGTCATCCCGATCACGCCTGGCGCCATAAACTGCAAGTAGCTACCCTGACCCGCCCGTTGAAATACTGGACCCAGACCAAAGCCAAGGATTCCAAGATACATAATAGGAGATCCCATTGAGGCAATGATCTGGGTTCGTGATCGGAGATATTTTTTAACCTCGCGTAACCACAAAATATATATGACTGTCATTTCAGCGCCTCCACATGCGAGCCACTTGACGCATTGCATCTGCCGAACTCGCGGTTTCGTCTCGTATAGTTGTTCCGGTGAGTTTGAGAAATGCGTCTTCAAGTGATTCGGTTTCTGTTTGCTCTTTGAGTTCGCGTGATGAGCCAATCGCAACGATTCGCCCATGATCGATTATCGCGATGCGCTGGGCCACGCGGTCAGCCTCGTCCATGTAATGCGTTGTCAGGAATACCGTAACTTGATCGGTCTCATTGAGACTCTTTACGTGGGTCCACATCTGGTTGCGACTCTGAGGATCCAGTCCTAAAGTTGGCTCGTCCAGAAAGAGCACTCTGGGTGTATGTAACAGTCCTCTCGCAATTTCGAGACGGCGTCGCATACCGCCGGAGAACGTCTTGACCAGCGCATCCTTTCGATCCCATAGCTCGAAGAGTTTAAGCAGATCTGTCGCTCGCTCGCGACGCTCTTTTCGAGCGACCCCGTAGAGTACACCGTGTATTTCCATGTTCTCCCAGGCAGTCAGGTCCTGGTCGAGACTCGGATCCTGGAACACGACGCCAAATCGCTTTCTGACTTCATCTCGGGCAACTGTCGGATCCAGACCATCCAATTCAACTACGCCGCTCGTGGGATGGAGCAGCGTAGTCAGCATCTTTATTGTTGTTGTCTTTCCCGCGCCGTTTGGACCAAGGAAAGCAAAAATTTCCCCCTTGTTGACTTCAAAGGAAATGTTATCGACGGCAGTAAGATCACCAAACTTCTTTGACAGATTTTGGACTCGTATCATTCCGTTCCTTTCCGCATGAAGGTTGCAGGTTCTAATTAAGCGCAAAAGCGAGGATTATAGACCCGAGAGTGCCGCATACTCTAAAGCGCAGACACATACATCGCGGCAGCCCGTGGATGGTTCAAGTCCTCTCTACAATCGCCAGAACCACCCTGTAAGCACACGAATCCCACATCACGGCAGAATGTGGATCGTTCAAGTCCTCTCTACAATCGTCAGAACCACCCCGTAAGCACACGAATCCCACATCGCGGCAGCGTGTGGATCATTCAATCTCTCTCTACATTCGCCAGAACCACCCCGTAGGCACACGAATCCCACATCGCGGCAGCGTGTGGATGGTTCAAGTCCTCTCTACAATCGCCGGAACCACCCCGTAAGCACACGAATCCCACATCGCGGCAGCGTGTGGATGGTTCAAGCTCTCTTTACATTCGCCGGAACCAGCCCGTATGCACACGAATCCCACATCGCGGCAGCGTGTGGATCGTTCAAGTCCTCTCTACAATCGTCAGAACCACCCCGTAAGCACACGAATCCCACATCGCGGCAGCGTGTGGATCGTTCAAGTCCTATCTACATTCGCCAGAACCACCCCGTAAGCACACGAATCCCACATCGCGGCAGCGTGTGGATCGTTCAAGTCCTCTCTACAATCGTCAGAACCACCCCGCGAGCACACGAATCCCACATCGCGGCAGCGTGTGGATCGTTCAAGCTCTCTCTACATTCGCCAGAACCACCCCGCAAGCACACGAATCCCACATCGCGGCAGCGTGTGGATCGTTCAAGTCCCCTTTACCGACGCGGCACCATCCCTGAGATCGTGGTGGTCGCGATTTTAGAGAAGACTTGAACGAATCCACACGCTGCCGCGATGTGGGATTTTGTGATCTCGTGGAAGGTGCCTCGCGGGTAGAGAGGACTTGAACCAATCCACACGCTGCCGCGATGTGGGATTTTGTGATCTCGTGGAAGG
>Ga0068857_100005274_pt1 | contig 11005 bp, 8 predicted proteins | sample KBSCornC72_FD_66591 | JGI IMG/M metagenome (GOLD analysis project Ga0068857, IMG submission 66591) | Corn rhizosphere microbial communities from Kellogg Biological Station, Michigan, USA - KBS Corn C7-2 | ecosystem: Host-associated > Plants > Roots > Rhizosphere > Soil ...
CGATAAGGGTACTCACCCGGCTTCGACACGTCCCCATTCACGTATATCGGCCTGTATTCCGCCACGACAGTCGTGACCTCTTCTGGGTCTATCACGACCACGACCTCGCGGCCGTCCGAAGTCCTCTGTCGAAAGACCTTGCTCGTCAGCGCAGCCCCGATTTTGGCTCGGATCTGCGGTAAAGGCAGGCCAGCTACTGGGAGCATTCCGACCAGCGGCAACGAAATGCTCCCGTCCATCTGGACGGCAGCACGATGCCGTAGCTCCGGCACACCCGCCACCGCGACCTCGAGTATATCTCCGACGTTTACTCGATATTCGGCCTTTGCTTGAGTGACGGAAATTGTCAGGCCAGCAGCTACCAAGCCCCATCTGATGCAACGACCCAGGCTACTGCCAAAGACATCGGCATTGAAACAGTTGCGCAGTCTGGAATTCGGCATGGCGGCAGCTCCCTGTGCGGACGCAGTCACCGGATGAAATCCTTCAAATCTGTCCGCGGAAGGCAGCCGCTCCGACATGGCTACCCTCCGAGCAACCGTCCAGACGGCAGTGTGATCCGCGAACCACCGTTCTGTTCACTCATTGGCGCCAGGCCGCTCAGTACCATCTTCGCTACCTTCGATTGATCGGCCTTCGATTGATTCACATTCCCATCAGATACATCGAGCGGATTGTTTCTCGACCAATTTTGATCGCGCATTTTGATCGCGCACTCCCGCGGCGCAATGACCCATCGTAGTTACCCCTCATATCTACCCATTTATTGCCAATTCTCAACCAGCGACCCGAATGCTACTGATTTGACCAAGGGGACGCGTAACTGAGTGGAATGCTTGAGGCAGAGTGCTATGAGCTATGCCTCCTTTACCAATGGGCCGGCCTCTACCAGGTTTCCGGCACATTCGGTCGATCTCGGCAGGGCAGTCCCAGCACGCGTCGGTAGGGGCCGATTGGCTGCCCTGTTAGTATTGGCTTCACCTGGAATCTTAAACTTTTACTCGGATCCAGCGTGGAGCGACAGCAATGCGGGACTGCTTTTCGCATCCGGCGCGCAAAACGGCACGACGTCTCTGGACGCGATTAGTTTCACGGTTTCGGCGGCCACTCTGACTCCATCGCCTTCTCCGAGTCTAACGCCGTCCCCAAGCCCTTCACCGAGTTCCTCCCCAACGAGCACTCCAGTTCCTATCGTGACGTCTTTTTCAGGGACCAGCGGCTCAAGATTTTATGTGGATGGCCACCTCTTCTCAGTGGTTAATCCTGACCAACCTTACAATCTCACAAATCCTGACAGCCAAACTCTTCGCTTTGAGGTCCATTCCCAAGAATATTGGGTGACCAGCGGTTTCAGCGATTTAACAAATGATGGCGGTGCCGAGCGCTCAGAAATTGAAGGTGTTTCCGACTTTCCAGTCGATGCCGACGTGCACTTGACGTACGAGTTTATGATGGAATCCGGAGGAGTAAATACTGCCCGATGGATGGTGATTGGCCAACTTTGGTCTGTGTGCTGCTCTCCACCGTTTGCAGTTGAGATGAGAGGCGAACACATGGCAATTAATGTGCGCTGGTCAACCGACAAAACCGAGCACGTGGTTTATTTGGATCCAAATCCAATCCAGCGAGACCGTTATTACACGATGGATATCCGCGTGAATTATGCGAAGGGCACAGCCGTTGTATTCCGAGATGGGGTACAGATCTTGAATTACCAAGGTCCTCTAGGGTACGGAGGGTCGAGTCACTGGGAATACGGGCTCTATCGAGCACCCACTACTAACGACATTCAAGCCGCCAGATATCGAAACTTAGTGATATCCCCTTGAAGAAAGCGATCAAAATGATTTGGTTAAGTGACTCATTTATTTGTTCGTTTCGAGGCGCACTCGTCGCTTCGTCGAAGATCAGGATCCGCGGGTCGGCGACGAGGGCGAACGCCTTCGCGCCGACGCCTGCGGTGGGATCGGTCGTCGTGGTGGCGAGGTTTGTCACGGCGCCCGACCTCGAGGCACCGGCCTCGCTGAGCGTCGTCGCCGCACGGGCGAAGTCGGGGTGATTGTTGAACCACTGAGCGACATCGATGTGGCCGGTAGGCGATCGGCCCGCTGACGTGCTGCCGCCCGACGTTGACGTTCCAGAGCCGGCCGCGGCAACTGCATGGTCATGATTGGACCAGCGGTGGCCTGAAGAATTGCCGTCGGCCGCACGATTCCGTAGCTCCGGCACGCCCGCCACCGCAACCTCCAGTACATCTCCGACATTTACTCGATATTCTGCTCTTGCTTGGCCACCCCAAATTGTCAGGCCAACAGCCACCGAGCCCCACTTTATGCAACGACCAGGTTTCTTCCAAAAACATCGAGATGAAAGCAACTGCGCAGTCTGGAGCTCGGCATAGTAACAATTCCCTGTACGGACGTGGTGACTAGGTGAGATCCTTCAATCTGGCCGCGGAACACAGCCCGTCGACATCGCCGCTCCCGAGCAGCCGTCCACAGGCAATCTGCAAAACTAGTCGTCAGCTCCCCTCGGCGCCGGACCGCACAGTGCTTTGACCATGTGCGATTGACGAGCTCCATCGATTCACCTTCTCGCCTATCCTAACATTACAGTTGCAATTTTTGCCTGAGATGGGCCTTGCGCGTTGGCCTGATGAGCCCTGCGCCAGGACTACCATGCGAGGATGTGGGCGTGCGGGATGCGCCGCTGGATTAGCTTCAAGGCGATGCGCCGGATTTCTTGGATTGACCAGCGGATCAAGAACGATGCTTCGGTCGAGGCCGCTGTCGCGTTTTTTTGAGCCATACACGCTGTCCGCCGCCACGAACGAGAACGGCACCTTTGCGGCGATCGCGCGAGCGATCACTCGACGCGCGATCTTGGGCTTCGTCGCAAAGCCCACATCGCTCGGCACATGCGCTGCCTTCAGGCGAGCGGGTTCGTCCGTCCATTCCTTTGGCAGGAGAGTGCCCGGTCAGGGCATGGCCATGCCGCGACACGTAGGCGGCGAACACCCCGATCTGGCAATTGGTGATCTTGCCCGCCGAGCCAGTATACTGGCGTGCGACCCCGCACGAGGCCTTGCCCTGTTTCAAAAAGCCGGTCTCATCGATGACCAGGACCGCGTCCTCATCGCCCAGCGTTGCCAGTGCGTACTCACGCACAATGTCGCGTAGCGCGTCGGCATCCCACTTCCCCCGACCCAGGATCGCCCGTTGGCACCACGGGCCCGGATCGCCGGTCGCTTCCGCCCGCATCCAACCCGTCTTGCGCGGCCCGTTGCCCAGCAGTCCGTCGAGAAACTGCCCCGCCGAGGCCGCGACCCGCTCCCGCGTAAACAGCGGGGGGATGCGTTACTTGACATCTCGCAACGAGAAAGCCCACAGCGTCAGCGTGTCTTCAACCGACGCGCCACCAATCATCAGATCCCGAATCATGGTCGCCCAATGTTCTGGCTGGCGACATGTCGATCGTGGGGCCATGCCCACATGCAGTCGCGCAAAACGAAGTCTTCGCTGAGCTGATTTCGTCAGTTTCGCGCCGCCACAACGTCGGGAATTGCTATAAATGGGTAGCTACAATGGTCCATTGAGCCGCAGAAGTGCGGGATTAGAGTTGTCAAAACGCAATCCCGAAAGGCGTATTGGAATCTTATTGACGCCCCTCGGTCTCGCAGGGCATCCGGTGCCCGACCGGGCGCATCGCACCATCTCATGTGCGAAGCGTTAGAAGTGCAACTGTTAGTGCTGGTAGGAATAACATGCTGCAGACGCCTATTAGATCGAATCATTCGATAAGTCGCGACACTGTGCCGCCCGACGGCCTGCCGGTCGTGTCCTTGGCAGATGTGGCGGACTTTATACGGCGGCGTCTCTGGATCATATCGTTGACGTGTTTGGTGACGTGGGGCATCGCTCTCCTCTACCTCATCGCTGCGGTACCGACGTTTACCGCCGAAGCCGATCTCGTCATAGAGTCAAAAGCGCCTTTAGCAGACGCTGCGTCCGTTTCAACGATCGTGGAAAGTCAGATCGGAATCATAAAATCCGAGAGTATCGCTCGTGCCGTGATGCAGAAACTCGATCTAACAGAGGATCCGGAATTTGTCGGGCGAATTGGCATCGTAGGCGGCATGATCCGGTCGCTAGCTCAGTTGCTCGGCTGGAGCAAGCCGGAACCGGAATCAACGGTGATGCGACATGCCTTGGAATCCTTCCAACGCAAGCTTTCGGCTAAACGCGTGGGTCTAACGTACATCGTCGCGATGAGCTTCGAATCCATTGACCCTGAGCGAGCTGCGCAGATCTTAAATACGATTCCGGAAACATATATCGCCCGTCAAATGGATGCAAAATACAATCTCAGTTTGCAAGATCAGGTGTGGATTCAGAATCGACTGACCGAATTGAGCAGTCAAGCTTCAGCTGCCCAAAAGGCACTGGAGGATTATCATAAGAACAGGAAAGATATAGCGGATTCTGTCGATGCAGGCGCAGAGCGGGCGCTAGCTGCCGCTGCTGAATCATCCAAAGGCGCCTATGATAATTTTCGGCACGTGCTGCGTCAGAATGAGGCGGCGCGACAGCAATCCAAGCCAGTGTTCGAGGCGAGTCTGGTCAGCAAGGCTTTGCCTCCCCTAAAGGCCAGTTCGCCAAAACGCGCAATCGTGCTTGGATTATCGACCATTGCGGGGGTACTTCTTGGCATCGCCTTCGGAGCGTTGCGCGATCTATCAGAACAAGGCATCCGCGCCGGTGCGCAGGTCTGGAATGACCTTGAAGTAGCTTGCATCGCAATTGTTCCAATGGTCAAGTCCAACGGCGACAGGAGAAGGTTGAAAACGTTTTTCACTGGCCCTGCTCGAAGGCTGCCGACGAACTGGAGCGCAAAGAGTCCAGTCCGAAATGGCCTGGCCTCCCAATCACCAGAAGGCGAACGTTCTTCTAAGCGTGCTTTATCCAACCCAACATCGACAGATCCGAGATCGCAAAACATTGTACGTATGGAGAGTCCAATTTGGACCATTACAGATGCACCACAGTCCCCGTTTACCGAGTCACTTCTTGAAATCAAGCTCGCCATCGATTCGATGACCCGTAGCGGCAAGCGAATGCAGGTTATTGGGATTACCTCAACGCGACCCAAAGAGGGAAAGTCCACCATTGCGGCAGCCCTGGCGTTACTCATAGCACATACTGAGGCTCGAGTTGTTCTGCTAGACTGCAATTTGCGAAATCGATCGCTGTCGGCCGGATTAGCTCCGGCTGCCGCATCTGGCATCTTGGATGTTATGACAGGGGCGATTTCGCTGCCTGCAATAACGTGGACCGATCCATTATCACGGCTGTCCTTTCTACCAGCTGGCAATAGCTCTCGACCAATTTACGCGATCGATGCTCTGAGATCGGAGACCCTCGATGAGCTGTTTAAGGCTCTTCGCAAGACCTACGAATACATCATTGTCGATCTGCCAGCCGTGGCCCCGTTTGCGGACGTTCGCGCCGCGGTCCATCTGTTGGATTCGTTCATCCTTGTTGCCGAATGCGGGCGCACGAATATCGGTGTCGTCGAGCGTGCGCTTAAAGTCTGTAGCGGCATAAGCGAACTTATGCTCGGGGTCGCGCTGAACAAGGCAGATACGAATTTACTGAAAGGATTCGAGCTAGGATCGTGATGCGATGCGGCGCAAACATGATGCGCGATATGCTTTTAAGGAACGAAAGAGGCTTGGATCGGGCACCAGCGCGCGCACGCGTCTCACTCGCGTGGTTCCTCGCGGGATCGTCATGGTTTCTGGTAACGATGGACCATGATCGCGAGATCATTTCGTTGGTCTTCGCCCCCACCCCGCCGATCGAGGGGAGCTGCGAGTGAGGGTGGCTCTCGTATCGTTCCACTACGCGGAGTATGCGTCCCGACTCGCCTTGGCGCTTGATAGACACCACGAGGTGTTGCTGATCTTGAATTCTTCCAATGCCGAGTATGATCTTTCCAGGTCTTTGCGGGATGCGCTCGTCAGACGTGGGAACGTTGTGTGGTTTAAACAGCTAAGACGTCGCAGTGCGCCGCTCCACGTGATGATGCTGACGCGTGAGATACGACGATTTCGACCCGACGTGATTCATGTTCAAGAGGTGTTGAGTTGCGTTCCAACGTGGACCAACGACGTTCTGAGATATTCAATTCCGCTCGTCGTTACCGTGCACGATCCAGTCCCGCATAGTGGAGCTGATCAGCGCTGGGCCGAGAAGTTCCCTTGTCGGCTCCGTTTGCGCGCCCACGCAGATCGTTTGATAGTACATGGCGAAAGAATACGAGAGGAATGGCGAGGGAGAGAGCCGAAGCTGAGTTATCAGCTTGCTTCAGTTCGACACGGCGTGTGTGGTGATGATCAAGGCCGGGCGGAAACAATTCCCGAGAAGCCGCCGGTGTTTTTGTTTTTTGGACGAATCGAGGCCTACAAGGGCCTCGGATACGCATTGCAGGCGGCAGAATTGTTGGCTTCGAGAGGCTTACAATTTCGTTTGGTAGTTGCAGGGACGGGAACCGAACTAGATCGGTATCGCGCCAAAATCGGCCAAATGCCTTGGGTCGAGTTGATAGATCGTCATTTTCTCGCTGACGAAATTCCGCAGATATTCCGCCGAGCGAGTGCCGTTGTGCTTCCGTATACGGATGCCACCCAGAGCGGGGTCACCGCGATGGCCTTCGGGTTTGGGCGGCCCGTCATCGCAACCTGCGTCGGGGGACTGCCTGACGTAGTCACGAATGAGTTTAATGGTTTGTTGGTTACACCGAAAAGCGTGGGTGCATTGGCTGACGCAATGGGGCGGTTTATTGCGAGCGAGAAGCTGGACGAGAGACTTCGGCGCGGGGCAACGGAGAGTGCTCGCGGGGAATTGAGCTGGGAGGTCATCGCGCGAGAAACTTCGGGCGTCTACGAAGATGCTATACGAGTTCATGTGCGTTAGTCTTACTCGGGTTTGTCCACTTCACCGAGGGTTCCGGGGAAGCGCGTAAGGCGGCGTCTTGTGGTTGATAAAACAACATCCTGGTGTCGTCGAGCTTCGAGCATCGCCTCCCCTACCAACTTAAATTTGGCGTTCTCGTTCTAAACAGCCTTCAGCCGCCTGGCATCAGACACTTCGAGGCCGCTACTTGGCTTCCAGTTGTAGGACTTGCCGCTACTGATCCTGTATTGCGGCACACAACGGCCGTCTTTGCCCCGGCTTCCTGCTCCCGCAAGATTCCGATGATCTACTCTTCCGTGAACCGCATCGGCCTCATGTCAATCCGCCGAGGTGACGGACGCTACCCATTTTTGGATGAGGTTGCGGGGCTAGCTACATGTCTGTCGCGCGTGCCCCTCTTATCCGCCAACCCGCGATAAAGGCAGAGATATGCGTTAGCCATCGTATCGAGCGAGAACGCTGTTTCAATGCGCCGACGCCCTTCCATACCGAAATGATTAGCAAGCTCAGCGTTATTGAGGAGTTTGAGCACACGATCGGTCAAAACTCCGGCGTCGTGGCTCGGCACAAGAAATCCCGTCTGTCCATCCAGGACCAATTCAGGAGTGCCCCCATCGTTTGTTGCTACGATTGGCTTACCCAGCGCCATGCATTCGGTTATTGCGTTGGAAATACCCTCCCCGTGTAGACGGCTGTTGGTAACGAGAACTCCCACAGTGAAGAGATTAGCGATACTTTCTACATCTTCCCGCTGCCCCAGAAACTTTATGCGTAGGGAATGTTCCGGTGGCACGCTGTCGCGCACTCGTCGCAACGTTTCACCGGTGCCGACAGCCAGAAAAGTTACATCGTCCCTAAGACGGCAAATGCGGCATGCCATTTCGACAAAGGTTGCGTAATCTTTTCTAGGCGAGAAGTTAGCAAGCATCCCGACAATGTGGGGCGTCGTGATTCCCAGAATGCTGCGAAGCTCTGCTACGTCCGTTAAGTTAAGGACCCTTGCAGGATTGAACCCATTGTAGATCCATAGACCTTTGCGCTCGGGAATATGGTAGGCAGCTAGGCCCGCGCGCGAATTGGCGACGACAATGTCTGAAAATGGGATAGTCAGCTTGCCCATTAAATAGTTTTTATTCCACGGCGTCATGTGAGACGGCGCGTCTCGCACAAAGCCATTGACGAAGGCTGTGCCGTACAGTTTCGCAACCGGAGCTGCATAAACGGAACAAATCGAGCTCCAGGAATGAACGATATCTATTTTCAAATTGGAGACCAGTTCGTACAAACTCTTGAAAAGGCGCAAATCTCTCTTGCCTCTCCGAAAGAGCTGAATAACTTGCGCGTGTTCACGGTCAAGTTCGTAACGAAATCCATCCACCTCGTCCGTAAGCGCGACAAATGACTCTATGTTACGGTGAGGGAAAAGCCCCCTCAATAGTTCCACGAGTTGTTGTTCCTTCCCTGCCCGGCCTAGAGATTCAGTAAGGTGCAAGATACGCATGTCAGAACTTTCCCGCGCAGACTGATTCAGTCCACGTCGCAACGAGGCGTTCAGCGCAAACTTCATGTCTAACCGCGTTCGATGATTCCCATTTTCTCCCAGACGCTGTCTCAAGTCTGGACCCTAAAATGGACCCTGGTTTTGGGACGGCACGAAATCACAATAAGGGCGTCTATACAATTCCCCGACCGGCTGGTCTCGGCTTTTTCTGCAGATCGAGAATGGGTAATCCGAAAGGGTCGAGCCGCGGACCGGTTCAAAAGAATATACTCGTGGGCGTGAGTTTGGATGCCATGCGTTGACGTCCTCTCATTAGGGAGTTCTTTTCAAGCATGTGCGGAATTTCCGGTATTTGGGAGCGTAATGGTTGCAGCCTGCAAGATCTGGAACGGCGCGTATCTGCAATGACGCAAACCCTGAATCACCGCGGGCCAGACGACAGTGGAGTTTGGTTGAGCCAGGAAGCCAGCATTGCCTTCGGACAGCGTCGCCTTGCAATTATCGACTTGTCCGCAATGGGACATCAACCAATGATCTCGGCCAACGGGCAATATACAATTACGTTCAACGGTGAAATATACAATTTCCGAGAACTGAGGACCGAATTGGAGGGTCGCGGAGTTCGGTTTCGTGGACATTCAGATACAGAAGTTATTGTCGAAGGTTTCGCCCAATGGGGTGTCAAATCGACCATCGCTCGCTTGAACGGCATGTTCGCAATCGCAGCGTGGGACGCCGGGGAGCGTCAACTGTTCCTGGCTCGTGATCGAATGGGCGAAAAGCCGCTTTATTGGGCGATTTTCGATGGACTAGTGTTATTCGGATCAGAATTGAAGGCGCTGCGCGCTCATCCCGGTTGGAAGCCAAGTCTCAGTCGTGGAGCGATCGCCGCTTTTCTTCGACATGGTTATGTGCCCGGTCCATTCTCGATCTATGAAGATGTCTACAAGCTGCCGCCCGCCGGGTTTGTCAAAATTGCGAGCGGCGGCGGCCCCGAAGTGGGCGCGTACTGGGATCTCGCCGGTGTTATTTCGCAGGGTCAGTGCAATACGCTTCGAGCCGACGAAGAGGAATTGGTCGATGAACTCGACGCGTTGCTGCATGATGCAGTATCGCGCCGCATGGTTGCGGATGTTCCGCTTGGCGCCTTTCTGTCGGGCGGTTATGACTCATCTACTGTCGTCGCACTGATGCAGAAAGCTTCTCTGAGACCAGTCAGGACGTTTACCATCAGCTTTGAGAACCCGACATTCGACGAATCGAAACACGCTGAGGCCGTCGCTCGGCATCTTGGAACCGAGCATACAACGTTTGTCGTCAGCGGCGCCGAAGCTCTCGACGTGGTGCCGAAGTTGGCCGAGATGTATGACGAGCCATTCGCCGACTCCTCCCAGGTCCCGACCCATATTGTTTCCGCGTTGACGCGGAAGCGCGTCACGGTGGCCCTCTCGGGAGATGGTGGAGACGAATTGTTTTCCGGGTATAACCGGTATCAGTGGACGGAGAGCGTTTGGCGGCCGAGTGCGAAGATGCCGCTTGCGCTCCGCCGCCTCGCGTCTTCAAGCATTCGCGTTGTGCCGCCTAGCGCCTTCGATAGGATAGCGCGCTACGTACCATTCTTTCGGCGCGTGCCGCAGGTTGGCCAAAAGGCCCATCGGTTGGCGCAAATCCTCTCAGTGTCATCGATCGATTCCGTGTACTATCAAGTTGTCTCGGCCCACCAGAACCCAGACAATCTCGTAAAAGGGTCACAAGAGGTGCGGACGGCCTGCTGGGGTCAAAATCTCAGGGTCCTCTTGCCAGATCCGGTGGACCGTATGCGCTACCTGGACATGTGCACGTATTTACCCGATGACATCCTGACTAAAGTTGATCGTGCTTCTATGGCTGTCGCTCTTGAGGTGCGCGTTCCGTTCCTCGACCATCGCCTGGTTGAATGGATCTGGAAGCTGCCGTCATCTCAGAACGCGCGTGCCCTGCGCCCCAAACACTTGCTCCGGCGTGTTCTTGCCCGCTATGTGCCCGATCGTTTGGTCGAGCGCCCGAAAATGGGCTTCGCGGTTCCGCTCGCAGATTGGTTGCGCGGCCCGTTGCGGAATTGGGCCGAAGACCTGATGAACGAAGCTGGCCTGAGCGCCGGTGATATTTTTGACGTCGAGGCCATTCGCTCGCTCTGGGCCGAATTCTTGAGCGGAGATAATGGGCGCTATTTCTTCATCTGGAACATTCTGATGTTTCAGGCTTGGCATCGTCGGTGGAGCGGTGCATCGGTGGCGGACACCGGAACAAGACGCTTGGCATCCCTTTTGAATTGAAGATATGGCCATGACGCCTTCATCACGCATGCTCGACAATTACAAAGAGACTTTTTGACTTAGGCTTTTGGTGGAAAACTGCCGATGCGATCCCTGACAAGGTCAAATGCACATCTTCAGATATCCGGCCTTATCTACTCGAAAGTCGCCGAACTGCTATTCATCGGTCTGCTGCTGGTCTTTATATACCCGTTCTTTTTTGTCATTTCCGGAGT
>Ga0068857_100005280_pt1 | contig 11000 bp, 12 predicted proteins | sample KBSCornC72_FD_66591 | JGI IMG/M metagenome (GOLD analysis project Ga0068857, IMG submission 66591) | Corn rhizosphere microbial communities from Kellogg Biological Station, Michigan, USA - KBS Corn C7-2 | ecosystem: Host-associated > Plants > Roots > Rhizosphere > Soil ...
GGATCGCTTTCCAGCTGCTTCATGCCGAGGCTGATGCGCTGGGTGTCGCGGTTGATCCGGATGATCTGCACCTTCACCGTATCGCCGATGTTGATCATCTCGTTGGGGTGATTGATGCGCTTGTAGCTGAGGTCGGTGACGTGCAGCAGGCCATCGATACCGCCAAGATCGACGAACGCACCATAATCGGTGATGTTCTTGACCATGCCCTCGATGATCTGACCTTCGGCCAGCGTCTGGATGAGGCCCGAACGCTGCTCTGCGCGGGTTTCTTCAAGGATGGCGCGACGCGACACGACGATGTTGCCGCGACGGCGATCCATCTTCAGGATCTGGAACGGCTGCGGAATGTCCATCAGCGGAGTGACGTCACGCACCGGACGAATATCGACCTGGCTACCCGGCAGGAACGCTACAGCGCCATCGAGGTCGACGGTGAAGCCGCCCTTGACGCGACCGAAGATCACGCCTTCGACGCGGGTGTTTTCCTGGAACTCGGCTTCGAGCTTGTCCCATGCGGCTTCGCGGCGTGCGCGGTCGCGCGACAGCATCGCTTCGCCATGGGCGTTTTCTACGCGGTCGACATAGACTTCGACTTCGTCACCAACCTTGATGTCGGCCTTCTGACCCGGCTGCGCGAATTCGCGCAGCGGAACGCGGCCTTCGCTCTTGAGACCGACGTCGATGATAGCCATGTCATTTTCAACGGCGGTAACGGTGCCACGCACCACGCGACCTTCAAAGCCGCCATCCTCACCGCCAAGGGATTCGTTTAAAAGCGCCGCGAAATCATCGCGCGACGGAAATGCCGTAGTGGCCATAAGAGAACAGTCCTTTTTACGTCTTTGCTGGCCGTCCGGTTGTCTCCGGAGGTCTTTACAAACTCGACCCTGACCGCATCTCGCTCCATTGGAACGCCGCGCTCAAAGCCGCTGGCCCGCACCACCTGCACGACCCCATGCCGCACAGGCATCCATCAGGCAATCGCTGCGGCAGGCACGATCGGGAAAAAGCAAAAAGGGCGCGCGGAGGCTCCGTGCGCCTTTCCCGTCACTCTTGATGGTGACGTTTTACCCTCGCATCCACCAGGGCGATGGCCCTTCGGATGGCCGCGTCTATAGTCAATTCGCTGGTATCTAGCAAGTCCGCATCATCTGCCTGATGCAGCGGGGCGGTGGCCCGGCCCATGTCGCGAGTGTCGCGGGCCAGAATGTCGGCTTCCATCTCATCGCGATCGCAGGGGATGCCGCGCGACTCCATTTCCCTGCAGCGCCGCTCGGCACGGACACGCGGTGTCGCGGTGACGTAGAGCTTGGCCTCGGCATCGGGAACGATCACCGTGCCGATATCGCGCCCGTCAAGCACGGCTCCGCCCGCCTGTCGGGCGAACGCCCGTTGCCGCTCCAGCAAAGCGGCACGCACACTGGGCCATGCCGACACGCGCGACGCTATCGCGCCCGCCACCTCTGTCCGCAACTCGGGATCGGCGAGCAGGCTGTCGGGAAAATCGGCCCCTGCCCTCGCCTCGGTCTCGACGTCCGGATTGCCACCACCACGCATCAGCTCGAGCCCGACGGCACGATAGAGCAGGCCGGTGTCGAGATGAGGTAGGCCATAATGCAGCGCCAGCGCGCGGCCAACCGTCCCTTTGCCGGAAGCGGCCGGACCATCGACAGCGATAATCATCGGCGTGCCCGCCGAAAATATTGCAACAGACCAAGCAGCGCGATCAACGCCCAGACGATTTCCAGCGCCATCGACGCCATGTTGAAATGGACGGTCAGCGACCAGATCAGCAGCAGTGATCCAACCAGATTGAGCAGATTGAAGAACAGGAAATTCATCTGCCGCGCCAGATTGCTATACGCATAGGCGACAACCATCAGCGCGCTGCCCAGCAGGCCGACGATATTGGCAAGATCCCAACTCACCGTCAGTTCCCCACGCCCATCGATTGCAACAGGGGCACGAAACCGGGAAAGCTCGTCGCGACGGGACTCATGTCGTCGATGGTCACGCCGTTTCGGCTGGCGAGTCCCGCCACGGCAAAGCTCATAGCAATGCGGTGATCGAGATGAGTCGCGATCGGTCCGCCTCCTGACAGAAGATCGCCGCCGCTGCCTTCGATCACCAAACCATCCGCCGTTTCCTCGACCTGCACACCGATCAAACGGAGACCGGTGGCCATCGCTGTTATGCGGTCGCTTTCCTTTACGCGCAGCTCTTCGAGCCCACGAAATACACTGCGCCCCTTTGCGAGGGCAGCAGCGATGAAGGCTATCGGGAATTCATCGATCATTGATGGAGCATCCGCCGGATCATTCTCTACGCCCGAAAGCGCCGAAGCTCTGACCCTTATATCCGCTAAAGGCTCGCCGCCCGCCTCACGCACGTTCAGCAACTCGATATCGCCGCCCATCGCCTGAAGCAGCTTGACGAGGCCTGCGCGCGTTTCGTTCACACCGACGCCGGTGATCGTGATGTCCGATCCCGGCACGATCAGCGCAGCAACAATCGGAAAGGCTGCGGAAGAGGGATCGCCGGGCACCACGATATTCTGCGGCTTCAATTCCGCCTCACCCCGCAATGAGATGATCCGCGCGCCGTCAGCGTCTTGTTCGACTGTCAGGTCCGCGCCGAAGCCTCTCAACATGCGCTCACTGTGATCGCGCGTCGCTTCAGGCTCGATGACACGGGTGATGCCGGGTGTGTTGAGCCCGGCGAGGAGCACCGCCGACTTCACCTGCGCGGACGCGACCGGCAGGCGATATTCAATCGGCACGGCGGGAACTATGCCTCGCATGGTAAGCGGCAGGCGGTCTCCGGGCGAAGTGGTGAACGCCGCGCCCATGCGCGACAACGGCTCGATGACCCGGCCCATCGGCCGCTTGCTGAGCGACGCATCGCCGACGAAAGTCGCGGTCAGATCGTGGCTGGCGAGCAGGCCCATCAGCAAACGGGTTGAGGTGCCACTGTTGCCCATGTCGAGCGCGGTTTCTGGCTGGAGCAGGCCGCCCACGCCGGCGCCCTCGATATGCCACACGCGCGCATCATCGCGCGTTATGTGAGCACCCATCGCTCGCAGCGCCGCTGCCGTGGCCAGCACGTCCTCACCCTCAAGCAGCCCTTCGACGCGGCTTTCGCCAACTGCCAAAGCGGAGAACATCAGCGAACGATGGGAAATGCTTTTATCGCCGGGCACGCTGATCACGCCGCTCAGGCCCTTCGCAGGCATGCGGAAGACCGCTTGGGCAGAGGATTGATCGGTAACGGAGACAGTCATTCAAACAGCTTTCGAGCAGAAATTTCGCCCCGGCTTTTGACAGCGCCGCATTGCTATGGCAAGGCGCGCGTCACTTCGCAGGGATGTGAGATGCATCCATGCTCGATTTCGCAATTCAGCTTGGTTTTTAAAAAAGGATGGTAGGCGGCACATGGTGAAGCCTGAATGGGGCACAAAGCGGACTTGCCCGAAATGCGCAACGCGCTTTTACGATCTTGGCAATGAGACTCCGGTCACCTGCATCAGTTGCGGCGTGTCCTGGGACCCGGAGCCGGTCCTGAAGTCCAAGCAGCCCATCCCCTATGAAGAAGCCGTTCCGCGCCAAAAAGCGGACAAGGTCGATAGCGATCTGGCCGAGGGCGATACGGATCTGGATCTGGACATCGATGTCGATGATGATGATGTGTCGCCAGACAACGATGTGGATCTAGGCGGCGACGACGATTTGGGCGTCGATGCCGGTGACGACGACAAGGAAGACGAGCATTAATTAAGTCTGCTTGCGGAGACTGCGGGATTGGCGTCCCTGACGCCATCCCTGGGAAAGCCATCTAGGCAAAGCCTTCGCAAGCAACAATTAACCACTTGCCTTTATGGCGGTTGCTCGCCTAAAGGCAGCGCCTCTGCACTGCGATCCGTTTGACGGCCCTGCCGCAATCTGTGATCAAGAGGCAAGTTTCGCACCGGCCGATCAGACCGGTGCCTTGATGGACGGGGCCTTAGCTCAGCTGGGAGAGCGCCTGCATGGCATGCAGGAGGTCAGCGGTTCGATCCCGCTAGGCTCCACCATCACCATTTTTCATAAAATTTGATCGCGCGGATTGCTGGGCTGGTAGGATGCCCAGCTGGCTCGGTCAAAGCGCGCTACGAAAGAGCCTCGACCTCTTTCGAGTGCTCTTCCACCTTTGCCTTGCCGCCGCGATAGTGCGAGACATTGTCGCCCAGTTCTGCATTCTTCGAAAGACGCAGCTCCGCCGCCGCGTCGTCATAGAAAAACGGCAGAAACGCATAGCGTCGCCCCTGCATCACCGGCAGCGCTTCGTGCAACAAAGAACAGGAAAAGAGCACAGCTCCTCCCGTATCCGGGCGATAGACGGTGCGCCCGAATTCAGGGAAGCGCAGACCGCCGCCTTCGAACTCGTCAGCATTCAGATTGATGGTGCAAGCGAACTTGCGATGCGCAGTCCCGCTTGTCGTGTTGTCGCGATGGGCGCGGAAGTAGCCGCCCACCTCCGCATCGTAGCAGCACACGATCCATCGCTCGATCCGCGTCGCATCGAACTGATAGGCGCGCTTGATCATCGGCACGATTGACCGCTGGATGCGCTCGGCGACGATCTCACGCAGGCCGCTGTCCTCGATATGGCAATCGTAGCGCCGCTTGTGGCCGTAATCGATGACGCCGACGGTCTTGCCGTCGCGCTGCACCATATAGCCCGAGTCGGTAGGATCGCCCTGCTGATAATATTCGATCAGCCGGCGGCACAGGTCCGGTTCTAGCACGCGCGGTATCATGAGCACCGGCGCAGCCAGTTGCGGCGCACCGCTATCGAGAAGCGCGCGCAGGTGTGCCATCACCACCTCGCCTTCCTCCAGCAGCCAGTAATTGACCAGCCTCAGCATGGGGTCGAACAGCATCCAGCAGGGACGATGCACCTCGCCCTTGGGTGACGGGAACATCACGCCATATTTGCGGCTGATGGCCCGTTCGGCATCCAGAAAATGACGCAGACCTGGGAGAGATTGCTGCACGCGCTTCTCATCCCTGTCCTTGACGTCCACCGACACACCGAAAAAGCTCGCGCGCATATCGTCGAAAAGATCGCGATGCCGCTCTACGGTTTCCAGCGCCTCAGCGCACGAAGGGCGAGAAGAACTGCCGTAAAACAGCATTACTATATGCCGCCCGGCCATCGTGTCGAAGCAGAACTCCCTTCGCCCGCCGATACAGGGTGCGACGAAAGAGGGGGCGATCTCTCCGAGTTGCAGATGCTGTGTCATGAACCAAGGCTCGCCGACCCCGGGTCCGAAACATATCCCCGCGGAGGGACATCAGCTAGTCGACCGGACGAACCTTCAGCTGCGCGGAAAGAGAAACGCCCTTTTTCGAGGCTAGACATCGCGTCGGGCGCAACGCGGTATCTAGGCATATCCACAGCTCGCTGAGCCTGTTATGTCGCGTCGTACGGACCCGCATCGCGTCGCGCGGTAAGCCAGAATTGAGCCGGGCGACGGCATCGATCAGCGCGCCTGCGCTCAGCCTGTCCGAGCGCGCCAGAGCCGCCATGTCAGGCAATCGCAGCTCCCCATAAAGCGCGCGGGCCTTCGCGAAATAGTCCTCGGGCCGCGTTGCCATACAGCTGCCGTGTTTCGCCCACTCATGCTGCAAAAGCTGGGCGGAGGGCGTCATACAGAGATTCTCCGCGATGACACGTCTGGGCAGAAGCGCCGCCGGGCGGCAATATTGCGGCCAGCTCCCGCCCCTGCCGTCCGGCCACAGGCCGTGGAGCACGAAGCCGAAGCGATTCGCTGATGCACACTGAAACGCACCCTCGCGCACACGACCGGCGCAATATTCCGGCGACCAGCTGAGCGCGAGCGTGTAGCCAGCTATCGCCTCGCGCCGTACCGACTTGGCAAGCGATGACTTTACGGCGCGCGGCGTCGGAATTTCGCTGGGCAGCATGCATTGCAATGCAGCGAAGGCCGGAAGTGTATGCGCTGCGAGGCAGATGGCAGCGAGCGCCAGCCGAAGCTCAAGCGCTCGCAAAATCGAGTCCGACATCAGCGGCGGGCGCCGACTGAGTCAACCGACCAACGCTGATGTAGGTAACGCCGGTTTCGGCGATCGCGCGGATCGTTTCTAGCTTTACGCCTCCGGAGGCTTCGGTCGGCACTCGACCGCCCACCAACATTACCGCGCCACGCAATGTTGCAGGATCCATATTGTCGAGCAGCAGATGCGTTGCGCCCGCCGCCAGCGCGGGCTCGATCTGATCGACGCGGTCGACCTCGACAATGATGCTGGTGACGCCCGCATCGACTGCGCGGTGCACCGCCTCGCCCACCGATCCCGCGACCGCGACATGATTGTCCTTGATCATCGCCGCATCCCACAGGCCCATTCGGTGATTGGTCGCACCGCCCATGCGCGTCGCATATTTCTCCAGCACGCGCAGGCCGGGGATCGTCTTGCGGGTGTCGAGCAGGGTGGCGCCCGTGCCCGCGATGCGATCGACATAAGCGCGCGTCATCGTCGCGATGCCAGTCAGATGCTGAACGGTATTGAGGGCCGATCGCTCCGCCGTCAGCAGCGCGCGCGCGCTTCCGGAAAGACGCATCAGGTCGGTGCCCGCAGCTACCTTCTCACCCTCCGCCACCAGTATTTCGATTTCAACCTGCGGGTCGAGCGCACGGAAGAAGGCCTCTGCTATGGGCAAGCCCGCGACAGTCGCCGCATCACGACTGTCCATCACGCCGACAAAGCGCGCGTCAGCAGGGATCACGCTTTCCGAGGTAACGTCGCGACCGCCTGCGCCCGGAGGACCGCCAAGGTCCTCGGCCAAAGTGGCGGCAACGAAAGCGGAAAGGTCGAAACCGGGTAGAGAAAAGGCTGATCTACTCATGACCGCTGCCTAGCAGTTTTATGGGTCAGTTCAATGGCACGAACATGCTGCCGCACCGATGCTTGCAACAGCGGCCTTCGCTTCCCATCTCTTTTTCATGTCTACCACACAAGATCAGTTCGCTCGCCTCGCAGCCGGTATTCCAGGCATGGGTCAAGACCCCGCCTCGATCCGCGCCCGCGTTGAGGCGATGGAAGCGCTGCTCGAACGGATGTTCGTCATTCCGGGCATCAAGCGTCCCATTGGCCTCGATGGGATCGTTGGGCTGATTCCTGTGATTGGCGACCTCGCTACCGCCGCAATGGGTGCCTATATCGTATGGGAAGCGCGCAACCTCGGCCTGCCCAAATGGAAGCTGCTGCGCATGGCCGCAAACGTCGGCTTCGATACCGCGCTGGGGGCGATCCCGATCGTCGGCGATGCGTTCGATTTCTTCTGGCGCTCGAACAGCCGGAACCTGCGCATCCTGCGCAAGCATATGGACCGGCACCATCCGGGCACCGCCATTATCGACGCCTGAGGTTTACCATCCGCTGCCCGATTGGGAGAGGAAAGCCATCTCCGCCTCGGTGCTTTCGCGCCCAAGCGCCTGATTGCGGCTAGGGAAGCGGCCGAAGCGCTCGATCACATCGGCATGCGCCTTCGCAAAACCCAGATTATGTTCCAGCCCGGGCTCGGAAAAGCAGCGTGCGGAAAACAGCTGCACGCCGCGATCCTCGCAGTGCATCAGCGGCATGTAAAGAAACGCCCGTCGCGCCGCTTCCAGTTCGGCGTGATAACCCGATGAAATCGCAGCCAGACTAAGATTGAGCGCCAGCGGATCGGCGGCAAACGCCTCAGCGCTATTACGGAAGATATTGCGGGAAAACTGATCGAGCACGATGATCGCCGCCAGCAGCGTATTACCATCGCCCTGCCACCCTTCCGCATCGGTCGCGAACAGGGTTTCGCGCAGAGGCGCAAACCGCGCGCAGATCGTTTCGTCGAGCAACGGATCGACCGCGAAATGCTGCTCCGGCGTCAGTTCGTTGAACCAGAAATCGAGCACCTGCTGCGCGTCACTGTTGGCTGCAGTCATGGGCTTCTCCTTCCTGCCGCGCGTTCAGGGACGCGCGCCCAGATCGCCCTGCCCCACCGTGTTGCTCGCCATTTCGAGCATTTTATCGAGGCTCTGCTTGGCTCGCAGCCGCAGCCCCTCCTCTATCTCCACGCGCGGTTCGAGATCGCGCAGGCACAGGTAAAGCTTCTCCAGCGTGTTAAGCGCCATATAGGGGCAGATGTTGCAGTTGCAGTTGCCGTCCGCTCCGGGCGCACCGATGAAGGTCTTGTCGGGCACGGCGAGCGTCATCTGGTGGATGATATGCGGCTCGGTTGCGACGATCAGCGTGTCGGCGGGCATGTCCTTGGCATATTGCAGGATACCGCTGGTCGCCCCGACATAATCGGCGTGATCGAGAATGTGCGGCGGACATTCCGGATGCGCAGCGATCGGCGCGTCGGGATGCTGTGCCTTTAGCTTCAATAACTCGGTTTCGCTGAAGGCTTCGTGCACGATGCACACGCCCGGCCAGAGCAGCATGTCGCGGCCGGTCTTGCGCTGCATATAGCCGCCCAGATGCTTGTCCGGCCCAAAGATGATCTTCTGGTCCAGCGGTATCTGCTCCAGAATCTTTTCAGCCGAAGAGCTGGTGACGATGACGTCGCTGAGCGCCTTCACCTCGGTCGAGCAGTTGATGTAGGTTACGGCGATATGATCCGGATGCGCCTCGCGGAACGCCTTAAACTGGTCAGGCGGGCAGCTATCCTCCAGGCTGCATCCGGCATCCATATCAGGCAGCACCACGATCTTCTGTGGCGACAATATCTTCGCGGTTTCCGCCATGAAGCGCACGCCACAAAACACGATCACATCCGCATCGGTCGCCGCAGCCTTGCGCGATAATTCCAGCGAGTCACCCACGAAATCGGAAAGGTCCTGAAGCTCCGGCCGCTGATAATAATGGGCGAGGATGACCGCGTTGCGGTCTTTCCTCAGCCGCTCAATCTCGGCCAGAAGATCGATCCCCATCAACGATCCGCCAATGCCACCACGCGCGTCCATATCAATGTTCCCCTGTGTCGGCGCTTGCTTCGCCATTTTCATCGTCGCCCGCTTCTCCTGCGAAGCGCGCCGTTACCTTCGCCTTGATCCCAGTCGCGCGCAGTGGCAGCGCGAACGATCGCTCTATTGCCTTACGCGCGGATTCCTTTGCCAGATTCATCGGCATTTGTGCCTTGGCCTGCTCGATCAGCGAGACCTGAGCCTCGATCCGGTTGTGCTCATCAAGCTGATGCTGCGCGTCAGTAAGCAGGGTCAGTATGCCGCCCTCGCCATATTGCCGCACTGCCTTATAATCAACGTCCGGCCCGGAAATCATGAGCGGCGGAAGCGTGACCATCAGCGCCTTCTCGTCTGCATCCCACTCAAGATCTTTCTGCTTGAGCGCTTTCAAGTCGATCTCATAGCGCACCGTGCCGGGCATGATCATCGTGCGTTCTGCGGACAGGCCGAGCTTTTCCTTGGTCGAGGACACTACCGCCACGAAGCGCGCGAGGAACACCGTCAGCCGCGCCTGCTCCTGAAGGCCTGCCAGACTGGCGGACGTCACCGTCTTGATCTGACTGGCTTCGCGACCCTTGACGAAGCCGTGATACCAGAAGGCTCCGCCAAAGGCGGCCGCGAACATGACAAGTCCCAATATGATCGGAATGATCAGCTTCTTGATCACGCGGCGCGCCTCCATATGTCGTCCGCGATATGCTCTGCCAGCCCGCGTTGTCGCAGGTCAAGTAAGTGCGCCAAAACGGAGCGCGCGGCAGCCGGATGCAACCCAACATCCACGCCTTTGTACATAAGCGGCACCATATCAGCGATTCTGACGCCAGCTTGGTCCTGATCGAGCTGGCGCAGGATCTGTCCCTCGCGATGCTTGCGGTGGCCCATCATCCCGCGCACCAGACGCTGCGGATTCTGGACCGCTTCGCCATGTGCAGGATAATAGACGATATCATCGCGCACGAGCAGCTTCTGCATCGAATTCATATAATCGCTCATGTTGCCGTCAGGCGGCGAAATAACGCTGGTCGACCAGCCCATCACATGATCGCCGGTGAACAGCGCCTTTTCCTGTGGCAATGCGAAGCATAGATGATTGGATGTGTGACCCGGGGTTGCAACCGCCCGCAAAGTCCAGCCGTCACCCGATATCGCAGCGTCATCCGCCAATATCTCGTCCGGGCGATACCCCGCATCGAACGCGGCGTCAGAACGCGGGCCATCATCCTCCAGCGTTAGCGGTGCGCAACCAATAATCGGCGCGCCGGTGCGGGCCGCAAGCGGAGCAGCAGCGGGGCTATGATCGCGATGGGTGTGAGTACAGACGATCGCGCTGACCTTGCGATCCGCAATCGCTGCGATCAGTGCATCAAGATGCTCATCGTTGGCAGGGCCGGGATCGATGACGGCGACGTCACTTCCTGTCCCCACCACGTAGCTCTGCGTACCGGTGTATGTGAAGGGCGACGGATTGGGGGCGAGCACACGAGCAACCATCGGCGAAATCCGCATCGCCTGGCCGGAAGGCAGCGCATCCCTGTCAAAAGGCGGGTCCATGCCAGCCATGTGCCAATCCCTTGCAATAATTAATTAGGAGTTCTGCCGAAAATGTCGGATTTTTTTACAGAACACCAGTTCTTGCGGATATCGTTAACCAACGAAACTCACGGATAACGGCCATTTGGCGAAAATGGCACGGAACCTGCGTAGTATTCAGCACTAACCCCGCTTGACCCTCAGGGGGATGTCGTCGCAAGTCTCCGCGATGCATCCCCCGACCCGGGGAATTCCGACAGCCCGGCAATCATCACAATCAGGCTGCAGCGACGCCCTTCTCGCTCAGCATCTGCTTCAGCTCGCCAGCCTCATACATTTCCATCATGATGTCGCTGCCGCCTACGAACTCACCCTTCACATAAAGCTGTGGGATGGTCGGCCAGTCAGAAAATTCCTTGATGCCCTGGCGCACTTCCTGATCCTGAAGCACATCGACCGT
>Ga0068857_100005282_pt1 | contig 10997 bp, 9 predicted proteins | sample KBSCornC72_FD_66591 | JGI IMG/M metagenome (GOLD analysis project Ga0068857, IMG submission 66591) | Corn rhizosphere microbial communities from Kellogg Biological Station, Michigan, USA - KBS Corn C7-2 | ecosystem: Host-associated > Plants > Roots > Rhizosphere > Soil ...
GAACACCGCGACGCGACGGCGGAGACCGCGCGCTCCAGGTGCCCCAGACGACCGACGACGGGCAAGCGCGGCGACCAACAGTGGACAGGACTGCGGGGGATGCGTAGCGCGTCTCCACTCCAGCGTCCGCCGAGCGCGAATCCCATGGAATAGCCGCATTGCGCCGCGGCTGCGGTGACGCGCGCGTCGGCGGCGCCGAACGGATACGAGATGACTCGCGGTGCCGCGCCTAACGTGACTTCGACCGCCCGCCGTGATCGCCACAGCTCATCGACCAGCCGTGCGTCGTCGGTCCACGGCAGCCGCGGATGCGTTGCCGTATGCGACTCGAACGCAATGCCGTGTGCGCTCCAGCGCTCGATGTCCCGCCACGCGAGATGCGCGAACCGCCGCCCGCCGTAGGCCACATCCCATCGATTCAATCGGCCCGCGAAATCCGTGATGACGAAGCATGCCGCGGCGAACCCCACGCACCGCAACACCGGAAACGCGTAGTCACGAAGACCGCGGTACGCGTCGTCGAATGTGATGAGGAGCTCCCGCTCACGCGCCTGCCGTTCGCCGCGAATGCACGCCTCGAACTCGACGAGCGACATGCCTCGCCAGCCCGCGGCGGCCAGCGCATGCATCTGCGCTGCGAACCGGCGCGGCGAGACACGCGTGACGCCGAGCTCTCGGCGCCGTTCGACCTTGTGATAGCAGAGGACGGGCGGGATCACGACCCCGTTTACACCAGTCAGACGCCGGTGCTGCCGAAACCGCCCGCTCCACGAGAGCTCTGTTCGAGCTCCGTCGCGTCGACGAGCTCCGGCGTCTCGTAGCGAGCGAACACCAGCTGCGCGATCCGATCGCCACGCACGATCGTCACGGGCTCCGTGCCCAGGTTCTGCAGGATGACCCGGACCTCGCCTCGGTAGTCGGAGTCGATCGTACCTGGAGCGTTAGGCATCGTGATGCCATGCCGCAACGCGAGACCCGACCGCGGCCGCACCTGGCCCTCGATCCCCGGCGGGATTTCCACCGCCAATCCGGTGGACACCAATCGCCGCTCCCCCGGCGCGAGAACGAAGTCCGGCTCCGCGGAGGCCAGGTCGAAGCCCGCGGAGCCGGTGGTCTGCCGCGAGGGAAGCGGCAGGTCGAGATTGGTGGGCAGTCGGAGAATGCGAACGCGACTCACGACACGAACGCGGCCGGATCGCAGTAGTCGAGGCCGAACGCCTCCGCCACGCCCGGATACGTGATCTTGCCTTCGATCATGTTGAGCCCCTTGAGCAGCGGCTGGCTGTCGCGGAGCGCCTGCTTCCACCCCTTGTTCGCGAGCTTGAGGGCGTACGGGAACGTCGCGTTGGTGAGCGCGAGCGTCGACGTCCGCGGCACCCCGCCCGGCATGTTGGCCACGCCGTAGTGGATGACGCCATCGACCACGTACGTCGGATTCTCGTGCGTCGTCGCGTGAATGGTCTCGACGCACCCGCCCTGGTCGATCGCGACGTCCACGATGACGGAGCCGGGCTGCATGCGCTTGAGATCCTCGCGCCGCACGAGCTTCGGCGCCTTGGCGCCCGGGATCAGCACGCCGCCCACCACCAGATCAGCGGTCGCGATCTGCTCGAGGATGTTGTGCCGGTTCGAGTGAATGAGCTGCACGTTGGCCGGCATGACGTCGGACAGGTAGCGGAGCCGCTCGAGTGAGATGTCGAGGACGACGACCTTGGCGCCCATGCCCGCCGCCATCTTCGCGGAGTTGATGCCGACGACGCCACCGCCCAGAATGACGACCTTCGCCGGCGCCACACCCGGCACACCGCCGAGCAGCACGCCACGGCCGCCGTACAGCTTCTCGAGGTACTTGGCGCCCTCCTGCACGGCCATGCGCCCCGCCACCTCCGACATTGGCGTCAGGAGCGGCAGCTCGCGGGATGGCAGCTCCACCGTCTCGTAGGCGATGCAGATCGCGCCGGAGTCCATGTGCGCGCGCGTTAGGCGCTCGTCGGCCGCGAAGTGGAAGTAGGTGAAGATCACCTGGTCGCGCTTCATGTGCTTCCACTCGGGCTCGATCGGTTCCTTCACCTTCATGATCATGTCCGCCTCGCGCCACACCGTCGCGGCATCGGGCCCGATCTTGGCGCCGACATCGGCGAACGCCGAATCGGGGAACCCGCTCCCCTCGCCCGCGCCACGCTCGACCATCACGGTATGGCCCGCCGCGACCAGGGTTTCGGCGCCAGCCGGGACGAGAGCGATCCGGTTCTCGTTGGTCTTGATCTCTTTCGGAACACCAATGCGCATGTTCGTGCCGTGGAGTAGGGGGTCGTGGTCAGCCCGCCGAATCGGCCGGTCCCAGGCTCAGCACCGTGTGCTTCTCCGGCGCGAAATAATCGTGACAGATCGCCGCAACGGCATCGCCGTCGATGCGATCGATCTCGCCTAACAACTCGTCGAGTGCCTTGTACGGCTCGTTGTAGAGCTCCACCGCCGCGGCACGATACATCCGCGACGAGACGCTCTCGAGGGACAACGTGATCTGTCCCTTGAGCTGGCTCTTGCCCGCCGCCAGCTCGTCGTCGGGAATGCCCTGCTCCGAGAGCAGGCGAAGCTCGGCGCGAATGGCGTCCGCGGCCGCGGTCGCCGTGGCTGGCGCCGTGCCGACATAAACGCCGTGCACGCCGGCGTCCGCGTGAAACGACTGATAGGTATAGACCGAGTACGCGAGGCCGAGCTCCTCCCGTACGCGCTGGAACAGGCGCGAGCTCATTCCGCCGCCTAACAACATGCTCACGAGCGACATCGCATAGCGGCGCGGATCGCCATGCGACACCGCGGGCGCGCCGAACACGAGGTGCGTCTGCGTCGTATCGCGCTCCACGTGAACGGTCCGCGGCGGACGGGCGACCGGAACCTGCGTGGCCGCCGCGGGCGTATCGCCACGCGGCACGTCCGCCCAGCCGGTCTGTTCGAGCGTCTCCACCAGATGATCGTGGTCCACGTTGCCGGACACGGCCACCACGATGTGCTCCGGATGGTACGCGCGCTCGTGCAGGTCCCGAAGGTCACGCACGCTGAGCGACGACACGGTGTCCCGCGTGCCGAGAATCGAGTAACCGTACGGATGCGCGCCCCAGAGCGCCTCGTTATGCAGCTCGAACACGAGGTCGTCAGGGGTGTCATCCACCATGCTGATCTCCTCGAGGACCACCTTGCGCTCGAGGGACAGGTCCGCCGCACGCAGCGCCGGCCGAAAGATCAGGTCCGCGACGACATCCGCCGCCTGTGGCAGGTGCTCATCGAGAACGCGAGCCTGGAACGACGTGTGTTCTCGCGCGGTGTACGCATCGAGCGAGCCGCCGAGCACCTCGAGCGCGAGCGCAATGTCCTTGGCCGTCCGATTGCGCGTGCCCTTGAACACCATGTGTTCGAGCATGTGCGACACGCCCATGCGTTCGCGCGCCTCGTGAATCGAGGCGGAACGGACCCATGCCCCAAATGCGACCGACCGCACTCCCGGCATGGTCTCCGAGAGCACGGTCAGTCCATTCGGTAGCGAAGAGCGCCGCAGCGCCGGGGCGAGGCGCGTATCGACGCGCGTGGTCACTCGCGGTCGCGACCTCCGCGGCCACCGCGCCCGCCGCGCCCGCGTGGACGACGTGGACGATCACCGCGCTCGCCACGCTCTTCGCGGCTGCCCGGCTCATCGCCTTCGCCGCTGCCCTGAGCCGAGTATGACGGCTCGCTGCCTTCGCCCGCGCCCGCGCCAACGGGCTCGCGCGACCCGCGGTCGCCGCGATCGCCACGGTCCCGTCGCGGCTCCGCGCCGTTTCCGGCGCCCTCGGCGTCGCTGCCCTCGGGCTTGGGCTGCAGCGCCTTCATGGAGAGGCGCAGTCTGCCGCGCTCATCGCGATCAATCAGCTTCACCTTCACGCGATCGCCCTTCTTCACGACGTCCTCGGTCTTCTCGGTGCGGCCGTGGCGCATCTCGGAGATGTGAAGCAAGGCTTCCGTCCCCGGAAGAATCTCGACGAACGCGCCGAACGCGGTCGTGCTCTTCACGAGACCCTCGTACACCTCGCCAACCACCGGCTCCTGCGTGATCGCCTGCACCATCTGGCGGGCGCGCTCCATCGCTTCGCCGCCGACGGCCGCGATCGTAACCGTACCGGAGTCGTCGACGGTGATCTCGGCGCCCGTCTCGTCCTGAATCCCGCGAATCGTTTTGCCCTTCGGGCCAATGAGATCGCCGATCTTCTCGGGGTTGATCTGCACTGTGACGATGCGCGGCGCATATGGCGACAGCTCTGGACGCGGGGCGCTCAGTGCCTTGTTCATCTCGCCGAGGATGTGCATTCGCCCCTCGCGAGCCTGATCGAGCGCCTCTCGCATGATGTTCAGGTCGAGGCCTTCGATCTTGATGTCCATCTGGATGGACGTGATGCCGTTTTCCGTCCCCGCGACCTTGAAGTCCATGTCGCCGAGATGATCCTCGGTGCCAAGGATGTCGGTGAGGATGGCGTAGCGCGTGCCTTCCTTGATCAACCCCATGGCGACGCCGGCAACCGGGGCGCGCGTGGGAACGCCGGCATCGAACAGCGCGAGGGATCCGCCGCACACCGACGCCATGGACGACGAGCCGTTCGACTCGAGGATGTCGGAGACGACGCGGATCGTATACGGGAAGTCCTCGAACGGCGGCAGCACGCCCTGGAGCGCACGCTCGGCGAGGTTGCCGTGGCCGATCTCACGACGGCTGGTGGTGCGCACCGGTCGCACTTCGCCGGTCGAGAACGGCGGGAAGTTGTAGTGCAGCATGAACGACTTCGTCGTCTCACCCGGGTCGTCGATCGTGTCCAGGCGCTGCACGTCTTCCGCGGTGCCTAACGTTGCCACGACCAGCGCCTGTGTCTGGCCGCGCGTGAACAGCGCGGAGCCATGTGCGCGCGGCAGGAGCCCGGTATCGATCGAGATCGGGCGAACTTCCGTGGGCGTGCGACCATCCACGCGATGGCCCGAGTCGAGCACCTGCGAACGCAGGCTGTGATATTCGACGTCGCCTAACAACGTGTGGATGTCCTTGGCGCCATCGGGGAAATCCGCGAGCAGCGACTCGGCAAGCTCCTTCTTCGCGCGCTCCACCGCGTCAATGCGCGTATGCTTGTCTTTCTGGTTCAACGCGTCGGCGATCTTGCCCTGCGCGAGCTCCTTCACCCGCGCGATGAGTCCCTCGGGCGCTTCCGCCTTGACCCACTCCATCTTGGGCGTCCGGCCGGCCTTGTCGAGCAGCTCTTCCTGCGCCGCGATCAGCTCGCGGATGCCCTTCTGCGCGACGGTCAGCGCATCGAGCACGTCCGTCTCGGTGACCTCGAGCGCGCCACCCTCGACCATCACGATCGAGTCGTTGGACGCGGAGACGACGAGCTCCATGTCACTGTGGGCGAGCGCCTGGAACGTCGGGTTGAGCACCCACTTGCCCTGGACGCGCCCGACACGCACACCGGCGATCGGCGCCGCGAACGGGATCTTGGACGCGTTCAGCGCATAGCTCGTGGCGACGAGGGCGAGGGCGTCAGCGTCATTCTCCTGGTCCGCGGAGATGACGTAGACGAATACCTGGACCTCGTTCTTGAAGCCTTCGGGAAAGAGCGGCCGAATCGAGCGGTCGATGATACGCGCCGAGAGGATCTCGGCATCATGAGGCCGCCCCTCGCGCTTGATGAAGCCGCCGGGAATCTTGCCGGCGGCGTAGGTCTTTTCCTTGTACTCGACCGTAAGCGGGAAGAACGGCAGAGGGCTCTGCTGGTCGCTGACGGTGACGGTGGCAAGCACCATCGTGTCTCCGAACTGGACGACGGCCGCGCCCGCGGCCTGCTTCGCCATGCGTCCCGTCTCGATGCGGAGACGGCGACCCGCGAAGGTCCGTTCAACGGATTGCATCATTTATTTCTGGCCTCGGTGGAACACAAAACGCGCGGGCGCATGTTTGCGACCCGCGCGGCTGGTGACGACTCAGCGGTTAGTAGCGGATTCCAAGTTCCTGAATGAGCTGCCGGTATCCCTCGACGTCCGTACGTCGCAGATAATTCAGGAGGCGCTTGCGCTTGCCGACCATCTTCAGCAGCCCGCGGCGGCTGTGATGATCCTTGGAGTGCGAACGAAAATGTTGGTCGTTCAAAACGTTGATCCGCTCCGTCAGCAGCGCCACCTGGACGCGCGTCGATCCGGTGTCGTTCTCGTGTGTCTTGTACTTGGCGACCGTCGGTGCTTTTTCAAAAGCCATGATGTATATTCCCCGCGCGTCCAGCTACGCTTGAGCGCTCAATTGGTTGGAGCACAGTATTTTACTGGACTTGCCCACCCCTGTAAAGGCTCCGTGTAGTGTCTGAACGCCACCTCGGACAAACCCTGGGGAAGTACCGGATCGAAGAGCTGATCGGCTCCGGCGGGTTTGCGTGGGTCTACAAGGCGTTCGACCCCGAGCTCGAGATCCACGTAGCGCTGAAGGTGCTCAAGCCGCAGTTCGCTGGCGACGAGACCTTTGAGCAGCGCTTTCGGCGTGAAGCGGCCACGGCTGCGAAGCTACGCCACCCGAACATCATCAAGATCTACTCGGTTGGCCGCGATGGCGACGCCGTCTATTTCGCCATGGACTACTACCCGTCCGGGCTGGCCGAGCGCCTGGAGGTGGCGAGCGTCCTGCCAGAGGAGTTCGTTGTCCGTGTCGGCACAGACGTCGCCCAGGCGCTCGGCTACGCGCACCGCGAGGGCGTGATCCATCGTGATATCAAGGTCGACAATATCCTGTTCGACGCACACGGCAATGCGGTCGTCGCCGACTTTGGGATCGCGCGGGCACTGAGCGGCTACACCGGGCAAACCGGCACCAACATGGTCGTCGGCACGCCACAGTATTTCGCGCCCGAACAGGCTCGCGCCAAGCCGCTCGACGGTCGAGCAGATATTTACTCGCTCGGCGTCACGCTCTATCGAGCAGCAACTGGCCGGCTTCCGTTCGAGGGTGACGACTGGTACGAGATCGCCCGTCAACACGTGGAGGAACCGCCGCCCACGCCGCGGAGCATCAACCCGGACCTGTCGCCCGCTTTCGAAGCGGCCATTCTGCACTGCCTGCAGAAATCGCCGGATGATCGTCCGGCGACGGGCGAGCTGCTTGCGCAGGAGCTCGCGGCGCTCCTGCCGGCGACGCTCGAGACATCGGCGTACCGGAGCCGCATCACCGGGTCTGAGCCTACGGTGGTAGTGCGATCTGACGGCTATCCGGCCGCCGTCGATAATGGAACCGCGCGCAAGCGCTCGAGCGCGCCGTGGATTGCGGCTGCTCTGCTCGTTGCAGGCCTGACCGTCGCCGGCTCGATGTACAGCCGGTCGCGAGATGCGCAGTCGGGTCCGCCGACGGTGAAGCCGCCCGATTCCGCTGCGCTCTCCACGCCCCCTCCGGTGTTACCACCGGTGACCCCACCGGTGACTGGAGCCGTCCCGCCGAAGGATTCCGTCGTGCGTCCGGTTCGGACGGTTGGCTCACTCGTCGTCGAGGCGCCCGACAACGCGACGATCTCGCTCGATGGCCGCGAGCAGGGCGTCGGGAATGGCTGGAGATCGGACAGCCTGAAGCCCGGGTCATACGAGGTCTCCGCGTCCGTCCCATCGCCGTCGGGGTGTCCGACGTCGACCGCGACCCAGTCCGTTGTCGTGCGAGCTACCTCGAAGGTCGCGCGGGTCAAGCTGACGCCCCGGGGCTGCGCGCTGCTCTCGTTCGACGCGTCGCCCAAGGGCGCGAGGTACGTGCTCACATCGCTCACACCCGGCGACACGCTGCCGGCGCGTCGCGGTCTAGCCCCGGCCGAGCGGCTGCTGCTCCCGGTCGGCGACTATGTGCGAGTGATCAGCTCCGAAAAGTGTGTCGACTACGCCGACACCGTCCACGTCGGGATTGCGGACAAGTTGCCGAGACGGAATTTGCTCTGCCGCTAGCCACGGTCGATTCGCGTTAGGCTAGATCCGCCCCAGCCCGAACCCGACGAGCAGACCGAAGGCCGTTCCCATCCACATCAACGGGCTTTTGTACCAACGCGAGCGCGGCTCCGTCCCGATGACGACGTGCTCCGTGGTGATGCGGCCGGCTTGAGCGGTGACGAGCGCAGTCGCTTCGCCGTTCGCTCCGATCGAGAGAACCTTGAGCTGTGCCACGAGCGCATCGCGTCGGCGCGGGTCGACGACGATCGCGCGCGGCGATCGCACGATCCAGGTCATCTTCCCGGCCTGAAACGTGACCGTTGTGTCGCTCACGTGCGTGATGGCGAACCGGACATCGCGATCCTGTGCGCGCGTGCCCCTCGGCAGCGCGACCGTGAGCACTGCCGTGAGCACAACGAGGAAAAGCCTCATCACAGGATGCGCTGGACGATTCCCTTGAGGTCATTGAACATCACGAGCACGAACAACAGCGCGATCGCCACGAGACCGACCCGCAGGATGTATTCACGCGTTCGCTCGCTGAAGGCGCTTCCCTTTGCGGCTTCGAGCACGTTGAGCAGGATCTGTCCACCGTCGAGTATCGGTACCGGAAGCATGTTCAGCACGGCAACGTTGATGCTCAGGAGCGCGATCAACCCGAACAGCGTTTCGAGCCCATATCGCGCGGCCTGAACGGACACCTGCGCGATCGCGATCGGTCCGCCGAGCTGCGAGGTCGACACGTCCCCGGCAAAAATGCCGCGCACGAGATCCACGATACCGCGCGCCTGCTTCCACGTGGAATCCGACCCGATCACGACGGCGTCGGCGAACGGGATCTGCTCGCGCGCGAAACGCCGCACCGGTCCAGCGCCGACACGGCCGAGCCGAACCTTACGACCCGTCAGCTCGTTCTGCACCTCGCGCTCTTCCGGCCGAACCGACATCGTCCGCCGAGATCCATCACGAACGACCTCGAGCGCGATGGTTCGTCCGGGCGACGCGCTGACGCGATCGATGAGTTGCTGCCACTCGGTCACCGGCGAGCCGTCGATCGCAACGATGCTGTCGCCGCGCTGAAGGCCCGCCAGCGCCGCCGGACGTCCCTCGAGTACGGTGTCAACTACGGGAGGTGTGTACAGACGCCCGTAGTGGGCTACGGAGCCGACGTTGATGACGAGCGTGAGAATCACGTTCATCGTCACGCCGGCAACGAGAATGAACAGCCGGCCGACGAGCGGCTTCGACTCGAACCAGCGATGGTCCGGGACCGGCTTGGGTCCGAACGGCTTCATCGCGTTAGGGTCCCAATCGCGCTCGCGTTCGGACCCGGTGATGGTTGGTGGCACCGCGTTCCCACCGACCTCCGGGACCTCGCGGTCTTCATTCCCGCCTTCGAGGAATGCGGTCGCCTGATCCTGACGAGACGCCATCCGCACGTACCCCCCGAGCGGGAGCAGCGCGAGCACGTATTCCGTTTCCCCCCATCGGCGGCGCCAGAGCGCCGGCCCGAACCCGATGGAGAAGCGCGGCGCGTAGACGCCGAGCGCCTTTGCCGCGAGAAAATGTCCCAGCTCGTGGACGAAGACCACGAGCCCGAAGACGAGGATCGGTGCGAGCCAGATCAGCATGAGAACAACCTGCGAACATGTCGCCGCGCTTCGGCATCCACGGCGAGCAGCGCCTCACGACTTCCGCTGGCCGTGTCACCTAAAGTCTCGAGCGCGGAATCGATCGCACTCGCGATATCGACGAACGTGATACGTCCTTCCAGGAACAGTGCCACCGCCTGCTCGTTGGCCGCGTTGAAAACCGCCGGCGCGGCACCCCCGGCGCGTCCAGCCTGCATGCCCAGCCGAAGCGCCGGGAACTGGTCGTAGCGCACTGGCTCGAACGTCAACGGCGAGCACGCGACGGGGTCGAATGGCCGTACCCCGTCGTCGGGGACGCGTTCAGGATGCGTCAGAGCGTACAGGACGGGCAACTCCATTGTCGGCGCGCTCAACTGCGCCAGCACGGAGCCGTCCACGAACTCCACGAGCGAGTGCACCACGCTCTGCGGATGGACGACGACCTCGATACGGTCATACGGGAGCTCGAACAGATAGTGGGCCTCGATGACCTCGAGCGCCTTGTTCGCAAGGGTTGCGCTATCCACCGTGATCTTCCGACCCATCGTCCAGGTTGGATGGTGCAATGCGTCTTCCACCGTGGCACGAGCGAGTCGTTCTGCCGGCCAGGACCGGAACGGGCCGCCCGAAGCGGTGAGAATGACCCGACGGACATCGCTTGGGCGCCTCCCCGTTACGCACTGGAGGATCGCGGAGTGCTCGCTATCCACAGGGACGATCTCGCCGCCGCCGCGTTTTGCGGCCGCCCTTGTGAGCTCTCCGGCCATGACGAGCGTTTCCTTGTTCGCCAGAGCCACCCGTTTGCCGGCTTCGAGCGCGGCGAGCGTCGCATCGAGTCCGGCGGCGCCCACGACCGCGTTGAGCACGATGTCGACATCCTCGCGCGTTGCGGCGTCGACGAGACAACCCTCACCGGTGCGCCATCGCGAGTCGTGGTCCGTCCCGTTCCGTACGAGTCCGACGAACGACGGCTGGAACCGCGACGCCTGCTGCTCCAGGAGCGCCGTGTTCGCGAACGCGGTGAGCGCCGCAACCCGAAAGCGATCCCGCTGGCGGTCGAGCACGCGCAGCGCGGTCGTACCGATCGAGCCAGTCGAGCCCAGGAGCGCGATCCCACGCATCACGGCACCGAAGGAAGCAGAAGCCAGCCGAACAGGAGATATGCCACAGGCAGCACGAACAGCAAGCTGTCGAGGCGGTCGAGCAGCCCGCCATGGCCAGGGATCAGGTGCGAGCTGTCCTTCACGTTCGCTTCACGTTTGAGCAGCGACTCCGCCAGATCGCCGACCTGGGCGGCTACGCTGATCAACGCCCCAAACAGAATCGTGGCCGGTATCGTCATGGTCAGCAAGGCGACCGGACGAAGAGCGAACCGGACGTAGAGCCACGATACCAGGACCGTCG
>Ga0068857_100005283_pt1 | contig 10997 bp, 6 predicted proteins | sample KBSCornC72_FD_66591 | JGI IMG/M metagenome (GOLD analysis project Ga0068857, IMG submission 66591) | Corn rhizosphere microbial communities from Kellogg Biological Station, Michigan, USA - KBS Corn C7-2 | ecosystem: Host-associated > Plants > Roots > Rhizosphere > Soil ...
GAAGAATGCGCCCTGGTTTTCAGCCTCCAATTGGAACCATTGCCCGTTGCTTACGTCCTCGGAAAAACCCAATGCCGGCAGCAAAGCTGCGTAGAATGGCCTTGCTACCGCAAGGTTGGGAACTCGCAAATCAATATGATCAAAATGGCGTGAGCGTATTTTTTGGTTTTCCGAGGTCATTGCGAAACTGTTCAGTTTCACCAACGCTCTCACCTCGCGAATTGTCTGTCAATTGAGCGCAGAACCAGTCGGAAAATCTGAGTGGCAACATCAGGGTTTCGCCCTATTCAAAGTTCAGCCAAGCGGTGGTTTCATAGTCTGGTCTGCTCCGAATATAAAGCGGAGTTCCTGGATGATTACTTATAAATCGCGGTTCCTGACGCGGGCAGAGGTGTGGTTCGACAATGAACCCGCCCAAACTGACAGGCCTGTTGATTGGATTCTCTACAATCTCCGTTCCCAACCCGTCCCCGGCGCGCAGTCACGTACTTTTTACACACTGCTGATCGACTTGACTCAAACTGAGGAACAACTGCGCGCGCAATTGAGTGACGATACGGCTTACAAGATTCGTCGGGCCCGCGACCGCGACAAAATTGTCTGTGAATGTTGTGACGCGCGCGACCCCGCCGTGATGGATGCGTTTGAGGAGATGTACAAAGGTTTTGCCGCGACGAAAGGATTGCCGCCGCTCAACCGCGGACGACTCGAAAAACTCGCGGCTGCCAACCTGCTGGATATTTCAGTAGCCAGGGACCCACAAGGCAACCCATGGGTTTATCACGCCAATTATTGCGATTCGCGACGCGCCACACAATTGGAGCTGCCTTCGCTTTACCGCGCACTTCCCCAAAGCGCCGCGCGCAATTTCAGCGGCCGCGCCAACCGCTATCTTACATGGCACAACATCTTGCGTTACAAACAACAAGGATTGAAATTCTTCGACTTCGGCGGCTGGCATCTCGGCACCGATCAGGAAATGCTGAGCATCAATGACTTCAAACGAGGTTTTGGCGGACAGGTCGTCCGGGAATATCAATGCGAACAAATTCTGACGCTCAAAGGCAGGCTCGTCCTTTGTGCAGCCAGATTGCTTGAACAGACCAAATCGGTTCTGTCGGAGGAAAATGAACCTGCCGTGAATTCTGCTCGAGAATTCCCTGTCCAGGCGTCCGTTGCGATCAAGTAGGGAGTTTATGAGTCAAACAGGAATCGCTGGCATATCGGATCACGGCTGCGTCGAAAATGAGCCGCACTCAATCCAAGAAGCTGTCGAGAGGTGCATCAGCAAATCTCCAGACGCCATCGCTCTTATTTGTCGAGGGGCGCGACTCACGTATTCGGAACTCAACGCGCGAGCCAATCAGGTAGCCGAGCAACTCCGCGAACTTGGCGTCGGGTCCGAAACACTTGTTGCGATCTCCGTTGAACGGTCGCTCGAAATGGTTGTCGGTTTGTTGGGGATTCTAAAATCTGGCGGCGCCTACGTGCCTCTCGACCCGACTTATCCTAAAGAACGCCTGGCCTTCATGCTCGAAGATGCAAATCCTCGCGTTCTCCTGACGCAAAAGTCATTGCTGGATATGCTCCCCAAAACAGGCTGTCACATCCTTTGTCTCGATACGATGGAGTGGGGTGATTCCAAGCAATCCGATAACGCACTACCGGTCACCAATTACCAGTCTGTCCTCGCGTATGTCATGTACACGTCCGGCTCCACAGGCAAACCCAAAGGCGTGATGGTTGAACACGGCAATGTGCTGAACTTTTTTACGGGCATGGATGCATGTGTGCCACTTGCGATCAACCGAAGGCCGGAGAATGCAAGGGACCGGGCCGTGAGCAGTGGGCCGACAAACAGTACCTTCCCCCTCACCCCGGCCCTCTCCCTTAGGGAGAGGGAGGCCAGTGCCAGTTGCGCAACGAACAGTTCGGTCGGAACATGGTTGGCGGTTACGAGTCCATCGTTCGACATTTCGGTGCTCGAACTGTTTTGGACATTGTCTCGCGGATTTAGAGTTGTCATTTATCCGGGCGAGGAAGCGGAACGAATTGAAAATCGAAAATCGAAAATCGAAAATTCAGAAGGATACTCAATTCCTTCTTTAATCCAACGACACGGAGTAACGCATCTCCAATGCACTCCTTCAATGGCCAGCATGCTCCTGCTGGATGAACGAACTCGAAAGGCCCTGGGTCAATTGCAAGCGCTACTCATCGGGGGTGAACCTTTCCCAGCGGCTCTCGCGCGAGATCTTAGAGCAGTCTTTAAAGGAACGCTTCTCAACATGTATGGACCCACTGAGACGACGGTTTGGTCCACGACCTGGCAATTCCCCGCGGACGCTCCTCCGGCTCGAATTTCCATAGGCACTCCAATTGCCAACACCCAAATCTATATCGTCGATTCCAACCTGCAGCCTGTGCCGGGTGGAGAAGGCGAGTTGCTCATCGGCGGCGCGGGCGTTGCACGCGGCTATTTTGGACGCGAGCAACTGACAGCCGAGCGATTTATTTCTAATCCTTTTCCTGCCGCACTCGATACCCAACATTCGCCTCGTCTCTACCGCACCGGCGATCTTGCACGGTTTCTTCCGGATGGCTGCATCGAACACCTTGGCCGCATCGACCATCAGGTCAAAATTCGCGGACACCGTGTTGAGCTCGGCGAAATAGAAGCTGTGCTCAACGAAAATCCCGCCGTACGTGAGAGCGTAGTCCTGTTCAAGAAACTCGCAAATGGAGAGAGCGCTTTGGCAGCCTACATCATTCCGCGCGAAGGCGAGAAGCCGACGCGTGAACAATTGCGGCAATTCGCTCGCGGAAAACTGCCGGAACACATGGTGCCCGCACACTTCATGTTTATGACTGCGTTCCCGCAAACTCCGAACAAAAAGATCGACCGTAATGCTTTTCCGACGCCTGAGATCGGTGAAACGAGCGTTTTGTCCGATGCGGGTAGTTCCGCGAGCCGATCTGACAATTCATCAACCGCAAGCGTGTGTGAAAACCAGAACGACTCAGACAAATCTGTAATACCGGTTGAAGATGCTCTCGCTGAGCTCTGGAAAGAAGTGCTTGGCTTGCAGCGCGTCGGCCGTCACGATAATTTCTTCGAATGCGGCGGACATTCGATGCTCGCCATGCAACTGGTCGCGAAAGTGCGCAAACGTTTCAAGATCGATTTCCCGCTGAAAAACGTGTTCGAACGCCAAACTCTTTCCGGCATGGCAGAAATTGTCGAGGCCATGTCATGGTCGGACTTTGCCAAAGCTCAGCGCACGGGTGAACGTGAAGTCGTTGATGTGTGAACACCCCAATAATCGGCAAGGTAGGGCGCGGTGTCCCCACCGCGCCGTATCGACTGCACTCGTTCTGAATCGGCGCGGTGGGGACACCGCGCCCTACCTCTAACGCCATCGTCCGGCAACGAAACCATTGGCCAATTACTTGGATGAACACAGCGGCATTTCTGGCGACGCTTCGCAGTCGCGACATCCAGGTCTGGGCTGAAGGCGGCCAGTTGCGATGCAGCGCACCGCCCGGCATGCTCAGTGTCGAGTTCCGGGAGGAATTGCGCGAACGCAAGGCTGATATTCTCAAATTCCTCGACACGGCGGAGTCGCTCGCCCACCAGCAACGCGCGATCGTCCCGCTGCAGCCGCACGGCACGCGCACGCCAGTCTTTGCCGCCGCCGGCCACAATGGTGACGTTTTCTGCTACCGCACTCTCGTCAAGTATTTGGGGGATGACCAACCGTTCTTTGGCTTGCAACCGCCAGGGCTCGACGAGCAATCGCAACCGCTGAGACGCGTCGAAGATCTGGCCGCTTATTTCGCGGAACAAATCAAAGCATTTCAACCTGACGGTCCTTATATTATCGGGGGTTATTGCGCCGGAGGAGGCATCGCTTTCGAATTGGCTCAACAACTGGTTCGCAGCGGTTCAACGATTAAATTTATCGCCTTGTTTGGCGCGCCGTATGCGACTTCGTATCGATTTGGATCGCAAATGCGACTGCAGCTCGAGACGCAGTGGGCGCGGGTGGCCCGCCACGCCAGCGCGTTTTGGACCCTTTCAGGTGCCGAGCGCCGGGCTTATATTCGAAAGAAACTGAAACTCGCTTTTCCTTGGAATCGGGGTCGTGAATCCGAATCAGCTATCGAAAGCCAAAAACCAAAAGTCTCCCCCGAGATTCTGGCTCAACGCATCAACGTCCAGCGCGCCACTATTGCTGCTCTGGCTGGGTACACACCGACACATTTTCCAGGTCGCGTTGTTTTGCTCGTGCCCTGCAAATCCTGGGCCAACTCAAGCCGACAACCCCTGCGCTGGAGATCAGTTGCCGAGCGAGTCGAGGAACATTACGGGCCGGATGACTGCCACACTGATGTTATGTTGCTCGAACCGTATGCACGGCAATTCGCCGAACTGTTTATGACGTGCTCGTAAATCGAGGACCAATAGCAAACCGCCGAACGAAGTTCAGAGTAATTAGTCAAGTACTAGTCAAGCAATCAGTCAAGCAGCCGATGGGTTTTACGGAAGATTAAAATCCGACACGTCGGCGTTAACACAAAGCGGCAGAGGACAGCCGCACTCCAAAACCTTGCGGAGTTAGCTTAGAGACGTCATTCCACTTGTGCTTGTTCCAGCAATTTCTGATAAGCCTTCCGGGCGTGGTCGTAGGCTGCCTCGGCATCGGCCATTTCGTTCGATTTGATGAATCGCTTTTTCTGCGACCAGCATTGATCGACGCCCTTGAGACACCATTCGGCGCTACGGTGGCTGGGAATTAACGGTTTTCCTGCGACTTTCACCCAAATTGGATTGGTGTGCGATGATGGCAGAATGCGAAGCGCCACCCAACTGCTACGGTCAATCTTTAGGTCGAAACTCATGTTCTGCAGCTTGCCATCGGCGATGATATTCTGCTTTGCGACGGGATATCCGTTGACGATCACTTCGACGGGCACTTCGCGTGTGTCGTCAATACGCGCTCGTTCGATGTTCCAATAAGGCTGTTGCGCGTAATCGAGTTTCTGGAGGGCCGGGTTCGGTTGCTCGTTTAAACGAGCAGCGACTTTCGCGGAAACTTTGACGGTCGCCCGTTCGGGCAAATCCAGTTCGCTACCGTTCTCGCCGACAGCAACATTATTGAGCTTGAAATCCATTAAGTGGCTTCTGCCGTCGCTGACGTAATTGCGGCCCGCGCGAACGCCTTCGCACCATTGGTCGTAGTTGAGTTTGCCGTCGAGCTTCACGTAAGACCGGCCGAGCCCAACCTTTTCGCCGTAAATACACGGAAAATCGGTTTCGCCGCTGATGCGCGTTCGATAACCGACGTTCAAGGTCTGATACCACATATTCAGTTCCCAGACGTACGGCGTATCGACCATCGAAAGGAAATCGACAGCAGGCAGCAGTTTGCCATCCGGTCCGGGAAGTTCATGAGTAACATCGACGATGTATTCATTCGCGCCGATGCCGCTAAATGGAGGCACAACATAATTCGGCAATTCGCGTGTCTTCACTTCGAGGCCCCAGCCTGAATGCGCCGGACCGCAAACCGAGCCCTGCTTCTTCGCCCAGCGCAAGGTGTTCAGGCAGAGCGTCGGCCAATGGTCTTTCGAGTCCCCGCCGGGATAAATCTCTTCCTTGAGTCGCAACAGACAGAGATGTCCCGAATTGTGGGAGCCGAAGCCGGACACTTCGATGTCATAGCGCAGGAGGTACGGATATTGGGAAACCTTGTCCACAGCGCCGCAAAAGAACTGCTTTTGATAATCGAAGCAAGGTCCCCAGGTCAGATTCGCGCCGATTTTTAGGTCCTCACCCATACAATGACGGATCATATCGGATGCGAGCACTCCTTCGGTTGGTTTCACGTAATGCGCGCATCCGGCGGCATGAATGTGATGATCACCCGACCACCAGCCGAATTGGGCCGGATCAATCCAACGTTGCACTTTAAATTTTAGTTCCCGGGTTCGTGCGTCCACGGTGATATTTTGGGTTTGAGGAATAGATTCCGGTCCGCGCGAGAATTCTACCGTGTAATTGCCGTCCGGCAGTTTCAGTGTTTCGCTATTACTACGATAGACCTGCGGATGAAACGGAAAATCCGGCGCGAGCCGTTTGGCTTGTGAGGGATAAACTCGGCGCTGGGCATCGCGAACGACGAATTCCGCAGTCGTGGGTTTATCATTCTCGTCGAGCACACGCAAAGTGATTGCGCGCGCCGGCAGGCAGGTGAACAGCGTGTCCACTTCATTGCGAGAGCCGATGTCCTGCGTCCCCTGGCCGACATTGAATGTGATCTTTGCTTCGCGCCGTCCAGTGTCGCGGCTGTAAAGCTGGACAATGCGATACTCAAGGAGTAAGCCGCTAAGCGATTTACCTAACGGCTGCACGTCGTAAGTCTGCAAATCAAGCCAGAGCTGAGCATTGTCAGTCTGCGGGAAACTGTGGCCTTTCTCGCGATAGAACCGGTCGGAATCGCTGCGATTGGGGCCACCGCCTTCGTTCGAATAAACGGAAACAGCATTGGGGCTGACGGCTCGAAGGGGCGAGGTCGTTCCGGATTCGTTAATGACTTTGACCAGGAATTGCTGCCAGCCTTGTTCCACCAATTCCGGTTTGGCCGCGCCAGAGGCAACCTTCACCCGCATTTCCGGATTGATGCTGACGATGAAGAGGCAATGCGCGTCGAGTGCCCTTTGGATTTTCTCAGCGCCGCTTTGGACGTTTTTGTCAGCTAATGCTTCGTTCAAAGAAGCTTGGGTCTTTTCATTCAATGGCGAACCGATGTTGTCCAAAGCTTCGGTCAACCGTTTGATCTGGGCGGTGAGTGGCTGCCAATCTGATTCGGGCAGCGGCACCGTTTCCGCTAGAACGGAAGCGGCCACGCATGGTAAGAAGACGATGAATAGGTTTTTTTCAATGAACGTCAATGCTAGTGAACGGAAGAATGGCTTTTTCATATCGGCTCTTTAGATCAGGTGACAGGCGTCAATATCGTCCAATCTTGCCCCGCTCGAAAGAGCAATGTTGCACGCAAAAATCCAGCACTTCAATGCTTCGTTCCCAACACTCCACTTCAGTCCGTTGCCAGAAATTTCCCAGTTGTAAGGAATGGTTTCTGCTATGCAATATAGAACCGGGATTGTGGCTTTACGCAATATGAGTGTAGATCTTGGAAATATGCAGATGGAATTGCCAATAAGTGGGGAATCCGAGCCGCTCTCGGCTGATTTTGACCAGGACAACGGTGTCAATTCTCTGGGCGAAATGTGTCATCTGGAGCTCGAAAACGCCCGCTTGCGTTCGGCAAATGAGGGAATGACGCGATTGGTGGAGGCGATCGAGCAATTATCGCTGGCTCGGAGTCTGGACCGCGTCATGGAAATCGTGCGGACTACAGCGCGGGAGTTAACGGGTGCCGATGGGGCCACGTTCATTTTGCGCGACGGAGATTGTTGCTACTACGCCGATGAAAATGCCATCGCCCCGCTCTGGAAAGGGCAAAAATTTCCGATGAAGATTTGCATCAGCGGATGGGTGATGATGAATCGGCAATCGGTAGTAATTGAGGATATTTATCAGGACCCACGGATTCCCGCGGATGCGTACCGTCCCACCTTCGTAAAAAGTCTCGCGATGGTGCCGATCCGAACGGAGTCGCCGATTGGAGCGATCGGAAATTATTGGGCGAGCCGGCATGTGCCTTCCGCCGAGCAAATCGAACTTTTGCAGGCGCTGGCGAATACGACATCCGTCGCAATGGAGAACGTGCGCGTGTATGAAGAGTTGGAGGAGCGCGTGAAAAGCCGGACTGCCCAATTGGAGGCCGCAAACAAAGAGTTGGAGTCGTTTTCGTATGCAGTATCGCACGATTTGCGCGCGCCGTTGAGGGCGGTGCGGATGTTTTCGAAGATGTTGGTTGAGCAGAGCGGGGAAAAATTGGACAAAGATGGAAAGGAGTTGTTGGGGCACATTTGCTCGGCGGAGCGCGAGATGCAGGATTTGATCGAGGGATTATTGCAGTTGTCGCGTTGTTCGCGCGTAGTTTTGGATACCAGACGTGTGGAGCTAACAAGGTTGGGTCGTGAGGTGTTGGGGAACCTGGCGCATTCACAGCCAAACCGTCAATCGGAGCTCATCGTGCAGGAGGGAATGTTCGCCAATGTGGACGAAGGGTTGATGAAAGCTGTTTTGGAGAATCTGCTGGGAAATGCGTGGAAGTATTCGTCGAAAACTGCGGAACCGCGAATTGAATTTTTCTCTGAGCGCAGGGCGGACGTTGGCCAGGTGTATTGCGTCAAGGATAACGGCGCTGGATTCGAAATGGAATACGTGGACAAATTGTTTCAGCCATTCCAGCGGTTGCACAGCACTGGGGAATTTCCAGGAACAGGCATTGGACTGGCGACCGTGCGTCGAATCATTGAACGGCATGGAGGGCGAATTTGGGCGGAGGGTGCACCGGGAAAAGGGGCGGCGTTCTGGTTTACGGTAAGCTAGTTTCGAGGCCGAAGATTCATTCCAACAGAACTCATCCGTGACCTGGACCCGCTTTGCTCAGGTCGATTTCTGATAGCAGCGAAGTCAGAGCAGCGGCAATGAGACAGCCCAGCAGCAAGACGATGAAGATATCCAGGTAGGATAACATCGCCGCCTGGGTCTGAACCTGGCGCATGATCACGGCAGTGGCGCGCTTCGCTGCATCGACGGAGTCCAAGCCGTAGGAGATGAAGCGTTCCGTAAGCGCGTGTAATTGTTCCTGGAATTGCAGGGAAGTTTGAGTCAAATGAGAGACCAGGCGGTCCTGATGCATTTGGCCGCAGCGAAGGAGGAGCGCGGTTCCGACGGAGATACCTACACTACCGCCAAGATTGCGCATAAGATTGATCAGGGCCGACGCCTGATTCGATTTTCCCGGTGGAAGATTGGCGTACGCGAGGGATTGAATAGGGATAAACAGGAACGCAACACCAGCCGCTTGATAAACGCGCGCAAGGGAAATTTTTTTAAAGGAAACTTCGGTGTTGAAGCTGGCGAGGTGGTAAAGCGAGAAGGCGCTGATGATAAAGCCGAACGCGATGAGATGTTTCGGTTGGATTTTGCGAACGAGGAATCCAACCACCGGCATTAACGCCATCACAGCAAAACCTCCGGGCATCAAGATAAGGCCGGCTTTGGTGGCATTGTAACCGTAGAGCTGTTGCACAAATTGAGGCAGGAGCTGGGTTGTTGTGAGAAGAATGAAGAAGGTTGCGAACATCATGAGGTTCGTGAACAAAAAGCTTCGATCGCGCAAGAGCGGGAGAGCGACGATGGGATCTTTTGCGACGAACAATTCCCAAATGATCGCGCCAAGGATGCCGATCCCCGCGAGAATGGCAAAAATCAGAATGAACTTACTGCCGAACCAATCTTCTTCTTGCCCTTTGTCGAGGACCACCTGCAAAGCGGCAAGGCCCAGAGTGACAAGGGCAAATCCAACGTAATCCACTTTTATTCCGCCGCGCCTGGCGTGCTTGCATTCTTCCTTTGCGCTTTTCGAGTCTTCGACAACTAAATGCGTCAGAAACAATGAAAGAAGGCCGACGGGAATGTTTATGAAGAAAATCCAACGCCAGGAGAAGTTGTCTGTGATCCAGCCGCCAAGCGCGGGTCCAACGGCCGGAGCAACGACGACAGCGACGCCATAGACGGCGAATCCCATTCCGCGCTGTTGGGGAGGGAAAGTATCCGCGAGGATGGCTTGCTCTGAGGGCGCCAGGCCGCCGCCGCCAGCGCCCTGAAGTATTCGGCAGATAAGAAGGATACCGAGTGTCGGCGCGATACCACACAGGAACGAACCAAGGGTGAAGAGGGCGACGCAGGCCATGTAGAACCGTTTCCGTCCCAGGACGGATGCGAGCCAACCGCTGATCGGAACAACGACGGCGTTGCTGATGAGATAGCTGGTCAAGACCCATGTGGATTCGCTCTCGTCTGCGCCGACGCTGCCGGCGATGTGGCGCAGGGCGACGTTGGCAATGGAGATGTCCATTACCTCCATAAAGGTGGCGAGCGAAACAGTCAGCGCGATTAGCCACGGATTGACTTTGACATGGGCGCGCTCGTCACTTTGTCCGGTCATAACAGGTTGCGCTTAGAGGACCTTGACTTTTGGTATGACGGATAGGCCGGGTGAGAGGAGGCTTGCGTCATCGGTGTTCGCATCGTGGTTAAACAAGATTTTCACGGGCACGCGCTGAACGACTTTAACGAAATTGCCGGTGGCATTTTCGGCGGGCAGAACGCTGAAACGCGAACCCGAGCCGGCTTGAATAGAATCGACGTGGCCGTGGAATTTTGTGCCCGAGAAGGCGTCCACCTTGATTGTGACTGGCTGACCGGGCTTCATGTCCTTAAGCTGCGTTTCCTTGAAATTGGCGGTGACCCAAACGTCAGGATCAACCAGGGCGAACATCGCCTGGCCGGTTTGAACATAGGCGCCAGCTTCAACAGTGCGTTGGGTCACGCGACCGGCGCACGGAGCGTGGATTTGGCAATAGGACAGATTGACTTCGGCGCGTTTCATATTCGCCTGTGCCGTGCGGAATTCTCCCTCGGCGGCTTTGACGGCGGCTTCGGATGTGGTGACGTTGGCATCGGCAGAAATTTTGCGGGCTTTGGCCTGCTCGAATTGGGCCTGAGCATTCTTTTGCGCGGCGGTGGCATTATCGAGTTGCTGGCGGGAGCGGGCACGCTCATCGATTTCCTGATATCGTTTCAAATCGGCAGTCGTGTTGTCCAAAGTGGCCTGCGCAGATTGAATTTCAGCATTGGCCTGGTTGACCGCCGCCTTGGCCGCTTCGATTGCGGCCTGCGCCTGTGCAAGCCGGCCCTGAGCAGCCAGCGTCTGGGCCTTGGCCTGCTCCAGTGCGACCTGATAATCAGTGGGATCCAGCTCGATCAGGAGATCGCCCTGTTGAACGAACTGGTT
>Ga0068857_100005284_pt1 | contig 10995 bp, 9 predicted proteins | sample KBSCornC72_FD_66591 | JGI IMG/M metagenome (GOLD analysis project Ga0068857, IMG submission 66591) | Corn rhizosphere microbial communities from Kellogg Biological Station, Michigan, USA - KBS Corn C7-2 | ecosystem: Host-associated > Plants > Roots > Rhizosphere > Soil ...
CGTGGAGCCAGATCCGGAGCTGTCGCCCGAACAGGCCGAACAGGCGCGCAAGGATTATCTGCTGACGCGCTTCTGGTTAAGCGCCAAGGGATTTTGGGGAAAGCACGGCGACCGGCTGGCATGGCCGCTTTCGATTGGCCTCTTCGTCCTGATCGTTCTCAACGTTGGTTTTCAGTACGGGATCAATGTCTGGAATCGGGCGATCTTCGATGCGATCGAGAAGCGCGACGCTTCCACAGTGTTCTTTTTAAGCGCGGTGTTCTTCCCGCTGGCCTTGGGCAGCGTGGTGTTGGGGGTGGCGCAGGTCTATGCGCGCATGGGAATCCAGCGCCGCTGGCGGGCCTGGCTCAGCCATATGACGCTGTCGCGCTGGCTGAGCAACGGCCGCTACTATCAGCTTAATCTTGTCAGCGGCGACCACACCAACCCGGAATACCGCATCGCCGAGGATCTGCGGATCGCGACCGATTCGCCTGTCGACTTTGTCTCCGGCGTAACCTCGGCGCTGCTTTCAGCGGCGACCTTCATCGTGGTGCTGTGGACCATCGGTGGGGCGCTCGTTGTCAGACTCGGCGGGACGTCCATCACCATTCCCGGCTTCCTGGTGATTGCCGCCGTCCTCTATGCAGGAATCGCGTCCGGCTCGATCACGCTGATCGGAAGACGCTTTGTGCAAATCTCGGAAGACAAGAACCAGGCCGAAGCCGAATATCGCTATACGCTGACCCGCGTCCGCGAAAACGGCGAGAGCATCGCGCTGCTCGGCGGCGAAGCAGAGGAACGCGAAGGCATCGACCGCGCTTTCGCCAAAGTGCTGCTGGAATGGGCCCGGCTCGCGGGCCAGCACATGCGCACCACGCTGGTTTCCCAGGGCTCGAGCCTGATCGCCCCCGTGGTGCCATTATTGCTTTGCGCGCCGAAATTTCTCGACGGCAGCATGACGCTCGGCCAGGTGATGCAGGCCGCTTCCGCCTTCACCATCGTGCAGAGCGCCTTTGGCTGGCTGGTGGATAATTATCCGCGGCTGGCCGACTGGAATGCCTGCGCCCGCCGCATCGCTTCGCTGATGATGTCGCTCGATGGGCTTGAACGCGCCGAACGCGGCGAGGGCCTCGGCCGCATCCAGCACGGAGAGACCCAAGGTGACGCGATCCTTTCGCTGCGCGATCTCTCCGTCACGCTCGACGACGGCACCGCCGTTGTCGGCGAGACGGAAGTCGTGATCGCGCCAGGCGAACGGGTACTGGTGGCCGGGGAATCCGGTACCGGTAAGAGCACGCTCGTTCGCGCCCTCGCCGGTCTGTGGCCATGGGGAGGCGGCAGGGTCGATTTCCATGCCGACCGTCGCCTCTTCATGCTCCCCCAACGACCCTACGTGCCCGCCGGCACGCTGCGCCGCGCAGCTACCTATCCGGGCGCGGCCGACAGCTGGACCTTGGAGCAAATTGGAGAAGCGATGGACAAGGTGGGGCTTGGCCATCTCAAGGAACGGCTGGAGGAAGACGCGCCCTGGGACCAGACACTCTCGGGAGGCGAAAAGCAGCGCCTCGCTTTCGCGCGGCTGTTCTTACACAACCCTGATATCATCGTGCTCGACGAGGCAACTTCGGCGCTCGATGCCAAGAGCCAGGATGCCATGATGAAATTGCTGACCGACCAGATGCCGAACGCTACCGTCATCAGCGTCGCCCATCGCGCCGAACTCGAGGCCTTCCACAGCCGGAAGATCGTGCTGGAGCGGCGCAAGGGGGGCGCCAAGCTCGTCAGCGATATCGAGTTGATTCCGCGGCCGGGCAAGCGTCGCCTGCTCAGCCGTATGCTTCGGCATCGCCGGAAATCCGCGAAAGCCGGCTAATTTCCGCCATCCCCTTCTGGTCGCACGCAGGGTCGTTGGAGCGGCCCGAAAAACCGGCTAAGCAGTAGCCCGCTTCGACCAAGGACGACCCTTCGCGTGGATTCCGATCGTGCTCCTACCTCCGCGCCGTTTGGGGCGCTAGCGCCCACAGCGGCCCAGCAAGCAGTGATCTCGCTGGCGCATCGCTCGCGGCTGAAACGGGGCGCCTTTCGTCCCATGGTTTCGCGCCTGCTCGAGTGGTTGCGGCGAGGTCCGATCGACGTGAGCTATCAAGGCGCGAATTTCCGGTTTCACCATCAGGCCAGCGCTACCGAACGCGGCGCCCTGTTGAATCCGGAATATAACCTGGACGAACTCACCTTCCTGCGCGCCCATCTGCCAGCCGGCGGCGTATTCGTCGACATCGGCGCCAATGTCGGCACCTACGCAATGGTGCTGGCGCGCCATGTCGGTCCAGCCGGAATCGTCGTCGCCATCGAGCCGCATCCACTTATCCATGCCAGGCTGGCCTTTAACCGAACGGCGTCCGGCAGTGATCATATCCGACTGGTCGCCGCCGCCGTCGGTGCCCAAGACGGTAGCCTCGTGATCGAAACCGACGGCGATAATCTCGGCGCCAGCCATGTCGTGAGCGGCGAGCCCTCGAAGAATGGCGGCGCGATGGAGGTGCCCGCCTTTCGAGTGCAGACAATCCTTGAGCAGACGGGCATCGATCATGTCGACGCGCTCAAGATCGACATCGAAGGCTATGAGGACCGCGCACTGATCGGCTTCTTCCGGGAAGCGCCCCCGTCGCTATGGCCGCGTGCCATCGTCATCGAACATCTGTCACGGGACGAATGGCAGGACGATTGTCTCGCCGACATGGTCGCGCGCGGCTACGTTGAGGCCGGCAAGACGCGGAGCAACACGCTGTTGCTGCGCGCCTGAACGAACGAGGGAGATAGCCATGATTGATCATATGGGATTTTCCGTTTCCGACTATTCCCGCGCCAAGATTTTTTATACGAGCGCGCTCGCGCCGCTCGGCTACAGTCTGATCATGGAAGTGACGCAGGAACAGGGCGGGCACGATCCCGCCGCCGGGTTCGGCACCGACGGCAAACCCGATTTTTGGATCGGCGGTGAAGGAGGCCTGAACAAGCCCGTGCATGTCGCGATCCGCGCCGAGAGCCGCGCACTTGTGGATGCCTTCTACAAGGCGGCAATCGCCGCTGGTGGCCGCGACAACGGCGCACCCGGCCTGCGACCGCATTATCACCCCAATTATTATGGCGCGTTCGTCCTGGATCCCGACGGCCACAATATCGAAGCGGTCTGCCACGCACCGGAATAGCCGGTTTCCAGCCATACCGACGCCTCCCTGCGCGGTTTGTGCCCTGCGGCAGGAACATCGAATGGCCGGAGTTGTTATCGCTCGATCTTCCAAGGGAGTAGCGAGATGACCAACGACAACACCAGGCGGGACGTCGAGCGCACCTGGGATTTGATGAAGAAGATCGGCTTTGCGATGCTGGTCACGCGCGACGGCGAGAAATTGCGCGCCCGCCCGATGGCTGCCTATCTGGATCGTGACAGCAACGCGATTTATTTCCTGACTGATGCACGGCGTCACAAGGACGAGGAGATCGCCCGCTCGCCGGAGGTCAATCTGTCGTTTGCCGATGCCGGCGATCAGAAATATGTTTCACTTAGCGGGCGCGCATCGATCTCGAATGATCGCGCCAAAATCCGCGAATTGTTTTCCACGCCGGCTAAAGCCTGGTGGGACAGCGCGGAAGATCCAAACATCCGCGTGCTCAAGGTCATTCCGGATGATGCCGAGTTCTGGGATTCTCCGGGAACCGTGATCAGCTATGTCAAGATGGTCGCGGCTGCCGTCAGCAACACGCGGCCCAATATCGGTGAGAACCGCAAGGTGCCGCTCTAATGCCGGTGACGCCGCAGGAAGATCCACCCACTCAACCGGGAAAGCCGAGTGAACCGTTGCCGGAAGTGCCGCCTGGCACACCGCAGCCGGAAATCCCCGATACGCCGGTCAAGGAGCCAGGAGATCCATCAACGCCAGAGGAATTGCCAGGCTACATTCCAGACGAAATGCCCTCACCGGGAACGCCGGGTCCCGCTCCGCCGTCGCCAAGCGCCGCGACGCACGGGTTCGTCGTGAAACTCCCTGAACGACGTGTGAATGTTCCAATTTTCGCGCCAAAATATCGCAGCAATAAAAACCAATGTCGAATGTTCCGCCGCCACATTGCGGCCTAACGGTTGACTGTTGATCCAGCACCAGTTCGCCGCTTTCGATCTGACCCATTTATTTTGCCGGGGACTTCATATGACCAAATTTCGTCTCGCGCTTCTTGCCACGACTACGTTGACGGTTCTGTACGGACCGACCGTGCCCACTCATGCACAAGGCTCTCCGCTGGTCGTGGCGCAGAATGCCGACGAGAAAAAGGAGCCACAGCGAGGCGGTCCGCCCGGCGCGGGCCGGCCGGCGCCCGCAGCACCCCAGCAGCCCCGCGGAGGCGTTGGCGGCGCCGCTCCACAGCAGCCACCACATCAGGCCGCGCCACCCGCTGCAGCACCACCCCAGCGGCCGGCCCCTCCGGTTGCGGCCCCTCCTCCGCGTCAGGCACCCCCGGCAGCAGCACCCCGCCCCACGCCACCGGCGCCGTCGAATCCACCCGCTCGACCCGAGCGGTCCGAACGCCCTGAGCGGGCCGAGCCTCCCGCGGCGCCGCGTAGCCCGCCACCCCCGCGCGCTGAACCGCCCGCTCCTCCATCCAATGCTCAGCCCAAAGCACCGCCAGCCGGCGCAGTGCCGCCGCCACCGCCGCGCGAGCTTCGTGAACAGAAGGGCCCGCCTCCCGCGCCCACCCGCGAACCCTCCACCAGAAGCGAGCCGTCCACCAACCGGCCGGCAACCACCAATCCGCCGACGGCGACGCCCAATCCATCGGAGCCGGGGCGGCCGCAGGGGCAATTGCGGCCCGAGCCTGGCCGGGCGCCTTCGGGCGCGCCGTCACAACCGCAGCAACCGCCGGCCACTACCCCGCCGGCAACCGAACCGGTGAGACCGCAGACACAAAGTCCCCCGGTACCAGGGCAGCCCACCCGGCCGCAGGCCCAGACCCCACCGGCACCACAAGCTCCAGATGGCGCCGTCAATCCCGCTCGGTCCGCTGCGCCGCCAGCGGGCGCCGCCGCGCCAGGTGCGACTCCCGGAAACGCGACGGCAGCACCTCCTCCCGGCAGGGCCCAGTACGCGCCGCCCACCGTTGCGCCCGCCTTCCGGCGAGCGCCGACGGTCTCAACTCCGCTGCCCTCAGCGCCACAGCCGCGACGCGAGAATATGACGCCGCTGGTTTTTGGCGCGGGCGTCGTTGCCGGTGCCGTGGTCGGCGGGACTATCGCCAACCTCCACAACGAGCGGCGCGAGGTCGTCGAAGGCGGCCGCACCGTCTACTACGAGCCGGACCGGATCATCGTCCGCGATCCCGGCGGCCAGCAATATGTCCGCGGTAACGACCTCTATCGTTTCCGGTACGGAGCCCGCGACATTCGCACCGAGACCGTCGGCGGCGAAACCCGCACCGTCGTGATCCGTCCCGACGGCTCGGAGATCGTCAACGTGGTCGGCAGCGACGGGCGACTGCTTCGCCGCATCCGGCGCGACCGCTCCGGTCGCGAGGTGATCATCATCGACAACAGCTATCGCGACCCGCGTGCAGTGGCTGGCTTCTATGTCGACCTGCCGCCGCCGGTGGTCCGCATTCCCTACAATCGCTACATCGTGGCTGCCGACGAAGCATCGCCGGAAGTGATCTACGAGACGATGGTGGCGCCGCCGGTGGAACGCATCGACCGCCGCTACTCGCTGGACGAAATTCGGTACAGCCCGAACGTCCGCATGCTGATGCCGAGTATCGACGTCAACACCATCAACTTCGCGACCGGTTCGTGGGAGATCCCGCCGGATCAGGCCCAGAAACTGCAGGTGATCGCTGACGGCCTCAACCGGGCTATCCAGGCCAATCCGCGAGAGGTGTTCCTGATCGAAGGCCACACCGACAAGGTGGGTTCAGACGTCGATAACCTCTCACTTTCGGATCGCCGCGCCGAGGCTGCCGCAACGCTGCTCACGCAGCAATTCAACGTACCCGCAGAGAATCTGACATCGCAGGGATATGGCGAGCAGTATCCCAAGGAAGACGTGGACGGACCGAGCCTGATCAACCGGCGCGTTACCGTCCGCCGCATCACGCCGCTGCTTAATGGCGGCCAGGCCTCGCTGCCCCCGCCACCTCCGGGCACAGCACCGCCGCGCTGATCGGCCCATCACGACAAAAAATGGCCGGGAAGATTTTCCCGGCCATTATTTTGACGGCAACGGCCCTGCGTTGGCTCAATCCTTGTCGGTCTCAAGCCGGAACAAATGGGAGTTGTCCCCCGCTGACAGCAAACCGGTGTCCTTATAGAGATCGAGCTTGCCGCGCGTGTCGACGATGTCGAGATTACGCATCGTCAACTGGCCGATCCGGTCCGCTGGCGTAAAGGCGGCATCCTCCACCTTCTCCATGCTCAGCCGCTCCGGCTGATAGGTGAGGTTGGGACTCTCGGTATTGAGAATCGAATAGTCGTTGCCGCGGCGAAGTTCGAACGTAACCTCGCCGGTAATCGCGCGCGCCACCCAGCGCTGAGCAGTCTCACGCAGCATCAAGGCCTGCGAATCAAACCATCGCCCCTGGTACAGCAGCCGGCCGAGGCGCATCCCGCTGATGCGGTATTGTTCGATCGTGTCCTCGTTGTGGATGCCGGTGACCAGGCGCTCATAGGCGATGTGGAGCAGGGCCATGCCCGGCGCCTCATAGATGCCGCGGCTCTTGGCCTCGATGATCCGGTTCTCGATCTGGTCGCTCATGCCAAGTCCATGACGACCACCGATCGCATTGGCTTCAAGAAACAGCGCCACCGGATCGGCGAAGGTCTGGCCGTTCAGCGCCACCGGCTGGCCTTCCTGGAAGCGCACGATGACCGTTTCAGCCTTCACTGCACAATCATCGCGCCAGAACGGCACGCCCATGATGGGCGCCACGATCTTGATGCCGCTGTCCAGCCGCTCCAGGTCTTTGGCCTCGTGGGTCGCGCCCAGAATATTGCTGTCGGTCGAATACGCCTTCTCGGCGCTCATCTTGTAGGCGAAGCCATTGGCGATCAGGAAGGCCGACATTTCCGCCCGGCCCCCGAGTTCATCGATGAACTGCTGGTCGAGCCAGGGCTTGTAGATCTTGAGGTTGGGGTTGGTCAGAAGACCGTAGCGATAGAAGCGCTCGATATCATTGCCCTTGAACGTCGAACCATCGCCCCAGATGTTGACGCCATCCTCCTTCATCGCCGCGACCAGCATTGTTCCCGTCACCGCCCGGCCAAGCGGGGTGGTGTTGAAGTAGGTTGCTCCGCCGGTAGCTATGTGGAAGGCGCCGGATTGAATCGCCGCGATTCCTTCGTGGACCAGCTGCGTTCGGCAGTCGACCAGCCGCGCCTTCTCGGCACCGAAGCCGAGTGCTTTCCGCGGAATCTCGTCATAATCGGCTTCATCGGGCTGGCCGAGATGGGCCGTATAGGCAAAAACCCGGGCGCCTTTCTGCTTCATCCAGAGCAGCGCCGCGCTGGTGTCGAGGCCGCCCGAAAAAGCGATGCCGACCTTTTCCCCTTTGGGCAGGCCTTTCAGAATGGTGCTCATCTGGCTTCCGATCAGTGATTGCTGCGAATTGAGAGCGCAAATATCAAATTTTAAAGGCGGTGGGCACGGCTTTATAGCGTTTTCGAGCGAAAGCCAGCCCCGGACCTGATCCGGGGTGGAGACCGGTTCGGGTGCTTACTGGTGCGCCGCCCCGGAGCGGCCCGCATCCGATTTAGCTGGGCCGCGGAAGCGCAGGGCGAACCGGGTCAGCGCCGCATCGACGGCTTCATCGGTCAGCCGCGTCCGCGGCCAGCGATAGATAAAGGCATAAGCGAGCCAGATCACCAGAAACGTTACCAGGCCCGCGATCGCGACATCCGTGAAGAAATGCCCTCCGAAGGACATCCGAAGCAGGCTCGTCACCACGCCGAACACCGTTGCGCCGGCATAGGCGAGCGGCCGCCACGGGGGAGGCGCCAGCGCCGCCGGCGCGTAGGTCCAGAACGCGGTGGCGCCCTCGCCGGAGAAGAAAGAGCAATTGCGCGCACAGCCGCCGCGCGGGTCCCACCACGGCTTGAACGGCAAATCGCCATTGAACTCGGTGATGACCACCGGCCGCGGCCTTCCCCAGAAAGTCTTGAAACCCAGATTGGTGAGAAGTCCGGCGGAGAGGCTCAAGGTAAGCAGCAAAAACAGGATCGCGCGCCCTGATACCAGCAGCGGCCGGTTGGGCCAGATCAGCTTGACACCTAGCGCGAACAGCGAGGGTATCGCGAACGCCCAGGCGATCCACATCGCAGCATCGCGCGCGAACGCGGCAATGGCGTTGAACTTCAGCGGAAAGGTCTTGGCGGAGGAATCGTAAAACAACGCCGCGAGTTTCAGGTCGAGCTCGGGGTGGATTCCAAATATCAACCCGATGAGGGCCGCCAAGCCGAGTGCCACGAAGAGTCCGGTCCGGTTCATGGAAGCGGGTTTAGCCGAGCTTTCCGGCGATGAAAAGCCGCGCTCCCTGTGCTGCGCACTATGGCTTGCTCTGAAAATCTGGAGGCGGCGAGTGCGCCGGCAAGGGTGGCGGGGGCGTCAATGCCGGTCGCTGCTGTCGCCAGGCTCCCGCCGTGCGCCCAGCAATCATCCAATAGACCACGCCGGCAACGATGCCGGCTCCCGCCATGATTTCCAGATGGCGACGGACGATCCCGTCAAAGTGCAAGGTCGCCGGGTCAAAGGGGGTCAGCGCCAGATAGCAGACGGTGCCGGCAATGGCGCCGCTGATCGCATAGGCAAGAAGACCGCGGATATAGAACGCTTCGGTGATGACAGCGCCGATCATTGCCGGAACCAGCGTAAATCCGCTCACGAAAATAAATCCAAAGCCGATCACGATCTTGAGCGCGGTCTGGTCGATCGGGCCGGGGGCGAACTCGCTGAACTCCGGATAAAGCACCGCCAATACTACGATGGCGCCGGCGACAAGGGATGCAGCCAGAAACGCAAATAAAATGATGAACAGACGGCCAATCAGCGCCATGCCTTGCGCGTCCTCAATCTGTCATCGCCATCGCGCGCAGCGCCTCGCGCTCCCGCGCCGAGAGTTTTTCTGTCTCCGACTTCAACTGGCCGCAGGCCGCCAGGATGTCGCGCCCGCGCGGCGTTCGTACCGGCGACGAATAGCCGGCGTTGAAAACATATTCGGAAAATTTCTCGATCTGCTCCCAGTCAGAACATTCGTACTCCGTACCGGGCCACGGATTGAATGGAATGAGATTGATCTTGGCGGGAATGCCCTTGAGCAGCTTGACCAGCAATTTGGCATCCTCGAGCGAATCATTGATCCCCTTGAGCATGACGTATTCAAAGGTGATGCGGCGGGCGTTCGATGAACCGGGATATTCTCGACAGGCCTGCAAGAGCTCGGCGATCGGATATTTGCGGTTGAGCGGCACCAGCACGTCACGTAGCTCGTCGCGCACCGCATGCAGCGAGATCGCCAGCATGACGCCGATCTCCTCGCCGGTGCGACTAATATTGGGCACTACGCCCGACGTCGACAGCGTGATGCGGCGCCGCGAGATGCCGATGCCTTCGTTGTCGGCGACGATCAGAAGCGCATCACGAACCGCATCGAAATTGTAGAGCGGCTCTCCCATCCCCATCATAACGATGTTGGTCACGAGGCGACTGCCGGTCGGCGTGTCGCGATCAGCCCAGTCGTTGAGGCGGTCGCGCGCGACCATCATCTGGCCGACGATCTCGCCCGCCGTCAGATTGCGCACCAGCCGTTGCGTGCCGGTATGGCAAAACGAACAGTTCAGCGTGCAGCCAACCTGCGACGAGACGCACAGCGTCCCGCGATCGGTTTCCGGAATATACACGCACTCGACTTCGTGGGCGCGCTCGAGCGAGTTGCCGCTGGGCAGCCGCAATAGCCATTTGCGCGTGCCATCGTTGGAAATCTGTTCGGCGACCACTTCCGGCCGCGCTACCGTGAAATGCGCTTCAAGGCTGGTCCGCATGTCCTTGGAGACGCTGGTCATCGCCTCGAAGCTCGTCGCTCCCCTCACATAGAGCCAGTGCCATAATTGCTGCACGCGCATTTTGCGCTGGGCGGGCGCTACGCCGATCGCAGCCAACTGCTCGGCCAGTTCCGCGCGCGACAGGCCGACCAGCGAAGGCTTCGCGGGCGGCACATAGGTCTCAAGCGGTACTTTTTCGAGCGGCGCGTTCATCCGGGAGCCGGCCTCGATGGAAATGCGGGTCATGGTACTGATCTTCAAACGAGAGATGGAGTGTGTGCCGGGAAGCAGTTGTCGACTGCTTTGAGTGGACGCTTCAACGGAACGGCTTCAATTTAAGGCTTTTGACGCTTGTCGCAACGCAAAAGGGGGCGTTTTCGTCCCGGCGACCTTCCTCCAGATAGATATTTGGCCCGCGGCGGGCAACCGCATTTTCCGCTGTCAGCCGCTCAGCGACGGCAGTCTTGCGCAAGCCGATCCAACGCCTGGGCGAGCCCCTTGAGCGAGAAGGTATCGATCGTGGCGGTTCCCTTGGCGGACAGGCCCTTGACCACGGCGTCGGGCGATTTGCGCATGGCGTCGACCATGCGCTCCTCCTCGGCCGCGTTCTTGATCCAGAGTCCGTCGCCCTGGGTATACATCGCGTAAGTCGCGCCGCCGACTTCAAGCGTTGATTCAGATCCAGGCTTAAGCGCGTAGCCGATCATGACCGAGACTTCGTTAACAACCTTCTCAGCTGGCCGCGTGGATATGAAGGCGTACGCCGGATCGCGCGGCCGGTTGGGCGGATTGGTTTTCGAGGATGATGGTTTCGCCAGCGCGAAACAGACCTTCTTGCCGTTCGGTGCGGCGGTGTAAGCGCCCCAGGTACCAAACTGGCCGATCAATGTCGGCTCAGCGCCACCGGCCGGACCCGACCTGGTATCGGACTTGGCATC
>Ga0068857_100005285_pt1 | contig 10993 bp, 11 predicted proteins | sample KBSCornC72_FD_66591 | JGI IMG/M metagenome (GOLD analysis project Ga0068857, IMG submission 66591) | Corn rhizosphere microbial communities from Kellogg Biological Station, Michigan, USA - KBS Corn C7-2 | ecosystem: Host-associated > Plants > Roots > Rhizosphere > Soil ...
TCGTCATTCGGTGACCATTCGTCGCGCTGGTTATTGAGGGCATGGCTTCGCCCGATCTCGTCATCTTCTGAATCGCCTCACGCAATTGACTCTCCGAATCGAGCATGAATTGCCCGGATGTCACCACGTGCTCGCCTTCATTCAACCCGCTCAAGACAGCGTACGAATCTTCCCCTGCTCGCGGACCGAGGACGACCGCGCGCGGTTCAAAACGTCCGCCATCGAGCGCGACAAAAACCGTGTTCTTTTCACCGCTCCGCAACACGGCCATATCGGGAACCAACAAAGCCGAAGGCGCCAATTCGGCCGACATCTCAACCGTCGCATACATCCCTGGCTTCAAAAAATAGCCGGGGTTGTGAAACTCCATTCGGACCCGCGCCGTCCGCGTTTTGTCATCCACCATCGGGTAGAGATAAGTGACACGGCCGCGGAATTTTGGATCCGGTTGCGACGCCAGCGAAACCACTGCTTCCTGGCCTAACTTGATGAATGGTAGATCCTGTTCGTACACTTGTGCCTGAACCCAAACAGTCGCCAAATCAGCCAGCCGATAAAGTCTGGCGCCGGCTTCGACCATTTGACCTTCAACGACCATCTTCTCGACCACGATTCCGTCTCTCGGAGCGTTTACTCGAAGTGTCTTCTTTGCCGTCCGCGTCCGCTCCAGGTCGGCAATCTGATCATCCGAAATGTCCCAATACTTCAACTTCGTCAGAGAAGCGGTTTTCCGGAGTTCGGCGGCCAATCCCTCGTGATTAGTCATCGAACCAAGCGATAGCAAATACTCGGTCTGCGCCAGGTACAGCTCCGGCGAATAAATTTCGAAAAGCGGCTCTCCTTTGTGCATCTGCTTCCCGGTCGCATCCACATAAAGCTTTTCAATCCAACCGCGGAATTTTGTGCTTACCTCCGCCAAAGCTGTTTCGTCGTAATCAATCACACCGACAGTCCGAATCGTCCGGTGCAACGGACCTCGCGTCACCAATCCAGTCCGTAAATCCATGTTCTGTGATGTAGTCGGATCGATCGTGATTGTTCCGGCTTCTTCGGCAATCCCGCTCGTACTCGCGTTAGTCGAGTTCGCCACGTTTGCATTTGTCGAAGTCCCGGCTTGTTTCCTGATCGGCGTCAATTTCATGCCGCAAATTGGGCAAAGTCCGGGCTTGTTTTGGATTACCTGCGGATGCATTCCGCACGTGTAAAGCTGCTCGCCTTGCACGCTTTCGTTCTTCCTGCAACCAGTTACCCATGGACCAACTCCGACAAACATTGCGGCAAAGACCAAGAGCAAAAATGTGTTCTTGAGGTATGGCTTCATAATCTCATTTCATTCCTCCAGTCGGGGTTGAAGGCATCGGCGCCACCTGATTCATTTGGTTTGGCGAACTCATCGCGGGCCTTCTTGAACCCATCGGCGCATTTCTTGGCCTGACGCCAAGTGTCAACAGCGAAAGTTCCGTAAGCGCCAGTTCACGTTGTTCACGCGCATCGACTTCCGCCAACGCAAACCGTAACAACGTTTGTTCGGCGTCTGTCAGATTAAAGAAATCAATCTGGCCCGCCAAATAACCAGAACGTGCAACTTCGAGCGACTCCTGTTGCTTTGGTACTAACTGATTTTGCAACACCTCGAGATTGCGGCTCGCTTCGCGGAAGGCTACGGACTTTTCGGCAAATTCAACGGCAATCGAAATCTGCTCGCTCGAGAAGCGCGCTTCGGCGGCTTTTTTAGCAGCTTGGGCTTCAGCGATCTGTGCCGCGATTTTATCCCGCCAGACGGGCAGCGATACCGTGGCCGTCGGGCGATACAGCACGGGACTCATTCGGGCATCCGCCATCAGGCCGATTCCGACATCTGGATTCCGGCCTTTGTTTGCCAACACAATCGCAGCCTCCGCGGTACGGACTTCCGCTTCCATCGCTTTCAATTGCGGACTGTGTTCGATCGCTGAGGCCAGCAACTTTTCGGAACTTAAATCCAGAGCCGCGGGCTCGAATGCTATTGGGACTGGCGGATCGTTTTCGCTCGGGCCAAGTCCGAGAGCCGACTTTAGTTCTGCCCTTAAGGAGTTGCGCGAATCCTCGAGATTTGCGACATCAGCCTTTAAGCGATTCTGCTCAATTTGGGCCCGCAGTACGTCCTGCAGAGTCACTTTTCCGACCTCGTTCTGAGCGCGGGCGAGCTTCTCCAGTTCCCCCAGCAATTCGAGCGTTGCGCGATTCACCCGAATTCGCTCTTCGAGAAATTGGAGCTGATAATAGGCGCGCTTGACTTCGTATGTGGTTTCCAGAATCGCAGTTTCAAATGTGAAATATTTGGCCTGGCTTTCTGCGGAAGCTATTGCAGCGGCGGCTCGTAGCTTGCCCGCGCCCGGGAAATTGGCCATGAAGCCGGGCATGACCGATGAGATGATGTTTTCGATGTCCATTTGAAACGTAAATTGGGGGTCGGGTAGTGAACGCGCGGTGCTGATGCGTTCGACGGAAGCGCTCCAATCGTAATAGGCGGACTCGACCTTGGGTTGATTCAGCATCGCGAATTTCAGGAACTCGCCGAGCGATGAGTTAGCCGTGAGCGAAGGCAGAGCAGGCTTCCGATTCTCTGGCCGAAAATCGCGGGCGACGGTTTGTAACTGTTCCCGAGCCGCTTTCTCTTCTTTCGTCGGCATGCCTTTGCAGCCTGCCAAAACTAAAAACCCGAAGCTCACATAAAAAGCGGCATTTCTACTGTTCATAATCTCTCTGTCACATTCGTCGAACGGATACGGAAGTTCCGCGGCAGATCTGCCGCGTGTTGTGCAGGCGCAATACCTGCGCGGGTAGCGCCCCCTCAGGGCACACTACATGCGTGAAGAGAGAAAATTCAGATCAGATAAGTGCAATTCCGTTCGTAAATCGGAACTGCACTCAAACTCAATGAAGGAGAAATCGAAGAAGAAACTGCTGTGACTCGCGGCGCGGCGATTAGTGAAGCTTTTGCGACGATAGCTAAGAATAACTGGACTTGCTTGACAGAGGCACTTGGTGCCGGCGCCGCAGGCGCGACCGGAGAGCCGGGCGCAGAATTGCTGACACAACATGAACGGTCACAGGCGCAACGTTTGCAACACGATTGCGCGTTTTGACCGGCGTTGGCCGGCAGCACAAACGGCGTGATTGCCAGCAGCAGGCTGAAAAGTATGGCAAATATCGGCTTCAACGATTGACTTTACTTTTTGGCCTTGGCCTCGGCTTCATCAAGCTTCTTCATATATTTGGCCGGCTCTTTCTTGAAATCTTTCAGGCAATCTTTGCAGCAAAGCTGCACTTCGCGGCCGTCGTGCTTGAATGTATATGGCTTGCCCATTTCACCGAGTTTTTCGCCCGATACAACGCATTTGTCGAGCGGATAGGGTTTGGCTTTCTCGTCTTTGTCGGCGCCGAATGATGTCGAAACGGAGCCCGCAAGGGCAGCAAGAAGAACAGCCAGAGTGAGTGTTTTCAATGTTTTCATAGTATCTATATGTTCGCGTATTATACCCTCTGGTTAAACAAACTACGCATCTTTTTTTTGCAATTTTCGTTCCCTTCTTGCTGGAGTTAAATGCTCGGATTTGTTGCCCTTTCCGAGAACGAAGTGCCTGCGGGCAACGACAGAATTCTCAATCGCGCAAGTTATGTATCTCTTGGCCTTTTTCAAAGCGCTTCTCAAAGAAAGGCCCTGAGCCACGTACGCTGCGATGGCACTTGAAAATGTGCAACCTGTGCCATGCGTCTTAATACCTTGAATATACAAAGTAGCTAACGCCAACTCCGACCGTCCGTCGTGATAAATATCTACTGCTTCTTCCGAGTCCGGCAAATGGCCGCCCTTAACCAAAGTAGCGCATCCAAATCGCCGCTGGATGATTCCCGCGGCGTCTCGCATGTCCCCAACTGACCGGATTTTTTCACCAGCCAGGATTTCCGCCTCGTATATATTTGGAGTGACCAGAGCAGCCGTTGGCAGCAACTTCTTTGTGAAAACTTCAACCGCCTCGCGTTCCAGCAATCTCATCCCGCTGGTTGAGATCATTACAGGATCGACGATCAACGGCGGCGGGCTTTTGCGATTCAGAAAAAAATCCGCCACTGTTCGAATAATTTTGGCAGAATACAACATTCCAGTTTTGACAGCATGTGGAGGGATTTCGTCGAAAACGGCCTCGAGCTGGTTGCGGACAATTCTCGGCGTGCACCGTTCTATTACGTAAACTCGGCTCGGATTCTGGGCGGTCACACACGTTATTACGCTCGTCCCGTGCACACCGAGCGCCGCAAACGTTTTCAGGTCCGCTTGAATTCCCGCGCCGCCACCGCTATCGGAGCCCGCGATCGTCAATGCGACGGGAATGGATTTCCGTTTCGTCACAACGACACTGTAATGGTTTGCCGGAATTCGCGAAACGTTTATGCGTTGATACGAGCTTCGTTTTCTTCGTTTTGATTGTGGGCACAAAACCCCATACAAGCGCGCGCCCTAAATCATTAGGGTTCTGGGACAGCAATGCGGATGTCTCGCACAGGCTATGTCACTAACCCGGTTCATTCGAATTATGGAGATTTTGTGCTATGGAAAACCGAACTGCATCAGACATTGAAGAATCCACAGAACGTTTGTTGCGTGATTTACAAAATGTGGTGCGCGATGGCGAGGAGTTGCTTCGCGCTGGCGTCCAGGATTTGAGCGAAAAAGGCGTCGCGGCGCGGGAACGATTGGCCGCTGCCCTCGAAGTGGCCAAGGAAACCCGGCGTCGTCTCGAAGAGCGCGCCATCGCTGGCGCCAAAGCAACCGACAAACTCGTGCGCGAGTATCCGTATCAATCTTTGGGCGCAGCGTTCGGAATAGGTCTATTGTTCGGCGTGCTCTTGAATCGGCGCTAGTTCGGAACCATCGCTGCTGCATAAATGGCGGATAACAATCATCATTTCCCTGGGTTCACCGGTCTGCTTCGAAAATTGGGACGCACTGGTTTGGGTGCGCTGCAAAATCGCGGCGAACTCGTGTCCGTCGAATGGCGCGAAGAGAATGCAAGGCTGACGGAAATTCTAATCTGGGCTTTTGGTTTGGCCTTTTTCGCCATGGCCGGACTGCTGTTGCTGACCGCGACAATAATACTCTTGATTCCACCAGAATTTAGAATTTACGCTTTCGCCGGTTTCACGGTCCTCTACCTCGCTGGCGCTCTTGCTGCATGGTTCAATATAAAAACTTTGTTGAAGCATGAGCCATTCGCCGAAAGCCTCACACAGCTCCGAAAAGATTCTGTATGGCTCGAATCTTTAAAATAAAGGAACTGGAAGAGAAAAAGCGCGCGCTAGCAGAGGAATGTGATCTTTATCGCCAGACGCTAAGGCTCGAAGTGAACAATTTGCGTCTGCACGCCTCCTGGACTAAACGCAGGTTTACTTCTTTCACAGCCAGCCCGTTGTGGACGATTCTTCCGCCGCTACTAAGTTCATTTGCGAAAAGGAAGAAACGGAAATCCTCGAAGTGGCGCACTCTCTCGACGGCGCTGGCGATTTGGCAGCTTTATCGCAAGTTCCGAGGATTCGGTTCATTATTCGCGCAACTTCGTCGCAAGCCGTCAGTTCAGGAAGACCGCGCTCCCGCAGCAACGATTTGAGAAAGGAAACATCATGGCAGTAAAACGTCATCTCCGTGGCGCCAGTTCGAAAGAACAGCGGCAATACGAACACATCAAAAAATCTGCTCGACGCTCCGGACGTTACGGCAAGCGAGCCAAAGAAGTCGCGGCGCGCACTGTGATGAAGCGGCATCGCAAGAAAAAGAAGTCGAGGTAAACTCGGCTTCTACCATAGTTCAGCCATCGAATTTTTGCGTCACGCGTTAGCAGACGTAAGGCTCTGATTCTACGCGCTAAGGATAGGGCATGCCGATGAACGAAGCCTCTCACTGTGAGCTTTGATCGAACCCGGTGAGGACCCGTTCCACCGGTCCCAACATCGCACCAGAATGGGAACGCGGTGGAGATACGCGTGCCTGCCAGGTTCAGGAGTTCATTGGCGTTAACTGCTCCATTCGTAGTCAGTTCTCCTTACCGTGGGCTTCCACATTCGAAGTGTGGTTTTCATGCGCTTTTTGGAGGCCCAAAATAAGCACCTCACCCCATAGCCTTTGTGTCTGCACGGGATAGGTTTTCACTCGTAAAAAGATGCCCGAAATCGCTGCGGCGCACAGGGAAAGCGTGCAGGCATCGGCGACAAGGGGACAAAAGGATATCACTATGAAAAAAACACTAATCGTGACAGCAACTGCATTGATGTTAACCGCCGGCATGGCTAAGGCCGTGCATGTTTGGGAAGATCCCGGCGGGTGGAGCAGCGGAATCTTTGTCTATAATGTGCCGCCCGATGCACGTTACACTGCTCAGGAATTGTCGCTCGATTTATCAGGTAGCTACATCGCAGGCGAACGCCACTTCACGAAAATATTTGAAACGAACATCCGCGGCAATCGCGGTGAATGGGGTGGAAATGTGGGCCTCAACTATTTCTTCCTGCGCAATCTGGGCATTGGCGGAAACATTAACATGTCGGCCAACGGCGGAAAATTTGTCGATCAGGCGCTGGGCAATCTGATTCTTCGTGTGCCTTTGGATCCGACTGGATTATCGCCGTACATCTTCGGCGGTGGCGGCCGTGGATTTGATCCTTTGTGGGAATGGTTCGCCGATGCGGGCGTTGGCCTCGAATATCGGCCCAACGCGACGACCGGCATTTTTACCGATGCGGCTTATATGTTTCATCTCAAAGATGGAAGCAGTGACAGATTGCTGCTTCGGGCTGGACTACGCCTCGCATTCTAATCAGTTAAACCTTATACGAAAACCTAAACGAGAGGATCCATTATGTTATTCACGCTGGCAGTCATTCTGTTCATCCTGTGGCTGGTTGGCCTCATCAGTTCCTACACTCTTGGCGGCTGGCTCCATCTGTTGTTGGTGCTCGCGATCATTGCTGTCATCGTGCAATTGATAATTCCGCGTCGTGGGCCGCCGGGACCAGTGTGAACAATATTTGGTTAAGTTGGGTTTAGTTAGATGTGGTTTGGTTAAGTTTCGGGGAACCGAGCTTAACCAAACTTCAGTTTTTATTCTTCCGGCTGACCTGGTGCTTTCAAACCTAGCCATCCGCAATTTATTACTATTTAGCTGAGCTCGGTTTGGGCAGCTCGCTTTCGCCGATAGAATCCGAGCGCCATAACCGCAAAGGGCAGCAGTGAGGCCAAGCAGGCTTGCACGAGGTAATCCACGCCGACTTGCCGCACAACTTCATTGCGGAATTCGATTATGAAACTCAAGGAATTATAGGCCCAGTAAGCTGCCAATAAACCTACAACGATTGCGGCGTAGCTTTTCCGATAACAAAGAAAATACCCCAGAGCGGCCAGCACGGCTGCCGCGCCCACAAAACCCATTCCGCCAGTAAGAAGGAAGTTATGTCCATAGGTTTTGTTGTCAAATTATCTAAACCGTCCGTCGCGCGAGAGAAAATGTATCGGTATTGGCGCCCGGCATCGAGCGGGAATTGCACTGCTCAAAATGAGCGGAAATCACTTTTTCAAAAGCTGAAATGGTTATCCCCATATGAGTAAATCTCCCCACCGCTTTTTACGGGTTAGTGCCCATTCCGCAGTGAAGCTCTCGCGCTAGTCTGCCTGCATCCTTATGACATCAAAACTTGCGAAATCGTCGTTCCTTCGTCTTTTGCTGGGAGTTGCCGCGCTGTTTTTGAGCCTGGCTGCTGTGCGCGCAGACTACATTTATGTGGCGTGTCAGGCCAGGTATCTGATTGTGCAACTCGATCCTGCGGGAAATCAAACTGGCTTTCTCTCAGTGAGGAACCCCGTCGGATTGGCGTTTGATAGCAGCGGCAATATTTACGTCAGCGACGTGCAGTTAAAGACGGTGACGAAATACAACTCGATCGGACAGGGCACCGTCTTCGCCTCGGGTTTCACCGAACCACACGAACTTGCTTTCGACAGCCATGGCAATCTCTTTGTGGCCGATGTCACAAGCGTGAAGAAATTCGCCCCGGATGGCACTGGTTCGGTCTTTGCGAGTGGATTGGGTGGCGCTGTGGCTCTGGCCATTGACCCGAGCAACAACGTCTTTGTCGCGTGTTTTACTGACAGGACTGTTCAAAAGTTTGATTCATCCGGAAACCGAACGGTTTTCGCTTCAGGCCTTAATAGTCCGGATTGTCTTGCGTTGGATCACAGCGGAAATCTTTACGTAGGGAATGAATTGAATAATACGATCCTTAAATTCGACGCTCAAGGTAATAGCTTCCTGTTCGCCACCTCAAATGTGGCGCAGCCGCTCGGTTTGACAGTTGACTCTGAAAACAATCTGTACGTGGCGAATGCGGGACCGGTGACGATCACAAAATTCGATCCCTCCGGGAACGGAACTCTTTTTGCCAGCTCCCTGCCGGGCGGTCTGAGGCAAATCGTCGCTCTGCCCTTCCCGCTTCTGAATCAATGCGCACTTGATTGTCCAAAGAAGATAGTCGCTTGCGCGAACCCAGGGGAACACGGAACCGTTGTTGATTTCAGCTCTGAACTTGTGACCAATTGTGTTGGATTCAGCATCGTTTGCGATCCGCCTTCCGGCTCATTTTTTAGGTTGGGAAATCACAACGTCAATTGCTGGCTGCTAGACCAAACAAGCAACATCGTCGATACCTGCACTTTTAGAGTCCTGGTCCGTCACTGCCCTAAGAACCCGCCGAACCCACTTCGGAATCCTTAACCATATGGGCGGCCAAATTGCGCGTCCTTCTGAAATTAACGGCACAGGAAATTCGCACGTTGAAGCGGCGTGAACGCGGCGCTCCTTGTACCTTCCATTTGGTTTAATGCCTGGCCATTACTTTAAGAGGGCCGTCAGTTTATTTGCGCGACGATGTAGAAGCGCTGAGTGGATTGGCCGGAGGTCGTGTCAGTCCAGGAAGTGCTGGAACTGATGGCTGTGATGTCGCTGCCGATGGTGGTCCAATTGGGATCGGTCAGCACGGTTTTGTAAACGATTCGGTAAGTGTGACCGGGAACGGTGGCCCAGGTTAGTTTGAAGCCGGTGGAGGTTTTCAGGGCGGACACCGGAATGCTGTTGGTGGGTTGAAAAGTGGTGCCTCTGCCGGCCAAACTCGTGACGCCCGCTGCATCCCAGGTTGCGCGACCGTTGTAGAGGCTGAAGGACATGCCGCTCACCGTGGTATTTTCAAGACCGACCTGGCTGGCGGGAACTTGCAATTGCACCCATTGACCCGCCGCAGGCAACGGTCCGATATAGCGGCGGCTTGCGCTGCCATCGAGTCCGTAGGTGATCAGATTTGCGCCCCAGTAAGCGCGATGTTCCCATGAAGAACCAGTATTCCAACTGAGCATGACTTCGCTGGGCGCGTTTGCAGGATCGAGATAAATGTAGGCGTATAACACGTCTCCGGTTCCGACCGAGAGGGTGCTGCTCGCTCCTTGAAAAAGGTGTTCGTGCAAGCCTGATGCAAGAGCGGTTTGATGCGCGGCATTTCCCGAGAACGGCGAAGGATTGCTGCTGATCCAATTCCAGGAATCACCGCCGATCGTGCCTTGTTCCCCACCTGCGGGGATTGAATCATCAACCCACGCGACGTTTGATGCATTTGCGACGACTGTGCCGATTGCAAAAATGCGGCGGCCATCAGGGAGTTGCGCCTCGGCCTGAATGGTTTGGGTACCGTTGCCCTGGGGTACAAAGGCGAATGACTGGCCGAAAGTTGGTTCCTGTCCGGGAGCTTCCCAGGTGATTCGAGCGTTGCTCAAATCGATGGCGGGGGCGGAGAGGGTTAGGGTCGTGGGCGCGCCAACCTGAGCCGTCCCGGGAGGGATTAGGATTGTCCCCGGAACGGACTGCCACACCTGCGTTCTAAGGGTGGTTTGAGCGGCGAGGAAAGCGAGCGTACCGAGGCCACGCGCTTGATTGAGGACGACCATTTCCGCATTTACGTTCCAGGCGTCACTCCAACGATCGTAAAATGGAGCAGCCCCGCTGCTACCAATTGCATCTGTTGGAAAACAGAGATTTTCAGGCACATCGCCGTAAGTCGGAAGCCAGGCTAGTCTGCCGGTGACGTTCCCTTCCGGGATGCCTGATGGCGGCAGGGTTTTGGGCGTCACGGAATGCCATTGGCTGACGATGTCGCGCTGGCGCTTCCAACCCATTCCGGTGATATAGGCGACGTTGACGGGATTGCAGCCGCCCTCGTAGTTCATGTTTGCCAGCATGGCATTGATGTATTCCGGCTTGGGATTCAATTGATAGGCGACGGCCATGTCGAAGGCCGTGTCAGTCGAGAAATACCAGCCGGGTTGCTGTGCAGCTTTGGTGTTGGGTGAAAGGCTGGTTCCGTAGGCGCTTTGCTGGGACCAATTCAGGGCGTTGTCGCCTGCGGTAGCGATTTCGGCCTGGCATTTTCCAAGAAATGTTGAGTCGAGTTGGCTGGCCAGGAGGCGGCCGCTTCGGGCGGCAAAGGCGTAGCTGCGAATCGCATTGCCGTAACATTCGAACATATGCCACCAACCCCAGAACCAAGTCGATGGGCTGGAGGGATCGAACCAGGAGAGCAATTTCTGATGGATGGTTGAGTCGCCTGTGGCCAGATACATTTCGCAAGCAGCCCACGCCAATTCGTCCTGGTCGGCGTAGTTGTCGCCATAATGGGTGATTTTTTGATAGGCCCCGTTCTTGCCGTAGGTGTTGATGGCGTTCATGAGGAATTGCCATCCGAGTTGCGCCTTTTGCAAGTAAGTAGTCGCAGCCGCAGGGTAAGCGCGTTTGAAGGCAGGCGATGAGGCGCATTGGGCCAATGCGGCGACGGCTGCCGCAGTGACTGAGGTCGTTTTTGGCCAAACGACTTGGGCATCGCCGTGATCGGGGGTTACGAAAGCTTCGTATTCGCGATTGAC
>Ga0068857_100005296_pt1 | contig 10978 bp, 4 predicted proteins | sample KBSCornC72_FD_66591 | JGI IMG/M metagenome (GOLD analysis project Ga0068857, IMG submission 66591) | Corn rhizosphere microbial communities from Kellogg Biological Station, Michigan, USA - KBS Corn C7-2 | ecosystem: Host-associated > Plants > Roots > Rhizosphere > Soil ...
CCTGGGCGTTGTTGCGGACGAAGCGGACGAGGTTTTCGTCGATGGCGAAGACGTCGGCGGCGACGAACGTGCCGCCGCGGGTGACGAACCCTTTGACGGCCGATTCCAGCGCGGGCGCGCCGGGCAGTAGCTTGACGTGGTCGAAGCGGGCGGTGGCGGCCTTGCTGGGGACGCTGGAGAAGGCGACCATGCCGACGAAGCAGTCGGCGCCGGCGTCGAAGCGTTCGCTGCCGAAGAGGTCCCACGATTTGCCGTCGGTGCTGGTGTAGGCGTAGACCCGGCCGCCGTAGCGGGCGAGTTTGAACCAGACGGGGCCCTTGATGGTCTTCTCGCTGGTGACGGGGTTCTTCCAGTGGTCCTGGCGGCGGACGAAGGCGGCGGTGGGCTCTTCGCCGGACTGGCCGTAAAGCAGTGAGAACTGCTTGCAGCGGTTGCTGAGGTTTTCGCGGATGGTGATGCCGGCCATGGCGCCGGCGACGCCGTCGTCGGGACCCGGCATCACCGAGACGATGCGGCCGACGATCTGCCCGTCGCCGTTGAGAGGCTGGACGATGAAGTGGGCGGCGTCGGGTTCGCTTTCGCTGAGCAAGGTGCCGACGGCATTTTCGATTGTAAAGGCGTCGCCGTTCTGGCTGGCGGTGCCGGGGGTCTTGCTGTCGTTGTTGGCGATGTAGAAGTCGCCCCACGGGGCGCGGATGGAGCCGTTGCCCTTGCCGGTGATGGTGAGGCTGTGGGATTCGGAGAGGGCGGTGACGCCTGCGGTGTCGGTGATCTTGGCGCGGATGTTGTAGAGGCCTGGCGCGGGCTTGGTGAGGACGAGGCGGTAGGGCTGGGCGTTGAGCGCCGCCATGTGGGTGTTGCCGTTGAAGAACTCGAATTTCTTGACACCGCCGTTCGGACTGAAACCCGTGGCGAGGAGCGCCACCTGGCCGGGGGCGGCGATGAAGGCGTCGGCGGCGGGATAGACCAAGCCTAAAACGGGCGGCGAGAGCGGCTCGTCGTCGGCGACGGAGAAGGCGTCGGGGCTGATCGTGTCGCGGCCCTGTGATTTGCTGCTCCAGCGGACCCGGCAGAGCATGAAGCCGTTGGGGCTGGTGTACTCGACCTTGAACGGCACCTTTTTGCCGGCGACGAGCGCGATGGGATCACTCGTGTACTCGGCGCCTTCGCCTTTCCACTCGTCGATGATCAGCTTGTTGTCCACCCAGAGGCGGACGCGGCGGCGGACCTCGATGTGGAAGCGGTAATCTTCGGTGTAACGCGGCTCGAGCATGCCGGTCCAGCGGATCGAGCCTTCGGGGCTCATCACTGGGTCGGGCGGGTTGTCGGGGTGGAACTGGATGTCGATAGTGGGGTCGAAGCGGATGAAGTTCAGCGAGTTGAGCTCGCGGTCGGCAAAGTACTCCGCCTTGAGGCCGACGCGGGCGCTTTGGAAAACGCGCTCGAAGGGCGGACCGCCGTCGGTGCTGGGGTTTTGCAGGCGGATGGTCTGCGTGCTGGCGGGGCGGGCCGTGGCCGGCGGAAGGTAGAGATTCTCCGACGGGATGACCTGCCGTGGCACCGAGGTGGACTGCCAGGAGAGTGTCGTATAGGCGTCGTCCTGTCCGTTGTAATACTCGACGCGCAGGTCGTACTTGCGGTCTTTCTCCAGCAACACCTCGGCCTTGAGGTCGGCGCCGGACTGGTCGGACCAGTGGTCGATGATCAGGTGCCCGCCCAAGTAGACGCGGACGCCGTCGTCGCTGTTGGAGATGATGGTGTACTTCTCGGTGAAGTCGGGGCGGAGCTGGGCGGTCCAGCGGACGGAGAACTGCCGGCCGACGGGGGCGAGGGCGGGGTGCGGAAGGACTTCGTTCCAGTTGAAGTCGATGCAGGCGTCGTTGCGGGTGAGGAGGACGCGGTGGAGGTTTCGGCCGACGAAATATTCGCCGCGCAGGCCGTGACCCGGTTTGGGGAGCGCGTTTCCGGCCTTGAAGTCGGCCTTGGCGATGGCGTTGAGGGGGAAGGTCTGTGGGCCCTGATCGGTGGTGACCGACAACTGGGCGCCGCTGGCGACGAAGCGTATGGGGCCGGTATAGATCTTTCCGTCGCGCGTGGTCAGGGTGCCGGCGGTGGCGGCCGCCGCGATCAGCGAGCTGAGGAATAAGCCAATAACGAATCGGTGCATGAAAACCCGCTCGGCGACGACGACGAAGGGACTATTGCATGTACTGGTTTTGGGGGCAAGTGTTCGGTCGGCGAACCGGAACGAAGCAAGTCGAACCACGCCAGGTTAACAGGTCTCAAGGGGCGGCAAGAGCAATGATAGATTCTTCTTGAATCTCGACGGCCGTGCGGCCACAATCGGGGACGTCACCACGCAAAGGGCGGGTGATGTTCACTACACAGCATTCGGAATCCCAAGGAAGGAGCATTCCATGTTTACCCCCCCCGTTGGATCGGTCGTTCTCGTGATCTAATCGGCCGCGCGGGCCGGACTCTACGGCGCGTGCGGGCCGTCACCCCGCTGTCCGCCACCGCCATGGAAGACCTCGAATGCCGCCAACTGCTCAGCGGCGGCACGTTCTGGAAGGTGACGCTGAACACGCCGACCACCCGCCCCGGCGGCGACACGATGCTGAGCCTCAAGGACGGCGCCCGGACGTACGAGGGGTCGTCCACGTTCGCCACCACGGTCTACGAGGAAAAGCCCGACGGCATGTCCGGCGAGGACTTCATCAAGAGCCTGGTGAGCGGCACGATTCACGGCACGGTCTGGGTCGGCGACCCGGCGGTCGAGACGCCGGTCAGCTTCAGTTTCCCGCAGGAGGCGAGCACGACGCAGGGCGATCAGCCCGTCTACATCCAGATGTCGGGCGACGACACGTCCGGGTACAGCGGATACCTGTTCGTCGATGACGACTTTTACTACGAGGACCCGTCCGGGCACAGCTACAACAACGCCGAGTGGTCCTTCTCGATCGAGCCGGCCCCGCGGGTGAGCGTCGAGGCGGTGGCCGAGGGTTACCAGGGGTCGGAGGACGGCCGGGCGCCGGCGGCGTTCGTGTTCCACCGGGACGGCGCCCCGGTCTGGGCGCCGTACGTGATCTTCACCGTGGGCGGGTCGGCGACGGTGGCGACGCTGGACGAGAACGGCAACGTCACCAACCCCGAGGTGGCGGACTACGTGCTGGACGGGGCCACGCCGGTCGAAGGATCGCCGGGCACGTTCAAGGCGGAGTTCGGTGGCTACCCCGACCGGTACGTGTACATCGACCCGCTAAACGATTCGAAGGTCGAGGGCTCGGAGGACGTTCAGTTGACGATCGTCGCCGACGATACCGTGGGGGCGGGCATGTTGCCGGCGTACGCGGACCCGGCGGGGAACGGGGCGGGGCAGCCGGTGAATGCCGATGCCGGAATCACCGACCTGATTACGAGCTCGGTCTTCGAGGCCGGTCAACCCAGTTACGCCGAAATCGATGACTGGATCATGGACATGGGTAGTGACAACTTTTCGACGCGTGAAACGGCGACCGATCTCTTAAACACGGCCTATCAGGCCTACCCACAGATCGGCAGTTACCTCGACGAGCGATACGATTCCGGAGAATTAATTGGTGAGCAAATAGCCCGGTTACAGAGAATCCTCGGTCCGGTGAAATTCACGGTCGAGGACAACACGATCACGACGTCGATGCGGTTTACGCCGGAGGGTCTGCTCGCAATCATTCCGCCTGCTGACGTAACTGGAGCCACTTTCTCTTCCCCTCTGCCATTGGGTTCTTCTGTTTTCCATGCCGGCGACAGCATCTACATTTCGCCGACCGTCGCGCGGAGCCGCGTGGACGTCACTATTACGTATAAATTCGTTGACGGTAACGGAAACATCCTGGCGACGTACGCGTGCCCGATTGATTTCAGTACCATTTTGTACGGCTAGGCGTCGCAATGCCAAGAACCATTTTGTTGGCTGTCCGCGGGGGCGCATTGCTTCTTTCGCTCCTGCTCTGTCTTCTTGTTGGGGCGCTTTCCGTGCGCAGTTTTCGCGCCGGTGACGTCTTCGCCTGCAACCACAATGTCGTCGCGGGGCGGGAAATGATCTGCAACAAATACGATTTGGCAACCGGCGACGGCGTTGTCGCCTTTGCGAAGACTCGCAGCGTCCTCGAGTGGCCCCGGGTGATCATGCGGCCGGACGGGTCCGTCACGGGCTTCCCGCTGGGCCGGCATGTCCAGTGGACGCGCCAGCGGCCGGAGGGATTGCCGGACATGGGCTGGGAGCGATCGTTCCTGGGAAGGCGTGGGTTCGCCTGGTGGTCGCAATACCGCGGCGGCACGTACCAGTACCATACCGCGGTCCCCCTTTGGCTGCCGGCGCTCGTATTCGCGTTCGGGCCGCTGACTTGGGCCGGCCGCCGAATTGCGAATCGCCTCCGGGCGGCGCGTCGCCGCGCGACCAACTTGTGTGTCGGTTGTGGATATGACTTGCGAGGCGGCGGTGAAGGCGGGAATCGCTGCCCGGAGTGCGGCCTTAGTCAATCCGACGGGATACGGGCGGTCAGGCCGGGATGGCTGGCTTTCGGCATCGTGGGTGTGGTAATCGTCATTGGCGTCTGGTCTTTGTTTGCAATGGCCCCATGGGACGATCCGGCCGGCCGCGCGGTGGTCGCACGAGTCAGCCCACGTACCGCCCTACCCGTGACCGCTCCATTTACCTCTGTCCAAAACCGCCCGGCAACGAGTTTGCCCACGACCGCCCGCGTCGCCACCAGGAACGCCGCCGACCGGCAGGGGCTGCGGCGGGGCGCGGAATTCTGGCGCGTGACCCACCAGCAACTCCGCGAGGCGGCGGCCAGTCTCGACCGGTCGCGGACGTACGTCTTCCTTTACGTGTCGAATCCCGCAAACGCGGACTACGAGCGGCATGTCTATATCAACTTGTTCGCCCGCGTAGACGGACAGTGGCGAGTCGACAAGGTCGATCGCAGGCCGGGCGAGGTCGTCGGTAGCACGCTGATTCCGTATCCCCTGCGGATCGGAGAGATTCGTCTCGACGACGACAAGGACCTCGTCGTGACGTTCGTCGATTCCGCCGGCCGGGTTGTCGAGACGCACTCTGCGTTTGACGACCGCGCGGACAATACCAATAAGCTTCTTCAACGGTTCTCAATGCAGAGCAACAGCGAACTGGAGCGGGAGTTCTTCCCGTCGAAATAGCGTGTCGGACTCGCTCCGCGCCAATCAGTTCAATTCACCTTGATCCCCGCGACGTCTTTCAAGGCGACAGTGACCGGCCCCAGCGTAGGGTCCTGAAGGGTGATGATATCCGCCGAGGTCTTCAGCGTCGCAGATTGGTAGATGCAGCCGTCGGTGGTCGTGATTACGTACTTGGCCGACGGCGCGTCGGCGGGTTTCACGTAGACGGCCAGGACGTCGTTCCCCTTGATGTTGAACGTGCGGGGGCCGAAGACGAGGTTGGAAATCGTCACGCGGTAGGAGATTTCCTTGAGATCGCCCTCGATGAAATCGCCCGACGCCAGGGCGACGCCGGTGTGGCCGGGCGGAATCTGCTCGGCCAATTCGCTGGGAAGGGGTTTGTAGACCAGGCGGGCGACGTCGGCGCTGGAGATCGTCGTACGCTTGCCGCCGCGGGTGTAGGTGAGCGTGTTCTCCTTCATGCCCGCGACGTCGGCGGCGAGGAAGGTGCCGCTGCGGAAGAGGATGCCGGGCACGGCGTTGGCGAACGCCGGCGGGCCGGGCGTGACCGACACGTGGTCGAAGGTGGCGACGGCGGGGACGTCGCGGTTGCGCGCCATGGCGCACAGGCCGACGAAGACGCGCCGCGGGAAGTCGATGCGCTCTGCGCCCAGCAGCGACCAGGTCTTGCCGCCGTCCGCCGACGTGTAAGTCCTCAACCGATTGGCGTGGCGGACGATTCGCAGCCAGTCGGCGGCGCCGGGATCGTTGCGATCGGCGGAGAGCGTGCGGCCCCAATAATCGGGCCGGCGGGCAAGCATGGTCGACTGCGGGCCGACCACGGCGGCGATGAAGCGGTCGCGGCCGGTCATGTTCTCACGCACGAGCAGTCCGGCCAGGGGACCGACGGTATTGTCGCGCGGCGTCAGAGACGCAAGGTGGGCGACGATCTGAAAATCGCCTTCGACGGGCTGGTAGACGAACTGCGGCGAGTCGTCGTCCTCGGTGATCTGCCCGCCTGCCTTGGTGATCGTGAACGTGCCGTTGTCGAACGCGGCCGTCCCGGGGACGCGCGTCTCCTTCTTCCCCAGCGTCTGCTGTCCCCAGGGCGCGGGCAGCGAATGATCCTTGCCCGCGTCGGCGACCGTGACGTCGATCGAATCGGAGTAACCGCTCACCCCCTGCTCGTCGGTCGCGCGGACCCGCAGGTGGTAGAGGCCGGCGGGCGGGTTTCGCCAATCGATATGGTTCGGTGTTCCCTCGACCGCGCCGAGCACCTCGCCGCCCGCGACGAGCTCGACCCGCGCGACGTTTCGCCCCTCGACGGGGTGAACCGCCACGTCCACGCCGATCGCGTCCGGATTGCGAAACGCGCTCTCGTCCTTCGGCGACGTGATCGAGATCTCGGGCGGCGCGGGCGCGCCGGCGGCGCGCTCGTAACACTCGGTGGTGATCGTGCCGGTCGGTTTGTTCTTCGCCGACCAGTCGAGCCGGGCGTGGAAGCCGCTATTCGCGACGGCGACTTCCATGCGGACGGCGACGGGCGTGTTGGCTTGCAGGTTGACGTTCGCGGGGATGCGGGTGGGGCCCTTGGCCTTCGACTGGTCGATGGTCAGCTTGTCATTGATCCAAAGCCGCCAGGGACCGTGCCCTTCGCCGGTGATCGTGTAGCGATCCGACGTGGGGGCGACGAGCTGCGCGGTGTAGCGGACGGAGCAGCGCTCGGGCACCGCCGGATCGGGGAGCGACTTGCGATCCCAAGCGGCATTGACGGTCGGCTCGTAGCGCGCCAGGCGGCGCTCCTTGAATTCGGTGTCGCCGAAGTATTCGACGAAGACCGGCCCGCCCAGCGCGATCGTCTGGGGCTCGCGGCGCGACTTCGGGTACGCGGGGTCGGCCGCGCTGGTAGGCTGGGCGAACGTAACCGTCGCGAGGTCGGTCAGCCCGAACTCACGCCTGGGCCCGGTTTTCGGCGTCAGGGTCACGCGATCGTTCGCGAGTTTGACATCCCCGCTGAGAGTCGCGCCGTCGCGCGTCACGACCGATCCCGCGCGGGCGACCGCGGCGAGCGCGCAGAAAAAGAAGATGAACCCAAGACGGTTCGTCATGCGGACATGGTTGTTACCCTGGCAGTGGCCGAATGTTCGGCGAAGCGACGGTTACCCGCCGCGAACGGCCGCGTATATGGGGACCGGTGGGGCGGAATATGCCGCGGGTAGCGAGTCGCGCGGTCAGTCGTGCAAAAACTCGGCGGGCTCGTCGTCGTCAACCGCCTCGAAATCACGCGGCGGGCGCTCTTTCGAGGCGGCGGGCGCCGCGCCATTGCCGTCGTGCTTCGGAGGCGTGGCCTGCGGGTTCTTCGGCCGCCGGCCGCGACGGACGGGCGTGAACGGCTCCCCCAGCGCCGTCTTGACCAATTCCAGCATTCGCGCGAACTGGATGTCCCCCTTGAAGAGGTACTGCTGAATCCCCAGCGACTTGGCTTTGTCGAGCATCACCGGGTCGTGGTTGGCGGTCACGAGGAAGACGGGGAGTTGGGCGTATCGCGCGTCGGCACGGAGGCGTTCGAGAAACGCCACGCCGTCCATGCGCGGCATCAGGAGGTCGAGGAGAATGAGGTCCGTTTTCTGTTCATCCAGCCGCTGGAGGGCTTCGAGGCCGTCGCCGGCCTGCTTGACGTCGTACCCTTCGATCTGGAGGAGGCGGGAGAGGGGAAGTCTGCAGGCCGGTTCGTCGTCGATGATCAGAATCGTCGCCATTCGGAGAGACTCCTTTCAGAGGCCAATGGCGCCACTTTACGACGATCTCATGCGACGGGCGAGAGTTCTTCTCCAATTTTACACAGATGCTAAACATCTGTTTTTTGCTTCAAAAGGGACCGTTACTTGGGCAACCGCGGAAACGACGTCGCCACCGAGCCCTCGCGCGCGGCGGATCCGGGGGGTCTTCTTTCCCGGATCCGCGACTTCGTTCGCGCGAGGGGTCGGCGGCGACAACGCGTGCGAAGAGATCCGACTGCACAGGAGTCGGCGTGAATGTTTACTTCGCGAGCGCCTTGGTTTTCTTGACGAGTTCGACGAAATCGCCGCGGTAACCCTTCTCGTCTTTACCCTTGCCTTCGTCGGCAAGCTCGATCACGCCGTCAAGGCTCGAGGTCCCCTTGTGAGGCGAGTTACGCAAGATCATCCCGAACTGGGCGACCGCGGCGCTGAATTTGAAATCGTCGCTGGCTTTGGCGTACGGAACGCCCTTGTCGGAGGCGGGGATTTCGATCTTGGTGCTGGTCTCGCCGTCGGGTTGCTTGTAGCGGAGCTTGAGGGTCATCAGCTCGTTGCTGTCGACGAGTTCGTGCTTCTGGTATTTGAGCGCGTCCACTTCGGGTTGGGGGGCGGCGGCGGCGGGTTTCGTCGTGGGGGCGGGCGACTTGGTCGTGGGGGTGAGTTCGTAGAGGGCGGTGACGCAGTGGCCGGCGCCGATCTCGCCGGCATCGACCTTATCGTTGTTAAAATCCTCTTTGCGGAGCATGCGGTTCTCGTAGCCGATCAGGCGATAGCTCTCGACCTTGGACGGGTTGAACTCAACCTGGATCTTCACGTCCTTGGCGATGGTGACCAGCGTACCGCTCATCTCTTCGACGAGGACTTTTCGCGATTCCTTCAGGCCGTCGATGTAGGCGTAGTGGCCGTTGCCCTTGTCGGCGAGCATTTCCATCGTCGAATCCTTGAGGTTGCCGAAGCCGTAACCGAGGACGGAGAGGAAGACGCCGGACTTGGCCTTGTCCTGGATGAGGTTGAGGAGGGAGGATTGGTCGGTGATGCCGACGTTCCAGTCGCCGTCGGTGGCGAGGAGGACGCGGTTGGTGCCGCCCTTGATGAAGTTCTCGGTGGCGATGCGGTAGGCGAGCTCGATCCCCTGGCCGCCGTTGGTCGAGCCGCCGGCGGAGAGGTTGTCGATGGCGGCGAGGATCTTGCCCTTGCTGATCGGGTCGGCGCAGGTGGAGGGGAGGACGAGCCCGGCGTTACCGGCGTAGACGACAATCGAGATGCGGTCGTTCTCGGTCAACTCCTTGACCATGAGCTTAAGTCCTTCCTTGACGAGTGGGAGCTTGGCGGGCTCGTTCATCGAGCCGCTGACGTCGATCAGGAAGACGAGGTTGGAAACGGGGCGCTTGTCGTGCGCGATCTCCTTGCCCTTGATGGCGACGCGGGCGAGGCGGTGGGCACTATTCCACGGGCAGCCGGCGATTTCGACGGCGGCCTTGAACGGCTCCTTGGAATCGGGGGCGGGTTTGTCGTAGTCGTAGGGGAAGTAGTTGATCATCTCCTCGATTCGCACCGCATCGGGCGGCGGGAGCTGGCCCTGCTCGATGAAGCGGCGGACGTTGGTGTACGACGCCGTATCGACGTCGATCGAGAAGGTGGAAAGGGCCTGATCGGCGACGGCGGTGAAGGGGTTGTCGTGGATACGGGCGTAGGACTCGGTACCCGGGATGGCGGTCTCGACTTGCTGGATCGCGACCCGGTATTGCCGCACCTCCTCGGGCGTAAAGGTGACGGTGGCGTCGCTCAGGACGACGCGGGCTTCAGTGATGGCGGCACGGGCGGCTTCGTGATCGTTGCGGGCCAGCGCGTCACGCGCAGTGCTGAGATCGGCGGCGAAACGGGTGGAGACGCTGACCTTCTTGGAGTCTAAGAGTGTGGTGTTGCCGGCGGGTTCGCCTGCGGCGGCGGGGCCGGAGGCGGGGTCGGCGGGCTTGAGGGTGATGGGGTCGGCGTGATCGCCCCAATCGGTGCCCTTGAGCAAGACGGAAGCGCCGGCCCATTGCGGCTTGGCGGGGTCGGCGTTCTTCGCCCCCACCACCACTAGCCCCTGGTTGGCGACAGCTTTGCTTCCGGCTTCGCTGAAGGTGACGGCGGGGGTCTTTGCCGGCGTGGATGACGTAGGCGCGGCCCACAAATGATTGTCGTTACTGCCGGAAAGGGTGTAATCAAACGTTGACGTGCCGTCGGCGGTCGCGCCGGCGATGAAGCCGCCGGTGACGACGTTGAGCTTGGTCGTGCCGCCGTCGGCCGGCCGACTGCCACCGCCCACGAGGTAACCGTTGTTGGGGATGTCGGTGTAGAAGTGCTGGCCCGTTTGCTTCATGGCTTTGGAATAGGTGTCGTTCTGGGCGAGGGAGAAGTCGGGGGCATTGTCGAAGTCGGGTTTTTCGCCGGGCTTGGCGGTGGGATTCGCGGCGGTGTTGCCGTATTGGTCGGAGGCTTTGTAGCCGAGGGAGAGGGCGTCTTTTCCGCCGGCCTTCTCGGACACCTCGGGCACAATACTTGCGTAAGAACGTATGACATCGCTCCCGGCCGGACGGTCGGGCGAAACCTGCTCTTGGCCGGCTTCCGGAGATGACTTCACGCCATGAGCCACGTTGATTCGCATACCGTTCGCCACCTTGACCTCGGGTCGATGAAGCGTGGCGATCCCACCGGCAGCCAGCGCGGCGCACGCGGCGGCGGCGAGCGACCAGCGCACCCACGTCGGGCGGAAGCGGGAAGGCGTGGGCTGATAGTTGAGCGGTCGCGCGGTCGATGCGGCGGCGATCGACTCGCGCTGCTGGGGCGTCAGCGCGACGGGCTGCACGCTCTGCAACCCGCGCGTGATCAGGCCGGCGGTTTGGCGGGTTTCCTCGACGATTCTTCGCGCGGTCTCGTCTTGGGCGAGGAAGGCTTCGACCCGGGCGCGGTCGGCGACGTCGTCGAGTTCGTTCAGGGCGTAGGCGGTCAGTTTCGGGTCGTCGTGTGTCATGGCT
>Ga0068857_100005304_pt1 | contig 10975 bp, 7 predicted proteins | sample KBSCornC72_FD_66591 | JGI IMG/M metagenome (GOLD analysis project Ga0068857, IMG submission 66591) | Corn rhizosphere microbial communities from Kellogg Biological Station, Michigan, USA - KBS Corn C7-2 | ecosystem: Host-associated > Plants > Roots > Rhizosphere > Soil ...
AGACGAGATTTGAACTCGCGACCCTCGCCTTGGCAAGGCGATGCTCTACCACTGAGCTACTCCCGCTTACTGCAAACTTGAGTATACCGGGCGGCCTAAATAGGGTCAAACAGTTGAAATACCGGCGCCCGCACCGGGCTGAGGAGTTCCAACTGGACTCCCAAATTGCGCCGACCCACTCTCCACCTTGAAGATCTCCCCATCTCGCATATGCAGGATTCGCCCGGCAATGGCCGCCGCTTCGGGGTTATGTGTGATCATCAGCGTGGTCTGCCCGAGCTCCCGATTCGATCGCACCAGCATTCTAAGAACCGCATCTGAGTTTTTCGTATCCAGATTGCCCGTTGGCTCGTCTGCCAGCACGATCGCCGGTCTCGTGATCAGCGCCCTCGCAATCGCAATTCTCTGCTGTTCGCCGCCGCTCAGCTCGGACGGCCGGTGCTGCAGCCTTCCGCGGATCGCAAGCAGATCCGTAAGGTGTTCGAGATATGGCTTGTCCATCGGTTCCTTGCGGCCGCTGATTTTATAGGCGATCTCGATGTTTCCGATTGCAGTGAGCGTAGGCAGCAAATTGAATTTCTGGAAGACAAACCCGATTCGTTGTCTTCGCAACCGGGTTCGCTCACCATCGCTCAGAGTGGCGAAGTCCACGCCATCAATCAAAACCCGTCCCTCGCTGGCTTTGGTCAGTCCGCCCAGCAGGTAGAAGAGGGTCGACTTGCCGGAACCGGAGGGTCCTACAATCGCAACGAACTCACCCGGTTGCACCTCGAATGAGACCTCGCGTACGGCTGCCACCATAATTCGGCCTGCCGCATAAATCTTGCTCAGGTTGTCCGCAAGAATGATGGGTTTCGACGCTTCTGCCTGCACACCGTTCATTGTAAATGTCACACCGGAATCGCATCGGTTCGCCGTCAGGCGAGACCCTCCTGTCTGGCATACTTCAGCAATTCCACCCGGAAGCCCATGGGCGAGCGGAAACCGAGGTACCCGTCTGGTCTCAACACAAAGATTTTTCCATCGTCTCCGAACAGCCGCCGGCCCTCATACTCCAGATCGGTCGTTGCGAGAACCACCACGTCAACATTCGGCAGATCTGTCCTCATCGTCTGAATATCATCCTGATCCAGATTCAATCCGAAGACACGGTGACGCGGCACGGTCCAGCCATCCAGCAGGCTGGCCTGCCGGCTCGAACCGCGGAGCGGCAGATCCGGGATTCGATCGCCTGCTCGCAGATGTCCATCGCCTCCATAATCGTGCACGATGGAAGAGGATCGATAGTCGATGGCGGTTTCGGAAATGAAACCTACAGCCCGGTGCTGGACTGGATCAAGCATCGTGAGTAGAGGGGCAAAAATATCGCGGGCCTTCTCTACAACCGGATTCGTTGTAGTCGCCAGCTTCAACCCGCGCTCTGTAAACCTCAATAGGGCTCTCCCCACCTCGCCGCGCTCTTCCTCGTAGCTGTCCAGCAACGTGTCACTGGCACCGCGGGCGACCGCGGCAATCTTCCAGGCGAGGTTCGCAACATCCTGCATGCCCGTGTTCATTCCCTGGCCGCCGACGGGCGAATGGATATGACAGGCATCTCCGGCAAGGAACACATTGCCGATCCGGTAGTGTTTCGCCTGACGATCATTCACATGAAAAGGTGTCAGCCATTCGGCAGACTTGATCTTCGCCCGCACACCCATGCGGTCGAGCGCGCGTTGCAGATCTTCGATCGTCACATCGCGCTTCTCCTGACCTTGCTGATCATGCGTCGCGACAATCAGGCGAACAACTCGGTCACTGAGCCGCCCCAGGAACAGAACATCGCCGTGGTGTACGTGAATCGCGAGCTCGTTTCCAGGCACGTCTGCCCCTTCCACTTCGCAATCGCCTAGAAAGAACGACAAGCCAACGCCTCCGCCCTCGAACGCGACCCCTATCTTCTCGCGGATTGTACTGTGTGCTCCGTCTGCTCCGATCACCCATCGCGGCGCGATCTCTTCTGTTCCGCCGTCAGGATGCCGCAGTACCGCATGCAAATGAGGATCGCCCTTCAGCTCCAGCAGTTCCACTCCCCGCTCGGCTTTCACACCCAATGACTCCATCTGCGCGTTGAGCAGCTTCTCTGTCTCCGACTGGGGGATGAACAACGCAAATGGATATCGCCCATCCATATGGTCAAGCTTGAAATCAACGATCAGTTTGCCTTCGCTGTAGAACTTCGCCTCATTCAGCTTCCGCCCACGAGCGATCGCTTCTTCCGCCAGCCCGTATCTCTGCAACTGCTCAAGAGTGCGCGCCTGCACTACCAGCGCCTGCGAGTAGCGCGCCATGTGATCGGACCTATCGACCACGCGCACATCCATCCCAAGGCGCTTCAACTCGATCGCTGCTGTCATTCCTGTCGGCCCAGCGCCCACAATGAGAACCTGCGGATCCGCCATCTCCTTCACTCCTCGAGAGATCTCAGTCCTTTGAGATGCGTAGTGGTACAGCGAGGTGGGTTCTGGCTAAGCACCACCCATGACAAAACATAACCACTTGCCGCTGGGCAAATGCTCTAGAATTGATGATGTAGCAAATCCTGAAGCAGGTCCTCATGCCAACTAAAGCATCTCTTGTCACTTCCATCGAAGCGGCCGCAGCCAAGGCCGGTCTCAAGCTCGTCTCCGCCACTGAAGCCGATCTGAACGGCCAGCCGACGCAAGTTTTCTCACTCGGCCTCCAGGGGAATGACGAACGCCGCCTTCAACTGGAGCTGACTGAGGCATTCGACTTCGACAAGCCGAACCTGCTGCCTGAAATGACCGCTCACCTTGACGCTGAGGCAAAGCGCCTGCGCAATCCGCGACCCGAGTGCTATGTGACCCTCGGCGGCCTGCCTCTAGCCTTTGGCAAGTTCCAGTGGCCCTTCCACCGCTCCACCTCCGGCGCAGACACTTACATCGTTCACGGCGAGATCCGGCTCGAAGACGGCGGCACACACAATCTGCACGCGAAAGTTGCTGCTTCCGTCACTGTGACCTTCGCAGAGATCGTGCCCGCGATGGAACAGCCCTACGCCGAATCTTTTGTCTACAATGCCATCCGCAAGACGATCGACTTCGGACAACTCGAGTTTCTGAAGTCCGGCAATCGCCAGCCTGTCCCCGTCACCACCCGGTTCTACAGCCGCTGGCAGAAGAAGTTCGTCTTCACGGAGACGGATGACACCGAGCGCTTGCGTTACCTGCTCAGCAAGGTTTACTGGCTTTCCGGCGTTCTAGGAAACAGCAAACCGGTCTGGATCGCCGATCCACGTGACGCTCAGTACCTGAACACGTCAGAGGCTGACCTGCTTCGCATGGCAAACCACGAAGCAAGCGAAGGTTTGCTGTCTCTCAATGGCGAATATGCGGCGGCTACTCCTGCACTGATGGCGCGAGCCGCAGAGTACGAAGCGCTTCGCGACTCCGCGCTGAACTTCACCAAGCCCCAGTTCAATGAGTCCATGCGCTCTGGACACGCCAACATGTAATCAATTCCAGATTCGCGCACCAGATCGACTCTCCACCCGTCCGCGGCTGCACTTGCGTGAGTCAAGCGACTCCTTAAATGCGGCTCCATAAGCTCCCGCCTGCCTGTTTACCTATAAGTAACGGCCGAGTCGCCGACTCGTGGGTCAAAGCACGCGAGCCATGAAGTAGAATTCTGAGCTGTTACGCTCGAACGATGATGGAAGCTCAACAACGCATTGATCTGCTTTTGAACGAGATTGAAGAGAAATGTTCGACCCCCGATTACGATTCGATGTCGTTTGCCGTTCATGTTCGCTTGCGCCTCGCTTATACAGGCTGACATGCCAAGGCGTGCTGTGCAGGCCCTTGAAACTGCGAAGGCATTTGCATCGGATCAGCTGCCACTAGCCTCCGTGCAAAAGGAGATCGAGAGCTGTTGGCATGACCTAGATCAGAACGCCGCTAGTTCTTCCACCGACAACGCAGATGTTTGCGCGATTCGCGCAATGATCTGTGTTTTGCGAGAACAGATGCATCCGGGTTCTGAAGACTTTGTTAACCTGTTGAGCTTTTTTCTTGAACTATCGAACCGAGTTGCATCCCGTGCTGAGCAGCAAATTGTTCTAATGAAGCAGCACTTCTCACACTGCCTTGGGATCTAGGTGCACATCGAGTGGTGTGTCACCGGCAAACGAGAACTTGAGGCCAATATTCTGACAAGCGCCCATTCGTGACGACCCGCTCGTGGAAGCAACTCTGGTTGCACCTTCAACAATCTAAGAGAATCGTGCTACTCCGGACGCACGGTGGCTAGCCCGGTAGCTCTCGGTTGGCCTCCTTTTCCCCTTCCCCAAAATCCGAAGAGCGGGTCAATACATCTGATTGCAGGAGAACAATCATGTTGCCAGCATTCAGGGGTTTCGGCCTCGCCGTTCCCCTCGCGCTCATATCCAGCCTTGCGGTAGTTCCGCGCTTAACGGCCCAATCAACGTCGGCTTATGTCTACGTGCAATCCACAGGATCGGCCGGGCCAGTCTATGGCTACAGCGCATCGTCCGGCGGCAAGTTGACTGCGATATCCGGCTCACCGTTCAAGCCGGGCACTGCAATTGTTGGCAGCAATAAGTCGGAGTTCTTCACCATCGGCAAGACCCTGCTTCATTCCTGGACTGTGGGATCGAACGGGGCCATCGGAGCGCAAAAATCACAGATAGCTTTCATGAACTATTCCGGTGGGTCGTGCGGCAACACGGGTGACCCGGTCGGCCCACAAGCAGTGCTCGATCACACCGGAAAGAGCGTCTATGTGCTTCTGCAGGGAAATGGCGATCACTTGTGCACCGCCTACCAGACTTACAACGTGAACAGCGACGGAAGCTTTACCTTCAACGGAGACACGCAGGTAAGCGTGCAGTCGGGAGGCTATACGACACTGCCCTCCATTCTGGGGAATGAAAAATTCGCATATGCCGACAGCTTCTTCACCTTCAATAATCAGGTGATCGGATTCCAGCGGGAAACCTCGGGAACGCTGCAGTTCTTCGGTTCCCTGAATCCGACTTTCAGCGGCAGCGAGAGCTATACCGCATACAGACCAGACGCCTCGCCCACGCAGAATTTCGTCGTGCTGCAGGAATACCTGAATGACAGCGGCTTCCCACAGCTGGGCAGCTTCAGCGTAGCTTCGGATGGAACTCTCACCAGCACCAATACCCCCAGCAACATGCCTACATCTGCTCTCAGTTCTAGCGACCAAGCATTTTCTCCGAATGGGGCGCTTTTCGCTATTGCGGGGAACCTCAATCCGGGGAGCGGCATTGAGATCTACAACTTCAACGGAGCTTCGCCTCTGACTCTCTATAAGAAGCTCCTGACCGGAACGCCGATCGACCGGATAGCCTGGGACAACAGCAATCACCTGTACGCAACTTCAACCCAGACAAGCAGGTTGTATGTATTCACTGTGACGTCTACCTCGGTCACTCAGACGGCTTCCTACTCGATTACCTCACCCGTGAGATTGGTAGTTGTCAGCCAAAGCTCGAGTTCCTGCTCGACACCATCGAGCAATGGCATCAACGTCTGCTCGCCCGCTCAAAACGCCACGGTTTCTTCTCCGGTGCAGGTAAATGCGAGAGCGACCGTGAGCGGCGGAGTGTATCGGTTCGAGTTGTGGTCCGGCAGCACGAAGCTAGTGAGTGTGGCTGACAGTGGAACGATGAGCCAGTCGGTCCCTCTGGCGGCGGGCACTTACCATCTCACCTTCGTGGCGCGCAACACGGCTGGGTTGAAGGTCACTGCGACACGGGATATCACGGTCAAATGATCGACTCTGAATCGGTAAGCCGGTGGCCCAATTCGTGGCTGTGGATGCGAATTGGGCCATCGGAACCGTGAAAGACAGGATCTGGTCACCGGCTAACTCAACTGGCAATCAATCCTTCATTAGGAAATGCTCTGAGTCGATTTTCGATTCTATGCAGATACGGGCGTAACGCTCCGCGCTCTGATTGGAACCGAAAGAACATTTCAGACTATTAATGTGTCAAAACTCCGCAAGCTCCCGAGTGACCGGCCATGCTGACCTTGAGAGCAAAGAATTGTCAACCTTGGCCGAATCTAGAGCGCATGCCCGCACCCCGAGCAGAACTTCGCTCCAACTGGGTTCGTCTTCTGACATTTGCTGCAGGCAACTAACGTATTCGGCTGGATCGCAGTATTCACAGGCGTATAGGGCGGTGCCGGCGGATATGCCGGTGGCGCCACAGGCCCTGCGCCGGCCACATTGACGTTGATATTCACCGGCGGGGCATACGCAGGAATCGCAATCCCAAGCGCTGCCGCGATACCCGCCGCCTGTATCGCATTGAACTCCCTCACCCTTCCCGGCATGAAAAAGCACTCGATAAATCCCAGCACCCACGGAAACGGCGTCCAGCAGAAGCAGGCATACAAGATGCCCAGCCCCGTCCGGCGCAGATAGAAGTGGTGTATCCCGAATCCACCCAGAAACAAGGCGAGCAGGATACCCACAACCTCGTCGCGCCTTACCTGCTCATATTGCTGGTAAAACACCGCTTGCGAGTTCACATAAGGCATCGTAGCCATGGCGGTTTCTCCTGCGTTCCTTGCATTAAACCATACGCACTCGCTTCTCCTCGGGTTCCCCCACACCACTTCAGCGAGTCCTCTCCGTTTCTCGTTCCCAGTTCTTCCTCGCCTTTTGCATCCTATTTCCCCGAAAAGCAGATAATGGGATTAACGTCGGAAATTGAACCAGAGCTGGACCGGAAGAACAAAAAGCTAAGGCTTTATGCAGAGCAACCTTGAACTCGCTTGGAAACCTCTATCCGGTTAAGTTCAGTATTTGCAAATTTTTGCAGCAGTCGCTTTTGTAAGTTATTGAAAAAACTAGAGTGCAGCTCCTTCAGAGCGAGCTAAGTACTTTCCTGAGAATAATCTACCGGTAAGTCCAATCATTGCATATTTTTAGCGACACACACTATCTGTAAATCACTGAAAGAAGGGTATTTGCTGCCAGAAACCTATGGGCGGGCATTTGGGCCGCGGCGGCGCTGCGAAGGAAAGAACTCCACCAGCCAATTGAAGCGGCTCTGGAACCATGAAGATGAACTCAACCGATCCTGCAGCACACGAGGCACAATGACTGCTCTTTCCGCTTCAGCTTGCGGCACATTCGATATCGGCAGCGACCTTCCTGTTCACCGTCTTGGCTTCGGGACCATGCGCCTCGTTGGCGATGGCGCCTGGGGCGAGCCTGCCAACCCCGAAGAATGTCGCCGCGTTCTGCGCCATGCAGTCGAACTCGGCGTGAACCTCATCGACACCGCCGACGCCTACGGTCCCGAGATCGCCGAACGCCTCATCTGCGAAGCCTTGCATCCCTACCCGGCTGGTCTGGTCATCGCCACGAAAGGAGGCATCACCCGTCAGGGCCCGGCAAAAACGGAATACGTCGGCCGCGCGGGCTACCTTATCCAGTGTGTCGAGATGAGCCTGCGCCGCCTTAAGCTCGAACGCATCGAGCTATATCAGCTCCACCGAATCGACCCGCGCACTCCTCTCGAAGAGTCGCTTGGCGCTCTCCGCCGCATGCAGGACCAGGGTAAGATCCGCCACATCGGCCTGAGCGAAGTGACGCCCGTTGAGATCGAAGAAGCGCAGAAGATTGTTCCGATCGTCAGCGTGCAGAATCGCTACTCCCTTGCCGATCGGCGCCATGAGGAGACTCTCGCTTGGTGCGAGGCGCACGGCATTGCTTTCCTGCCGTGGTATCCGATGGCTGCGGGAAAACTACTGAAGCCGGATCATCCGCTTTCGCAGATACTCTCGTAACTTGCGACCCGCTACAACGCTACAGCCGCGCAGCTCTCGCTTGCCTGGCTTCTTCATCGCTCGCCGGTGATGCTGCCCATTCCAGGCACCTCGAAGGTTGCGCATCTCGAAGAAAACGTGGCCGCGGCATCGATCCAGATCGGTCCCGATGAATGGACGCAGCTTGAAGCGGCATCTCAACAGACCTGACTCGCTTGCCGTCGCAACTTGAGTGCAGAAAAAGCCCGCAGCACGAAGCCGCGGGCTCTCGGTTTCGAACGCGCGTCCTATACCACAGCGTTCGCCGCAATCGTCTGCTTGTACCATTGAGCGCTCAGCTTCGGATACCGCTTCAGCGTCTTGAAATCAACGTAGTGAATTCCAAACCGCTTCGAATACCCATCCGCCCACTCAAAGTTGTCCAGCAGGCTCCACAGGAAGTAGCCCTTCACCGGATAGTCTTCCTTCACAGCCCGGTGCAGCATCGTCAGATGGTTGCGCAGATACATTACGCGATCCGTGTCTTCCACGTGCCCGTCTGCCGTGAGCACATCGTCCGAAGACGTTCCGTTCTCCGTAATGTAAATCTCCTTCGGCTTCCACAAATCGCAAACGTTCCGAACCGCCCAATAGAGGCACTCGGGACTGATCTGAATCCATGGCGAGAACATCTTCGGATAGGACGACGGCACCTGCTCCAGTTCGAATCCTTCGGGCTTGTCCGACGCACGCACATATGACGGTGTGTACACATTCAGGCCGACGAAGTCCAAGGGACTCGAGATCTTCTCGAGATCGCCGTCTTCCACCTTTGGGGCGTTCGCGCCCTCCTTCGCCAGATACTCGGCCGGATACTTGCCTTCCATCAGCACTGTCAGGAATGGCGCGTTCATCAGGCGTGTCGCCTTCCGTGCCGCCGCGATGTGCTCTTCCGTCTCCATCACCGGCACATAAACGCTTGCGTTCTCTGCGAGACCGACCTTCGCATCTGAGGGAAGATTTGCGCGCAGCGCCTGCACTCCATATCCGTGCGCGAGGATTCCATGATGCCGCACCTGGTTCACTTGTGCCGGCGGCAGCTTCAATCCCGGAGCAAACTGGCCGATCTGGTAGCCAAGATCCGTGAAACACACAAACTCATTCGTCGTCATCCAGTGCTTCACGCGATCGCCCAGATGCTTGCCCATGAATGCCGCATAATCCCCGAACGCCTTCGAGGTATCGCGATTGGTCCAGCCACCTTCGAGCCCTTGCGGTGTGTCCCAGTGAAACAGCGTGATGTAGGGCGTGATGTTGTTCGCAAGCAGCTCATCAACAACCTTGCTGTAGTAGTCGAGGCCCTTCGGATTCACCGGAGCCTTACCCGTCGGAAACACTCGCGACCACGAGATCGACATCCGGTATCCCTGCACGCCCAGGTTCTTCAGCAGCTGCACATCCTCTTTGTAGAGGTGATACGAGTCGTCCGCCACATCCCCCGTATCGCCGTTGTGCGTCTTGCCCGGCGTATGCGAGAAGGTATCCCACGTCGATGGGCCGCGCCCGTCGTCCTTTGCGCCGCCTTCGATCTGATAAGAAGCGGTAGCGCATCCCCATAGAAAACCCTTCGGAAACTCGATGTGCCCCGGCTGCGGCTCGCCGAACGCAAACCGCGGAAACGATAGACTGGCATAAGCGGCGGCAGCCGCGGCAGCCGCACCTTTGCCAAACTGACGGCGGGAAATCCTCTTCATTTCGTACTCCTTGCAACTACCAAAACGTTTTAGCAGAGGGATTCATGGTGTGGCAAGCACAATTAAACGAGTGGAGACTTGGCGTGAGAGAGGCATAGTCCGGGGCCAAAAATACAAAAGCCGCAGCCTTTCGGCCACGGCTTCTGTTGCTCCCGCTCCACGTACCTCTATCAATCTGCGATGGACCGTGGGTGCCGAAGGCGCAGTTGGCCCCACCGCAGGTAGCTACATCTCCTTGACTCCATCCACAAACGCCTTCAGCTTGCGCGAGCGCGAGGGATGCCGCAGCTTGCGCAACGCCTTCGCTTCGATCTGCCGTATGCGTTCGCGAGTTACTTGGAAGCTCTGGCCTACTTCTTCCAGCGTGTGCTCCGAACCGTCTTCCAGTCCGAAGCGCATCTTGATCACCCGCTCCTCACGCGGCGTCAGCGTGCGTAGAACCTGCGAGGTGTACTCCTTCAGGTTCACGCTGATCACAGCCTCGCTCGGCGAAACCGCCTGACGGTCTTCGATGAAGTCGCCAAGGTGCGAGTCTTCTTCTTCGCCGATTGGCGTCTCCAGCGAGATGGGTTCCTGAGCGATCTTCAGCACCTTGCGAACCTTCGCCACAGGGATATCCATGCGCCGCGCGATCTCTTCGCTCGACGGCTCACGGCCCAGCTCCTGCACAAGCTGACGAGAAGTGCGAATCAGCTTGTTGATCGTCTCGATCATGTGCACGGGAATACGAATCGTCCTCGCCTGGTCCGCGATGGCGCGCGTAATCGCCTGGCGGATCCACCACGTTGCATAGGTCGAGAACTTGTATCCGCGGCGGTACTCGAACTTGTCCACCGCCTTCATCAGGCCGATGTTGCCTTCCTGAATGAGGTCGAGGAACTGCAGTCCGCGGTTCGTGTACTTCTTGGCGATCGAAACCACCAGTCGAAGGTTCGCCTCGATCAGCTCACGCTTCGCCTGCTCGGCGTCCATGTCGCCCTGGATCATCTCGCGCTGCGTGCGCTTCAGTTCGGCGATGGAAACGCCCGCGTCGCCTTCGATCTTCTCGAGATCGATCTTGCAGTTCTTCTGCTGGCGGCGATATTCCTTCTTCAGTTCCTCGCTTTTTGAAGCGTCGTACTTCTGATCGAGCGAACGGATCTGCCGCTCCAGCGTGCGCATTGTGTCGACGGTCTTATTGACCTTGTCGAGCAGGCGCTTCCGCTCCAGAGCCGTGTACTTCAGTTCGCGCACGATCCGCGAGACATACACCTTCTCGCGCGCAATCAGCCAGCGCGTCTTGCGCAGTTCCCTCTGGCTCGTCTTGCTGTTAGCGGTAGCCAGCTTTTCTTCTAGCTGCGCGATCTTCTTCTGGTGCTTGATCAGCGCGTCGATACGGCCCACCGTCGAACGAACGCGCGCCTGCACAACGTC
>Ga0068857_100005306_pt1 | contig 10973 bp, 11 predicted proteins | sample KBSCornC72_FD_66591 | JGI IMG/M metagenome (GOLD analysis project Ga0068857, IMG submission 66591) | Corn rhizosphere microbial communities from Kellogg Biological Station, Michigan, USA - KBS Corn C7-2 | ecosystem: Host-associated > Plants > Roots > Rhizosphere > Soil ...
TTCGGAATAAAAACATTTCCTCTGATAGAGTTTAACGGGGTATTCTTGTCACCCGTTGTCATATTTGCCAGAAGTTTGCCGTTAATCCGAAGAAAGAACAGGCGAGGCGCATGATCGCTATCCAGAAGTCATGCTCAGTTTATACCCTCCTACCTTCGCATAGCTGCGTCGCTTCCACAACCATTCCTCTCTTTGCGCTTTTTTGAGATCATCTGGATTGGGTACACTGTTGCCATAAGCGTTTTATCCCCCTGTGTCAGAACTTGTTGTGAGAGGGGCGTGTTCAGAAGTCGAGGTGTATTCATGATCTATTATCGTCTTGCAGTGCAGAAAAATCATGCGACCGAGTGGGAGTGGCAAACGGAGTGCGTCAATTCTTTGGAAGAGCTTTTGAGCCTGGGTCGCCAGGATAATGCTCTATCAGCGGAGCAGTTGCGTGTCTTTATGGCCTCTTCCCACGCTTATCTAGATATCCTGCTGGTGCGTGAGAATATGGGACTTTCCTCAAACTCTCTGACGCTGGAGCAGCTATTGCATGGAAGCCATGATCTTACGCTTCCCCGTATTCAGAGTTTCGAGCAAGAGCTTGGCTGGTGCGAGGGTGCGGAGACGGCTCCGGCAGTTCAGGCGGTCCAGGTAGCCGATGCTTCTGACGCAATCGAATATGACCACGAGCCGGGCAGCGGCGATCACGACCAGCCCTACTCGTTCACTTTCCCGGTTGAGTTGTCCCAGGCCAGGGCGTGGATCAAGCTGAGAGAGCGCGTGCAGACGGGCAAACTGACCCCATAGAGCGTGAGTAATGTATTAGCCTCAATAGACGGATAGGTGCATTTCGCTCAGATTGGTGTTGTGGTTTTCCGATAAAGAACGCTAGATAGAAACTTTGTAAAGCTTCTGATCTAGCGTTCTTTGTTGTGAGAAGAGGTACCCACCTGAATGGGTAGTTGAGCATTCCAACAGCAACCACCCATTTAGAGGGTGACTTTTTCCTTCTGCGGATTTTATACTCATAGCAGTACACTATTCTTCCGTTGAAAGCCGGGTGCCAGTGCAAGAGGAAGATTTTCTGTGTTGTCGATCAAAATATCTCTTTTACTATCATAACCGTGCAATCTGCTCGCAAAAGTTTTTTCTATTTCTATTGATAGCGGTCGTGCCAACGGGCATTCTGGCTCTGTTGACTACGTGCATCAGGATGAAGAGAAGAGGATCGTTTCCTCGCCTTTTCCAACTCGAATTTGGAAAGGATAGCAGTATGCAGCCTTTGATGTGTAGTTTCACCAGACCATTGCCATAGACGTTTGTTCTGCTTGTTGCGTAGTATTTCACCTGCCGAAAGGAGAAACACATGAACATTCGTAACATTATTCGTGCCTGGAGAGATCAGGAGTTCCGCGAGGAATTGACTGATGAGGAACTGGCCAAACTTCCTGACAATCCTGCCGGAGAAATCGAGCTTTTTGAGGATGAGCTAAATATGATCGACGGTGGGCTGACAGAAACTCAAAGCAATAATGGGTGCGGAAGTTACGGACCGTCGGCTTGGAACATCTGTCAGAAATAGGGTTGAGCAGAGGAGAAACAAACCATGAACGTACATGACATCATCCGTGCCTGGAAAGACCAGAAATTCCGCGAAGACCTGAAAGGCGAAGAAAAGACGAAACTCCCTGAAAACCCTGCCGGAGAAATCGAGCTTTTTGATGAGGAGATGACCTTGATCGCCGGAGGATGGTCCAATGGGTTGTTTTGTATACCATCAGTCGATCTGGCGTGTCAGAGATAGAGCTTAACAGAAGGAGAGAAACGCATGAACATTCGTGACATTATTCGCGCCTGGAGAGATCAGGAGTTCCGCGAAGAATTGACCGATGAGGAACTGGCCAAGTTTCCTGACAACCCCGCCGGGGAAATTCTGCTTACTGAAGAAGACATGGCTTATGTTGACGGCGGTGTGAGCGTGTACCAAAATCCAACACACCAGCAGATATGTAAGGAATAAAGCTCCTCTGATTTTCTTCCTTCGGGTGCTTAAAAGAGGGAAGAAAAAGAGTCAGGGGAAGATGTAACCGAGAGGGACCGGATACAAGCTTATTAACTCGTATCCGGTCCCTCTCGGTTTTGGTTATGTCATAGGCAGGCGCAATAGTCTTTTGCTGGCACATCGCGAACGTTAAGCCATTGGTCCCGGTCAGCGCGATTATCTCTGGATGAGTCGAGCCGCTTATGTTATAGTAGAAAAAATTTATATGTAGAAACATTGGGATGTACAGACATGGAAGATCTGGCGCAGTATCAAGAAACAGTGATTGGCTCCTATCGTCTCTTCAAGCTGGTTGGCGTGGGGCCAATGAGTCGCGCACATCTGGCTGAACGTCAAGATTGGCCTGAGCGCAAGGTGGTTGTCAAGCTTTTTGAGGCCGTCCATCTGCACCCCGGCGCGGAGCAAGATCAGATCCTTGAGGAAGTGCGTCTGCTGACCTATCTGGAGCATCCGGGGGTGTTGCCTCTGCTGGATGATGGTATCCACGGGCAGACACTCTATCTGGTCAGCTCCTATGTTGAGGGCGTGTCGTTGCGCCAACGGTTGAACGAGGTGGGGAGCGAACTATTGCCGCTCAAGGAGGCATTGGCTCTGTTGGGTCAGGTGGGTGAGGCGCTGCACTTCGCGCATACACAGGGCGTTGTCCATGCCAATCTCAAGCCAGAGAATATTTTTATACAGAGCGATGGTACGGTCCTGCTGGCTGATTTTCTTTTGCCTACCCTGGCCAGATCAGCGCAGGCGACGCGCCTCCTCTCGACCTTCTCCGCGTTTTATATGGCTCCCGAACAGTTCGGCGGCACACCAACACCCTTGAGCGACCAGTATGCGCTGGCCTGCCTGGCCTATGAACTCCTGACCGGTCAACCGCCGTTTGAGGCCGATAATTTGACCTTGCTGGCGCGTATGCACGCGACTCAGCAGCCGATTTCGCCCGCGCAGCTCCAACCAGCACGCGCCCAGCACGTCGCGCAGGGGATTTTGCAGGCGCTTTCCAAGCGACCGGATAAACGCTATCCAGATATGCAGGCGTTTCTCGCTGATCTGTGCGCGCCACCTCCGTTGATCCCAGATGTTGCGCTCCAGCAGACAACGGCGATCGAAGCACTGGTTCTGCCAGCGTCATCAGCGGCTTCAACGCTCACGCCGGAGATGCTTGAGAAGGCGCTCAAGGATTCGCGGGAAATGCCAGCCGTCATCGATGTAGTGACATCTGACGTGTATGATACTACTATACAGGTGCCATTCCCATCTTCTAATGGTGATGGTGAAGTGCAGGCGCTCGTTCCCTATCAGGAAGCCGCTCTGCCAGTGCCACAACAACCGGCGCGTTTCTCGCGTCGTGGGGTCTGGTTGAGTGTGGCGCTGGTCTGCACGGTCCTGCTCGTGATTGCTTCCGGCTTCCTCTTTGCCTTGCTTGGTTCGTCCGGCAAGCATCCAATCGCACGAGTTAGTATCTCAACTACGCAAACGCACGCAACCCCGGTACCGGGTCAGACGCAACCAGGCGTGACGCCCGGCGCGACCGAAGGCACCATTGCTTTGCAGCCTACACCCACGCCCACCCCAATTCCACCGGCGAAACCGACGCCAACCACAGGGACCACACCGACCTCGCCTCCAGCCTCCGGTTTGAGTTGTTCGGTACATTATCAGGTGACTTCGCAATGGCGAAGCAATTTTATTGCCAACGTGACTATTAACAATACGAGTTCAACGTCTGTTCAGGGTTGGACACTCATCTTTTCTTTCTCGGCTGGCCAGCAGGTGATGTTTGGGTGGAATGGCCATTTCACCCAACATAAATCGCAGGTCACAGTAACCAGCGATAATGACAATACACTCGCGCCGGGAAACTCAATCACACCAGGTTTTAGTGGACGCTGGAATAATACGAGTAATCCCCCTCCAACCTCGTTTAGCTTGAATGGCGTGGCGTGCAGTTGATAGTTCTGGTCGATATACATGCTCTTTTATGATCCGAAATGCTGTTCAGCGCGAATGACATTGGCCAGCAGGGTTGGCAGTTCGGGCGCGGAGCCGAAGATCGGTACGTTTGAGCGTTCGTGGCCAGCCGTGAGGTGTGTCAGAATGTTGGGGACGGACCAGCCCTGTGCCAGCATGTGCGCGCCCAGCGCGCTGATAATGGGCGTGGCGAACGAGGTGCCGCTCCAATCGGCCCAGCCACTTGTGTTCGGTTCGCCGGTGGGAAAAGTCGGCGTGATATAGACGCCGCGCACCGCGTCTGGCAGCTTGCCCGGCTCAATCTGCTCTGAGCCATCTCCGCCTGACGTCGCGACCCCTGATTCCAGCGGGGTGAGGCAGGCGGCGTTGGCGTAGGGAGCTGGCTGGTACTGGCTATTCACGGCGCTGACACTCATCGTTGTGCTATAACAGGCTGGCGAGCGTGGTGGTCTGGGACGTTTGCCCTCTTTGCTCGGAATGGTTGAATCGTTGCCTGCCGCCGCAACAAGCAAAGCTCCATGCGCGTACAGACTCTCGCAGAGCAGGCGCAGACCTTCCTCAAGCTGTGCCAGCAGATGTGTCACTCCGCTTAACTGCCCGCTTGGCCACGTGGGCTTATCGAGCCAGATAGTGGGCAGACAGCGCAGATCGGGCATGACGGTCAGACTGAGATTAATGACCAGCCGCCTGAGCGTGCCTGACACCAACTCCTGTTCCAGATCGGTTAGCGCGGAGAAGAGATTGTAGAGGTCGCAGCAGCCGAAATCGTTGAGAATCCTGACCAGGCGGATGCGTGCTCTGGGAGCGATATCACGAATAATCCCGGAGATAAACAGGCCGTGATCGGGCATGAAGTAGTAGCGTGGATCACCTGCGTGGTCGCGTCCTGTGCGCACATCGTTGAGGATCGGATAGCGGTCATACTCGATCTCGAACAGCCCGTTTTCGTCGCGCAGGTCGTTGGCTAGCCGTTGCAGGAGCCAATTGTGGCGCAATGCCGGGTGCGTCGCCGCGCTCCTGACGCTGTCCGCGTGATAGGCCGTGTCCAGCACTGCCACCACCACATCCTCTGTGCCGGTTGGATGCAGGGGCACGATTGGATCGACGAACGAGAAACGCCAGCCGAGCGGGACATCCTCCGATCCTGGCAAATCAAGCGCGGGAGCCGGGCGTGGAGGCTGGCCGGGACCACCCTCGTTGTAGAGGACTGGAGCAGCCGCGACCAGCCAGTTCGGCATGAGCGAGAGCAGCGCCAGTCCCTGCTGAGCCAGTTGCTCCAGATGAGCATGGAGCGTGGTGAGCGCGAGCGGGACGGGATCAAGCGTTATCGTCGTGTCGGCGTGCTGTACGTGGAAGAACAGAGCCATGCAGGGCTGAGGCTGATGCAGGCCAAAGACGAACGCGCTGCGGTAGATCGCAGGCAGGCCAGGTGTCTCGCTCCAGCGCCCGGCAGTGCCGTAGGGTTCCAGGATCAGGCCGGAAGGAGCCAGGACCGTATTGAGCATCACGCGCATCTGTTCAATCAATGTCGCGTACACCTCTTCTACCGGCTTGCGTTTGAGCCTGACCACCAGCACAATCTCCCCCGGTACCCAATGGAAGATGCTATCCGGCGAACCCATCAACTCCGAAATTGCGCGCGCCATGCATGAACTTCCCCCAATTCATGAAAAAATAAAAATGCCCGCAATGGACATTCCGTGTAAGTGCCTTTCAAGCACAAAATATTGTGATGCAAATGTTTTGATGGATACATTATAGCGGAAAAGGTTGGGCAAGGCAAGCTGAGAGTGGTGGTGATTTGGAGCTTGCTTGTTCAACATGCTACAATGCAAAGCGCGTTTCTGTGTGCTCTACCTGATGACCCATCCATTGAAGATATGCTGATCCCGTGCCTGGTGGCGCTGCTTGCGTGCGTTGTCGTTGGGATTCAGAGGGAAAACCATGAGAATTATAGCGGCTATTTTTGGCCTTCTGTGCATTTTTGTTGTCGCGTTCGATGCGTTTGAAACCATCGTGCTGCCCCGGCGCGTGGTGCGCCGGGTGCGCGTGGCGAAGATTTTTTATCGCGTAACCTGGACAGCCTGGGCGGCGCCTGGCCGTAAATTGCGTCCGGGCAATCGTCGCGAATATTACTTGAGCTATTATGGCCCACTCTCGACGATTCTCTTGCTGGTTCTGTGGGCCGCGTTGTTTATTGTGGGCTTTGGTCTGCTCTTCTGGGGTTTGAATCTGCCCATGCACGCTCCTAAGATTGGGCTGAGCCTGGGCGGCTATCTCTATATGAGCGGCACAACTTTTGTCACGCTTGGCCTGGGAGATATCACGCCGTTGAGCGGCCTGGGGCATTTCCTGACCGTGCTTGAGGCTGGTATGGGCCTGGGTTTTCTGGCGCTGGTGATTGGCTACGTGCCGGTGATTTACCAGACCTTTTCGCGCCGCGAAATCAACATTTCCTTACTCGATGCGCGTTCTGGTACGCCGCCGAGCGGGCCAGAACTGCTGATTCGCCACTATAACGGTACAAATCCCAGCGAACTGATTGCGTATTTGCGCGATTGGGAACGCTGGTGCGCGGAATTGCTCGAAAGCCATCTCTCGTACTCGGTGCTGGCCTACTATCGTTCGCAGCACGAGCAACAGTCCTGGTTGAGCGCGCTGACGACCATCCTCGACACGTGCGCGCTGATCCTGGTTGGCATTGAAGGCATCCCCGCCAAACCGGCGAAATTTATCTTTGCGATGGCCCGTCACACGGCGGTCGATCTGACGCAGAGTTTCAGGATTACGCCTGCGAAAGCGCACCGCAAATACGCGCCCGATGATTTCACACGCCTCTGCACCGACCTGGCTGCGCATGGGGTTATCCTGCGTGACGACGAAGATGCTGCCAGACGTCTAAAAGAGTTGCGTTTGATGTACGAGCCATTTGTCGAAGCCCTGGCTCATTACCTGATCCTTGACCTGCCTGATTTGCAGGTGGTACCTGATCGCGTCGACGATTGGCAGACCAGCGCGTGGGATCACTTTCTCTCCTCCTCGCCGCGTACCCTCGATCGCGCCATGCGCCACGGATAGGCTGAGAGAGCGCATGTATTCGACGTCGTGACGAGACAGGTGCTAGAATGACAGCAGAATACCTTTGGAAAGAGGCAATCCTGATCATGTACATAGATCAAACATTACAAACATATCTGGACGATCTCGCGTCGTCCCAATCTACTCCCGGCGGCGGCTCGGCGGCAGCGGTCAGCGGTGCGATGGCGTCCGCGCTGGCCTGTATGGTCTGCCGACTCACGCTGGGCAAGCCCAAGTACGCCGACGTGCAGGACGAGATTAATACGCTGCTCACTCAGGCCGAGGAGCAGCGTCAGCGTTTCCAGCAGCTTATGGCTGAAGATATCGCCGCTTACGGCAAGCTTTCGGCCTGCTTCAAAATGCCGCGTGAGAGCGAAGAGCAGCGTCAAGCGCGGGCCGAGGCGGTGCAGAAGTGTCTGGTCGAGGCCGCGCTTGTTCCGTTGGAGATGAGTGAACGCGCGTCAACTGTGGCGAAGATTTGCGAGCGTGTGGCGCAGATTGGTAACGCGGGTGTCCTGAGCGATATCGCCGCCTCCGCCATGCTGGCCGCCAGCGCCGGGACTGCTTCCGCGTGGATGGTGCGGGTTAATCTGAAGAGTCTCAAGGACGAAGCCGCCGTCGAGCAACTCAGCAAGCGGCTCTCCGTTGCGCTTGACGGAATCACGACTCGCTGTCAGCGCGTGACCGAGATTGTGGGAGAGCGTGCTTAATGGGCGAGACGATTGATGGCAAAGCCATGGCGGCAGAATTGCGCGCAGAATTGCGGGCCGATGTAGCGAAATATGTGCAGCAACAGGGGCAGACGCCCGAAGTCGTTGTCGTGCGCGTCGGCGGCGATACGGCTTCTGGTGTGTATAGCAAAGCTATTTTGCGCGCCGCCGAGAACGTTGGCCTGACCGCGCGCCTGGAGCAACTGCCCACGCGCACCTCTGGCGAAGAGCTACAAGAGCTGTTGCAGCAATTGAACGCGAGCACACAGACACGCGGCGTAATTGTGCAGATGCCGCTGCCCGGCCATCTCTCGCAGCAGATGGTCGCGGATACCGTGGTGGCGGAGAAAGATATCGATGGGATCAGCCCGCGCAGTGCAGGCAACCTCTTCTTAGGGCTGCCGAGCTTCCTGCCCGCGACCGCCGCCGCCGTGATGGAGATTCTGGAACGCACGCACACACCGCTCGTGGGCAAACGCGCGGTGGTGATTTCGCGCAGCAACGTTGTGGGCAAACCGCTGGCTCTGATGCTCCTGCAAAAGAACGCTACCGTCACGATCTGTCATTCGCGTACAAAGAATCTCGCTGCAATGACGCGCCAGGCCGATATTCTCGTCGCCGCAGCCGGGCGCGCGCACATGGTCACGGGCGAGATGGTCAAGCTGGGCGCGACCGTGATCGACGTGGGCATCAACGAGAATCCCAATGGCAGCGGCGGCATCGTTGGCGATGTCGATTTCGCTTCGGTCCAGCCCATCGCCGGAGCCACCACGCCCGTGCCCGGTGGTGTTGGCCCGCTCACCAACCTGCTCCTGCTCAAACAATGTATGCAGGGCGCGTGGGAAGCGGCGGCTGTCGCGGTCTCTTAGCCGCGCGTTCCGTAAGATCTCATCAGAAATTGCGAAGCGAGCGCTGTACCTTACTGGCCATCAGTAAAGTGCAGCGCTCGCTTCGCAATTTTTTATCCCGCTCCGAGCGTTTTGTGCAACACGCCATAGACTGCTGTCGTAATATTGATTACAATAAATTGATAGAACTCACCCAAAAACACGCTTGTCAGAATGTGGAGAACTCTTTTTCATGCCAGAAGGTAAGAAGCGGCGCAGGCGCAAGGCTCGCCAGCCACGGCCATTTCTACGTCTTTTGCTGATCCTTGGTCTCTGCCTTTTTATCGGTATTGTTGCCTATAATGTGCGTTTCCAGCTGGAGAGCACGTCAGATAACGATGGGCCGCCTCCGCATGTCAATCCGTTGGGGCAGAGCCGGGCTGATCCCACATATGACCTGGTGGGTGTGCCGACAATCGATGTGGACTCGATCAATCTGATCTTATCCGCCTATGCTTCGCCCGCGCAGGATCAGGGACAGGCGCTCTACGATCTCGGCGTGCAGTATGGCATCGATCCCGTTTACGCGCTGGCCTTCTTCCTACACGAGAGCCGCTTTGGCACGACCGGCGTGGCTCAGGTGACGCTCTCGCTCGGCAATATTCGCGCCACGCCCGGCTACGCCAGCTATGACGGTTATCGCAAGTATCAGACCTGGGCCGAGGGCTTTGAGGATTGGTATAAGCTGATTAAGACGCAATACGTGGGCCAATGGAACCTCTCGACAGTCGATCAGATCGTTCCCGTCTACGCACCCAGCTCGGATAACAACGATGTCACGGCCTATATCGCGTCGGTCAAAGAGGTGGTGGATGAATGGCGTGATGGCGCAATACAGGTGTAGGCGCTAGCCGTATTGAAGCTACTGGTACGCTCGATGAACAGCTGACAAGCAGTGCTGAGATGCAGTTGCTTTGGAATGGCGATCTTGTACAACAGGTGAATAAATAGTATCATAGCTTTTGCATAGTATATCCACAAGAAATCACGGGAAAGCAGAATTTTTCGGGTATACTATGCAAATTTGTTTCACCTTGCTAGCGATTGACCTCATTCCTCGACAATGGTATGATACAAAGCGCCTTCATCAGTATTCCAGGCAACGCTCCAAATAGAGGATCATCGGCCTTATATGGCTACAACATAGAAAAAAGACGTGAGTGAGATTGTGAATAACTGCGAACAGACTGGCAATTTCTGGCAAACTTTACCGAAACCACTTTTTGTCCTGGCCCCGATGGAGGCTGTGACCGATACCGTGCTGCGGCGTGTGATTGCGCGCTACGGGAAGCCGACGGTCTTTTTTACGGAATTTACAAATGTTGAGGGGATGTTCTCGAAGGGCGCGGATCGTGTGATGCAGCGTTTGCGCTATACCGAAGAAGAACGGCCACTGGTCGCGCAAATCTGGGGATCACAGCCTGAAAATTTCTTCAAGGCCGCTCAGAAGTTGATTGAGATAGGCTTCGATGGGATTGATCTGAATATGGGTTGCCCGGCTCAGGGTCCGGTCCACAGAGGTGTGTGTTCAGGCCTCATCAACGATCGACCTCTGGCGAAAGAAATTATCGATGCTACCAAAGCTGGAGCCGCCGGGGTTATCCCGGTCAGCATCAAAACCCGGCTCGGTTTTCGCAAATTTGATTTTGACTGGCTCCAATTTGTGCTGGAGCAACAGCCAACCGTATTGAGCGTCCACTTGCGCACGGTCGCGGAGATGTCGAAAGTTCCAGCCCACTGGGATCAGATGCAGCGGGTTGTGGAGATGCGCGACGCTATGCAGAGCAAGGCGCTGGTGATTGGCAATGGAGACATTCAGTCGCTCGCGGGCGCACGTCAGAAGATCGCGGAAACGGGCATAGACGGCGTGATGATTGGGCGCGGAATCTTTACTGACCCCTATCTTTTCGCGGAACATACTTCGATCGACGACAAAACGCCGGTCGAGAAGATGCACCTGTTGCTCGACCATATGCACCTCTGGCAAGATACGTGGGGCACGACCAAACATTTTCCCACCTTGCGCAAATTCTTCAAGGTCTACGCCAACGGTTTTCCTGGCGCGCAAGAATTCCGCATCCAACTGATGGAGACGGAAACGCCAGAGGAAACCGAACGGCTGGTGCAGGATTTCTTACACGCGCTCACCTCATGAACGGCTTGTGAATGTAAGGCCACTCCTTGCGCGCGGCCCGTTGCCCCTGCCTTCATCAGTCACCGGAAGCTAACGGTGAATAATAGTCACTGCAGCAAAATCAGGCAGCGTTGCGGCGCTGCCTGATTTTG
>Ga0068857_100005311_pt1 | contig 10970 bp, 8 predicted proteins | sample KBSCornC72_FD_66591 | JGI IMG/M metagenome (GOLD analysis project Ga0068857, IMG submission 66591) | Corn rhizosphere microbial communities from Kellogg Biological Station, Michigan, USA - KBS Corn C7-2 | ecosystem: Host-associated > Plants > Roots > Rhizosphere > Soil ...
AGTCCCCACCCTTCCCCGAACAACACGCGCGCGCCATCCACACCCACGACCTCGTGGTCGCGCGCGAAGTGTTTCACGGCTTCGTCCACGATCGCAAATTTCCTATCATCAGGACAGTCGATTCGGATTTCAGGCGTCGAGACGAATCGGGGCACATCCGCGAGAAGGTCCCCGATGGACCGCCCCGACTCCGAGACAATTCGCATGAGCCTCGCGGCTGCGTATATGGCGTCGTCGTGACCGTAGAACGACTCGGTGAAGAACATATGGCCCGACATCTCTCCGGCGATGGGGGCACCGAGCTCTTTCATCTTCCCTTTGATGAGCGAGTGCCCCGTCTTCCACATGACGGGCCGTCCTCCGGCCCGGGCTACTGCTTCGGGAAGCGCCTGTGAGCACTTCACGTCGAAGATGATGGGCTGACCCTTCCCTGTCCGCGCAAGGACGTCTCTCGCGTACAGAATCAACAGGTAGTCGCCCCAGATGATCTGGCCTGTCGAGTCGACGACGCCAATGCGATCGGCATCGCCATCGAACGCGACGCCGAAGTCGTAACCGCGGCGCGTCACTTCGGCGATCAGCGGCTGAAGGTTCTCGATGACCGTGGGGTCGGGATGGTGGTTTGGAAAGGTGCCGTCGCTCTGGCAGTAAAGGCACTTCGCGTCAGGCAGAAGCTTCTCGAACAAGGCGGGCGCCACGAGCGCCCCGGCGCCGTTCCCGCAGTCGATGACGACGCGTGGCGGGCGAGCCAGTGGTCCGGTCCGTCGGACGATGTCGTCGATGTAGCGCTCGATCACCGTCTCGTGCCTAACGTTACCTGTGCCGCTCGGGAATACGCCGCCCGTTGCGAGGCGATGCAGCTCCTGGATGCCCTCGCCGTGGACCGAGTCCTTGCCGATGCAGATCTTGAATCCGTTGTACGCCGGCGGATTGTGCGAGCCGGTGATCTGTATGCCAGCGCCGACGTCGAGGTGCGACAGGCTCCAGTACAGGAGCGGTGTCGGCACGACGCCGATGTCGACGACATCGACCCCGGATGCCGTCAGCGCGCCTACGAGGGCATCGCGGAGCGCCGTCCCGTTCGGTCGGTTATCGCGCCCGACTGCCACGGGCCCTGTGACGCCGCGCCGCGCCAGATACAGGGCGAACGCGCCGCCGATAGCACGAGCGGCCTCGATGGTCAGGTCATCGCCGACGACGCCGCGGATGTCGTTTTGGCGAAAGATCCCCGCAGCTATCGGCATGCGATCCAGAACGCACGACGGGCCCGCACGCGCGGACCCGTGACGCTAGCGGCCCGCGCCCGCGGAGCCGGGTGACATGGCTGCCATCGGTCCCGAGGCCGCCGGCGTGGTGGTCGTAGGCTGCGCCGCGCTCCGCTGTGCGAGGGCAGCGATGGAGTCCGGGAACAGGCCGAGCGCGACGATAAGTATCGCGGCGGCGCCGATGACGAAACGCGTTAGGCCGCCGGCCGGGAGCGGCGTCGGGGCGTTCGCGGGCCGCGGCTTCATGTACATGACTCGGACTACCTGCAGGTAATAGCCCGCCGAGATCGTGGTCGCGATGACGAGCAGCACCGCCAGTCGGAACTGGGGTGCCGGTGCCTGCAGCGCTGCCTGAAGCACGTACCACTTGGCGAGGAAGCCAATGCCGCCCACAATCGGGAAGCCAAGCAGCGCCAGCATGAACACGGTCATCGCGGCCGCCATCCACGGTCGATCGTTCCAGAGTCCCGAGTAGCTGTCGATCGTCAGGTCCCCCTCTCCCGGTTGGCCGAGCGCCACGATCACGGCGAACGCGCCCATGGTCGCGAGCGTGTATGCGAACAGATAGAAGATGAACGCCGACGACCCCGCGGGTGTGCCCACCACGAGCGCGACCAACACGAATCCGGAATGCGCGATACTCGAGTAGGCCAGGAGCCGTTTGAGGTTCTGCTGGGCGAGCGCGACGACGTTGCCCAGCACCATCGTGATCGCGGCCAGCCACCAGACGGCAACGTGCCAACGGAGGTATGCGCCGTTGAAGCCCTCGAGCCACACGCGGAGGAACGCTGCGAATGCCGCCGCCTTCACCGCTGCGGCCATGTAGCCCGTGATCGGCGTCGGCGCGCCCTCGTACACGTCGGGCGTCCACATGTGGAATGGCGCCGCAGCGACCTTGAAGCCGAATCCGACGAGGAGCAGCGCGATCCCGGCGAGCAGCATCGGGCTGTCGCCGAGTCGGTACTTCGCGACCGTCGCGCCGATCGTTGCGAGGTTCGTCGATCCCGTCGCACCGTACACGAGCGCAATGCCGTACAGCAGGAATGCTGTCGAGAAGGCGCCTAACAAAAAGTACTTGATCGCTGCCTCGGCCGAACGGGCGCTGCGGCGGTTGAGCCCCGCCAGCACGTAGACGGCGATCGACATGAGCTCGATGCCGAGGAAGACGATCATGAGGTCTCGCGCGGCGGCGAGAATCATCATGCCGCTCGTGGCGAACAGCACGAGTACGTGCGACTCCGGTGCGTCGATACCCTCTCGCGTGTTGTAGTCGATCGAGAGGGCTATCGCGATGAACGTTGCCAGGAGGAAGATCAGGTCGGCCGCCCATCGGAAGCCGTCGACCGCGACGATGCCTTCCTTGGCCTTCGCGCCGCTCGCGGCAAACCAGATCACGGCGACCGTCGTGATCAGCGTGACGACCAGTGCGCCGATTCCCACCGATCGTTGATGGCTCGCGCTGTCGGGTCGCCATGCGGACCACAGCATGAGCACCATGGCCCCGGCCATCAGGATGAGGTCGGGTGCGAGCGCGAGCGTCAGCCCACCAGGCAGGGTCACGTCGATCGGCATCAGCGGACTCCGGGTGGCAGGCTCGCGGCGCGCTGAGATGCCCCCGCTTCCACCCTGCGGACGAACGAGGTCGTTGCGCCTTCCATGCGAGCGAGCACGGGTTTCGGATAGAGGCCCAACCAGAAGATGACAAAGACGACCGGCACGAGCAGGCCGATCTCACGCCAGTTCAGGTCTCTCAGATGCAGGTTCTCGCGCTTGTCAAGCGGGTTGTAGATGATCCGCTGCAGCGGCCACAGAAGGTACACCGCGGCGAGAATGACGCCTAACGCCGACACCGTCGTGAAATAGGGGAACGTCTTGAACGACCCGACCATCACGAGAAACTCGGACACGAAGCCGTTGGTGCCAGGCAACCCGATGCTGGAGAGCACCACGATCGTGAGGACCGTCGCGAACACGGGCACCACCTTCGCAATGCCGCCGTAGGCAGCGATCTCACGGGAGTGCGTTCGCTCGTAGATCATGCCGATGAGGAGGAACAGCGCACCGGTGGAGAGCCCGTGGCCGATCATTACCATCATTGCGCCCTGGACGCTTTCACGAGTGAGCGCGAAGAGACCGAGCATCACCATGCCGAGGTGCGCGACCGACGAGTACGCGACGAGCTTCTTGAAGTCCGGCTGCACCATCGCCACGAGCGACCCGTAGATCACGCCGATCACCGCGAGGATGATGATGCCGGTGCGCATCCCCGGACTCATCGCCGCCGCCGGGAACAGCGGAATCGCCAATCGGATGAACCCGTAAGTCCCCAGCTTCAGCATGATGCTGGCGAGGATCACCGATCCGGCTGTGGGCGCCTCGACGTGGGCGTCAGGCAGCCACGTATGGAACGGGAACATCGGCACCTTCACCGCGAAGGCGCTGAAGAACGCGAGGAACAGGAGCGTGCTGCCGGGCAGGAAGATCCCGAACCAGGAGAGATTCAGTCCGCCTTGCGGTGTTTGCGCCGCCGCGGCGAAGATCTGGTCGAACGCGAAGTTCGGGATGCCGGTGGCCGGGTCCCCCGCCTTGATGCCGAGATACAGGATCGCCACGAGCATGAGCAGCGACCCGACCATCGTGAAGATGAAGAACTTGAGCGCCGCGTAGAGCCGTCGCGCGCCGCCCCAGATGCCGACGATGAAATACATCGGCACCAGCATGATCTCCCACATCACGTAGAAGAGGAAGAGATCGCGCGCCATGAACACGCCGAGCATCCCGCTGGTGAGGATCAGCATGAGCGCGTGATACGCGTGCAGCTTGGTGCGCACGCTCGTCCAACCGCCTAACACCACGAGCGGCATGATGAACGTCGTGAGCAGCACCAACATTACCGAGATGCCGTCAACGCCGACGGCAAAGCGGATGCCCCACGTACGAATCCACGGAAGGTCCACGACGGCACGGAACCCGGTCTCTCCCGGCGCGACGACCCACCAGAGTCCTATCGAGACGACGAACTCGAGGAGGAACGTGAACAGCGTAATACGGCGCGGGAACATCGCGGCGGCGTCATCGAGCCCGCCGGTTCCCTCACCCTTGCTGGCGCTGCCATGCAGCAGGATCACGAGCGCGGCAGCCACTGGAAGTGCCAGCAGCGTAGGCAGCACCCACGACTCGTACCCGATCGAGTTCAGAAAGGCGAGCACTGGAATCAGCGGAATGTGAAGGCGCCGAGCACTGCGATGACGCCGATCAGAAGCACCCAGGCATAGGTACCGACCTGTCCCGACTGGAGGCGCGAGCCGAACCATCCGAACAGGCGTGGAATTCCCGTCCCGACCCACGTCACGAGCAGCTTGTCAATGATCCCCTCGTCCACGCCGGTCGCCAGAACGTTCCTCGAGATCCACACCGTCGGCCTGACGATGACCCGGTCGTACAGCTCGTCCACGTAGTACTTGTGCAGAAGCACGCGCTCGAGGCCCTGCTCTTCCGGTGCCTGTGCCGCGGGCACGAGGCGTTCAGGCTTGAGGCGAACGAGCGCGATGATGATGCCGAGGGCGGCGATCGCAACCGCGGCGCCAATGAGCACCAACTCGGTGCTGTGCGCTGCCTCGTGCGGGCCGCCCGTCACGGCATTCGTTGCCGAGCCGACTACCGGCTCGAGCCAGTGTTCCAGCGTTCCGACCGGGCCAATGGGCAGCAATGCGGGCAGGTTGAGCCAACCTCCAAACAAACTGAGCAGGCCTAACACGACCAGGGGTCCCGTCATGATCCACGGTGCTTCCGCCAAATGCGACTGCTCCTTCTCGCCGCTGCGGTTCGGTCCGTGGAAGGTGTAGAGCATCATGCGCGTCATGTAGATCGCGGTCAGCAGCGCGGCCGCGAGCCCCATCGCGTAGATCAGATACAACAGCGATCCGCCCGGAATGCCTAACCAGGAGACCTGCGATAGCGTCGACTCGTGCGTGCGAGCGAAGACAGCGCCGAGGATTTCATCCTTGGAGAAGAAACCCGCGAAGACGGGAATTCCCGCGATCGCAAGCGTCGCGATCCACATGAGGATGAACGTCACCGGCATGTACCGCCGGAGCCCGCCCATGTTTCGCATGTCCTGCGCGTCGTCGTGGTTGTGTGTCGCGTGATAGGCGCGGTGCATCGCGAAGATCACGGAGCCCGACCCGAGGAACAGCAGCGCCTTGAAGAACGCGTGCGTCACGAGGTGGAAGATGCCCGCCGTGTACGCCCCGACGCCGACGCCGACGAACATGTAGCCCAGCTGCGAAACGGTGGAGTACGCGAGCACCCGCTTGATATCCCACTGCTTGAGGCCGATCGTCGCGGCGAAGAGCGCTGTGAGTGCACCAACGAACGCCACCGTCAGCTGCGCGACCGGCGCGAGCGAGAACAGGAACGCGCTGCGCGCAATGAGATACACGCCTGCCGTCACCATCGTGGCCGCATGAATCAGCGCGGACACGGGAGTCGGGCCGGCCATCGCGTCAGGCAGCCAGACGTACAACGGGATCTGCGCGCTCTTGCCGGCGCACCCCAGAAAGAGGAACAGGCAAATCCAGGTTACGAGCGGGCTGTTGAATCCCGCTCCCGGGGCCGCCGCCGCAACACCCAGGAAGTCCAGCACGCCGAAGTTCGCGAACATGAGGAACATCGCGACCAGGAACCCGAAGTCGCCGATGCGGTTCACGATGAACGCCTTCTTGCCTGCGTCGGCGTTGGCCTTGTCAGTGAACCAGAAGCCGATGAGCAGGTACGAGCAGAGACCCACGCCTTCCCAGCCGACGAACAGCACCGGGTAGCTCGCGCCTAACACGAGCACGAGCATGAACGAGACGAACAGGTTCAGGTACGCGAAGTAGCGCGGGTAACCCGGGTCGTCCTGCATGTAACCGACGCTGAACAGATGGATCAGCGTCCCGACGCCGGTCACCACGAGCGTCATCACCATCGACAGCGGATCGACCTGCAGCGCGGCGTCGACGTGCAGGTCACCCGCCGGTATCCACGAGAACAGCGTGCGGACGAATGGGGCTTCGCGGCTCACGCCGAGCATCGCCATGAAGATGGCGACCGTCAGGCCGAACGAGAGCAGCAGCACCGCGGGTCCGATCACCGATACGAGCCCCGCGTACTTGTGCCGAGCTACGGCGTGACGATCGTCGCCATGCGCGCCACCGCCTGAGTCGTGCCCATGGTCGTCGCCGTGGCCGGCGGGATCGTGGCCGGCCGCGCTTGGATCCTTCGGCCCAACGTGGGCGGCGGAGGTTATCGACAGCCAGCCGTTGATGAGAAAGCCAATGAACGGCAGCAGCGGAATGAGCCACACCCACTCGGCGATGCTGCCGCTGAGCGGATGCGCGCCGCGAGTCGCTTCCTGAAGCAGCATTAGCCTTTCAGCAGATTGATGTTCTCGAGGTTGACCGTCTGCTTGTGCCGGAAGATCGCGATGATGATCGCGAGCCCGACGGCCGCCTCGGCGGCGGCGACCGTCATGACGAAGACCACGAACACCTGCCCCGCCATTCCGTACACCTTGCTCAACGCGACGAACGTCAGATTCACCGCGTTCAGCATGAGCTCCACACACATGAAGATCACGATCGCGTTGCGGCGCGTCAGTACGCCGATCGCACCGATCGAGAACAGGACCGCGGACAGCGCGAGCGACTCAGCGAGCATTGATCTGTCTCCTGCGCCCGATCACGACAGCGCCGACGATCGCCACGAGCAGCAGAATGCTTGTCAGCTCGAACGCAAGCAGATACTCGTTGAACAGCGGCTGCGCCACACTGCCTACCGCGCCGAGATCACGAACAGCCTGCGCGTCGTATCCGGTGCCCGGGATGAACGGCTCCGGCATGCGCTTGCCGGAGAGCGCGGCCACCTGCGCCAACAGTGCGAGCCCAAGGAACGCCGCTGCGAGCTTCCCCCACTTCCCTCGAATGTCGGCGATCTCGGTCGGTTGCCCCAGGTTCAGCAGCATGACGACGAACAGGAAGACCACCATGATCGCGCCGGCGTAGACGAGCACCTGAATGACGCCGATGAACTGGGCCTCGAGCATGACGTAGAGCACTGCGAGGCAGAACATCGTGTTCACTAACCACAGCACTGCCGCGACAGGACTCTTCCGCGTCACGAACGCGATCGACGAGGCGATCGCGATCAGCCCAAACAGGTAGAAGTTGACCTGGTAGAAAAAGTTCGGCATGAGTCGCGGCTATTCGCCCTTCGGATCGGCAGGGTCCCACATCTCACACACGGGATGCGTCTGGGCCGTCAACCGCTCGAGGTCGTAGACGAACCCCTCGCGGCTGTACTCCGAGTTCTCATAGTGCCGTCCCACGTGGATCGCCTCCTCGGGACACACCTCCTGGCAGTAGCCGCAGAAGATGCAGCGGAACTCGTCGATCTCGAACACGAGCGGATAGCGGTTGCCCTGCTCGTCCTCGCCTGGCACCAGCTTGATGCAGTTCGACGGGCACACCGTGGGGCACAACCCGCACGCCACGCACTTCGCCTTCCCCGTTTCATCGGTGAGCATGCGGTGCGTGCCGCGCCACCTCTTGGAGATGTCCTTTTTCTGCTCCGGATACTGAATCGTGACCTTGTCGGGGTCGAAGAGGTGCTTGAACGTTCGAGCCATACCCTTGAGCGTCGCCCGGACGTAGCTGACCTCCTCCACGGGGCGCGCGAGCACCTTCACGTTGATTGCCATCAGTCTCCTGACTGGGCAGTGAGATGAGAGCGTGCCGCCGTAACGGCGCGCAGCCGCGAGATCTGCTGCGGCGTCGCTCTGCCGTATGCTGGGCTGATGATGCGCCCGCGGTCGAGAATGAAGAACACGATGAACACGAGCACCGCGTTGACGCCAAGCATCGAAAGGCCATACAGCCAGCCACGCTGGAGCCCAGCGTAGTCGAGCGCGAGGAGCAATGCGGCAATGATCACGATGTAGGCGAGCGCCAGCGGCAGCAGCGTCTTCCAACCCAGCGACATCAGCTGGTCATAGCGGAACCGCGGCAGCGTCCATCGGATCCAGATGAAGACGAAAATGAAGAACCCCGTCTTCACCGCGAAAATGAGGATGGACAGCAGGACCATCAAAAGCCCGACGCCACTCGTGTTGTCCTGGGTTGTGAACGGGATGTCCCATCCGCCGAAGAACAGCGTCGCCATCATCGCGCTCGACGTCGCCATGTTGGCGTACTCCGAGATCGGGAACATCGAGAACTTCATCGCGCTGTACTCGGTGTGATAGCCGGCGATGAGCTCCGACTCTGCCTCGGGGAGGTCGAACGGCAGGCGGTTCGTTTCGGCGAACGCGGCGACCATGAAGATGAAGAACGAAATCGTCAGAGTCAGCACGTTCCAGATGTGCATGCTCGCCTGCTGGTCGATGATCGCGTTCAGCGTGACGTTGCCGGCGAGCAGCAGGACAGGAATGAGCGACATGCCCATCGCGATCTCGTACGAAATCATCTGCGCGCTCGATCGCAGGCCGCCGAGCAAGGCATACTTGTTGTTGGACGACCACCCGGCGAGCACGATGCCGTACACACCTAACGACGTGATCGCCAGGATGAACAGGAAGCCGACGGGCAGGTCGGCGATGACCATCGGGATGCGGCCCCACCGCGAGTCCCACGGGGCGCCAAACGGAATGACGGCCGCCGCCATGAGGGCTGGAATGAACGCGAGCATCGGCGCCAGCATGAATATCGGCTTGTTCACGTGGGCGGGCAGCGTTTCTTCCTTCATGATGTTCTTCACGCCGTCTGCCGCGGGCTGCAGCAGTCCGAGCGGTCCGCCCACGCGATTCGGACCGAGTCGGCCCTGAATCCACGCCGAGATCTTGCGCTCGGCGAGGGTGAGCATCGCCACACCCACCATGTAGACGGTGAACACCACGATCATCTTGACGACCGTGGATATGATAAACGTCCACCACGCCAGCGGCGGGTCCGGGAGGACGTGGACCGCGGCGAACACTGGCGACGGGATCACTGGGCGACTCCTGCCGGCTGGGCCGCACCGACGACCGGCAGGCCACGCAGCCCGATCCGGTCGTAGGTCAGACCGGCGAACTCGGCATGGCTCGCCGCGAGCGCCGCGAAGACGTCGGCGGGGAGGAAGTAGTTGGCCGACTCGCCTAACGCACCGAGCAGGTCGGCGAGCACGAACCAGCTCGGGCGCGCGAGGCCGGGGGCTGCCTTGGCCTGCAGGAAGCGCTGGACTCTGCCGCGGAGGTTCGTGAACGTGCCCTCCTCCTCCGCGAAGTTCGTAATGGGAAGCACGGCCGCGACGTTGGAGAGCCCGGCGACCAGCGTCGTCCCGATCACAACGACCGCGGACGCGCGACTGGCCGCCTCGATCTCCGCATCGGTCAACGCGTGGTCGGCGATGACGAGGACATCGGTCGCCTGCAGCCCGGCCAGCGGCGTATCGGTCTTCTTGAAGCCGAGCTTTTCCGCACCGATTACGTTGGCGGCTCGCTCACTGCGAAGCGAAAGGTCCTTCACGCCGGGCAGCGGTGCTTCGGGGCCGCGGGCCACGCGGAAGGCGCCACTGCCGCCGGTCGCTCGGATCAGGCGGGACAGCAGGTGCAGGGCCTCGTTCGACAGCATCGGCGATGCGAGGACGAGCGTTCGCTTGCCCCGGATGGCCGCCGCGGCCGCACCTAACGCGATATCCCAGTCGGCCTCGGCGAGCAACCCGTTCCGACGCGCCTGCGGCAGCTCCAGCCGGTTCGGCCCGTTCATCCAGCGATAGTCGAGTCGACCCGCGTCGCAGAGGAAGTAGTCGTTGACGTCGGCGTTGGCGCGCGGTCGCATGCGAACGACGGTGTTGTCGCGCGTCTCGATGATCGCGTTGCAACCCTGCGTGCAGTTGGGGCAGATGGACGCCGTGCGGTCGAGCTCCCAGGCGCGCGCCTTGTTGAGAAAGTCTTTCGAGAGCAAGGCGCCGACCGGGCAGAGCTCGACCACGTTCCCGGCCCACGGATGCGTCAGGTCCTTCCCCTCGAACTTCCCGATGTATGCGCGGTCGCCACGCTCGCTGACGTTGAGCACCGGTTCCTGCGCCACGTCGTCCATGAACCGGACGCACCGCGTGCAGAGGATACACCGGTTGGGGACGTAGACGACGTCGCCGCCGAAGTCCTCCACCGGGTTGAACCGTTTGGGCTCCTTATACCGTGAGTCCTTGCGCCCTTCCTGGAACGTGTAGTCCTGCAGCTCGCACTCGCCGGCCTGATCGCAAATCGGGCAATCGAGCGGATGGTTGATAAGCAGCATCTCGAGCACGCCTTTGCGCGCTTCGCGCGCCTTCTCGGAGTGCACGTGAACGATCTGCCCGTCGGCAACCGACGTCGCGCACGCGGGAGCGAGCTTCGGCGCCTTCTCCACTTCGACCAGGCACATCCGGCACACGCCGGCCACCGGGAGTCCCGGGTGGTAGCAGTAGTGCGGAATGAGCACGCCGACCGTTCGCGCGGCCTCGAGCAGCGACGTGCCCTCGGGAACCGCGACCGGCCTGCCCTCGATGGTCAGATTGATCGTCTTGACGTCAGCCATTGACTCGTCGTTAGGCTTTGGAGCTCAGGCGGCCGTCAGGCCGCGGCGGCGGCGCGGAACGGACACCGCTTGCCCTTGATGTGCGCCTCGAACTCGTCGCGCCATTTCT
>Ga0068857_100005313_pt1 | contig 10970 bp, 8 predicted proteins | sample KBSCornC72_FD_66591 | JGI IMG/M metagenome (GOLD analysis project Ga0068857, IMG submission 66591) | Corn rhizosphere microbial communities from Kellogg Biological Station, Michigan, USA - KBS Corn C7-2 | ecosystem: Host-associated > Plants > Roots > Rhizosphere > Soil ...
CACCCATGAGCAAAGAGTTTGATGTCGTTGTCATCGGCAGCGGGCCGGGTGGGCAGATCGCTGCGATCCGCGCCGCCCAGCTCGGATTCAACACCGCGTGCATCGACGAGTGGAAGAACGAGAAGGGCGGCCCGGCACCAGGCGGCACCTGCACGAACGTCGGCTGCATTCCGTCGAAGGCGCTGCTGCAGTCGTCCGAGCATTTCGAACAGGCCGGCCACCATTTCGCCGATCACGGCATTGCGGTCACCGGCCTGAGCGTCGACATCGCGAAGATGCTCGCACGCAAGGCGAGCGTCGTGAAGCAGAACAACGACGGAATCCTGTACCTGTACCGCAAGAACAAGATCACGTTCTTCCACGGTCGTGGTTCGTTCGTGAAGGCGGTCGCCGACAAGGGCTACGAGATCGCAGTGGCCGGCGACAAGCCCGACACGCTTGTCGCGAAGCATGTGATCGTCGCGACTGGGTCGAACCCGCGCGCGCTGCCCGGCGCCGCCTTCGACGAAGAGGCGATCCTGTCGAACGACGGCGCGCTGCGCATCCCGGCCGTGCCCAAGGCCCTCGGCGTGATCGGTGCGGGGGTGATCGGCCTGGAGCTCGGCTCGGTCTGGCGCCGTCTCGGCGCCGAGGTGACGATCCTCGAAGCGTTGCCGGCGTTCCTCGGCACCGTCGACGAGCAGGTCGCGAAGGAAGCGCAGAAGGCGCTGACCAAGCAAGGGCTGAAGATCAGCCTCGGCGTGAAGATCAGCGAGGTCAAGTCGGGCAAGGGTGGTGTCGTCGTGTCGTACGCCGACGCGGCCGGCAAGGAGCAGAAGCTCGAGGTCGACAAGCTGATCGTCTCGATCGGCCGGGTGCCGAACACGATCGGGCTGAATGCGGATGCGGTCGGACTGAAGCTCGACGAACGCGGTTTCATCGCGGTCGACGGCGACTGCAAGACGAACCTGCCGAATGTCTGGGCGATCGGCGACGTCGTGCGCGGTCCGATGCTCGCGCACAAGGCCGAGGAAGAAGGTTCGGCGGTGGCCGAGCGCATCGCCGGCCAGCATCCGCACGTCGACTTCAACACGGTGCCGTCGGTGATCTACACGTCGCCGGAGATCGCGTCGGTCGGCCAGACCGAGCAGCAGCTGAAGGCCTCCGGCCGCGCCTACAAGGCCGGCACATTCCCGTTCATGGCCAACGGCCGCGCGCGCGCGCTCGGCGACACCACGGGTCTCGCCAAGGTGATCGCGGATGCGAAGACCGACGAGGTACTCGGGGTGCACATCGTGGGGCCCATGGCATCGGAGCTGATCGCCGAGGCCGTGATGGCGATGGAGTTCAAGGCCTCGTCGGAAGACATCGGCCGCATCTGCCACGCGCACCCGACGTTGAGCGAGGCCACGAAGGAGGCAGCGCTCGCCGTCGAGAAGCGCGCGTTGAACTTCTGAGCGTGGGCTGGCGCGTCGCCACAGGCCGCCGTTGACGCACGCCGTGCCGGTTCGCGAACTCTACGTACGCACGCTCGCCGAACGCGGCTACACCGCCGATCCGGCGCAGCTGCGCGCGATCGACGCGCTCGAACGCTGCGAGAACGAGTGGGCCGACTACAAGGCGCGGCGCGGCAATGCGCTCACCAAGCTCGTCGTCCGCCCGCCGATTCCGCGCGGCGTATACATGTACGGGGGGGTCGGGCGCGGCAAGAGCTTCCTGATGGATTGCTTCTTCAATGCCGTGCCGCTGCAGCGCAAGACGCGGCTGCACTTTCACGAGTTCATGCGCGAGGTGCATCGCGAGCTCGCCGAGCTGCACGGCACCGTCAACCCGCTGCAGGAACTCGGCAAGCGTGTCGCGCGGCGCTACCGGTTGATCTGCTTCGACGAGTTCCACGTCGCCGATGTCACCGACGCGATGATCCTGCACCGCCTGCTCGAGGCGATGTTCGAGAACCGGGTCAGCATCGTCACGACCTCGAACTTCCACCCGGACGGCCTGTACCCGAACGGCCTGCATCGCGATCGCATCCTGCCGGCGATCGAGTTGCTGAAGGACAAGCTCGAGGTGATCAGCGTCGACAACGGCACCGACTATCGACAGCTCACGCTCGAGCAGGTCGGCCTCTATCACACGCCGCTTGGCGCGACCGCAGACGCCGAAATGACCGTCGCGTTCGAGCGCCTTGCCGAGGCGAAGGAAGAAAGCCCGCTGCTGCACATCGAGCATCGCGAGCTGCATGCACGCCGGCGCGCGGGCGGTGTCGTGTGGTTCGATTTCAAGCAGCTGTGCGGCGGCCCGCGTTCGCAGAATGACTATCTCGAGCTGGCGACGCAGTTCCACACGCTGCTGCTGTCCGGCGTGCCGCAGATGTCGCCCCGTCTGGCCTCGGAAGCGCGGCGCTTCACATGGCTGGTCGACGTGCTGTACGACCGGCGCGTCAAGCTGATTGTCTCCGCCGAGGTCGAGCCAGAACTTCTTTACACCGAAGGACCTTTGTCACACGAGTTTCCGCGAACCGTGTCACGCTTGCGCGAAATGCAGTCGGCCGAGTTCCTGGCGCTGGCGCGGCGGGACGTGGACACTTCGTTGACATGAATGGCAAGGACCTGATCGTGCTGGCCGCGCTGGCGAGCGTTGTGGCGCCGTCGCTCGCGACGAACAGCGCTGCCGCCGAGCACGAGCGCATCGCGCGCGAGCGCGTCGACGTTCAGGCCGCGCTCAAGAAGCAGGAAGCGGCGTGCCAGGAGCGATTTGTCGTGACCCCGTGCCTCGAGGCGGCGCGCAAGGCGGAGCGCGAGGCGCTGGCTCGACTGCGGCGCCAGGAGGTGCTGCTGGACGAGCAGGCCCGCAAGCAGCGCGCTGCCGAGCGCGCTCAGGCGATCCGCAACAACATCAGCGCCGACGAAGCGCGGCGCCGTGACGAATCTGCGGGACCGACGGCGAGCGCGCCGGTTCGGGTCGAGCGCGCCGAGCTTGCCGAGACGCCGGCTCGCGTCGATCGCGCGCAGCGCGAGCTTCCGGTCGGCGAGCGGCGGATGGACGAGGCAACACGCCGGGCCGCCGAACAGCAGCACATCGAACGCTACGAGGCCGATCGGCGTGCGGCCCAGATGCACCGCGAGGCGGTCGAGCAGCGCAATGCAAAGCGGGCAGCCAGCGGCAAGGCAGCGGCGCCGTTGCCGGTGCCGTCGGGCGCGTCCGCGCCCTGAGCGGGCTCAGTCGAGGGGGTCGATCCGTACCAGGGCCAGCGACAAGTTGTCGCCGCCGCCCCGGGCCCGCTGCCGTGCCTTCGTCACGAGCATCTCGCTCGCTTCGCGCGGCGGCAATGCATGAAGGATCGCGCCGATCTCGCGCGGCGTGAAGTAGTGCCACAAGCCATCGCTGCAGGCCAGCAGCGCGTCGCCGACGGCAAGGTCGTTGATGCGCTGGTGCGTGATCGGCGGGTCCTGATGGGTGCCGAGGCAACCGGTCAGCAGGTTCGACTGCGGGTGTGAATTGGCTTCTTCCTCCGTGATCTGGCCCTCGTCGACGAGGCGCTGCACGTAGGAATGGTCGATCGTGCGGCTGACCATCTCGGCGCCGCGGAAGTGATACACGCGGGAATCGCCGGCGTGGATGATGTCGCACTCGCGATTCGGGCCGACCAGGAACGCGGCGAGCGTGCTGTGTGGTTCCTCTTCGGACGTGATCGCGGTCAGCTTGATCATCAGGTGGGACTCGAGCACCAACTGCTTGAGCGTCTCGGCCGCGTCGTCGCGACTCGGCGAATGGCGTTCGAAGAGCTGGCGCGCGGTCAGCAACACCTGGTCGGCGGCCTTGCGCCCGCCGCTCTTGCCGCCCATTCCGTCGGCCAGCACGGCCAGCAGGCAGCCAGGAACCCGGTCGTGCGGCAGGATCTCGACTTGATCCTGCTGGTAAGCACGATCGCCTCGGTGCATACCGGTCGTGGCCGAAAGACGATACGCGAGAGACGCTGTGCTCATGATCGAAAACTATAATCGCTTTGTTTCAGCTGCCTGCCGCGAAAACCGCGACAAAGTCGCGCGTCCATGGATATCAATCTGCACTCGTTGTCGCGTCGGCTGATCGAGTTGCGAATCGAGCACGCCGATCTCGACAGCCTGATCGACCAGGCTGCTGCCACCCGCCCGGAAGACGAGTTGAGCATGCGCCGCCTGAAAAAGCGCCGCCTGCTGCTGCGCGATCAGATCGCCCGCCTCGAAGCCGAACTCGACCCTCCAGAACCCGCATGAACTTCCATGACGCCGCTTGAGGAGGCGGTCAGCGCGGCGTTGTCGCGCAGCGGAGCCTTGGCTCAAGCCGACCAGAACCATGTCGAGCGCGAGGTCCAGCTTCGCATGGCACTCGGCGTCGCGCAGGCCATCGAAGAGCGCAGCGCACTCGTCGCCGAGGCCGGCACCGGAGTCGGCAAGACCTTTGCGTACCTCGTGCCGGCATTGCTGAGCGGCGCGCGCACGCTTGTCAGCACGGCAACCAAGAGTCTGCAGGATCAGCTCTTCCTGCGCGACATCCCGCGCCTGCGCGACGCGCTGCAGCTTCCCGTCAGCATTGCCCTGTTGAAAGGCCGCAGCAGCTATCTGTGCCTGCATCGGCTGAACCAGGCGCGCCAGTCGGCGCAGCTGCCCGACCGCTGGGCGGTTCGCACGCTCGCGAAGGTCGAGCACTGGGCGCAGACGACGACCAGCGGCGACCTCGCCGAGCTCGACGGACTCGACGAACGCAGCAGCGTGATTCCGCTCGTCACCTCGTCGCGCGAGAACTGCCTCGGCAGCGAGTGTCCGCAATTTCGTCAGTGCCACGTCGTGAAGGCCCGACGCGAAGCGATGGGGGCGGACCTGGTCGTCGTCAATCACCATCTGTTCTTCGCCGACATGGCGCTGCGCGACAGCGGCGTCGCTGAACTGCTGCCCAGCGTCGAGGTCGCGCTGTTCGACGAGGCCCACCAACTCGCCGAAGCCGGTGTCCAGTTCCTCGGGATGACCTTGTCGAGCGCGCAGCTGCTCGACTTTGCGCGCGACATGCTCGGTGTGGGCCTGCAGCAGGCGCGTGGCCTGGCCCCATGGCAGGACCTGCACGCTGCCTGTGATCGGGCGGCGCGCGAGCTGCGGCTGGCCGCGGCAGGCCCGCTGCGAGATCTGCGCGGTACGCTGAAGCTGCGCTGGAACGAGCGGTCGTCGCGCGACGACTTCCGCGCCGTGCTGGCCGCCGTCCGCGATGCCTGCGACGCGGCGTTCGAAGCGCTGCAGACGGTTGTCGACGCCGCTCCCGACTTCGCCAAGCTCGCCGAGCGCTGCAAGCAGCTGCGCACGCTCGCTGCGCGGTTCGACGAACCCGCCGACGCCGGCAAGGTGCGCTGGATCGACGTGTCGCCGCACGCGGCCCGCCTGGTCGAGTCGCCGCTCGACATTCGCGATGCCCTGCGCGAGCAGATGGGCGCAGCGCCGAAGGCCTGGGTCTTCACATCGGCAACGCTCGGCGACGACGAGCGCCTGTCGTGGTTCACCGAGTCGGCGGGTCTCACCGACGCGCGCGTGCTGCGGCTCGGCAGCCCTTTCGACTATGCGCAGCATGCGCGGCTCTATGTGCCGCGAGCGTTCCCGAAGCCGAACGAAGCGGCGCACGCGCCATCGGTGGCGCTGCTGGCGGCGCGCTGCGCGCGTGCGCTCGGGGGCAGAACCTTCGTGCTGACGACGACCTTGCGCGCGCTGCAGACGATCGGCGACCGACTGCGCGCCGAGTTCGAAGAGGCCGGCGACGCGATCCAGGTGCTGGTTCAGGGGCAGATGGCAAAGCGCCAGTTGATGCAGCAGTTCCTCGCTGGCGGCCGCGCGGTGCTGGTCGGCTCGCAGACCTTCTGGGAGGGCATCGACGTGCCCGGCGAGGCGCTGCAGTGCGTGCTGATCGACAAGCTGCCGTTTCCGCCGCCGAACGATCCGCTCGTCGAGGCTCGTGTCAAGCGGCTCGAAGCCGAGGGGCGCAACGCGTTTGCCGACTACTTCATCGCCGAGGCCGCGGTGTCGCTGAAGCAGGGTGCGGGTCGCCTGATCCGCAGCGAAACCGATCGCGGACTGCTGGTCGTCTGCGATTCGAGGATGGCGGGGATGAACTACGGCAAGCGCCTGCGCGAAGCGTTGCCGCCGATGACGCCGGTAGCGTCCGAGGAAGAGGCGCTGGCCTGGCTCAGCGAGTTGGGCGCCGAGGCGCTCCCGTTCTAGCGCTCGGAAGGGCTACCAGAACTGCCACCAGGAAGCCTTCTTGGTGCGCAACCCTTCGGTCTTGATCGTCGAGTTCGGGAAGCTCGTCTGCAAGACCCGCTCAGCGTCGGCGCGCAGGTCGTTCAGGCCGAGCTTTTCGTAGCTCGCGGCCATGATGTAGAGCGCCTCTTCGGCTGACGGCGACTGCTGGAACTCGGTGACGACCTGCTGGGCGCGGTTGGCGGCCGCCACGTAGGCGCCGCGACGGTAGTAGTAGCGCGCGACGTGCACTTCGTAGCCGGCCAGCGAGTTGACGATGTAGTTCATCCGCGCGCGTGCGTCTTCGGCATAGAGCGACTGCGGGTACAGATCGACAAGCTGCTTGAACGACTGGTACGAATCGCGCGACGCCTGCTGGTCGCGTTCCGAGAGGTCCTGGCGCGTGAAGCTGCCGAACAGTCCGGTGTTGTCGTTGAAGTTGATGATGCCTTGCAGGTAGTAGGCGTAGTCGATCGCTGCGCTCGTCGGATGCAGCTTGATGAAGCGCTCGAGCGTCGACAGCGCCTGCGCCTTGTCGCCGTTCTTGTAGAGCATGTAGGCGCGTTCGATCTGCGCCTGCTGCGCCAGCACGGTGCCCGAGGCGCGGCCCTCGAGGCGCTCGTACAGCTTGCCCGCGCGTTCATAGTTGCCCTGCGAGGCCTCTTCTTTGGCCTCTGAATACAATCGTTCAGGACCCCATTGCGACTCGGGTGTCTTCGGCGTCGAGCCGCATCCCGCAAGCATGGCCGAAGCCAGCAGCATCGCCGACGCGGCGCTCACGCCACGGCGCAACACAGACATTTGTTTCATGGGCCTTGGGTGCGTGGGCGAAACACTCGCAAACGTGGCGTTTGCCCATTCAGAAATTCGATCCGGGATTATATGGTTCAGGCCCCGCACACCCCCGAGGAGCAAGCCGAGGTCGAGACCCAGGAGTCGGAGGTCGAACGGCGCCGCTCGATCGTCCCGGCCGAGTTGCACGGCCAGCGTCTCGACAAGGCGGTGGTTGCGGTCGTTCCCGAGTTTTCGCGCAACCATTTGCAGGGCTTGATCGAAGCCGGGCACGTGCGGGTCGACGGGCGTGTGGTCGACACCGCGTCGCGCAAGGTGAGCGCGGGCCAGGCGCTCGAGATCGAGCTGGTGCCGACGGCCGAGAGCCGCGCGTTCGTCGCTGAAGCGCTGCCGCTGCGGATCGTGTTCGAAGACGAACACCTGCTCGTCGTCGACAAGGCGGCCGGCATGGTTGTCCACCCGGCTGCCGGCAACTGGTCGGGCACCTTGCTGAATGCGCTGCTCGCGCATCACCGTGGCGCGGCAAGCCTGCCGCGCGCCGGCATCGTGCATCGGCTCGACAAAGACACTTCGGGCCTGATGGTCGTTGCGAAGACGCTCGCGGCGGCGACCGCGTTGGTCCGCGCGATCGCGGCGCGCGAGGTGCACCGCGAGTACCGGGCGATCGCGCACGGGAGGGTCGTGGCTTCGGAATTCAGCATCGACGCACCGATCGGCCGCGACCCGCAATCGCGTGTTCGCATGGCGGTGCTCGCCTCCGGCAAGCCGGCGCGAACCGACGTGCAGGTGCTCGCACGGGGAGACGCGACGAGTGCGCTGCGCTGCGTACTGCACAGCGGGCGCACCCACCAGATCCGTGTGCATCTGGCCTCGCGCGGCCATCCGCTGATCGCCGATGCGGTGTACGGCGGGAGGCCGGCGCTCGGCATGCAGCGCCAGGGCCTGCACGCGGCGCGGCTCGAATTCGAGCACCCGATCCTCGCGCAGCCGCTGGCATTCGACGCGCCGCCGCCGGAGGACTTCGCGGCGGCATGGCAACAAGTCGCCGATGATCGGCAATGACCCATGACCCTGATTCGGTTGGTTAGGTACAATGCGCGCAATCCTTCCCGGTATGGTCCATTGGCGATGGCGCGTGAACGCCTCCCGCACCTGGGCGGCATGCACGGTGAAGTGAGTTGCACCCGAGAGTGCCTCAAGCAATATGCGGCGGGCTGACGCGAGAAGCGCCACCCGCTCCACCACCGCGAACCGCGTTGCCCGTCGCGCCGACCCAGCGCAGCAACGCGGGCGAGGCACACAGGTGTCGATGACAGACCCGCACAGTTGTGTCAGCCCGGGCATGCCCGATCAGATGTGAACGAAGTCCATGAATAGCCAGGATGCAAAGCGCGTCCTCGAGACGGCCCTGATCTGCGCCAGCCAGCCGCTGCCTCTGCGTGACATGCGCGTCCTGTTTGCCGACGAGCTCGGCTCCGACACCTTGCGCTCGCTGCTCGACGAGCTGACGCGCGAGTGGGAAGGCCGGGGCGTCGAGCTTGTCGCGCTTGCCAGCGGATGGCGGCTGCAGAGCCGACCGGAGATGCGCGAGTTCCTCGACCGGCTGAACCCGGAAAAGCCGCCGAAATACTCGCGTGCCGTGCTCGAGACGCTGGCGATCATCGCGTATCGCCAGCCCGTCACCCGCGGCGATATCGAAGACATCCGCGGGGTCACGGTCGCGAGCCAGATCATCAAGCAGCTCGAAGACCGCGGCTGGGTCGAGGCGATTGGTTACCGCGAGTCACCGGGTCGGCCGGCGCTGTTCGCGACGACCAGGCAATTCCTCGACGACCTCGGCCTCGCGAGCCTCGAGCAGCTGCCGCTGCTCGACGGTGGCGGGCTCGGCGACGGCGCCGTGCTTGCCGAGGCGCTCGCGATGCAGCCGACGCTGCTCGATCCGCAGGCTTCGCTCGGCCTCGAGGCCGATGCACAGCCCGACGCAACGGCTGAAGCAGCGATTGAGGCGCCAGCGATGGCGGAAGCAGACGTCGCGGTCGCGGACAACGCCGCTGCAGACGTTGCCGCCGCGGACACAAGCGCCGACGAACCCCCACCCCCCAATCACACCGATGCGCCCGCGGCGGATGCCGCTCCCGAGGAACCGCAACCATGAACGCCAACCCAGAAGCGGCGCCCGCCGCCGAGCCCGAATCCGACAGCGCCGAGGCGTCCGACGTGGTGGCGGTGAAACCGACCCGACGCCGCCGTGCCGTGAAGACCGAGAGCACGGCTCCAGTCGAGGCCGCACCGACCGCTGTTGATGCGGCTGCAACCGCGCCCGAGGGCGACGTTGCGCCGGTCAAGCCGCGCCGTCGCCGCGCCGCCGCCGCAGCAGCTGAACCTGTTGTCGAGGCGACCGCCCAAGCCGAACCGGTCGCCGCGCCGACGATCGAGCCTGCGCAAGTTGCGCCGGAGGTGGTCGAAGCCGCCGCGCCGGCTCAGGCGCATCCTGTATCCGCGGATTCCAATGAAGGCGAGCGCGCCGATGGCGGTGACGAACCGGGCGACGACCGGGACGACGAAGGCGAGCCGCGTGGCGACGGTTCGCGTCGTCGCCGTGGCCGACGCGATCGCAAGCGCGGCGAAGGCCGCGACGCCGCCGATGCGACGCAGAACGCCGACTCGGTGATCCCGGCCCGCAGCGGTGAACTGTTTGCGCAGGTGGTGTCGGGCGAGTTCGACATCGCCGGCGAGGCTGCCGATGCCAGCGGCGCGGTGGCGAGTGATGCCGTGCCCGCTGGCGAACCGCCGGTGTCGGACGGTACCGACACCGAACGAGTCGCTGCAGATGGCGAGGCGGCGACCGCCGACGAAGCGCCAGCTGGCGGCACCGCCGAGCACAAGCGCGTGCTGCAACCCGAGGCCGATGCGCCGAAGCTGCACAAGGTGCTCGCGCAGTCCGGCATCGGCTCGCGGCGCGACATGGAGCAGTTGATCCAGGACGGCAACGTCACGGTCAATGGCGAGGTCGCGCACGTCGGCCAGCGCGTCTCGTTTGGCGACCGCGTGATGGTCAACGGCAAGCCGGTGCGCCTGCGCATCGTGCCGCCGGCACCCCGGATCATTGCCTATCACAAGCCGGTCGGCGAGATCGTCACCCACGACGATCCGCAGAACCGCCCGACCGTGTTCCGCCGCCTGCCGCGCCTGCAACAGGGCAAGTGGCAGTCGGTCGGCCGGCTCGACATCAACACCGAAGGCCTGTTGCTCTTCACGAACTCCGGCGAACTCGCGAACCAGCTGATGCACCCGCGCTTCGGCGTCGAGCGCGAATACGCGGTCCGCGTGCTCGGCACCCTGAGCGAGGACGACAAGGCCGAACTGCTCGAAGGCGTCGACGTCGACGGACAGAAGGCGAGCTTCAAGTCGATCGAGGAGGGCGGCGGCGACGGTGCCAACCACTGGTATCGCGTCGTCATCACCGAAGGCCGCAATCGCGAAGTGCGCAAGCTGTTCGACGCGGTCGACTTGACCGTGAGCCGGTTGATCCGCATTCGTTACGGCACCGTGGTGCTGCCGCTCGGGCTCAAGCGCGGCGTCTGGGTCGACCTCGAAGAGGGCGACGTGCGGGCGATCCGTCGCCTTGCCAGCGGTGACCAGGGGCGCGACAACCGCCAGGGTGGCCGCGGCGAGCGCCAGGGCGGCGGCCAGGGCAACCAGCAGCAGCAAGGCGGCCGGCAGGATCGGCAGCAGGGCGCACGCCAGAACGACCGCAATCGCGGCCCGAATGTTCGCGATCAGCGGCGCCAGGACGCACCACCTGCCGAGCGGGCGCCACGCGTCGAGCGCGATCCGGCCGATCCGGATTCGGACATCGACTTCGACCCGGCGTCGATTCCGAATCCGCTCGAGCAGACCTTCGACAAGCGCTTCGTGCAGAACCCGCGCAGCCCCGCCGGC
>Ga0068857_100005314_pt1 | contig 10969 bp, 9 predicted proteins | sample KBSCornC72_FD_66591 | JGI IMG/M metagenome (GOLD analysis project Ga0068857, IMG submission 66591) | Corn rhizosphere microbial communities from Kellogg Biological Station, Michigan, USA - KBS Corn C7-2 | ecosystem: Host-associated > Plants > Roots > Rhizosphere > Soil ...
AGCATTATGGGTTCCGCGCCCTCGACGTTCCAACGCTTTCGGGCGGAGTGGGCGCATGAAGTTCGGTTTCGACTGGCTGAAGGAGCATCTCGAGACCAATGCTTCCGCGCAGGAAATCGCCGACAAGCTGACCAACATCGGCCTGGAGGTCGAGGAGCTGATCGATCCTTCCGAAGCGCTCGCGCCCTTCAGGGTCGCGCGCGTCCTCTCCGCTGACAAGCACCCGCAAGCCGACAAGCTCCAGGTCCTGACGGTCGATGCAGGCGATGGGCCGGTGCAGGTCGTTTGCGGAGCGCCCAACGCCCGTGCCGGAATGCTCGGCGTCTTCGGTCCTCCCGGCGCCTACATCCCCGGCAGCGACATGACGCTGAAGGTCGCGGCGATCCGCGGAGTGGAGAGCCGGGGAATGATGTGCTCGGCTCGGGAACTCGAGCTCGGCGAGAACCATGAGGGGATCATCGAGCTTCCGGCCGACGCGCCCGTCGGCACGGCCTACACCGATTATGCAGGCCTCAACGATCCCGTGTTCGACGTGAACGTCACGCCCAATCGCCAGGATTGCATGGGCGTTCGCGGCATCGCGCGCGATCTCGCGGCCGCGGGGATGGGCAAGCTCAAACCGCTCGCAATTCCCGAGATCGAGGGAAGCTTCGCTAGCCCGGTGCCGATCCGCATCGAAGATCGCGAAGGCTGCCCCGCTTTCTTCGGGAGGGCCATTCGCGGGCTGAAGAATGGATCTTCGCCGGAGTGGATGCAGCGCCGGCTCAAGGCCGCCGGACAAAGGCCAATCTCGGCGCTCGTCGACATCACCAATTATCTGACGATCGGCTTTGGACGGCCCGCGCATGTCTACGACATTGCCAAGCTCGCGGGCGGGCTGACCGCTCGCGCCGCGAAGCCGGGCGAGACGGTCCTCGCGCTCAACGAAAAGGAATATCGGCTCGAACCGTTCATGACCGTGATCGCGGACGACAGGCAGGTTCACGACATCGGCGGAATCATGGGCGGCGAGGATTCCGGAGTCAGCGATGCAACGACCGATGTGATGCTGGAAGTGGCTTATTTCACTCCGGAACGCATCGCCCGCACCGGCCAGGCCCTGGCCCTCACCAGCGATGCCCGGAGCCGGTTCGAGCGCGGCGTCGATCCGGCATTCCTCGACGACGGGCTTGCGATCCTCACCGGCCTGATCCTCGACATTTGCGGCGGCGAGCCATCCGCCGCGATCCGCGCCGGCGAACCGCCGATCGAGCATCGCGTCGTGCGGTTCGATTACGGCCTTACGGAGAAGCTCGGCGGCATCGACGTTCCCGAAGAGCGCCAACGCTTGATCCTTACCGATCTCGGCTTCGAACCGAACGGATCGGATATTGTCGTGCCGACGTGGCGTCGTGACGTCGAAGGCCCAGCCGATTTCGTCGAGGAAATCGCGAGGATCACGGGCTACGACAACGTCCCCTCGACGCCGCTCCAGCGCACGCCGGGAGTCGCCAAGCCAACCGCAACGCGATCGCAGCTGATCGAGCGGCGCGTCCGCCGGACGGCCGCAGCCCGCGGATTCGACGAAGCCGTGACCTGGAGCTTCATTTCGGAAGAAGAAGCGGTGCTGTTCGGCGGATCCGACTGGAAGCTCGCCAACCCGATCAGCGAAGACATGAAGGTGATGCGACCGTCGCTGCTTCCCGGCCTGATCGCGGCCGCGCAACGCAACATCAACCGCGGTGCTTCGTCCGTCCGGCTGTTCGAGATCGGGCGACGCTATCTTTCCGACAACGAGCATCCCACAGTCGGCATGATCATGTCCGGCGACCGAACCTCGCGTGATTGGCAAACGGGCAAGGCCCAGGACTTCACCGCGTTCGACGCGAAAGCGGAAGTTGTCGCGCTGCTCGATGCCGCCGGCGCCCCGATCGCCAGCCTCCAGGTGTTTCCCGACGCAGGCCCCGTGTGGCATCCCGGAAGATCAGCGACACTGCGGCTTGGTCCGAAGACGGTCGTCGCCGCATTCGGCGAGCTGCATCCGCGCCTGGTCAAGGAGCATGGCGTTCCGGGCGGATGCGTTGCCGCGGAGATCTACCTTGATGCGATCCCGTCATCGCGCGGAAGCGGGCATGCCCGCGCTGCCTATAGCCCACCGGCGCTGCAGGCGATCAGCCGCGACTTCGCCTTCGTCATGCCTGCGGAGGTGACCGCGGAAAAGCTGGTGCGCGCGGTTGCGGGAGCCGACAAGCAGTTCATTCGCGGCGTTCGCGTCTTCGACCGGTATCAGCCCGAAGGCGGCGAACTCAGCCTTGCGCTGGAAGTCAGCATTCAGCCGGCCGAGAAGAGTCTCACCGAGGAGGAGATCGCCGCGATCTCCAAACGCATTGTCGAAGCCGCAGAAAAGCTAGGCGCTCGCCTCAGGACCTGAGCTCAGTGCGTTGATCGCAGCGTGGACCCGCGCCTCGATTTCGACGCGCTTCAGTCCCGCCGGAATCGTTTCGCCGACCTTGAAGGTCACGACCCCCGGTCGATGAATCAGGCCGCGCCCCCACAGCCGGCCGCTGTCGACCGCAACGGGAACGACGGGCAAGCCAATCGCCCGGTACAAACCCGCGAAGCCGGGTTTCAGCGGCGGAGTTTCCCCCGCCCGGACCCTTGTGCCCTCCGGAAAGATCATCACCGGCCGTCCCGATGCGATCGCGTCCTGCCCTTCCGCAACCATTCGCCTCAGCGCCTTTGCCCCGGCGCTGCGCTCAACCGGAATGACGCCATAGCGGCGCGTCAGCCAGCCGAAGAGCGGAACATCGGCGAGTTCCTTCTTCATGACGATCACCGGCAGCTTCGAGAGCCGGACCATCTCAAGCGTCTCGTACATCGCCTCATGTTTCACCGCGATCAGGTAAGAACCCGAAGGAACCACGCCTTGCACCTGGGTGTGGATGCGCAGCAGCCGCGCGCAAAGCCAGTGATGAAGATCGACCCAGCTCAACACGACGGCAAGGGTTGGCCGCCGGCCGAAGGGCGTCGCGGCGATGCCGGCCAGCACCCAGAGCACCGTCGCCGAATAGAAAATCGCCGCGAACAGCAGCGATCGAAGCAAGGCCATCAGATATCCGCCCAAACGGCGAGCCGCCGAAGCACGAACTTGTTGTATTCGCCGAAAAGCGTCAGGAAACTCGGCTCGGTCCTAACGGCATCGGTGGTCAGCGGGTATTTATCGCCGAGCACCTTGCGGAATTCATAGCGGGCGCGCCGCATGTGCCAGTCGCTCGTGATCAGCCGTACCGAGTGGAAATTGTACTTCACCAGCCATCGGTGAGCCTCTTCGGCGTTCGACCTTGTGTCGACGGATTCGCTTCCGAGATCGACGCAGCATTTAATGAGCGCGCGGCTTCCCCCGAGACGCCGGGCGATGTCGCCCTTGGTCACCGAGGGATCGGCCCCGGCGACGAGCAGCCGCTTCGCCTTGCCTTGCTGGAGGACTTCCACCGCATGTTCGATCCGGCCGCTTCCGCCCGTCAGCACGACGGCCGCGTCGGTTGCCTTCACGCTGGCATCGGCGGGCCTGCCGAGCGTCAACGCGAAGAAGATGAAACCCAGAAGGTAGATGAGGGCAATGAGCGATGCTGCGCGTGCGATCATAGAGCCTCGCGCAATGCCGCGAGAACCGCAGCGCGGCCGACAAAGGTCGCGAGCGCGGTCAATGCGAAAGGGATCAGGGCGAGGATCAGCAGATCTGCTCCCGAGAGCGTCGCTCCTCCCGTGAGTTCGCCCGCAAAGGACGAACCTGCGGCGAGCGCCAGCAGGACGAGTGCGCCGGCTGCCGCTCCCGCAATGCTGCCGGCCAGGGCATCGACCGCGATCTTGCGCTGGAACAGGCGTGTGACCTGAATGTCGGTAGCGCCGATGCCGTGCATCACCTCGATGGTGAAACGATGCGTATCGAGCGCTCCACGCGCGGCCAGGACGACCGCGGCAGCGGACGCGCCGGCAAGCATCAGCACCAGAGTCAGGGCGATCCATTGCAGCGCGCGCAAGGACCGCAGCAATGGTGCCAGGCTTTCGCGCTGGGCAATGACCCTCGATCCGGGCGCCGCCGACGCGAGGCGCCGTTCCATTGCGCCGAGGTCCGTTCCAGGCCTTGCGTCGAAGTTGATAAGCGCCGGTATGGGCAGGTCCGCGGTTGCGCCCGCAGGGCCCAGCCAACGCTCGAGCGTTTTGCGCATCTCGCTTTCAGGAACGGCTTCCGCATTCGAAACGCCGGGTGTTGAACGAACGCGCTGAAGAGTCGCTTCGAGATTCCCGTTTCCGCCCGGAATCTGTAGCGAGAAGCGGCTTTCGACACCCTTCGCGACCATGCCGGCCGTGCCGGCGAGCGCCAGTCCCGCCGCGGCAACGATCAGCATGGAAAAGCACATGATCGCGATCACCCAGGGCGTCGGACCGCGCAAAGGCCGAACGCCAAGCAACCGCCGTTCGGCCGGCGCCGCGAACAACCAGTCGAGCGTCATTTCTCGCTTCCTGGCGTGCGAGGCGGCGGATTCTTGAGGCCTCCGGTGGGATCGAGCATCGTCCCATTCTCGAGCCGGATCATTTGCGCTCCGGGTGTTGCGCTGATGAGGCCAATGTCGTGGGTGGCGACGATCACGGTCGTTCCGAGCTGGTTGAGCGACGTGAACAGGTGAAGCAGGCGCCTGGCCATGTCGGCATCGACGTTCCCCGTCGGCTCGTCAGCCACGAGCAGCTCGGGTCGATTGATCACGGCGCGAGCGATGGCGACACGCTGCTGCTCGCCCCCGGACAGCGTTGGCGGGCGAGCGCTCGCCCGATCCGCGAGCCCGACCCAGGCAAGCATCTCCCGCACCGGACCCTCTGTTTCCTGCTCGCTCGCGCCCGCGATTCGCAACGGAAGGGCCACGTTGTCGAAGGCCGAGAGATGCCGGATCAGCCGGAAATCCTGGAAAACCACGCCGATTCGGCGCCGGAACTGGGGGAGCGCGTCGCGAGGGGCACCGCTGAGCTCCTCACCGAAAAGCTGGATCCTGCCGCGCGTCGGCCTTTGGGCGAGATAGAGGAGTTTCAGAAGCGACGTCTTGCCCGCGCCGGATGGGCCGGTGAGAAAATAGAATCCGCCCTTGCCGAGACGGAAATCGAGGTCGCGCAGCACCTCGGCTCCCGTACCGTAGCGTAAACCCACGCTATCGAACTCAACGATCGCAGACAGCGACTTGCCCCTTCCCGCTTACGCGCTAGCTCTGGCCCCAGAGCCTTGCCTTGCCAAGCCCCGCGCATTCCTGTTTACCCTGCGCAATCTGTCTCGGAAGAGGTCTTTTGCGCCGATGATCCTCACCTGCCCAAATTGCGGCACGCAATATGTGGTGAAGGATGGCGCGATTCCGCCTCAGGGCAGGCAAGTGCGCTGTGCATCGTGCAAGCATAGCTGGCACCAGGATCCGGAGACCGCGCCGTTCGAAGAGGATCAAGAAACGCTCGCGGAAGCGACGATGATCGATCCGAGCAGCGGACCCGAAGCGGAACAGCGGGCCTATGAGGAGTCCGTTGTCGAAGGTGCGGCTTCCGACGCGTCGCTCGACGAACAGCCGGCTGTCGATCCGGCGACCCCACCGGATTCGGAATTTGCGGCGGCTGTGCAGGCGGCTTCGGGGTCGCCCGAAACAAGTGATTATGATGCTCCGCCAGTGCCGGAGATGCCCGTCGATGACGAGTTTAGCCCCTTTGCCGACCGCGACTATGCAGAGCCCAGCGGGCGGCGCGGCTTTGTTTCAATCCTAGTCGTCCTCATTGTTATTGCCGCCGCCGCAGCGGCCTTCTGGTTCTTCGCTCCGCCCGAATGGAAGGCAAAGGTCGGTCTCGCCGATTCGGGCCAGACGCCGCTGCAGCTGATGATCACGCACCCCGACCGGCAGAAACTCGCAAGCGGCAATGAATTGCTGACGGTCACGGGTCGAGTGATCAATCCGACCGACAAGGTCCATCCGGTTCCGCCGATCTACGCCCAGCTGAAGAGCCGGACCGGCAAGGTGATCTACAGCTGGACGATCGCGCCTCCGGCGCCGACCCTCGCTCCCGGGGCGAGCGCGTCGTTCAACAGCGCCGAGGTGAATGTTCCCGCGGGCGGTGATGATCTGACGATTAGCCTCGGCTCGCCGAAGACATAATCTCATTCAAATTCAATGAGTTGTGCTTGGCGCTGAGCGCCCTCGACGGTCACGACCGAATTTCGGGCCTTGAGTCCTCCGTCGCTTCTCCCTTGTTTCCAATCCAGGCGCGCGCCCGAAATGATGCGGGCCGTCGCGCGCGCCTCCACGAGCGCGCGGACCGGGCTGGCCGGCGGCGAAACAGTCAGTGCGGCTGCAACGAGAAGGATCATGCCGCACGACTAACGCGCCCGCGGCAGTTTGGTAAACAGCGTCTTAAGATTTGTGCCGCGATGGGACGCGGATCGGCGAGGCGGGGTCGGCATTGCGCCCCCAGGGGCGCTTTGCTAGAGGCCGCGCCTTGCCAGCCGGGCGGCGCTCAGCCGCCCTTTTCATGACGTGCGGTCGTGGCGGAACTGGTAGACGCGCAGCGTTGAGGTCGCTGTGGCCGAAAGGCCGTGGAAGTTCGAGTCTTCTCGACCGCACCATCCTTCAAGTCTGGGTCAGTGACCGATCGGCGTCGCTCCTGCGGTCGCGATGTTCGGAACCGGTGTGACGTGGATCGCCCCGAGGCGCACCACCGACTTCTTCGGGCCGACGATCGGATTTGCGCCGAGTTCGACCGCCACTTTGGCGGCGGCGGCAGAGTCTTTTGCGATTCTAATGTGATAGCTGCCGTAAGCGACGCGCTCGAAAAGGAAGAAGCCGTCGAAGTCGGTGCGAGTCATCGCCACAACCTTCCCAACATCGTCGACAAGTTCGAGATCGAGGCCTTCGAAGCCGATTCCGCCGCTCTTGACGATCGCCCCCTCGATGTCGCCTCCGCCCACCAACCCGATCTGGACCTCCGCGGGCACGCCTGGCCGCGGAACCACCACCTGCAACGCCTTGCGGGGGGTCAGCATCGGATCGTCCAGGCTCGTCGGATCTATCCCGACGGGCACCGGAGTGAAGGCGGTCAGACCACCGATGGTGACCGTCCCCTTGGCGTCCGTTTTCCGCTCGGCCTGCCGCGTTCCGGTCGTGATGAGCGCACCCTTTTCGAGCGGTTCGGACGGATCCAGGACGCCGTTGTCGTTGAGGTCGCGGTAGACGGTCGCATGGACCATGCCGGCCTGCGCCAGCGGTCGCCGCGACAGGTTGATGCCGTGCGTCGGATCAATGGAGAAATTCAGGTTCACGCCGAATGCGATCGAACCGTCCGTTGCCGCTTCGCCGGTGAGAGCGACGGCCATGGCATCGAAACGGTGGACGTGCGTAAGTCGGACCCGGCCGCGATGACCCGCTGAATCATAGGCGAGGGCGCCTTCCCAATCCGCGTTGTCGGACGCCGACCAATAGGCCGAGAGCTCCGCCGTTCGGAATCGGGCGGTTGGAGCGACGTCGAAGCTGGTCGAGCCGCGCAATCGCACGTCGCCGATGCGACCACTGCCGATAAGCGAAAGATTGAGCTCGGTCGGAGGCGCCGGTCCCGATTTGACGAATTGCTTGCGATATTGCGCCTCGGTCGAGAGGTTGAACCGGTCGAAATTGGCCGAGAGACGCGCTGCCGCGTCGAGCTCCCTGGTCCCGTCCAGCCGGTCGGTCATGTGTACGTCGGCATGGGCGGGGAGCACGGTTCGACCCAATTTGATTGGTGCGTCGAGCGTGACGCGAGCTTCGCGCATGCTTTGACGCTCGCCTCCCTGCAAATGAAAATCATTCGCGAGAAGGGCTTCCGCGCTGACGTAAACGCCCCCGAATTTGCCGAGCAGCTGCGCGTGTGCGGCAATTCCGCCGCCGGTTTCGTGCGCCGCGGAGACCTCGACCATTGCAGCGCCGACAGATCGGCGCACCGTGCCTTCGACGAACGTCAGGCGCTGATCATCGATGAGCATCGCCCGAGCCAGCACGCCGACCGATGTTCGGTCATCGATGCCGTGCTCGAGCGATAAGGTGGCCTGGGCCTTCGGTTGATCGGCCGTATCGGGAGGCTTGTGGATCGCGAGCAGATCCTGGCCCGGCTGGTTGAACCCCGCCCAGTACCAGGTCTTGCCCGCAGGCACGTTGTCCTGGCCGACATTGATGACCTCTTCGCGGGAGCGGGTCTGGCCCTGGGGACCGTAGAGGATGATGTTGACGTGGTTCTCGCCGTAGAGAAGCTGCACGTTGTCAAACACATAGCGCTGGGTCGCATCGGGCTTCGCGAAGCCCAGCAATTCTCCGTTGCGGTAGATCTCAGCCTCCCAGCCGGCCGGAAGGTCGCCTTCGAAGCGCGTGCGATCGAACGCTGCCTGCACGGTCAGGGGCCGGTTCGTTACGATCGCTCCACGGCCGCTCGCCGGAGCCCCGGTGAGCCGGCTGTCGAAGCCCTGAACGTCGCCGAAGCCGAAGTGGGTGGCCTTCAACGGTCCTAGCAGGCCTCCGTCGGGATCCGAACGGTAGGCATGGATCCGGGCGGTGTTTGGAATGCCCTTGCGCGTCGTCGTGACCTGGGCGTCGTAGGAGAGTCGCGCAATTTCACCGGCCGCATAAACGGAAGTGCTACGGTCGACGCGGGTGCCGTCCTTGGCACTATAGGTGAGCCCGGCACTGACAACAAAATCCAGCGCCGGAGCGCGCCACATACGATAGGGGAGCCGGACTTGGGGCAAGCTTGAGAGATCGAAGCTCGTCGGATGGATGCTTTTGGCGCGTTCCTGCCGTTCCCTGGCGAGCTCGACAGGCAGTTTCGCATCCGATTCGAGCAACAGGACCGAGCCGGACGTAACGGGTTTGACCCCGATTCCGAACCAGCGGGTGAGCGCAGTTGTCTGAACGCACCAGCCCTCGGGCGTTTCGCGGATTGTGCCTTTTGCGATCGCCTCGCTCTTGCCGCCGTAAGTCGCGGACATTGCTGCATAATCGATGACGATCCGGTTGCTCTCCCTGAAAGCCCAGCCGGTTGCCTTTTTTGCGGTGAGATCGACGTGCATCGGGACGTCGAGGATCGTCAGAAAGTCGCCTAAGACGACACATGTCCCCTCAGGCGCGTTGTAGGCACGAACGCCGTCGCCGAGCTTCAGTTGGCGAATGTTGACGTCAAGAAGGAACTGATCGTCGGGATCTGCACGCCAGCTGTCCGCCGCCGGCGCCAGCGAAGGCGTCGTGGACGCGGCAACGCCGCCGGCACACAATGCCAGCAGCATCGCCGCCTTGCGCAGCCATGTCCGGCCGCCCGCCACCGGGAGATTCTCCTGGCGCCCCAGCCCCTTAGCGGAGGACCGCCTGGGTTTCGGCGATCACGTGACTGCCGTCGTCGAAGGTCTCGACATATTGGACAGTCACTGGACCGGCGACTTCGCCCTTGTAGGCATCGTTCAGGGCTACAGCCACGCGTCGATGGGTGATCTCCGTATAAATCGCGACATTCTTCTGGACCGCGATCGGATCCTTGACCCCGGCCTTGAGCACCCGAACCTCGCCGTAGGTCGAGCGAGTGCCCGAGCGGCTGAGATCGAGCGCAACGACGGGCTCGCCGTCCTTCTTCTCGAGGTGAACGTTGGCGATCCCGGCAGTCGCTTCCAAATTGCCCAGGCGCACGATGATCGGAATCGTCACCCCGTAGATGGGCGTCAGCTGGAAGTGGATCCCTTTAACCGGCTCCTGAGCGGCGGCGGCAACGATCGGCGTGGGCGCCGGAATCGCGCGAAACAGCATATGAACACGATACTCGCCATCGGGTAGCCCCTCCGGAGGCCGGGCCGCGATGCGGATCGCCTGCGGCTGATGCGGAGCAAGCGTCACGCGCCGCGGAGCGTAGACGATCATGTCCTCGGCAATCTTGTCGGTCGCATTCGGCTCCTCGACGTCGTCGAGACCCCCGTCCTCGGTCATTCGGCGGAACTGGACGGAAACGCGATAGGTCGCCGGCTCGTCACCGATGTTATTGAGGATGACTTCCGCGCCCCTGCGTCCATCCAGCACGATGCGTGTCGGTGCGACGAGCAGGTCGCCGATGCCGGCCCGCGCGGGCGACGCGATAGCGATCAACGGCGCTACGGCGACGGCGGCCGCAAGGGCCTGCCTGGTCCAAATGTTCATACTAGCGATCCCCACTTTGCTCCAGACCGGAGCGATCGCTCTCTCCATTGCTCCACAATGGTTTATTTTCGGTCAACCATGACTGTTCAGTTGGCGGGATGCGACGCGGTGAGCTGCTTCAATAGTCGACGGTCACGTTGAATGTGCCCGAATAGGTGCCTGCCGCCGCATTCGAGCTCACGGAGATCGATCCCCCAATAGGCAAATCGACGCCCTGACTGCCCGAGTTGGGCAGCGTAACGGTTCCCGGGCTGTCGACGACGAGGGTGAGCGTCTTCGTCGAATCGGACTGGTTGACGAGCGTGACGTTGGGCGCCGTGATCCGGATCGTCTGGTTGTTCGAGCCGGTCACATTGTATTTCGCGACCGCCGTTGGCCCGGCGCAAGTAACGTTGCCGCTGCAACTGAACACTTCGGAGCGGGTAATTCCGACATTCGCTCCGGACCAGGTCCCCGGGCCCAGGATGATCGTCCCGAGGTCGAGGTCCTGCAGTCGCGTCAGCGTCAAAGGCTTGGCGACATTTGCCGTTACCATCGCAGTTTGGGACGCGGCTCGGACCGGCTGCGCCCCCCCAAGCACGCATCCGCAAATCACCGCTGCTGCAATGCTCGCCCGAGCGAACGGTCGCACGATACCCTCTGCCCCACATAGACCAGTCCGATCGTGCGGTTAGATCCGGAATGGTTGATTTTCGGTCAACCATGAAGGGAAAGCGGCCACGAAAAAGGGCCGCCGTTTCCGGCGACCCTTCTTCTGCAGCGAGCCG
>Ga0068857_100005319_pt1 | contig 10962 bp, 14 predicted proteins | sample KBSCornC72_FD_66591 | JGI IMG/M metagenome (GOLD analysis project Ga0068857, IMG submission 66591) | Corn rhizosphere microbial communities from Kellogg Biological Station, Michigan, USA - KBS Corn C7-2 | ecosystem: Host-associated > Plants > Roots > Rhizosphere > Soil ...
AGCGGGCGAGCGCGATCTGCCCGGTTTGCATGCCGCCGATCTGATGGTCCACGATCTGACGGAAGCCACAGTCGCGCGTGTCCAGGCCCTTCTACAATGAATACCAGGACAGGGGGAGATGCAACTGCTGCAGTTGGAGAGACCATTGCTAGAGATTATTTGCGAGATGCGTGTGAACGTGCTACAATAGCACGCGCAGGCAGTGCGGCAAATCCGCTGTCTTTCCATGGAGGTGTAGAGGTCCCGGTGGGCTTCGCCGTCTTCAAAACGGTTGGGGGGTCGCTCGGCGCGGTCCTCGGTGGGTTCGACTCCCATACGCCTCTGTCTTTTTGAGCGTTATATGCTCTTATGCATCAAATACCGTCTCGATTTTGTGAGTAAGGAAGAGGTATTGTCAATAGATATCTCTTCAAATCAATGGTTGTAAAGGGGCGTTGCTACACGGTTGCTACACACCAGAGTCCGCTCAACACGGCCTCTGGGAGGTTCAACCTCTAGACGTCTCTGCTTTATGAGTGAAATGGATGTATTCGGCATCTCTAGCATGCACATGCTTTAGCGACACATTATGAGCGATTAGCTAAGCTAATCGATGGCTGGAAACGGGCATTGTTGTATAGCTCCTGTTGTAAAATTAACAGGAACCTTGCATCAATGCCCGTTTCGCTGTTGGTAGTAGGTACAAAAGTCCTCGATCTTTTGCCGCTTCAGGCGCGCTTGCAGCTCATCCGGTGTCTCTGGTGACCCTTTGACAACGGTATCAGGGAGTTAAGCAATCTACTGCTGCCCATCTAAAATAGGACAACAATGCCCTTGTAAACACCAACAAGCGGCCATCGACGCCATCCCGCTTATTGTGTATTGACACGGATAAGGGATTTCAGCAACAAATGCCCAGATCCAGGGGATCAAATGGCGCTCTTTACAAGATATATAAAAAGCAGATAGTGTCTGTTGTAAACAATAAGAGAGAGTTAGAAAAACTCAGAAAATTTCCTCTAAACCGACTTTCCGCCTTTGAGTAAAAGGTGAGAACTTTTCCTTCAAGGGCGGAAAGGCAAAAATGTGAAGCATATTTGGCTATAGACGCAGCAGCAGTTTACCCATTGTTTCCCCTGATTCCAGACGGCGATGAGCCTCGCCAGCCCGTTCCAGGGGGAGGATCTCGGTAATGTCGATCTTGATCTGTGAACGCGCCACCAAATCAAGGACCTGGCGGGCTGTAGCAGCCATCAGATGGGGCGCGGCCTGGCTCAGAGTACCGATGCTATAACCCATGATGGCCTTATTTTCGGCTAAAACATTGCCCGGCGCGAGGGGAAGCGCCAAAGGGTTGCCCTGCGCGTCGTTGGCATTTCCAAAGATCACAAGGCGACCAAAAGGCGCGAGGATCGAGAGGCTCTGGCTACGCACCGGCTCCCCGATCGCTTCGAGCACGATATCCACCCCACGTCCATTCGTGAGTTCGCGCGCACGCTCCTGAAAACCATCGCGTAGGATCACCTGGTCATAGCCGAAAGGTTGGGCATACGCTGCTTTCTTGAGACTGCTTACTGTACCGATGACCAGGCCCGCTCCCAGGCGCCGGGCAATTTGCCCAGCAATGCTCCCAACGCCACCAGCGGCGGCGTGAATGAGCACTGCTTCGCCCTGCTGTAAGCGCGCGACATGCATGAGCAGGTCGTAGGCCGTCGGGACAATCGTCGGAAAGCCAGCCGCGATCTCCAGGTCGATGGGAGTCCCAGATTCGTCAAGCGGGAAGGTGCAAACCGCCTGAGCCAGCGCGATCTCCGCATACCCTCCGCTCACGGTGAAGGCCGCGACTGGCTGACCAACGCGCAATCCCTCAACGTCCTCACCGAGCGCATGAATATGACCGGCCACCTCCAGGCCAGGTACAAACGGGAGCAAATCGCTATGCAAACCGCCGCGCCGCGCCATCGTTTCCGCGTAATTCACGCCCGCGTACGCCACTCGAATAGCGACCTGTCCGGGTCCTGGCTCAGGGGTGGGCACTTCGCGTACTTGCAAGACTTCTGGTCCGCCAAATTCAGTTACGACACTTGCTTTCATTTCTTCTTTCCTTTCTTTCTCTGAGCAATTGAATATCATTCTCAGTTTGTCCTATCGCAGAGTGCGAATATTTCTGATGTCACAAAGTATAGACAAGAAACTTCTCTCTTGTAAGGAGGTACCAGAAAGTGGTATAGTTACCCGATGGTAACCAAAAAACAGCAAGAAGAACCAATCATTCGCCCCGATTGTCGTACACGGCGCGGGCTGGAATTAATTGCCGATCAGTGGTCAATGCTGGTCGTTGTGGCTCTGGGCGAGGAAACGAAACGCTTTAGCCAGTTGCATGGGCAGATCGCGGGTATTTCAAAAAAGATGTTGACGCAGGTGCTGCGCGAATTGGAGCGCAATGGCCTAGTCAAACGCGTGGTCTATCCAGTCATTCCACCCATGGTCGAGTACTCGCTCACACCTCTGGGCCTGACGCTCAGAGAACCAATCTACGCGCTGCGGGACTGGTCAGAGCAGTATATTGAGGAGGTCGAACGCAAGCGCAACATTTACGATCAGCAAGACAAAACGCTCCTTCAGAAGGAAATTATTGCGCTTGTGCAGCAGCGTGCAAAGGCAAATTGACGCTGCATCCTTTGGGAGAAAGCAAGCGATACACATATGCTGTTCATGTACAAGTGCATGAATGTATACGAGACCACCATTTCGAACCATATTGTCACTGATGAGAAAGGCGACCAAGCATAGATGACGAGCAACGAAGAGACGCCAAAAAGCAGATGATGGAACTGACGCAAGCTGGACAGCCCTGGCGGGAAGCCGCGCAATGCGCAGGGGTCCAGACCAGTCGCTCCACCGCCTACCGCTGGTGGCAAGCGTATCGCAGGCAAGGCGATACCGCACCGGTGGATGGAAGACACGGACATCCCTCCAAAGCGTGCGAACCTGTCCTGAACTTCCTTGAAGCCAGATGGAGCCAGGCACCACAGACCAGGAGCAGGGCGATCCAGCAGGAGGTACGTGAGCAGTTCGGGCAGGCGATTAGTATCACCCATCTCAATTGTCTCCGCAAAGCGAGAGGGTTGGCAACCCTTCCAGAGAAAAAAACTCCTCTGCCCAGAATCCTCCTCAGGAGGTTCGTGGCTGACTGGAGCAGGCGGACTGTTGCTGGCCGCCGCCGCTCATGAAACAGGATTACTCCCCTGTTTGACAGAAGCACTGCCTGCTGCTCGTGCCCCAACGCACCCTTCCGGGTGGCTTCCTCAAGCTCGATCACGTACCCCTCTGCTGCTGATCGCTGCGTACCTGGACGTCTATTTCGGTGACGAAAATTTTCCCCCCGCCTTTGTACACACGCCATGCAGGAGGCTGTGTTCGTATACGACCTGTCGGGTTCGCTTTAAGATGAAGAAGCCGGCTTCGATATCTCCTTTGTTGCCTTCATGTCGGTACATTAGCGAAAGCTCTAACTACTCCGAATAGCGATAAGGACGGGAGAAATATTTATGGCAGAGGCCCAGGCTAACAGTGAAGTGATGGTTTTACACGAGGTGCGCAAAGCCAGTTGCCAGGCACGGGTTACCCAGTGTTTTAGCCGTTTTGTGCGCGCAATCGAGGAGAAACAGGCAGCTCAGGCTTTGATGATTGGCCTGGAAATGCAGGAGATCGCGACACAGATGCTCCTGGAAGCATACTCGCTGAGCGCCAGTCTCCCACAAGAGCGGGAGAAGCCAACGACAGAGCGCTAGCTCGCAACAACAAGAGATATTCCTTGAGTATCAGGGAGAATGATATATGAGTGAAAGTGAAATTGCCCGCTTGCGCGCACAATTGGAAAAGGCCGTATGAGGTATTTCATCTGGCCTCTTATGTTTACCTCATGCCAAAGATTTCGCTCACGCACGTTTTCGGGTTTGGCACTGCTTCTAGCTCTATTCAAAAAGCTTTTCTTGGACTACTCTACTTATACCATCTTTCTTTGAGATTTTAGCTAATGGTATAATTTGAGGTGATTTTATTTCCTCATTCTCAGGTGGGGCATAGCCCTTTGGAGCGAATAGAAATTCGCTCTCTGGTTCGTGAGCTTTATATCTCTGCAGCGCTAAATCGCGATTTTGAACTGCATAGCAATAGACGCACCCATGAGGACAAGTATCATATTCACCGATATCTTTAGAAGCAAAGCAGCCACACTCCTTACGATTTCCCTGTTGCTTTGACTTATTTTGTATTGGCTTGTTGGATACTTTCTCAAGACGATCGGCGTCTACACACCGTGCTTCCTCAGCGACCCCTGGAATAAGCAGCGTTTTTTGAGCGCAAATCCGTAGCTGCATACTATGATATTTCGCGATTTGGAGAGTGTAAAATAAAGTGGCTCTTCCGCACTTTGCGTGCTAGCTCATCCAGCTTTCAAAACCTTTTGACGCAACAGTGGAAACCCGCTTCGACCATACATGGAGCGCTTAATGTACTTGAGCTTGTTGATTTTCCCCTCAACCGGTCCATTGCTGTAGGGGAGGGTAAAAGCCGCGTGAAGAGCGGAACCCTCTTGTTCTAACCCTTGAGCAAAGGTCATCAGGTCGCTGATCCCGCTCGTCTGGCATGTCCATAGCCAGGTGTCCAGCGGCTTGGCGTTGCGTTCTTGCATCATCGTCACAAATTGTTGCGTTAGTCCGTATACGAGTTCGATTTGAGGAGCCTGTCGTAAGAGAGTCAGGGTCTGCTTTTCCGGCTGCTCCAATTGGTCAAGATCGTGGAGAAACAGCCAGGCAAGTTGACGAGGAGCTATCTTTTTCACCATGGTTGGCGTTTGCTGGAGCGTGCGCGCCCCCTCCTTGTCAGATTGATTCTGTTGAAGTTGGACCCATCGATACACCATCATCCGACTTCCAGCAAAGCCACGTTCCTGGATTTCTCTCCAGAGCTGACCAGTCGCCTGACAGCCCTCTTGCCATCGCTGGGAAAGATAGGGGCGATATTCGTCAATGGCACTTTTCGTCTGCGCATGCTTTGGCTGTTCCGGAAAAGCGGGAGCTTGTACAAACTTGCGAACGGTTTGGCGGCTGATCTGAAGTTGCGTCGCGATCCCCTTAATTGTCCCTCCTTGCCGAGATAGCTCAACCACTTTCTGATAGAGCGCCAGCCGCCTCTGTCGTGAACCTTGAGAACGCGCCTGTTCTCCACTGGTCCGTTTTTGACGAGGGGAAATCGCCTGCCTGGCCTCTTCCTTGCTTTCCTCTGGTATCTGCGTATGACTCAGAAATCTCTCAATCGTTTCTCGCAGATTTTTCAAGACATGCCAGCGGTCAACGACTTGTTGGGCCTGTGGAGCCCCATCGGTGGCTCCACGCCGATAGGCTTTCGAGCGATCACGGCTAATGATTTGCACTCCAGGATGCTGCCGGAGCCACTCGGCCAAGGTTTCCGGACGACGATCCTCCAGCAGGTCCACTGGCTGGTGCGTTTCTCAATCGAGGAGGAGTGTCCCATAGGTGTGTCCTCGTCGAAAGGCAAAATCATCCACGCCTAAAACCCTTGGAGTGAGGGGCGAGACAGACATCGCCCGCTTGGCCCGGCGCAGGAGCGTATCCGGGCTAACGGGCATCGCTAAGTGTTCACTCAATCGTGAACCTGCTTGCCCACTCAACGCCACGGCGATGACATCCAGAATGGTTCCTAACCGTGCTGTTTGCCGCGCTCGGACGGGAAGCATGGGCAAGCGTTCCGCGAACGTCTTTTGTCGGCAGGACGGATTCAGGCAACGGAAACGACGCACCTCTAAGATAAACTGAACCTCCTGGCCGCTGATCGGCAGGTCTTGTGGAGAGCGAGTGTAGTAACTATGAACACGAGAAGAAATCCGCTGGCAGCAGGGGCAGGTTGCGGTGGGACTGGTCGCACGCCCAGTTATGATGAGCAGCGTCTCACGACGCACGATCTGCTGGATTTCAAAGCCGGGTAAAGTCAACGGAAACGGACTCAAATGGAAGCACCTCGTAGAGAATCTGATGGAATCGCACTTCTTTCCTGTCATTGATATCTACGATTACGGGTTGTAAACCCAGCACGCAAAGTGCGGAAGAGCCACAATACTTGACAGTCTCGACCATGCGCCCATCCTTCTCACCATCGAACAGGCTGCAAGCCGGAAGCGGATTAACCTCCGGCGCCTTTTTGAGCAGGTCTTTGGCCTCAATCGGATTGCGGAAAATATCGTAATCGTTGACGTTGTAGACCCCGAAGCCAGTGTAGAGCGTCTCTGGTTTGTCCTCTTTGACCTGGGAGTCCTCGGCGTCGAACTGATCATCGAAGGGGCCGTCGTCCTTCCCACTGTCGGTCTAGGAGATATGGTAGAAGTTCCCCTTGCGGGGGGCGTTGATGCCATCATTCTTGCGGCAGAGCTTCTGACTGTTGCGGCCTGGTTCGTCGGCGATTGCCTGGTCTGGGCTATACGCGTAGAACGCTTGAAAAATGAAGTTGAGTAATCGGCATATTCCAAGTAGTAGAAGATGCTTGGAAAGGACCGTGTAGCTCTCATAGTAATATGTAAATGAATCTTATTACTACTTGGAATAGCAGCAGTTATCTGTTATAGTATATCGATAGATAGCCGTGCAGTAATTCGTAAGCTCACTCATCGCATTCCATCTCCTAGCGTAAGAATCTAGCGACAGTCGCATCTAAAGGAGGATACGAGAGTCTATGCCGAATAAGAAAAAACAGGTGCAGCAGGCAACTGTTCTTTCGCCTCATCCAAAGCCGAAAAAAGCAGCGCCCATCGTTGCTCCGGTTGCTCTGCTCATTGATGGAGAAAATATCAATGCTCCCGATCTCATTCCCCACATTCTGGTTGTAGCAGGCAACTTAGGAGGGGTCACAGCTCGGCAAGTATACGGCAATTGGTCCTCGCCGTCGATGAAATCATGGAAAAAGCATCTGGCCTCTTATGGATTAGAAGCGAGAGGGGATCGACCTGGCCCGAACGCGACTGATATCGCACTGACCATTGGTGCAATGGACCTGTTGTATTGCGGCATCAAGCATTTCTGCCTCGTTGCCGGAGATAGCGATTATGTCCCCTTGGTGCAACGGCTTCGGCAAGATGGCTGCACTGTTCTCTTGATCGGAACCTCTGCTGTCTCAACTGCGCTGAAAGAAGCCTGTAGCTCCTTCCTTTCGCTCGATCAACTGGGACCTCAAAAGACATCTAAACAGCCTGCGCCATCGTCAGCGAAATCTACACACAAATTGTCCGCCTTATTAACCCAGGCATATCGGATCGCGGCTCAGCAAAGCGAGTCTGAATGGGTGCTTCTTGCGGCTTTGGGTACGGCTTTAAGGGATAATAGTTGCACCTTTGAGGAAATCTACGGGAGCAAAAAGCTGACGGCTTTGCTCGAACAATTCCCTGATCGTTTTGAACTACGCACCCAACAAAGAGGGAATGGTCAGGTAGATGAGGTACGCATCCGACAACAGTTCCGTTGTTGAGCTATGACAAAGGGTAGAAAGAAAAGCAGGCAACGCGGTATGAAGATACGTTGTTCCCTGCTACCCTGTCAGGCCAGCAATCTGCTTGAGGAACGCCTGGAAATCCTCGGCCTGCTCTGGAGTCAGCACGTGTAATTCTTTGGCGGCATTATTCACGAAGAACCCGATGAACAACAAGTCAAAATGCACGGCGCACATCACCAGGATCGCGCGGGGGATCAGTTCGGTGATTGACGTATTCAGATCGACCTCGCCTTCTTATTGCTAGAGCATGGAGAGGTGCAACTGACTGATGCGTGTTGGATCAGAAATGACCTCGATCTGCGTAATCTCGCCATGTAGGATCGTCAGTTGGGAGATAAGAAGGCCCTGTCCAGGCGGGGCCACGACGAGACCAACGGAACCATTGACCAGGATTGTTTGGACTTCCTGAGCGCGTCTCAAGAGTTGCTTCGCGACCGCCTCAGCACCACGAATTGCCCTCGCGGAACCAGCTGGTGAGACAAGCCGATCTGCCCGGTACACTACCTCCGGGTCGAGCAGCGCGATCAGCGCCTCGAAGTTGCCAGCACGTGAGGCTGCCAGGAACGCATCAACCACTGCTCGTTGAGCGGTGAGAGAAGCTGCCTGCGTCGTCCCTCCACCTCGGATGCGGCGACGCGCACGGCTCGCAAGCTGCCTGGTTGCCTCCTCTGAGCGGTCAACAATAGGGGCGATTTCCTCAAAGGGGACCGCAAAAATATCGTGCAGCACGAACGCAAGTCGCTCGGCAGGAGTGAGCGTCTCCAGGATTACGAGAAGCGCGAGACCAACGGCGTCGGAAAGCTCTGCCTCTTGTTCAGGGTCGATGATGTGCGCTCCGTCTGTGTCTGGCTCAAGCTCAGAGGCTTCGAGCGATTCCTCGCGCCGTGTTCGCCGGGAGCGCAGCATATTCAGGCTGACCCGCGCGACGACGGTGGTCAGCCACCCACCCAGATTCTTGATCTCGCTTGTCTCGGAACGGCTGGGACGAAGCCAGGCTTCCTGGATTGCATCGTCAGCCTCTGCCAGAGAGCCGAGCAGCCGATAGGCTACCACGCGTAAATGGGGCCTTTCCGCCTCAAATGCTTCTACCAACCAGGTCTGTTCCTCCATATGTTGTCTTCCTCCACAATCTATTGTCAAAGAAGTGACCCGCCAGACCTGGCGAATGTGACACGATCAGGCAACACAAGACGAACCTTCTGACGCTCTCAAGCACATGTGCGACGCAAGAAGTCACATTTTCTTGTGATGGGGGGTCAACGCAATGGCAGGGAAATCCGCGCACCGTATCACGAGATTGGCAACGGCGTTCGTGATACGTGCCGTCAACCTGACCAGGAGAAACCCTGCTTGTCCTGGAACGCTCAAATACATCATACAACAAGGTGCATGTGACCTTATGCAAAAAAGAACAAAAATACTCACGATTGTGGCCCTACTGCTCGTATTGGCCCTGGCAACGCTGGATTCAACCATTGTCGCGACCGCGATGCCGGGCATTGTGAACAAGCTGGGCGGGATTGCGCTCTATTCCTGGGCCTTCTCTGCCTATTTGCTGACCTCTACGACGATCATGCCTTTGTATGGCAAACTGGCAGATCTGTATGGCCGGAAGCTCATTTTACTGATCGGGACGCTGATATTCCTCGTCGGTTCCGCCGCCTGTGGTTCTGCACAGACAATGGAACAACTGATTTTCTTTCGGGGCTTGCAAGGATTGGGGGCAGGAGCGATTCAGCCAGTGGTCTTGACGATTCTTGCGGATATCTCGTCCTCTGCGGAGGAAAATGCGAAACTGCTCGGAGCGGTCGGAGTGCTATGGGGCGTCTCAAGCATCATTGGACCGTTACTCGGTGGCGTAATTGTGGATCATTTCTCCTGGCCGTGGATCTTCTACCTCAATCTTCCACTGGGAACGCTTGCCCTGCTCTTGCTCATCGTTGCTTTCAAAGAGGGGGCAACGCGCCAACAGCATCGCCTGGATTATCTGGGAACCGCCGCGTTCACCGGAGCGATTGTGGCATTCCTCCTCTTCCTGCTACAAGGCGGAACTGCCTGGGCCTGGGCATCGCCCCAGAGCCTTGGGCTGCTGTTGGTGGCTCTCCTGCTGGCTGTGGCCTTTGTCCTGATTGAGAGACAGGCAGAAGAGCCAGTGCTTCCCCTGGAGCTGTTGACCCAACGTACCATCGCCATCTCCAATGGTGGGAGTTTCCTTCTGGGAGCGCTGCTTTATAGTCTGACCACCTATGTACCGCTCTTTGTTCAGGGGGTGCAGGGAGGAGATGCCACGCTGGCAGGCTCGGTGCTGATTCCAAACTTACTGAGTTGGGCGCTGGTCTCCATGTTCGCTTCGCTCCTTGTGCGCTATATGAGCTTTCGGGTGATCGTACGCATTGGCGCGCTGCTCATGGTGGTGGGTGCAGGCATGATGATCTTCTTCCGTCAGCAAACAAGCTTTGCCTTTCTGGCGCTCGCCTTGATCTTGCTGGGGATTGGATTTGGCCTGGCGAGTGTCATTTATACCCTGGCGGTCCAGCGTGTGGCTCGGAAAGAGATCGTTGGGGTCGCAACCGCGTCAACGCAGTTTCTCCGGCTGATCGGAGGAACCATCGGGGTTGCGATCATGGGAGCCATTTTGAATGGGCAGATGCGCCAGCGTTTCGCCCCCATCGCGGCTCATGCTTCCTCTTCTACACACCACCTGTCAGAGGGGACATCGCCAGTGAATCTGCTGCTCACGCCTTCTCTGCGTGCGGCTCTTCCGCCTGCCGTGTTGGAACAACTCAAGCAGGCCTTCGCTCAAAGCCTCTGGTGGGTTTTTCTCTCGATGCTGGTCGTTGCTTTGCTCGGTTTACTGCTCATGCTCCGGTTCCCTTCAGTACCTCTTGAAGCATCTGTCCCGAAGCAAAGAGTGCAGGAGACAGAGCAGGGCAAGATGAAAACATCGCAAGAGAGAGATCCTTGCTCTGCGCTATAGCACGAAAGGACTCAGGACAGGAACACGCTTTATGGTTGGAGGAATATCACCCTCTGCGAAAGGCCGAAATTGAACAATGTACGCTGGAAGCCGAAGGCCATCAGGATGAAGTATTTCCTCCACGACATCTTCCTCTTCTAAATCTCCATCTCCCTCATGCCATCCGATTAACCGATAAATAGTCACGTGGTAACAATCTGGATTGAGCGTAAAACTCATACCAAATTCTTCAACGAATTCTTCAGGATCGTCCAAATGCACCGGGAGCGATTCGGCAGCACCAAAAATCACATGTGACCCACTCTATTTTACACTCTCCTCTCTCTGAACGCTTGAAAAATGACGCTGGGTAATTGTCAAGGCCGCTGGCCGTCGCGGGAGTACAGGTATTTTGTGGTAAAGTAGAGAGGAAAACGCAAGCATTGATCCCGGAAAACTTCAGA
>Ga0068857_100005331_pt1 | contig 10953 bp, 9 predicted proteins | sample KBSCornC72_FD_66591 | JGI IMG/M metagenome (GOLD analysis project Ga0068857, IMG submission 66591) | Corn rhizosphere microbial communities from Kellogg Biological Station, Michigan, USA - KBS Corn C7-2 | ecosystem: Host-associated > Plants > Roots > Rhizosphere > Soil ...
GCCGGCTTGAAGCCGAGCCGCGCGTTCTCGCAGCAGCCCGGGCGGCAGACGTCGTACCACGGTCCCAGCGCGGTCTCGGCGGGGCGTTGGGCGGTCGGCGTGCCGTTGACGCGCTCGAGCACGAGCTCGACGAGACCGCGCACATAGGCGGGATGCGTGCTCGGCGTCGGCGTGCGCAGCACAGCGAGGCCGTGCTTCTCGGCGGTCTCGGTCGCCTCGGTGTCGAGGTCCCAGAGCACCTCCATGTGGTCGCTCACGAAGCCGAGGGGCACGATGACGACCGCCTCGACGCCCTCCGCGGCGAGTCCGGCGATCACGTCGTTGACGTCGGGCTCGAGCCAGGGCTGCGTCGGCGGCCCCGACCGGCTCTGGTAGACGAGCTGCCAGGGAATGTCGGTGCCCGCCTCGCGGATGACGACCTCCGCGACCGCCCGGTGCTGCGCCGCGTAGGCGCCCCCCTCGCCGAAGTCGCGATCGCGCGGTCCGCTGCGGTCGGCATCCCCGCTCGGGATGCTGTGGGTCGAGAACAGGATGCGGATCGCACCCCGGTCGATGCCGCGTTCGACGAACTCGGCCACGGCCGTGCGCACGCCGTCGACGAACGGCTCGACAAATCCCGGGTGGTCGAAGAACTGCCGTACCTTGTCGACCTGGAGGACGCCGCCCAGTCCGGTCTCCTCGAGGGCGAGCGCGAAGTCCTCCCGGTACTGCCGGCAGCTGGAGTACGAGCTGTACGCGCTGGTCGCCAGGCCGATCAGCTTGGTGAAGCCGCGGTCGTGCGCCTCGACCAGCGCCTCTCGCAGATACGGATCCCAGTTGCGGTTGCCCCAGAGCACCGGCAGGCCGATCCCTCGGGACGTCAACTCGGCCTCGAGCGCCGCCTTCAGCACGCGGTTCTGCTCATTGATGGGGCTCACCCCGCCGAAGTGCCGGTAGTGGTGAGCCACCTCCTCGAGCCGCTCGTCGGGGATGCCGCGCCCGCGCGTGACATTCCGCAGGAACGGGATGACGTCGTCCTGCCCCTCCGGTCCACCGAAGCCGGCCAGCACGATGGCGTCGTACGCGACCGGGGTCTCGACGTGCTCGGGCCCGGATGTCGCGGCATCCGTCGAGAACAGGACGCGCCCGGCCTCGGCAGTCACGTCAGCACCTCGCCCAGTTCGTCGACGCTCACACGTCGACCGGTGAAGAACGGGACCTCTTCGCGCACGTGCCTGCGAGCCTCGGTCGAGCGGAGATGCCGCATCAGGTCGACCAGGTCGAGAGGATCGTCGGCTTCGAGCGCCAGCAGCCATTCGTAGTCGCCGAGCGCGAACGATGCGACCGTATTGGTCTGCACCTGGGGGTACGCGCCACCCGCCCGACCGTGATCGGCCAGCATCGTGCGCCGTTCGTCCTCGGGCAGCAGGTACCAGTCGTAGCTGCGCACGAAGGGGTAGACCGTCAGCCACTGCTTCGGCGCGAGCCCGCGCAGATACGCCGGGGCGTGACTCCGGCTGAACTCGGCCTCGCGGTGCACGCCGAGGGCGTTCCAGGTGGGCAGAAGCGGAGCGAGCTCGGCGCTGCGCCGCAGCGTGCGAAGCGCGCCCTGGAGTCCGTCGGCCGTCGGCCCGGTCAGCCAGATCATCACGTCGGCGTCGGCGCGCAGCCCCGAGACGTCGTAGAAGCCGCGGACCGTGACGCCGGACTGCTCGACGGAATGGACCGCGTCACCGACGGGTTCACCGCTCGGCTCGCGCCGAGGGGCGATCGCGTCACGCCGCAGCACAGCCCACAGAGTGTATCCGGGGTCAGCGACGCTCTGGTCTGAAGGAGGGTTCGAGCCACTGCTCACGGTCCCATCCTCCCTCGCGCGCGGCGCGGGAGCGAATCGGCGGCCGAGGCGTCGACCCTGGGAGCTCAGTCGTCGTCGCCGCTGAAGATCGCCCAGGCGACCAGGCCCACCGCGATCACCGCGACGGCGGCGCCGCCGATGATCCACGGGACCGGGTTCTGGCGGTAGGCGGCGGCCGCCTTCTCGCCGAGCTCGGTCGCGCGCTTGGGCACGTTGAACTTGTCCTCGATGGCGTCCAGGGTCGCGGCGAGCTCGTCACGGGCCTTCTGCGCCTGACGCTTGGCGGCATCCGCCTTGGAACTGATGGGGGTGGTCATGATGTTCCTCGCTTTCCGATTCCTCTGATTGCTCGGTAGTCCTTCTGCAGGCTGTCGATCGACTCCGTCGGCACCGGGGGGATCCCGCGTTTGAGGATCCGGTACCCGATGAGAGCCAGGATGCCGGCCACGATCAACAGGAACGCCGCCACGATCAGGGCGGCGAGCCAGCCCGGCATCACCAACGACAGAGCCAGCACCGCGGAGGTGAGCAGCACGCCGATCATGAACAGCAGCACCACCACGGCGCCCGCGAGCAGGCCTGCGCCGACGCCCAACGCCTTGAGCTTGGCGATCAGTTCCGCCTTGAGCAGCTCCACCTCGCGATGGAACAGCTCTTGGATCAGAGCCGGGATGTCGGCGATGAGCGACAGCAGCGAGCGCTTGGGTGGTGACGGCGGCGTGGCCGACGACGATCCGGTGGTCTGAGACACGACTCAGCCGCCGATCAACTGGACTTCGCGGTGCCCGACTTGGCGGCTGACGCGCGCGAGCCCGTTGCCGGCTTCTTGCCCGTCACCTGCGAGACGACCTTCTTCGCGTTGTCGCTGACGAACTCGGCGACATCGGGCGCCTTGTCTTTGACGAAGTTCTCGGCCGCGTCGACCTGCCGCTGCACGCGCGGGTCGTTCCACAGCTTCATCGCACTGGATTTCAACTGCTCGTACTTCTCGCGGCCCGCGCGGGTTCCCAGCACGTAGCCGAGACCGAGCCCGGCCACGAAGAGGATCTTGCCTTTCATGGAACGCTCCATTCCTTGATGGCTGATCGGTCCAGCCTAGCCCTCGTCTTCCGGGCCTTCTCCCAGCAGACGTTCGGCCTCCGACTCGGCCTGCCCGATCACGGCGGCCAACCCGGTGCCAGCAACAGCCTCCCCGACATAATGCATTCCGTCAACGGCATGCGTCTGAGGCACGGCCCGTTCCCAGGTCACGACATCGGCATCCAGCGGGTCGCGGAGCGGGATTCCGAGCAGGGTCCCGGCGTCGGCGACGGCTTGCGCGACGTCGGTGCCACCCGTGTCCCGGGGGGCCACCCCGCCGTCCACTTCGCCCGCGCCTCCGCCGTCGTAGGAGAGGCGGAGCGCGTGCAGCCCCCCGGACCGCTCGGTCAGCCACGGCCACTTGGCGGTGAGGTGAGTCAACGCCCGGGCTCGCACGCCCGGAGCGCCCAGCTCGACCAGCACGCCCGTTCCGCGAGGAGCCGCGGCGAGGTCCGGCTGGTCGACGACCAGGGTGACCAGGGTGATCCTCCGACCGGGCGCGTGGTCGGCGGCCACCCCGGGAGCGGCGATCAGGACATCGCCGTGCAGCACCTCCCCGTCGACCCGAACGTGATCGGAGGCGACCTCGTCGACCGCGACGCCGAGGCGCACCGGCACCCCGAACCGCTCGAGGTCGGCGAGCAGGCGATCGACGAGCACGGCGACCCCACCGCGGATCCCCGCCACCTGCGAGCCGGCGGGCGACCGCTGGCGCAGGCTCGCCACCGCGTGCGACAGGGAGCCCTCCCGCGCGAGGGCGGCACGCAGCTCGGGAGCCGCGCGCTCCACCGAGAGCTCGTCGGGGTTGGCCGAATGCACGCCGCGCACGACCGGAGCGACCAGCTGGTCGACGACGGCCGGGCCCATCCGGCGGCGCACCAGCTCGCCGAGCGTCGCGGCCTTGGCGCCGACCGGCGCCGGGATCAGCAGGTCCAGTGCCGCGCGGAAGGCCGCGCGCATCCCGATGGCGCCGATCACGTCGGGGGCGAGCGCGAGCGACGGGATGCCGAGCAGGCTGGTCGCGGGAAGCGGGATGGCCGTGCCATCCGCGCGGTACAGCCACGCCGGCAGTTCGGCGGGCCGCACGATCTCGTCAGCCAGGCCCAGGCGGTCGGCGAGGTCGGCCACGGTGCCACCCCGCGTGGCGAACGACTCGGCTCCGGCATCCAACTCGAGGCCGCCCACGGTGTGGTGGGCCACCTGACCCCCCGCGCGGTCGGAGGCCTCCAGCACCACGACATCGCGGCCGCCGAGGACGAGACGGCGCGCTGCCACCAGCCCGGCGATGCCTGCGCCGACGACGATGACGGGCGAGGGCTGGCTGGGTGGCATCAGCCCAGCTCGTGAACGAGCTCGACGATGCGGGTGAGCACGTCGGGGTCGGTCTCGGGGGGAACGCCGTGACCGAGGTTCACCACGTGAGCGGGAGCGCTCGCCCCCCGCTCCAGCACATCTCGCACGTGGGCGGCAAGGGTCGGCCAGGGAGCAGCGAGCAGGGCCGGGTCGATGTTGCCCTGCAGCGGCACCGCGCCGCCGAGCCGGTCGTTCGCCTCATCGAGCGGCAGCCGCCAGTCGACGCCCACCGCATCCGCGATGCCCGCCATGAGGTCGATGACCTCCGCGCTGCCCACACCGAAGTGCACCTTCGGCACATCGAGTCCGCGCAGGGCGCTCAGCGCGCGCTCGGAGTGCGGTCGCACCCGGCGCTGGTAGTCCCGCCGAGAGAGAGAGCCGACCCAGGAGTCGAACAGTTGCGCGGCGCTCGCGCCCGCCTCGACCTGCGCGCGCAGGAACGCGCCCGTGACGTCGGCGCACCAATTCAGCAGCGTCGCCCAGCTGTGCGGGTCGGCGTACATCATGGTGCGTGCCCGCAGCTGATCCTTCGACGGGCCGCCCTCGACCAGGTATGAGGCCAGGGTGAACGGCGCACCGCCGAAGGCGATGAGCGGAGTGCTGCCGAGCTGGGCCACTGTCATCGCGACGGCCTCGCGGATCGGGGCCAGGGCATCCGGATCCAGCGGCGGAAGCCGCAGCACATCCGACGCGGTGCGGATCGGGGAGTCGAACACCGGGCCGCGCCCCGGCACGATGCGCACGTCCACCCCGGCCAGTTTGACGGGGACGACGATGTCGCTGAAGAAGATGGCGGCGTCGACGCCGTGCCTGCGGACCGGCTGCAGCGTGATCTCGCTGGCGAGCTGGGGCGTGAGGCAGGCGTCGAGCATCTCGGTGCCCAGACGCAGCTCGCGGTACTCCGGCAGGGATCGGCCGGCCTGACGCATGAACCAGACGGGCCGGGTCTCCGGCCGGTCGCCCCGGTACGCCCGGATCAGCGTGGACTGCGCCGTGCGCCCGTCTCGCAGCGGGTGATCGTCGCGCAGCGGACTGTCGGAGGAGGCGGTGGCGTCGGGCACCCTTCCAGGCTAGGCGACCGTGGCTGAACGCCCATCCGGATTCTGGCCTCGCACTCAGCCGGGCAGTGCCTACGATGGAGCGTGCTTCTGTGCATGACGGCGAGTCACCGCACCACCGACTTCGCCCTTCTCGATCGCGTCTCCCGCGAGGTGTCGTCGACGGCTGCGGACCTGATCGCCGCCGATCCCGCGGTGCGCGGCGCCGTCGTGCTCGCGACCTGCAACCGGTTCGAGGCCTACCTGGATGTCGACGACGACCCAGCAGCCTCCCTCGCATCAGGCGACCTCGTCTTCGCCGCACTGGCCCGCTCGGTGGGCGAGGACGCCGCGGAACTGCGCAGGAGTGCCGAGCTGCTGCGCGGCGACGACGCGCTGCGCCACCTGTTCGCCGTCAGCTCGGGGCTCGAGTCGGTGGTCGTCGGCGAGGATGAGATCAGCGGCCAGGTGCAGCGCGCGCTCACGACGGCTCGTGCCGAGGGGACCTCGAGCAGCGCGCTCGAGCGGGCGTTCCAGCGGGCGGCGCGCACCTCTCGCGAGGTGCGAAGGGTCGCCGATCTGGGCGGGGCCGGGCGGTCGATGGTGCGGCTCGCGCTCGATCTGGCGGCATCCCGCGTGGCCGACTGGGCGGCCGTACCCGTGCTGGTGGTCGGCACGGGGCGCTACGCGGCGACCACGATCGCGGCGCTGCGCGCCCGGGGTGCGCGCGACATCCGAGTGTACTCGGCCACCGAGCGAGCCGATGGCTTCGCGGCGAAGTACGGCATTCGGGCCGAGCACGAACTGCGCACCGCGATCGGCGAGGCTGCCCTCGTGCTCACCTGCACGGCTCGGTACACCGTGACCGCGGCTGACATCCCGGATGCCGACCGACGCCTGATCATCGACCTGGGCCTCCCGCGCAATGTCGAGCCTGCGGTGGCGCAACTGCCCGGAATCGAACTGCTCGACCTGGAACTGCTCGCCCTGCACGCTCCGCTGTCAGAGCTGGGCGAGGGCGCGCAGCAGCTCGTCGCGACGGCAGCGGCCGAGTTCAGCGCCGAGGCCGAAGCCGCTCCGGGCATCGTGGCGCTGCGCCACTACGTGTTCGAGGCGCTCGAAGAAGAACTCTCGCGGTCACGCGCACGCGGTGGGGATGCGCGCACCGAGGAGGCGCTCCGTCACCTGGCCGGCGTCCTGGTCCACATCCCCTCGGTTCGGGCACGGCGCCTCGCGGCGGAGGGCCGCAATCACGAGTTCCTCGCGGGGCTCGAGGCCTTGTACGGGCTGCAGGTGGAGCCCGCCGCCGACGCCGCGGGTGCCGACGACGTCGCCACCGACCGCGACGCCATCGCCTGACGACACACGAATGCCCCGTCTCCCGCCAGTCGGGTTGGGAGACAGGGCATCGTGTTCCGATCGGCTCACCCGGTTCTCAGCACCGGACGAACCGAGACTCAGCACAGTGGGTCCGCCACCCTTCGGAAGAAGGGGAGCGCCGTCCCGCCCTCGCGTCTCAGCACACGGGGCGGGACGACGCCGTCTAGGGGGCTACATGTGACCCTCGCGGCGGCGCGCGAAGCGCACCGCGACCAGCGTCAGTCCGGAGACCAGCAGGAGGTAGCCGAGTACGATCCAGCCCGTCGGCGTGGACCCCGTGAGGGCCAGCGTGGTCAGGTCGCACCTCGTCGGACGCACGAAGTGGAACGTCCAATCGGTGATCGCGTCCTTCTCCAAGCCGTAGGCCGGACCGTTGGCGGCAGCGTGCACGTTGACCGTGCCCGCGGAGCTCGCCGAGTAGGTTCCGGGCGAGACGACGGATCCGTTGACCGTCCAGGTGAGAGCCGCCGCGTCGTTGATGCTGTTCGACAGCGTGTACGAGCCGTTCGCGAAGCATCCGAGCTGATGCTGCGAGGCCAGCGGAGACACCAGGGGATGCGTGATCAGATTGCTGCAGGGCTCGGCAGAGGTGAGCACCTCGCTCCAGGGGCCGTTGTAGCCCTGGAGGAAGTAGCCCGTGTTCGCCACAGCCGACACGACGTATGTTGCCGGCTTCAGCACGTGCTTGCCCGGGGCGGCGGCGTCGTCGTTGATGTAGTACGTCACGTGCGGGGAATCGGCGAGGCTCGGGATCGTGATGAAGGCATCCGTGAGCGTGTGCGTGACGCCGCTGTCGAGCTGCCCCCCGCTGCCCGTCACGATGCACGACTGCGAGGTCGCCGCCGGCTTGATGAAGTCGGCCTTGCACAGTCCCGGCGTTGCGAAGACGTGACTCAGGTGCTCCGACCCGATTGCGGGCGTGATGACGTAGCCGGTATCGGCGATCGGGGTGATGACGACCGAGTCGCCCGGCTGCGCCGGGTTCTTCACGCCCGCCACCAGAGGCGTCGGCGCTCCGCCGTTCACGCTGGCCGCGTAGTGCACGTGGTCGGCGAGGAGCACCGTGTAGCTGCCGGCGACCGGGTTGCCCGAGACGTCGCAGCCGCCATCGACGAAGACCGGGTCACCGGCGGCAACCGGGACGTGGCAGTCACCGGGCGACGAGAAGGTGAACGTCCAGGTCGTCGTGGTTCCCGTCGGGAAGCTGTAGCCGGGATTGGCCTTCGCGACGATCACGATCGTGGTCGGGAAGGTAGTGACATCCACCGTTCCACCGGTCAACGGGGTCGCGCTGCCCTCGAGGAAGTAGTCATAGCCCGCGGGGGCGTCGGGGACCGTGTAGGTGGCCGTCGAGGATCCCGGGGTGGCGCTGCACTCCGAGGCGTCAGCGGTGGGCGCGACCGGCACGACGCACTTCGATGCATCCGGGCTGCTGAGCGTGAAGGTCCATGAAGCGGTGGCGCCCTGCGCGAACTTGTAGCCGGTCGTCGCGATCGCCTGGACCTTGATCACGGCTCCGGGGTCGGCGCCGAAGCTGCCCGCCCCGATGTTGACCCACGCCGAGCCGTTCCAGAGCTGATACTGCACGCCGGACTGCTGGGGCGGGATCGCGTATCCGCCTCCGCCCACGGTGCCGGCCGCCGTGCAGTACGGGTCCGTCGACGTTGCGGCGGCCGGAGTGACGGCCGTCTCGCATCCGTTCACTGTCACGACGCCCGTGTCGAAGCTGTACTTCGAGTCGTCATAGGCGGTGACGACCACCCGGTAGGTGTGGCTCGCGTGACCGGTCGAGAACGGGTAGGTCTGTGAGAACGACGCGCCGAAGTCGGGGTTGTCGGTGACGACCGCGCCATCGATCCACACCTTGACGGTGTTGTGCTTGGTTGCGTCGCCGGTGGCGTAGTACGTCAAGTCGACGGAGACGCCGGCGTCGCAGCTGGCCGAGACGGTGTGATTGTGCGCGCTGGCCGGACCGGCGACGAGCGCCACGAGACCGAGGACGAGAGCGAGGGTGCCCAAAGCGGCAAGGAGCTTTTTCAACAACGGGGATTTCCTTCAGCTGAGGTCAGGAAAATGCGCGGAGGCGCACGTCAATGCGAGAGAGCAGCCCGGAACGATGGCCGGGCCAGAGGGGGCAAGGTCGAGCGTGCAAACTTCGGGTGCGCATCGCTCGGCGGGTGGGGGCGAGTCGTGTCGGATCTAACTGGTGAGGGGCACCGTCTTCTGCCGCGCTGCGGGGGACAGCAACCGTGCGGGGGACACGGCGCTCACGCGACTGCGCTCAACGTAGCAGGTCCCCTCTTGTGCGGACAAGGATGAATTCCCACGGGTGCGCGCCGGCGATCCGCGACCTAGTGGACGTACTCCAGCAGGTCGAAACCGATCGTGCGCATCGCGTCGAGGACGCGCAGCCGGGCGGCGATGCCGCTGTCGTTGAACTGAACCGAGACGGCATACGAGATCGCGGCACGCGGTCCGCGCATGACGCCGGCCTCGGAGCGCACACCCGAGTCGGCGCCGGTCTTGTTGACCAGCAGCACGCCGTGGTCGGCCCCCCGATGAGACAGCGGGTCGAGTCCAAAGGCACTCGCCACCATCGAGAGATCGGAGTTGAGCGACAGCCACCCGAGCACGCGACTGCTGGTGAGGGTGTCGACGACCTCGCCGCGCGCCAGCGCGCCGAACAACCAACTGAGCTCGGCCGTGGAGCCGACGGACAGTTGCGGGGCGTCGTCCGGACCGCGGCTGTCGCGCACCAGGTCGAGCAGGGCGGTGCGCATCAGACCAAGCGACTCGGTTCGGGCACGCACCGAATCCAGCCCGACCTGGCGCAGCAGCACATTGGTCGCCAGGTTGTCGCTCGTCGCGCCGACCAGGGTGGCGAGGTCGGCGACCGGAAGCGACGGCGCCTGCAGGTGCCGCCAGATGCCGGAGTCGCCGACGGCATCCCGCGGGGTCTTATCGAGGATGCCGTAGCCCGAGACGTCGCGGGCGGTCAGCCGGGCCGACACCTCGACGAGCAACAGGATCTTGCCGATGCTCGCGGTCGGAAGAACGATCCGGTCATCGATGCCGAGGAGCGAGCGCCCCGAGTCGAGGTCGGTGACCGAGGCCGACACTTGGGCCCCCTCGTATGCGAGGTCGCCGAGCGCGGTGAAACTGCTGGAGAAGTTATCGAAGGGCTCGTGCGCGCGATGCCGAGGCGGTCGAGGTTCGCGAACGCGATCTCGCCGTTCTCGGGTGTACGCGACTTCGGTCACGGGCAGCCTTCTCGCAGAGCGCCAGGGTCGGCTCCATGGTAGCGGAGGGGTTGGGCGTCCCAGAGAGGGAGACGAGCCCCGCCCCACGTCATCTCAGCATGACGTGAGGCGGGAGCTCGTCAGTCGTTCAGCTCGCGGCGCGAGTGCGGCGAAGCCGCACACCGGAGCGGATCAGACCGGCTCCGAGCAGCAGAAGCAGCCCGGATGTCGCCAGCATCGGCATCCCGTCATCGGTACCGGTCAGAGCCAGCGTCTTCAGGTCACCACAAGTCGCCGGTGACGCGAAGGTCAGCGTCCAGTCGGTTTGTGCGCCGGACGCGAGGCCATATGCCGGGCCGTTGGCCGCAGCGTGCACGACCACCGTCGCAGGCGTGTTCACCTTGAACACACCTTCAGCAACCGTCAACCCGTTGACCGTCCAGGTCAGGGCCGCCGGGTCGCTCAGGTTGTTCGACAGGGTGTATGTGCCCTTGGCCGAGCAGCCCGGGTCCTGTTGGACCTGCGGCGTCACGAGTGCGTGGTCGGGCAACTGGCACGTGCCATCGAATGCCGTGACCGTCACATGAATGTCGTCAGTGCTGCTGAGCACCTTGCCCGGTTTGGCCTCCGGATGCACGGTGTACGCCCCCGGCTCGAGCGGAACGCTCTTGCCGTTCGAGTCGTATTTGTAGGTCGAGGAGTCGCTGTCACGCGTGATGGTGTACGTGATCGCACCGACGTTGCTGAGCGTGATGAAACCGGGCACCTTCTGCGCATTCTCAGGATCGGTGCTGCACGTCTGGCCGGTCGGGACGGCTGCGGGTGCAACCGAGTCGTCCACACTGCCACAGTCCGTCGGGTCGGCTGCGATGGTCAGCGGGATCGACGAGGCCGACGTCAGGTTGTACGCGCTGCTCGAGGCGGAAACCGCAACGGTGTAGGAGCCGGCGGAGAGGTTGCCCGTCTTACCGGTTCCATCGGGGATGATCGGGGTGTGCGTGCCATCCGCGTCAGCCGTGATCACGTAGGT
>Ga0068857_100005334_pt1 | contig 10951 bp, 10 predicted proteins | sample KBSCornC72_FD_66591 | JGI IMG/M metagenome (GOLD analysis project Ga0068857, IMG submission 66591) | Corn rhizosphere microbial communities from Kellogg Biological Station, Michigan, USA - KBS Corn C7-2 | ecosystem: Host-associated > Plants > Roots > Rhizosphere > Soil ...
GTCGGCGCGCTCGCGATCACGCCGTCGGTCTACACCCGGCTGACGTTCGATCCGAGCAAGGACCTGCGCGGCGTCGGCATGCTCGCGTATTCGCCGCACCTGCTGGTGGTGCACCCGTCGGTGCCGGCGAACAACCTGAAGGAGCTGGTCGCGCTGTCGCAAAAGACCAAGATCGACTTCGCGGTGACCGCGATGGGCAGCGCGCCGCACCTGGCCGGCATCGCCGTCGAGAAGGCGACCGGCGCGAAGTGGGAGTACATCCCGTACAAGGGCGGCTCGCAGGCGGTGACCGACACGATCGCGGGCCAGACCCAGGTGCTGATGAACGGCATGCTCGCGACCTTGCCGTTCGTGCAGTCCGGCAAGCTCAAGGTGCTGGGCGTGTCGAAGGCGACGCGCGTGCCGCTGCTTGCGAACGTGCCGACGATCGCCGAGCAAGGTGTGGCGGGCTTCGAGTCGGGCACCTGGCAGGGCGTGCTGGTGCCCGCGGCGACGCCGCCGGCGATCGTCGCGCGGCTCTCGACCGAGCTGACCCGGATCGTGCGCTCGCCCGAGGTGCGCTCGCGCCTGACGGCACAGGGCGCCGAGGTCTACACGATGTCGCCGACCGAATTCGCGCCGTTCTTCGAGAACGAGCGCAAGCGCTGGGCCGGCGTGGTCGCCAAGGGCGGCCTGAAGCTCGATTGAGCGCCGGCCGCTCGCCGCCGCGCGCCTGAACCCGTGAATCACCGAGAGGCATTGCCATGACACTCCCGACGCCCTACCGCGCGTACCCGAACAGCTTTCGCGCCGACCTGCGCGCCGGCAAGACCCTGATCGGCTGCTGGTGCTCGCTCGCGAATCCGATCACGACCGAGGTGCTCGGCGTGGCCGGCTTCGACTGGATCCTGCTCGACGGCGAGCATTCGCCGAACGACGTGATCACCTTCATCCCGCAGCTGATGGCGCTGAAGGACAGCCCGAGCGCGCCGGTCGTGCGGCCGTCGTGGAACAACCCGGTGGAGCTGAAGCGGCTGCTCGACGGCGGCTTCTACAACTTCCTGATCCCGTTCATCGAATCGGCCGACGAAGCGGCGCGCGCGGTGGCCGCGACGCGCTACCCGCCACAGGGCACGCGCGGCGTGTCGGTCTCGCAGCGCAGCAACCGCTTCGGCACGGTGCCCGGTTACTTTGACGGCATCAACGAGCAGATCTGCGTGATGGTGCAGATCGAGAGCCGCAAGGGCATCGCCGCGGCGGCCGAGATCGCCGCGGTCGATGGGGTCGACGGGCTGTTCGTCGGGCCGTCCGACCTCGCCGCGGGGCTGGGCTACCTGGGGCAGTTCAACCACCCGGAAGTCCAGGAGGCGATGGCGAAGGTCTTCGCGGCGGCCAAGGCGGTCGGCAAGCCGGTGGGCATCCTCGCGCCGGTCGAGGCCGATGCGCGCCGCTACATGGCGCAGGGCGCGACCTTCGTCGCAGTCGGCAGCGACCTCGGCGTGTTCCGTGCCGGCACGCAGGCGCTGCGCGATCGCTACCTGGGCGCCACCGGTTGACGAGCGCGGGCCGGGCCGGCGCCGAAGCGCGCACCGCGGCGGCCTGCGCTGCACGCGTGAACCCGGTAGCGCCATGCCACCGCGGCAGCGGGCGGCGCTCAAGCTTCGGCAGGGCGACGCTCAACAATCGGTCCAGGCGACCGATAACGCGGGGGCGCGATACCGCCGCGCGACCTGCCGATGCCTGCCCTGCCGACCACCGAAGCCGCGGTTCGACGCGAACTGCTGAACCTCTCGATCCGCAACGCCGGGCGCAGCGTGCCGGCACTGCTGATCGTGGTCGCGTTCGTCGCGGCGCTGGGCATTCATGCGGGCCAGACCAGCGTTGCGCTGGCGACCGTCGCGCTCGGGCTGACGGTCGCCGCATTGCGCGTCACGATGGCGCGCGGCACGGCGCGGCGCAGTGCGCACGATGCCGCGTCGAATGCGGACCAGTACGCGGTCGAGCGGGCTGCCGCGCTCGGCGGCGTGATGTGGGCCGTGGCCTCGCTGGGCATCTACCGGCACCTCGACGGCGAGATGAACACCGCCTACATGATCATGGCCTGCGGCTCGGTCGCGATGAGCGCGCAGTTCCTGTCGCTCGCCGGTCGCGCGTTCGAATGGCTCTCGGTGCCGCAGCTCGGCGGGATCATCCTGGCCACGCTGCTCGCCGGTGCGCCGTATGCGGTGCCGCTGTCGATGCTGATGCTGGTGTTCGGCATCACGATGACGCGCTATGCGCGCGACTACCGCGACACCGCGGCGCGGGCGATCCGCCATGGCCTGCAGGCCGACGCCGCGAACGCGTCGCTGCACCGGGCCAAGGAAGCCGCCGAAGCGGCGAACCGCGCCAAATCGGCCTTTCTCGCGGCGATGAGCCACGAGATCCGCACGCCGATGAACGGCGTGATCGGCATGATCGAGGTGCTCGCGCACGACGATGCGCCCGAGCACAAGGCGGACGCGCTGGGCACGATGCGCGAATCGGCGTTTTCGCTGCTGCGCATCATCGACGACATCCTCGATTTCTCGAAGATCGAAGCCGGCCGGATGGTGCTGGACCGCACGCCGGTCGCGCTGGCCGGTCTGGTCGAAGGCGCCTGCAACGCGCTGCGGCCGATCGCGGCGGCGAAGGGCGTCGACATCGCGCTGCACATCGCCGCGCATGCGCCGGCCCAGCTGTGGTCCGATCCGACGCGGCTGCGCCAGGTGCTGACCAACCTGGTCGGCAATGCGATCAAGTTCTCGGGCAGCGGCGACGGCGTGCGCGGCCGGGTCGAGGTCTGCGTCGATCTGGCGCCGACCACACCGCCGCGCCTGGTGATTGCCGTCGCCGACAACGGCATCGGGATGGCGGGCGAAACGCTGGCGGCCCTGTTCACGCCGTTCACGCAGGCCGAGCCGTCGATCCAGCGGCGCTTCGGCGGCACCGGCCTGGGCCTGGCGATCTGCAAGCGCATCGTCGACCTGATGGGCGGCACGATCGAAGCCACGAGCACGCTGGGCGCGGGTTCGCGCTTGCGCGTCGAGCTGCCGTTCGAGACGGTGGATGCGTCGTCGGCCCAGGCGCCGGCGAGCGCGCAACGCAGCGCCGACATCGTCGTGACGGCCAATGCGCCGGCGCCGCAGCGGCGCATCCTCGTGGCCGACGACGACCGCATCAACCGCAAGGTGATCCTGCATCAGCTGGCGCTGCTGGGCCACAGCGCCGAGGTGGCGGTCGACGGTGCGCAGGCGCTGGCGTTGTGGCGCAGCGGGCGCTTCGCGCTGCTGCTGACCGACCTGCACATGCCCGAGATGGACGGCTATGCGCTGACCACGGCGATCCGCGACGACGAGCGCCGCGGCGCGCGGCCGCGCATGCCGATCATCGCGCTCACCGCCGATGCGCTGGCCGGCCCGGCCGACAGCGCGCTGGCCAGCGGCATCGACGCCTACCTCACCAAACCGGTGGTGCTGCCGCTGCTCGGCGCCACGCTGACGCGCTGGCTGCAAGCGGCGCCGTCGCCCATGCAGCCACCCACGCCACCCATGTTGGCGCCGCTGCAACCGCAACCACAAGCGCCCGCGCCGGCGATCGAGATCGGCGTGCTGCAGGCGCTGGCGGGCGACGACGCCGGCGTGATGCGCGACTTCCTGGACGAGTACCTGGCCTGCGCGAACGACGAGCGGTCTGCGTTGAGATCGGCCGCGGCCGCCCGCGACGGGCGCGGCGTCAGCCGCATCGCGCACCGCCTGAAGTCGTCGTCGCGCTCGGTCGGCGCACTCGCGCTCGGCGACGTCTGCGCCGAGCTCGAGAGCGACGGCCTGGCGGGTGCGCCGGCGGCCTTCGGCGACGGTCTGATCCGGTTCGAGCAGGCGTTTGCGGCCGCGGCCGCCGACATCGGCGAACGCCTGGCAAGACCCCATTGATCGATGCGGGGATCGTGATCCGCAGAATAGGCCGCACCATGCGCGCCCCTGCCCACCCGTCGCCACGTCGCCAGGCGCGCGTGCAATGACCGACGACAACCCGCCGATCCTGATCGCAACCGATCGCGTGCGCGACGCGGAGCAGATTGCGCGCGCCCTCAGCGACGAGTTCGCCCGCGTGCATGTCTCGACCGATCCGAAGCGCGCGGTCGAAGACCTGGCGCTGCGCCAGCCCGGCGTGCTGGTGCTGGCGTTCGACGGCATCGAGAAGGCGGAGCGCTACTTCAAGAACCTGCGTCGGCCCGACGCGCTGTCGCAGGCGCCGCCGCATCGGGTGCTGCTTCTGTGCGGCGAGGCTGACCTGCGCGAAGCGTATGAGCTGTGCAAGAAGGAGCACTTCGACGACTTCGTGCTGTTCTGGCCGCGCACCGACGAGACGCGGCCGTTGCGCATGGCGGTGCGGCGCGCTTTGCGGCAGGTGATCGCCGCGCGCGCCGGGCTGCCCGGGGCGAGCGATTTCGCGCTGCATGCACGACGTGTCGCCGCGCTCGAGCCGCTGCTCGAGAACCGGGTCGCAAAGACCGACGACGGCGCTGCGCCCGAGGAATCGCTCGCGCCGCTGCTCGACGCGGTGCGCGCGCTGCGCGGCGTGGTCGACCGGCTGCCGCCGCTGGTGCTGGTCGTCGACGACGACCGCTTCCAGCACAAGGTGCTGGGCCAGCTGCTGGCCACGGCCAAGGTCGAGCTGACCTGCGTCACGTCGGCGACCGACGCGATCGCGGTGCTGCACAAGCGCCGCCCGGACCTGATCCTGATGGACGTCAGCCTGCCCGATGTCGATGGTGTCGAGACGACGCGGCTGCTGAAGTCGGCAGCGCACTTCGCGCCGATCCCGGTGATCATGATCACCGGTGTCGGCGGCAAGTCGATGGTGGTGGAAAGCCTGAAAGCCGGCGCAGCCGACTTCGTCGTCAAGCCGTTCGACAAGAACGTGCTGCTCGGCAAGGTGCGCAAGGCGCTGTACGGGCGCGCCACGCCCTGATCGGCGGACCGGATGGTTGGCAACGGCTCGCGTCGGGCCGTCTTGACCCCGCAATCTGCGGCCGGCGTGCCCGGCTCGATAAAGACCGATGCTGTCGTGAACGCTCCTGTCGAAGCCCAGCAGACGCTCGACGAGCTGCTGCTTGCAGTGCGCAGTTGCCGCGCATGCGCGACGCAGCTGCCGCTCGGCCCGCGCCCGGTAGTGCAGGTCGGCGCGTCGGCGCGGATCCTCATCGTCGGTCAGGCGCCGGGCGCGCGCGTGCATGCGAGCGGCGTTCCCTGGGGCGACCGCAGTGGCGAGCGCCTGCGCGACTGGATGGGAACCGACGCAAAGCGCTTCTACGACCCGTCTCGCGTGGCCATCGTGCCGATCGGGCTGTGTTATCCCGGGCGCGCAGCGAGCGGCGATCTGCCGCCGCGCCGCGAATGCGCGCCGCTCTGGCTCGATCGCCTGCTGGCCCAACTGCCGCACATCGAACTCACGCTGCTCATTGGCGCCTACGCGCAAGCCCACTTTCTGCGCGCTGCCGGCCATGCGTCGGTGACGGCCACGGTGCGAGACTGGCGGTCTCAACTGCCTCGCATCGTCCCGTTGCCGCACCCTTCGCCGCGCAACGTCGCGTGGTTCAAGGCCAACCCGTGGTTCATCGATGAACTCCTGCCCGTGCTGCAACGACGCGTGCGCGAACTCATCGGCGGCTGAGCCGCCGAGTCATCGCCGATCCGCGTCGCCAGGCCCGGCTCCGGGCGCGGGTGATGACCTGTGCCAGGTGCTCACGGTGGGTCATTCGACCCGACCGATCGAGCAGTTCATCGAGTTGCTGGTTGATCACGGCGTCACGCAGCTGATCGACGTGCGCACGGTGCCACGCTCGCGGCACAACCCGCAGTTCAATGTCGAGACGCTGCCTGACCGGCTCGCCGCCGCGAACATCGGCTACGCGCATGCGCCTGGCTTGGGGGGTTTTCGGCGAACGACGCCGGATTCGCGGAACGCCGGCTGGCGCAACCTCTCGTTCCGTGGCTACGCCGACTACATGCAGACGGCGGATTTCAACGAAAACCTCATCAGCCTGATCGAGCTGGCGCGGCACGATCGTGTGGCGCTGATGTGTGCCGAGGCGGTGCCCTGGCGGTGTCACCGATCCTTGATCGCCGACGCCCTCGTGGTGCATGGCGTGAAGACGTGCGAGATCGTCGGTCCGAAGCGGCTACAAGCCCACAAACTGACGCCGTTTGCGCGGGTCGCGGGCCATGACATCAGCTATCCGCCCGAATGATGCGGGCGCTCGAGGGGCGCGCGTATCGACAGTCGTCGAGAAAAAGCTGCGAGGTTGTTGTTGCTGCGCGCGACAGCGGCAGAGCGCTTGGTGCGACCGGCAGGAATCGAACCTGCGCCTAAGCCTTCGGAGGGCCCAATGATATCCACTTCACCACGGTCGCTCGCCAAGCGTCGATTCTAGCGTCTCGGCCCGCGCGCCCGATTTGTGCGGCGTGCGCGGCCCTCGGCGCGGCGGGCCCCCACCGGCGCGGCCACTATAATCCCGCGGTTTTGCGCGCATGCGGGCGCCCGACTCCGGGGCGTGTCATTGCGCCTCGAATTCCGCCCTTGAGGACTCCATGAGCGACGCCCAGACCCAGCACGATCACGATGACGGCCCGCACGAAGGTCCGATCAAGACGCCCAAGCAACTGATCCTTGCGGTCGTCTACGCCTTCGTGATTCCGATCGCGGTGATCGTGCTGCTGGTGATGTACGTCACCGCGGCGCACCGGCCTGCCGCCGGCACCGCCGCGCTGACCGCCGAAGCGGTCGGCAAGCGCATCCAGCCGGTCGGCGCCGTGGTCGTCAAGGACGCCAGCGACCAGTCAACCCTGCGCACCGGCGAGCAGGTGTTCGCCGCGCAGTGCACGACCTGCCACACCGCGGGTCTGGTCGGTGCACCGAAGTTCGGCGACGCCGACGCATGGGCGCCGCGCATCAAGACCGGCTACGACGCACTGCTGCACTCCGCACTCGCCGGCAAGGGCCAGATGGCGGCGCAGGGCGGCGGCGACTTCACCGACCTCGAGATCGGCCGCGCGGTCGTCTACATGGCGAACAAGGCCGGCGCCAAGTTCGACGAGCCGAAGGCACCGGCCGCCGGCGCATCCGCCGCGCCGGCCACCGCGGTGGCCGCAGCGCCTGCAGCCGCTGCGACGCCGGTGCCCAGCGCCGCACCGGCCACGCCGGTCGCCGCCGCCACCAAGGCCGAAGCCGGCGGCGCAGTGCCGGCGCTGTACACGCAGATGTGCCAGACCTGCCATGCCACCGGCGTCGCGGGGGCCCCGAAGGTCGGCGACAAGGCGGCCTGGGCGCCGCGCCTGGCGCAAGGCGTCGACGGCCTCACCGCGAGCGCGATCAAGGGCAAGGGCGCGATGCCGCCGAAGGGCGGTTCGACGGCCTCCGATGCCGAGATCAAGACCGTCGTCACCTACATGGTCAACAGCGTCAAGTAGAAGAAGGGGCCGCCATCGCCCCGCAAGCCGGCCTCGTGCCGGCTTTTGCTTGCCTGCCGTTCAGCGGGCCGGCCGGGGCGCGAGGCAGTAGCCGAAGCGGGCGGGCAAGTCGTCGAAGCGCAGCTCGGCCGGCTGCCACAGCGCCGCCTCGATCGCACCGGCCGCGATGCCGGTGTCGAGCGAATGCACCAGGCCCAGGCCGATGTCGGTGGCGATGAACAGCCGCCCGCGCTCATCCTGCCAGGCCGACTCGAAGGCCGCGGGCCGGCCGGTGTGGCTGGTGATCGCCGGCATCGCGCCATCGCTTTCGGTCAGGCGCCACACCCACGGCGCCGCTTCGAGCTCGACATAGACCCGCTGCGGGCCGTTCTGGAAGAACCAGCCGCCGGCCTCGTCGGCGAGGTAGTTGCGGGCGATGAACTCGCGCAGCTTGTCGTGCTGGATGCGGCTGCCCTTGACCTGCGGAAACGGCCCCGCGGCCTGCACGGCTTCGTCGCGCATGTACCAGTCGCCGCGCGCGTCGAGCCCGAGCCAGCCGTAGCTGTGCGGCACGTTCGGCCATTTCTTCAGCGCCTGCCTGACGATCTCGTCCATGCGCCGATCTTGGATCAAAGATGGGCGCCGAGCCAGCCCATCACTTTTGCCGGCAGGGTCTGCACATGCCCCGGCCACGGCCCGCCGGGGAACCCGACATGGCCGCCATGCCGCGGCTGCCACAAGGTCACGAAGCGGCCGACCTCGTCGCGCCGCGGCAGGCTGTGCGCCGGCACGAACGGATCGTTGCGCGCGTTCAGCACCAGCGCCGGGATGCGGATGCGGTTCAGGTGCGGCTTGGCCGAGCCGCGCGCCCAGTAGTCATCGGTGTCGCGAAAGCCGTGCAGCGGTGCAGTGAAGACGTTGTCGAATGCGTACAGGTCGCGCGCCGCGAGCAGCCGTTCGCGGTCGAACAGGCCGGGGTGCTGAGCGAGCTTGGCGAGCGCCTTCGGCTTCATCGAGCGCAGGAACATGCGGGTGTAGACCTGCCGGTTGAAGCCGGTGCCGATGGCCCGGCCGCCGGCCGCCAGGTCGACCGGCGACGACACCGCGGCGACCGCGCCGACCAGCCGCTCCGCCGACTCGCCGGCCTCTTCGGCCCAGCGCAGCAGCGCATTGCCGCCGAGCGAGACGCCGACCGCGGCGACCGGGCCGGCGTGCCGGCTGCGGATGCGCGCGAGGATCCAGCCGATCTCCTCGAAGTCGCCCGAGTGGTAGGCACGCGGCGCGCGGTTCAGCTCGCCCGAGCAGCCGCGGAAATGCGGCACCACGAAGCGCCAGCCGAGCGCGCGTGCCTGGTGCGCGAAGGCCTGCGCATAGTGGCTGCCCGAGGAGCCTTCGAGCCCGTGGAACAGCACCAGCAAGGGCGTCTCGGCATCAGTGCCGAGCCAGTCGACATCGATGAAATCGCCGTCGGGCGTGTCCCAGCGCTCGCGCGTGTAGCGCGGCGGCTCGCCGTCGTAGCGGCGTGCGAACAGCGCCGGCCAGATGGTCTGCAGGTTGCCGCCGATCAGCCAGCGCGGCGCCTTGTACTGCTGCACGCCGTGCCCTTCGGCTCAGTGCAGCACCGAGGCTGCCTCGACGACCTCTTGCACCTCGCGCGGCGAACCCGGGCTCGCATGGTGCGAGGCCAGCCGCCAGCCCTGCGCGGTTTTTAGGTACACATTGGTCGCGACGACCCAGGCCGACTGCGGGCCGTCGGGCGTCATCAGGCGGATGTGCTCGAGCACGCTGTGCACCGCGCAGTCATGGGTCTGCAGCCGCCGGATCTTCTCGGGCTGGGCATGCACCACCCCGTTGCCGAAGATTGCCTCGAACGCGGCCCGTATCGCCGCCGCGCCGACCAGCCGCGGGCCGCCGGGATGCACGCAGATGATGTCTTCGTCGTCGGCCCACACCGACATCAACCGCTCGATGTCGCCGCGCTGCAGCGCCTCGTAGAACTGCTGCTCGATCTCGTCGGCCGACGCGAGCGGCGGAGCTGTCTTCGGGCGGGCCATCGGCAATCTTCAGGTGAAGACGACGGTCTTGCGGCCGTTGAGCAGCACGCGGTGCTCGACATGCCAGCGCACCGCGCGCGCCAGCACCACGCTCTCGACATCGCGCCCCACCGCGGTGAAGTCTTCGGGGCTGCGCGAGTGGTCGACGCGTTCGACGTCCTGCTCGATGATCGGGCCCTCGTCGAGCTCGGCGGTCACGTAGTGCGCAGTCGCGCCGATCAGCTTCACGCCGCGCTCATGCGCCTGGTAGTAGGGCTTCGCGCCCTTGAAGCTCGGCAAGAAGCTGTGGTGGATGTTGATCGCGCGGCCCTTCAGGAAGCCGCAGAACTCGGCGCTCAGGATCTGCATGTAGCGCGCCAGCACGACCAGGTCGATCTGCTGCGCATCGACCAGCCGCTCGACCTGCTGCTCCTGCGCGCGCTTGGTCTGCGCCGACGCGCCGGTGGGCAGCGCGAGGTGATGGAAGGGCACGCCGTGGCTCGCGCAGAGCTCGGCGAAATCCGGGTGGTTCGAGACCACGCCGGCGATCTCGGCGTTCAGCAGGCCCGACTGGCAGCGGAACAGCAGGTCGTTCAGGCAGTGGCCGTGGCGGCTCACCATCAGCAGCAGGCGCGGCTTGCGTGCGAGCGCGTGCAGTCGCAGGTCCATTGCAAACTGCGTGCTCACCGGCGCGAACAAGGCCTCGAGCGCGCCGGTGTCGGCAAGCGCCTCGGGGGCCTCGAAGTGCACGCGCATGAAGAACAGGCCGGTCGCGTCGCTGCTGAGCACGTCGCCGAACTGCTGCGAATCCACGATGTTGCAGCCGGCCTCGTACAGCAGGCCGGAGACGGCGTAGACGATGCCCTTGGTATCGCGGCAGGACAGGGTGAGGACGAACTCGCGGTGGGACATAGGCTACGCTTCGGTTCGCTTCGATTGTACGAAGGCCCGACCCCGCGCATTCCCACCCCGCCCCGCCGCCCCACCCCATGCCGAACCCCGCGCGCGCGACCAGCGCCGACTGGAGCGAACGCAGCGTCGAGCTGGCGCAGATGCTCGCCCGCGCCGGGCTCGGCGACCGTGCGGCATTTGCCACGCTCTACGAGCGCACCAGCGCGCATCTGCTCGGCGTCGTGATGCGTATCAACCGGGACCGGGCCCAGGCCGAAGACGTGCTCCAGGAGGTCTATGTCAACGTCTGGCGTGCGGCGCGCAGCTTCGATGCCGCGCAGAGCCAGCCGCTGACCTGGCTGACCAGCATCGCCCGCAACCGGGCGATCGACAGCCTGCGGCGGGCGCAAACCCAGCCCCAGCTGAAGACGAACGTCAGCAGCGCCGGCGACGACGAGGAAACCGACGTGTACGACACCGTGGCCGACGACGCGCCCGGCCCGCTCGATCTCCTGAGCCGGGCCGCCGAAGCACGCGCGCTCGCGGCGTGCCTGGACCAGCTCTCCGCGACGCAGCGGC
>Ga0068857_100005337_pt1 | contig 10949 bp, 9 predicted proteins | sample KBSCornC72_FD_66591 | JGI IMG/M metagenome (GOLD analysis project Ga0068857, IMG submission 66591) | Corn rhizosphere microbial communities from Kellogg Biological Station, Michigan, USA - KBS Corn C7-2 | ecosystem: Host-associated > Plants > Roots > Rhizosphere > Soil ...
AGCGGCGGCAAGTGTCTTCGCGGCCGAGCACGGGCTGCTTTGACCTCATACACGGCGTGAATTGACCATTCGGCGAGACCCGCGCACGTTGGTCAATGCGCCCGATGCCCCGCGCTGAGCGCCGCCGTACCGTCCCTCGCACGTGGAACGAGCCGAAGGAGGTACGTCATGTTCGTCGTCGTGGAGCACACCATCCTGAACGCCCCGGTGGCGTTCGCGCGCGGGCAGACCCTGCTCGAAGGCCGCGGCGCGCCCACGGGTGTGCAGGTCCGCAAGTTCTATCCGAGCACGGACCAGTCGGCAGTCATCTGCCTCTGGGAAGGGAACTCCCTCGCAGAGGTCCGAGACTACGTCGACGCCACGCTCGGGGACTCGAGCGAGAACATGTACTTCGAGGTCGACGCGGATCAGGCGCTCGGCCTGCCGGAGCCGGCCATCGCAAGCGCGTAGCGCCCTCACAAGTCGCGGGGAGGGGCGTCCATGACGGGCGCCCCTTCCCTCGGCCGACCGGGAGGCCCTCGACGCTATGTTCCTGAAAATGCCTGCTGGATCGAACGAGCGCTCGAGTCGTGTCGAGGTGCGCGACCTCGACGAGCCGGAGGCGGTCGTCGGCGGCCCGCTCGGCGCCACCAACCAGGTCCGGCTTGCCGGGACCGTCGTCAGCCGCCACGTCCTGCAGCCCGGGTGGAGCTGGGAGGAGCACTCCAAGCCATTGGTGGGGACCGCCTCCTGCGAGCTCTACCACCGCGGCGTCGTGCTCAGCGGCCGCATGGGGATTCGGATGGACGACGGCGAGGAGCTCGTCGTCGGCCCGAGCCAAGTCTTTGACCTGCCACCCGGACACGTGACCTGGGTGGAGGGCGACGAGGAGCTCGTCATGGTCGACTGGGCCGGCGGCGCCGGCTTCGACCCGCAGTTCGGTCAGGAAGCTCGCGCGATGGCCACGATCCTCTTCACGGACATCGTCGACTCCACCACGCGTGCGCGCGAGGCGGGCGACGAGTCGTGGAAGCGGACCCAGGCCATGCACGAGGACGTCGTTCGCAGCGTGCTGCCCGAGTTCGCCGGACGCGAGGTCGAGACGGCGGGTGACTCGTTCCTGGTCGTGTTCGACAACGTCGCGAGCGCCATTCGCTGCGGGCTCGCGCTGATCCGAGCACTGGCCGCGATCGAGATCCCGATTCGCGTCGGCATCCACAGCGGCGAAGTGGTCATGAGCCCCGACGAGGTTCGCGGACTGGCGGTGCATGCCGCAGCCCGGATCGTCGATCAGGCCGGCGCGGGCGAAGTGCTCGTGTCGGGCACGACTCACGATTTGGCCGAGGGCGCCACTGGTCTCTCGTTCGAGTCTCGGGGCTTGTTCAGCCTCAAGGGGCTGAGCCGAGAGTACGAGCTGTTCTCGGTGTCCTCCGCCTAGCTCAGGGCGTCGTGCCTGCGGGCGTGTAGGCGGCGACGAAGGTTCCGTCGGCGGCCAAAAGCGAGAGCGCTCCACCGTCGACCCTGAAGTGGGTGGCGGTCGGAAGGGCGGTGAGGTACGCATCCTCCTGCTCCATCACGCCTTCCGGCGATGCGCACGCCTTCTTCGTGGCGGCCGGCGGGTCGATCTGGATCGAGCCGGCCTCGAGCGTGTAGCTCGTGGTGTAGGAGTTGCACCCGGCCGAGCCCGAGAGCGTCCCGTCGGCGGCGAACTTCGCCGTGATCGTCGTTCCCGGAAGCGGGCTCGAGAGCGCGCTGCCGGTCTGGATCGACGTCGCCTCCCAGTCGCCGACCGGCGAGGCCGCCTCGTAGCGGAGGAGCTCGTCGCCGCCGCCGTTCACCAGGACGAGAGCTTCGCCGTCCAGCCGCCAGCCGGCAACCTGCCCGAGCGCGTCGAGGTAGGCGCGCTCGACGGCATCCGCGGGAGGGGGACAGGCCATCTGCGTCGCCGCGATCATCCCGATCTCCATCGAGTCGCCGTCGATCGTGAACGGGGCGCTGAGGTGGTTGCAGCCGGTCGACCCGCCGACGACCCCGTTCTCGAAGGTCGCGCTGGGCGGCGCCGACTCGATGCCTTCCACGCCGGAGACGAGCTTCCACGGGGTGCCGCTGAAGGCGGCCGGCTCCGCTCCGCCCGCTGTGGTGCTCCCTTCGTCGCCGCCGCACGCGGCGAGGAACGAAACTGCGAGAAGGAACGCGGACGCGGCGAGAGCAGAGCGCATGGCTCCGACCCTACGCGGGCGCACACTCCGCGGCAATCGCTTTCAGCTCGTCGGCCGCCTCGCCCAGCTGGGCTTCGAGATCGTCACTCGCGTAGAGATCCTCCAGGACCGTGGCCACGGCGCCGAGACACGCCTCCGCCAGGTCGGCTCTCGCTCTCTGCGCGGCGACGCGGTCCCTGGCCGTCGCGGTTCGCTCATTGGCCTTGGCGAGCTCGGCGTCGGCTTCCTTTGCGAGCCGTTCCAACTCGGCCTGGAGATCGGCGACTTCCTCGCCCTTGGCGCCGAGGTCGTTCGAGGCGGACTCGACCTCGTCGCGCAGGGACTCGATCTGCTCTTGGGCCTCTTCCGAGGCCGCGCCCGAGGCCGCCTTCTCCTCCTCGACCTGCGCCTCGAGGTCCTTCACGAGCGACTCGAGCTCCGGAACCCGCTGGTTGAGCTCGGCCTCCGTCTGCTCGAGCTCGTCGATGCGGGCGGCCGACGCCGTCTTGGTCTCCTCGTGGCCGGTCTCGAGGATCACGACCCAGATTCCGAGCCCGATGACGGCCGCGCCGAGAACGGCTGTCAGCACGATCCACGTCGTCGCCCCGCCCCATCGGCTCACTTGAAGACCTCCCGTCGGCAGCGGGAGTCTACGCACGCCGGGAGCTGCGGTTGTAGTCGCGCCCGCGCCGTTCTAGCCTTCTGCGAGTGCCCGTCTGCGCGAGTTGCGGCCAGGAGAATCCTGCAGGCGCGAGGTTCTGCAACGCCTGCGGCGCTTCGCTTCGCGCTGAAACGGGCTCCACCGAGCAGCGGAAGGTCGTCACAGTGGTCTTCTCCGACGTCACGGGCTCGACCGCCCTCGGCGAGCGGCTCGATCCGGAAAGCCTGCGCCGCGTCCTCGCCCGCTACTTCGAGCTGGCAAGCCACGTGGTCGAGCGGCACGGAGGCGCGGTCGAGAAGTTCATCGGCGACGCCGTCATGGCCGTCTTCGGCATCCCGCACGTCCACGAGGACGACGCGCTGCGAGCCGTGCGGGCGGCCGCGGAGCTCGGGGGCGCACTCGGGGAGCTGAACGCCGAGCTCGAACGCGACTTCGGCACGACCCTCGCGCTGCGCATCGGGATCAACACGGGCGAGGTCGTGACGGGAACCGAGGAGCGCCTCGCGACCGGCGATGCCGTCAACGTCGCCGCACGCCTCGAACAGGCCGCGGAGCCGGGCGAGATCCTCATCGGAGCAAACACCCTGGGCCTCGTCCGCGACGCGGTGATAGCGGAGGGCGTGCCTCCGCTCGAGGCGAAGGGGAAGTCGGAGCCTCTCGCCGCGTACCGCCTCGTGTCGGTGGACACGGACGCCCCGGCATTCGCCCGCCGCGGGGACACGCCCATGATCGGGCGCGACCGGCAGCTGAAGCTCCTCCAGAACGCCTTCGAGACCGCAGCGACCGAACGAGCCTGCCATCTCGTCACCGTCCTCGGCCCGGCCGGAGTCGGCAAGTCGCGGTTGGTCGCGGAGTTCATGTCCTCGCTCGACGGAGCTACCGTCGTCCGGGGCCGCTGCCTTTCCTACGGAGACGGCATCACCTACTGGCCGGTCGTCGAGGTCGTCAAGCAGATTCCAGATGCGGAGACGCTCGTGGACGGCGCGGCTGCGAAAGCCCTCGAAGCCGTGCTCGGCGAGGGAGACGTGGCCGCCACCCCGGACGAGATCGCGTGGGCGTTCCGCAAGCTGCTCGAGACCCGGGCGGCCGAGGAGCCACTCGTTTGCATCTTCGACGACATCCAGTGGGGGGAGGAGACGTTCCTCGAGCTCGTCGAGCACATCGCAGACCTCTCGCGCGGCGCCCCCATTCTCCTCCTCTGCATGGCCCGGCCGGAGCTGCTGGAGCGCCGGCCTGCGTGGGCCGGCGGAAAGCTCAATGCGACGACGGTCTCCCTCGAGCCGCTCTCCGAGACGGAGACGGACGAGCTGATCGCCGGCCTCCTCGACGGGTCGATGCTCGACCAGGGCCTGAACGACCGGATCCGCCGCGCAGCAGGCGGCAACCCGCTCTTCGTCGAGGAGATGCTCGCCTTCGTCGACCGGTCTTCGAAGGAGGCCGAGATCGAGGTCCCTCCCACGATCCAGGCCCTCCTCGCGGCGCGGCTCGACCAGCTCGACCCATCGGAACGACACGTGCTCGAGCGGGGGTCGATCGAGGGCGAGATCTTCCATCGCGGCGGCGTTGCGGCCCTCGTGCAGGACGACACACCGGTCGACGGGCGGCTCGTCGCGCTTGTGCGCAAGGACCTCGTCCGCCCCGAGCTCTCACAGCTGGCAGGGGAGGACGGCTACCGCTTCCGCCACCTGCTGATCCGCGATGCGGCCTACGAGACGCTGCCCAAGGCGACGCGCGCGGAGCTCCACGAGCGCTTCGCGTCCTGGCTGGAGGAACGAGGCTCGGATCTGGTCGAGCTCGACGAGATCGCCGGTTACCACCTCGAGCAGGCGTTCAGGTACAGGGGTGAGCTGGGGCCGCTGACGGACACAGATCGCGAGACGGGCTCGCGGGCCGGAAAGCTTCTCGCGCGATCCGGGCACCGGGCACTCGGCCGCGGCGACCGCCGCGCGGCCGCGAGCCTGCTCGAGCGCGCAGACAGCCTGCTCCCCAGCCCAGCGCCCGACCACGTTCGCGTGCTTCTCGACATGGGACGAGCGCACACAGAGGTGGGCGGCCTCCAGGTTGGCCGGGCGTTCTTCGACCAGGCGCGGGCCGAGGCCGAGGCGCTCGGACGCGAGAATCTCGTCGCGCGAGCCCAAATCGAGCTCTTCCTCGTCGACACAATCACGGGGCCGCAGCTCGACGTGGCCGGTGCGACAGAAGCCGTCGCCGTCCTCCAACGAGATGGCGACGACGAAGGGCTTGCGCGCGCCTGGTTCGCCCTGGCCCTCTCGCATTGGTCCGGGGGGCTCTGGGATGTCATGCTGGAACCCCTCTACCGTGCGATCGAGCATGCACGCCGCGCCGAGAACCGCGGCCTGGAAGTGCAGCCGGCGACTTTCGTCCTCGCTGCCCTCACCTTTGGGAGCACGCCTGTCGACGACGCCTTGCGAAGGGTGGACGAGCTCCTCGAAGACCGAGCAGACAGTCGCGAGCTCCAGGGCTTCGCAGCGCGATGGCGCGGAACCATGCTCGCCTATCAGGGAAGGGTCGAGGAGGGGCGTGCCTTGCTCGCGGAGGCTCGCCAGATCTTCGCCGAGCTCGGGCACCATGACGGACTCGCCACCCTCCCCTTTTCGAGCGGCCGGATAGAGCTCAGAGAAGGCGACCCGGCCGCAGCTGAACGTGAGTTACGTGCCGGCGTGGAGTTGATGCTGGACATGGGCGACCGCTCCCGCGCGGCGAGCCTGGTGCCGCTCCTGGCCGACGCGCTCACGGACCAGGGCCGGATCGACGAAGCCGAGCATTTCCTCGACATGGCGCGGGAGGCGGCTCCAGAAGACGATGCCAACGCCGAAGCGTTCCGGCGAATCGCCGAGGCTCGAGTTCTCATGCGCCGAGGTGCGGGCACCGAGGCGGTGCGCCTGGCGGAGGAGGGCATCGAGATGGCAAGGAGGACACAGGAGCTCCTCACAATGGCCGACTTATTCTTCTACCAGGCAGAGATCCTGGAGATGGCGGGCCAACGCGATGCGGCGGCGACTGCGCTCATTGAGGCTGCCGACGCCGCAACGCGCAAGGGATCGCTCATCGACGTGCGGCGCGCGAAGGAGAAGCTCGCCGCGCTGACGGCCTCCGAGGGCGCGGCCTAGACCTCTTTCGGGACGTTGCCGGCCATCTTGGCCGCCCAGCGGATCATCACGTGTCCGCAGTCGGCCGTCGGGCCGAACATGCACGGGCAGCCGCCGTCGATGACGGTGATGCCGTGCGCGCGGCCGTAGCGCGTGGCGGTCTCGGACACGCTGCCTTCGCCGAAGGAACGGTGCATCCACACCTGCTTGATGCCGAGGTCGGCGCAGGTGCGCATCGTCGACTCCGCGCGGTCAGCCCTCGTCCCGATGACGACGGCGTCGACACCGCCGGGAATCGACGTCAGGTCGTGGAAGGCGCGGTCGCCTTCGACCTCGGTCGCGTTCGGGTTGACGGCGAACACCTCGTAGCCGCGGTCGCGCAGCCGGCGGTAGACGACGTTCGCCCCGTGATCCTTGGGGCTTCTCGAGACGCCCGTGACCGCGATGCGCTTCGTGGCGAGGAAATCCTCAGCCGCTTCCTTGATCGTGGGCATACCCCACCTCCTCTTGACGACTACTCAGAGCCTCGGCGAGGACGGCTCTGACGGAATCGGGAATCGCACCGAACCACGCTTCCCGAAACTACGGAGGAGGCGGTATGACTTGGGTCGTTGCAGCGCTAGGATCGGCTATGGGCTGGGAGCCGATCGCCGTGCACGGCGAGGTCACGGTGCACCACGACGTCGTGGGCGGGCTCTCGACCTACTGGGTAGAGGGCGGAAACGCGTTTCGCGCTGTGCTGGCGTTCCGTGTCGGCATGGCCGACGAGACGTTGTCCACCCGCGGGATCTGCCACCTCGTCGAGCATCTGGCGATCGAACCGCAGCAGCGGCTCTATACCTGGAACGGCTGGTGCGCGATCGACACGACCGGTTTCTGGGCCGAGGGCGATCGCGACGAGGTGCTCGACTACCTGTCGGGGGTGGCCCGCCTGCTGCATCCGCTGCCGCGCGACCGGATGGTCGCCGAGCGCCAGGTCCTCGCGACCGAGGGCAGCCAGCGGGGCGGGTCGATCGTCACCACGCTCCTCAGCTGCCGGTGGGGCGCGCGGACGTACGGCGCGGCCAGCTACGACGAGTTCGGGCTGTTCCGCCTCGGCGAGGACGAGACGCAGGCATGGGCCGATCGCTATTTCGTCGCCGAGAACGCGGTGCTCTTCATGACGGGCGAGCCGCCGGAAGGCTTCAGCCTCGAGCTGCCACGGGGCGAGCGGAACAGCCTGCCCGCCGCCGAGCCGGTCAGCGGCCTGCAGCTTCCCACCGGCATCAGCGTCGGGCAGGGCGGCGTCGGCGTCGGCATGGAAGTCGACCGTTCCCCCGGCACCGGGCTGGCGCTCGCCTTACTGTCGTCGGCTGCCACCGCCCGGCTGCGACACGAGCTCGGCGTCACCTACCACGTCGGCTCCGACTATCAACTGGCCGGCCCCGACAGAGCCCACCTCACGATTGCGGCGGACTGTCTCGACACGAATGCCGCGCAAGTCGCGGACACGCTGCTGGCGGTGATCGACAAGCTCGCGTCGAGCGGCCCGGAGGAAGCCGAGCTGGAGCTCGAGCGCGAGCGGTTCCGGCGCGCGATCAAGGCGCCTGCGGACGCGCTCAACTGGTTCGCGATGGGCGATCTCGCCGGAATCAGCCGCGAACGGCTGCTCGAACAGGTCACTTCGACGAACCAGGTCGGTGGTGAGGACGTGGCCGCAGTCGTCAAGGGCGCTGCGGAAAGAATGATCATGATCGTCCCGTCGCACATCTCGCTGTCGAGCCGGTTTCGCCCGTTCCCACATTTCAGTGAGCGGGCCGTCACGGGAAGGCGACTGCGAGTGAAGGGAATGGCAGGATGGCTATCCGCGCGCCGAGCCGGGGTGATACTCGGCGAGGAAGGGCTGACCGCGATCTACGGTGACGAACAGTTCGCCACGATCGAGTGGAGCGATTGCGAAGTGGTGCTCCACTGGTCGAACGGCAGCGTGGTCGTCATCGGACGAGACGGCGACCGCGTACCGGTGCTGGTCGACAAATTCGGGCGGAATGGGGCTCAGGCTGCGCTCGACGAGCTGAAGCGCCACGTCCCCGCGGATCGCTTCGTCCTGATGCCGGACTGACTAGCGGCTGCTCGGGGGGAGAAACGCCTGCAACGGGCGCGCAGGCGGCTCCTCGTGGACGGGCGGTGCGTCGGGGGCACGGAGCCTGCCCTGTGATCTGGGCTCCTTGTGCCAGCGCTTTCGCTCGATCCATGCTTTCAACGTGCTCATGGTCACATGATACCCAACGGCACCGCGATGCAACTCCGAAGAGCTGCCGTTTATCACCGGCAGAGGAAAGCGGGTATCCCACACGCAGGCGGTGGTCGATTGCGGATGTCGGCGCTTTCCGGCTCTGCGAGCGTAGGCCCTTGAATCGCAGGCGAACGGCGCGTCGAAAGGACGCTGCGAGGGAGGGAGTGAGCGGTCATGCTGACCAGACGACAGCTGTTGGAGCGAGGCGCGATCTGCGGGGCCGGGCTGACGATCGGTCGTGCGTACTTCGCGGCTCCGGCGCCCGCCGCCCCGGTCGCGGCGGGTACGACGCCGAAGCTCAGGAAGTGGCGAGACGCGCTCCCCATCCCGCCGATCCTCGACGGCCGCGGAGGCGGGAAGAGCTTCACGGTCGCAGCGAGAGAATCGCGCGGCTGGAAATTCCATCAGGACCTCCCGCCCACGAAGACATGGGGCTACTGGTCAGACAACCCCAAGGCGGGATTGCCGTACCTGGGGCCGACGATCGTCGCGACGCACCGCCCCAACGACCAGACGGACACGTCCGTCACTGTCGAATGGCGAAACGAGCTCGGCAATGCGTTTCTGCCCAACGACCCGACGCTCTTCGGGGCCGTCATGCCGGGCGAGCCCGCCCGCATCGTCACCCACCTCCACGGCGGCGAGAACCATCCGCAGTTCGACGGAACGCCGCTCCAGTGGTTCACGCGGCAAGGCGCCAGGGGGCCCCACTTCATCACGAACACGTTCACCTACTACAACGAGCAGCGCGCGAGCATGGTCTGGTACCACGACCACGCCGTCGGCAACACGCGCACGAACGTCTACGCGGGGCTGGCGGGCGCCTTCTTGATCCGCGACGACCAGGACACGGGCGAGGCGGACAATCCGCTCGGACTTCCTGCCGGCCCGTACGAGATCCCCCTCGTGCTCCAGGACAAGACGTTCGACGCCGACGGAAGCATGTTCTACCCCACGGAAGGCGTGACGTCCTACCACCCCCAGTGGGTCCCCGAGTTCTTCGGTGACGTCGCGGTCGTGAACGCGAAGATCTGGCCCTATGTGGACGTCGAGCCGCGCCGGTACCGGTTCCGAATCGTCAATGGATCCCAGTCGCGCTTCTATCGACTCCAGATCGCCGACGAGAAGAGCGGCCGGAGCCTGCCGTTCGCGCAGATCGGGACCGATGGAGGTTTCCTTCGTGAGCCCGTCGCCATGACCGCGCTTCTGATCGCCCCCGGCGAGCGAGCCGACGTGATCGTCGACTTCGCCGGGCACAAGAGCTCATCCTTCGTCGTCACGAACAACGCGCGGGCGCCCTATCCAATGGGCGGTCGAGCAGGCGTCTCGCAGCTCCTCAAGATCCGCGTCAACCGGCCACTGCGGGGAACCGACCAGACGACGCCTGCGGCCGACCTCGAGCTGCCCGAGCTTCGCCGGCTGCCCGCGCCGTCGCGCATGCGCGTGCAGCATCTGTCCGAGACGCTCGATCCTCTGACCGGCGCGCCGATCAACCTCAACGTCGAGGACGCCCCTTACCTCGACGAGGAGACCCACCTGCCGCTGGTGACGACGAGACCGGCGGCCGGCGCAGTCGAGGACTGGCTCCTCGTGAACACGACTGCAGACACGCACCCGATCCATCTGCACCTCGTGACCTTCGAGGTCATCGACCGGCGGCCGTTCGACGTCGCCTCCTACGACCCCTCCACGCAGGCGATCGCGTACACGGGGCCGGCCGTCTCCGCGCTCCCGAACGAGAACGGGCGCAAGGACACGGTGCAGGCCCATCCGGGCGAGGTGACCCGGATCCGAGCGAGGTTCGAGCTTCCGGACGAAGGGACCATCGAGCTCCCGCCGGGCGTCGCGAACCCGCAATACGTCTGGCACTGCCATATCCTCGAGCACGAGGAGAACGACATGATGCGCGCTTTCGAAGTCGTGCAGTAGCCGCGGGGAGGCTCGGGACAACGACAGCTCGTGTCTGCGGCCGGTCGTCAGCTCGGACATCCGGGCGATCACGCATGGGCGATCCGTGCATGCGCTGATGCCCGCTCTGGCCTCGGGAGGGATCCTTAACGCGAAAGGAGGCCACCATGACGTTGACGCGCAAAGATTTCGGCGCAACGGTCGTGGCGGCGCTCGTCGTCCTCGTGTACGTCGCGAACGTCCAGGATTGGTGGTACCTCGGTGACAACCGCTGGGCCGCCGTCACGATGCTCGCGATCGGCGCGATCGGCTGCCCCCTCGGGGCGAGAGCCGACGCCATGGAGGGCGGCGCGACGACTCCGGTTCTCTTCTTTGCAGGGCTCGGAGTCACGGCGCTCGTCCTCGGCATCGTCGCGATCGTCACCGCCGCGCAGTGGGCGCTTCTCACGCTCATGATCGTGATCGTCGTGCTCTGGATCGGAACGACGCTGCGCCACATCGCGACTCCGCCGCGACCCGCAATCGTCCACTGAGCCTTCACGGGCCGACCAAGGGAGGTGATGTCCGTGCCCACCGAGATGCTCACGAAGCCGATTCCGTCCGATCCGGCCATCGACACGCCGGCTCCACGCGACGAGGTGCGCGAATGGGCGCGCGAGCACGTCGAGCACGTGCGCAAGCTGAAGCGCAACGTCGCGATCTACCTGTTGGGGATCACGACGCTGAGCGGTATCTGGGCGCTCGCCGAGTGGCAGGACCACGGCGGTCTCGAGCGGCTGAGCGGCAACGGCAATCCCGGCGACTGGGAGCCGTGGATC
>Ga0068857_100005338_pt1 | contig 10949 bp, 9 predicted proteins | sample KBSCornC72_FD_66591 | JGI IMG/M metagenome (GOLD analysis project Ga0068857, IMG submission 66591) | Corn rhizosphere microbial communities from Kellogg Biological Station, Michigan, USA - KBS Corn C7-2 | ecosystem: Host-associated > Plants > Roots > Rhizosphere > Soil ...
GCTATTTCCACAGCTTGTAATGTGGCCGCTCAAGTTCTTTCTGTGACCACCCATTAGTCAACCGACTTCATCGCCAGGAGACCCCCATGAAGCGTCCGTTCGTCGCAGCCATCGTGGCTGCATGCATGCTCGTCGCCACCGGTACAGCCTTTGCGCAGGTCAAGGAGATCAAGTTCTCGGGCCAGAATCCCAAGGGCCATCCGATTGCGACGGGGATGGAAAAATTTGCGGAGATCGTCGCGGCCAAGAGCGGCGGAAAGATCAAGGTCAACCTGTTCCCGGGTGGCACGCTGGGCGGCGACCAGCCGGTCATCACCGCCGTGCAAGCCGGTACGATCGACATGCACGTTGGCAACATCGGCATCATGGCTTCGCAGGCGAAGGAAGTGGGCGTCTTCGACTTTCCGTTCATGTTCGCCAACGAGAAGGAAGCCGACGCCATCGTCGACGGCCCGTTCGGTAAGGCGATGTTCGACAAGCTCGAAGCGAAGGGCATGCACGGCCTCGCGTACTGGGAACTGGGCTTCCGCCAGATGACCAACAGCAAGCACCCGCTCACCAAGGTCGAGGACATCGCCGGCCTCAAGCTACGCGTGATTCCCAATGCGATCAACGTCGACTGGGTCAAGGCGCTCGGAGCCAATCCGACGCCGATGTCATTCCCCGAGGTGTACGGGGGCCTGGAAAGCAAAGCCATCGATGGACAGGAAAACCCGTTCACCGTCATCGACTCGAACAAGCTCGACGAAGTCCAGAAGTATCTCGCGATCACCAACCACCAATACAACCCGCAGGCCGTGATCATCAGCAAGAAGACGTGGGACGCACTCTCGGCCGATGAGAAGAAGATCCTGGCCGATGCCGCGCAGGAGGCTGCCCTGTATCAGCGCAAGGTCAATCGCGAAGTCATGAGTGCTGCGCTGGCGAGCCTAAAGAAGCAGGGGATGCAGGTCACTGAATTCAGTCCGGCCGAAGTGGCGAAGTTTCGTGACAAGGTGAAGCCGGTCATCGAGAAGCACACGGCCACCGTCGGTGCCGACACCGTCGCGCAGTTGCAGGCAGAACTTGCGAAGGCGCGAAAATAGCGGCGTGTCCAGCGGCCGCTCGCCCGGCCAACGGCGCGTCAACGAAGTCATCGCCGAAACGGCCAAAACTGGCGCGGTGGTCAGCACCGCGCCCTATTGACCGCAACCTGAAAGGACACGCGAGGAACACTCTCAGGCTTCACGGCATCGATGGCTACGTGCCGACCTCCACCGTCACTCCCGAGCGAGCGCTCGCCGCGAGCGCTTCTAGAGTCAGTGCGATGTCGATGGACTCGTCCGGCGTGGCACCGGTCCAGTGTGCCGGACCGTTGGCGACAAGTTCGCGGAACGCCTCAGCTTCGGCGAGGAAGCCGTTGGTCGACGCGGTCTCGACGATGTCGCGCTGCGCATCCCAGCCCGTGCCCCGCCTGAGCTCAAGGAGCGGCGGGAACGTGGCCGACGTGTCGTTGAAGTAACTCGTCGCAATCGTGCCCTCGTCGCCGGCAATGAACGCATGCCGATGCCGAGCCGTGGCGAACGTGCACGAAATCTGCGCGATCAACCCGCTCGCAAACTCGAGCGATGCGACGAGCGTGCGGTCCACGCCGCTGTCGCTCCACTGAGCCAGGGCCTGCACGCGCGCGGGCCGCGACCCGGCGACCATCCGCACGAAGCTGACGGGATAGCACCCTGCATCCATCAACGCGCCGCCTGCCAGCGCCGGATTCATGCGGATGTTCGCCGCATCCGCCAGCGGAAAGCCGAACGATGCCTGAATGAGCTGTACGCGCCCGATCGCGTTCTGCCGCAGGAGCTCGCCCAGTTTCAGCGTCTGCGGTTGCGCGCGGTACGGATACGCCTCCGCCAGGTGACGGTCGTTGCGTTTCGCCGCATCGAACATCGCGCGCGCTTCCTGGCCGGACGTCGCCAGCGGCTTCTCGCACAGCACGTGCTTGCCGGCATCCAGTGCGCGGATCGACCACTCCGCATGCAGGCTGTTGGGCAGCGGGTTATAGATCGCGTCGATCGCCGGATCGGCGAGCAGCGCGTCGTACGTCGGATGCACGCGCGTGATTCCGGTTTCGTCCGCGAACTTCCTTGCACGCCCGGCATCGCGCGCGGCAACTGCCACGACGGCGACCTTCTGCGACGGACGCACGCCGGCCGCGAACAGGCGTGCGATGTTTGCGGCACCCAGGATCCCGATTCGCAACATCGGTGACGTAGACGTGGTCATTGGTCCGGCCTTTCAACGTGGGATGGTCAGGATCTCACATGTGCTACGCGGTCGCGGCGCGCAGCCGATGTCATTGGGCTTGCCGCGGCTCTGAAAGCCACAACCTGGCGTCATCGACGGCGGCCTCGTACGTCAGTGCGCGACCTGCTGCTTCCTCGGCGGCGAACGACGCGTCGCCCAATTCCTCGCGTGCGCACGCAATGCGGCGCATCAGCACGGCGTCGTCTTCCGGCGTGCGCTTCAGTCCCATCTGCTTCTGTTTCGCCTCGACGGTGCCGAAGAGTCGCGCTGCGCGTCGCCAGTCGCCGCGCAGCACCGCGAGGCCAGCCGCCACTTCGAGCACGTTCTGGACCCCGCGCGCCGAGCCGATCGCATGGGCGATTGCCAAGCCCTCGCGCAGCAGGCCCTGCACGCGTTCGCCGGCACCCTTTTCGACCAACAGGCGCGCCAGGTTAGGCAGCCCGATGGCGATCGTGTCCTGGTCCCCGATCTCGCGGGCGAGTGCAAGCGCCTCTTCGAACAGGGGCTCGGCCGTTTCGAGGTCGTTGCTTTCCTGATGATGGCCGGCGAGCGCATTGAGCGCGAACGACAGCCGACTTTTGTCGCCAAGCTCGCGCGCGAGCGCCGCCGACTCCTCGAAGTGCTGCTGCGCCACCGCCCGCTGGCCGAGCGCGTCGGCCGCGTAGCCCAGCAGCAGCAGCGCCGAGGCGGCGCGTTCGCGGATGCCGAACTGGCGCGCGATCGCGAGGCACTCCTGCGCGTGCTCGCGCGCGTTCTCGTAGCTGCCCATGAAGTACGCGAGCTGGCACGCGGCGTACTGCGCGCCGCTGCGGTTGAGGTCGCGAGGCTGCGCACCGGGACGCGCCAACGCCTCGACCGTAAGTCGATATCCTAGCTCGATAAGTCCGCGAGGCAGCCAGTAAAGTTGGAGGGCGTAGACCAGCCGCAAGCCGCGGTCCCCGCCCTGCTCGACTCGATCGCACCAGGCAAGTGCCGCAAGGAAATTGTCGCGGTCGAGATCGAGGCGCTGCAGCCATTCCCCCTGGGCCGGTCCCCACAGTTCCGTCCGCGCACGCTCGGCGAGACTGACGAAGAATTCGAGATGGCGCGTCCGCGCCGCCGCAGCGGCTTCGGCCGCACCGAGCTTCTGCTGCGCGTATTCGCGGACGGTCTCGAGCAATCGGTAGCGCTCACCGCTCGCGTCACACTCGACCAGCGACTTCTCGACCAGGGCAACGAGCAGATCGAACACGTCCGCCACTGCGATCGTTGCGTCGGCGCCGACCGCTTCCGCGGCCTCGATCGTCATGCCGCCCGCAAACACGGCCAGCCGTGCGAACAGTGTCTTCTCGGCGTCACCAAGGAGATCGAAGCTCCAATCGATCAGCGCTCGCAACGTTCGCTGCCGCGGCAGCGCCGTGCGGCTGCCGCGCGTGAGGAGACCGAGTCGATCGCCAAGGCGCTCGGCAATCCTGTCGACGCTCAGCGCATTGACGCGTGCCGCGGCGAGTTCGATCGCGAGCGGAATGCCGTCGAGACGTCGGCAGATGTCGACGATCGCCGCGGTGTTTTGCGCATTGATCGCGAAAGCGGGCTGCACGGCGGCGGCGCGCTCGACGAAAAGGCGCACCGCGTCGCAGCGCTGCAACGTCGCCAGGTCCACGGCGTCGTCCGGTCCGGGAAGCGTGAGCGCCTGCACCGCATACGTCGTCTCGCCAGTGACACGCAGGTGCTCGCGGCTGGACGCCAGGATCCTGACCCGTGTGCTCGCCTGCAGCAGCGTCTTCGCCAATTCCGCGCACGCGCCGATCACGTGCTCGCAATTGTCGAGGATCAGCAGCAGTTTCCGATCCTTGACATAGCGCACCAGCGCTTCGACGACCGGTCGCCCCGCAACCTCCATTACGCCGAGCACCGACGCGACGGCCTCGGGGACGCGGCGCGCGTCCGCCACCGCGGCCAATTCGACGAGCCAGACGCCATCCGGGAAGTCGTCGAGGACGTCGGCGGCAACCTGAAGCGACAGGCGCGTCTTGCCGAGGCCGCCCATCCCGAACAGTGTCACCAGTCGCGCCGTCCGGAGCAGCGCGTGCACTTCCGCGCGGCCCTCGTCGTGACCGACGAATGACGTGACCTGTTGCGGCAGGTTGTTGGGCGTCGCTTCGAGCGAACGAAGCGCCGGAAACGTGTCCCGCAAATCCTGGTGCAGCAGTTGGAAGATGCGCTCGGGGCTGGCGAGATCGCGCAACCGCACCGAGCCGAGGTCGCGCAGCGACACCCCATCCGGGAGCCGGTCACCTGCGAGGTCCACGACGGCGCGCGACAGCAGCAACTGGCCGCCGTGGGCCGCACTCGCGATCCGCGCGGCCCGGTTGACGACGCTGCCGTAATAATCGTCGTCGCGGCGCTCGACCATGCCCGCGTGCACACCGCAGCGGACTTTCAGCGCCACACCCGCGGTTGCACCCGGATCGTCGAGTGCACGCAGGATCTTCGACGCCGCGAGCAACGCATCGAGCGGATCGGCGAACACCGCATGGGCGCCGTCGCCGATCATCTTCACCACGACGCCGTGATGTTCGGCGACGGCCGTGCGAACCAGCGTATCGTGCCGGGCGAGTGCGCTACCCATCCGGCCGGCGTCCTGCTCCCACAGCCGCGTGCTGCTCTCGATGTCGGTGAAAAGAACGGCGAGTAATTGGCGGCTGTCGCTCATGTCGGCTCACGCTGGCGATGGCACCCGATTCGGTCCCTAGGTTCCTGCGCGCAATGGGTCTGCACCACGTAGCGGACATCCACCGTTGCGGAATCGACGCCGGTCAGGCGTGGCGATGGCCCTCCAGCACAGGGATTCATTGCCTCCGCCCCCTTTTAGCGCTAGCCTAAAAATCCCTCCGTCCGATAGGACTACGCCATGGCCCTCTGGAAAGACAATACCGCCGCACGACCGACCACCCCGCCCGCCCCCGAGCTCAAAGAGCCAACGCGTTTCGATGCCGCGTCGAAGCCGGAATTCGCGGCCAATCCGGTGCCGGCTCCAATCGCGCGCACCGATCACGGCACGCCCCGCAAGGAGTCGCTGATCGCCGCCGACATCACGATCGAAGGCAAGATCGAAGGCGGCGGCAGCGTGCGCATTGCCGGCAAGTTCAAGGGTGACGTCAATGTCCAGGGTGACCTGACGATCGAATCCGGCGCAAAGCTGACGGGCAGTGTACGCGCCGACAAGGTGACCATCGCGGGCGAGCTCGAAGGGAACGTCGAGGAAGCATCGCTCGTCAACCTGCTGGAAACCGGCATCGTCATCGGTGACTTGCACGCGGGCTCGCTCACCGTGGCCGCCGGCGCACGCCTGCGCGGTCAGGCGGAGTTCGGCTGGGACGACAGCAGCACGCAGAAGGGCAAGCAGCGGATCGGTCAGCGCGTGGAGAGCGGCACGGTCGCATGAACAGCGCGCGCGCGGGAAGCGCGGGGGCGACTCGCGCATGTCCGCACTGCCGGGAGACAATTCTCGAAAGCGCAAGCGTTTGCCCTGCGTGCCGGAAATTCCTGCGCTTCGACGGCAACAGCGATGAGCCGGCGGCACCCGCGCTGACGCCGCTCAGCATCGAAGGCAGCATCCGGCATCCGGCCGACGGCGAGCCCTGGGAATACACGGTCGTCGTCGCGATCCGCAACGATCGCGGCGAGGAGACCGATCGCAAGCTCATCGGCGTCGGCGCGCTGAATCCGAACGAGCAGCGGACGTTCACGCTGTCGGTCGAAGTCGTGTCGGCGAAGGCGAAGCGTGCCGGTCGGGGCGGCACACGTTACTAGAGCCTTGGCAGACCCTGGCGTACGCAAGAGTCGAGCCATCGGCGAACCGAACTTTCCATTTACAGCGTCGCACGCACGCGGACAATCGCATCGTCGATGGCGCAGCAGCGTTGTGCTACCGCCATCGCTTCGCAGAGGAGAGCCGCAATGAAGAAATCCGGATCACGCACGACGCGCAGCAGTCGCAAGCCGAAGATCCAGATGTGCTGCGACCGCATCCTGACGGGCGCCGAGAAGATCAGGGCGATGGAACTCGCGATCAAGGAAGCCAGCGTCAACCGCCCGCCTGCACAGAAGGCGAGCCGGCGCCGGTTCGGCGCGTCGTCGATGGGCGCTCCATTGAAGATGGCGCTCGAGGCCGGCAAGAAATGGGCGGACGGCCGCGCGCTCGGCGTCTGTTTCCTGGACGGCTCGGCGACTCAGAAGGCCCGCGTGAAGGAACAGGCCGTCAAATGGTGCAAGTTCGCGAACATCAAGCTGAACTTCGACGTCAACAAGGCGGATGCGCAGATCCGCATTTCGTTTCTCGCCGACGACGGCTCGTGGTCTTACATCGGGACCGATTGCCTGGGCATCGGCAAGACCAAGCCGACGATGAACTTCGGCTGGCTGAAGGACGACACCGACGCTACCGAGTACGAGCGTGTCGTCGTCCATGAATTCGGGCACGCGCTCGGCGCGATCCACGAGCACCAGAACCCGAAGGGCGGCATCGAGTGGAACCTGCCCGCCGTCTACAAGTATTTTGCCGGACCGCCCAACTTCTGGAGCAAGGAAGACGTCGACGTCAATGTCGTCGGCAAGTATTCGGTCGATCAGCTGAACGCATCGAAGTTCGACCCCAACTCGATCATGCTCTACCACTTCGACGGGGCGTTGATCAAAGGCGGAAAGTCGACGAAGTCCAACACGAAGATGTCGCCCGGCGACAAGCGCTTCATCAAGAAGCAATATCCGTAGCGGCTGCGCCGCTGTCGAACGCGCGCGCGGCGGCGTCGCCCCGCCTGCTAGCGGACGCCGGTGCCGCCGCGGTTCAGGTCTTCGATGACCACGAGAAGTCCGTCGGGCTCGACCCTGACTGCGCCGGTGAACGGTCGGTCGATCGACACGATGATGAGAAGTCCTGACATGATCAACATGGTCAGGATCCCTGTCATCAGCGACTGCGCCCGCAGGTTCTCGGTACCGAAGAAGAACGTGAAGCCGATCGTCAGCACGGCACCGCCGAACAGCACCAGCCAGATCACACCGGGCACAGTGCCCGATGACTTGACCAGCCGTGCGCGACGCGCCTCGATGATCTTGTCGAGCTGGTCGAGAATCTCGGCCATGATCGCCACGCCCCGCGGATCCGTGGGCTGGTACGCGAGCGCGGCCGCGTAGAGCGCGTTGAGCGCCTGCGTCGTCTTGCGGCTGGAGCGTCCTTCCGCCATCGCCTTCCAGTCGTCGGCGATCGCCGAATTGAGATAAGCCGTCAGGTCGCCCCGGAGCGCAGCGCGCGATTGCGCGTCGATGCCGCCGGTTAATCGGTAGACCGTCGCCGCCGCGCCGGCCTCCCGCGATACGTCGGTCTCGGCGTCGCTGAATTTCTGCCACACGACGATCACGACGAACGCCAGCAGCACGGCGTAGAGCACGCCGACAACCGCGAACTTGAATCCGGCGACTTCGTTGTTCGTCGAAAGGCGTTCAAGCCCGACGATTTTTCGGGCGAGGACCGGGCCCACCATTGCCAGCGCCGTCGGCACGATGACCAGCAGGATGCCGGACAACCACAGCGGCGCAGTCGCCAAAGACATAGGCCGTCTCCGGTTGCTCGTGTCGAATGCCGCGTCCGCGGCGCTATTGTCCGGATACCGCTCGTTCCCGGCGCGCGTCGGGTCGCATGCAGTGCGCGCGCCCGTTCTACAGCAGTGCCGAGTTGCGGAAAAAGCGCACCTCGCCGAGGTGCGCTCTCCTGCGTGCGCGGCTACCGCATGTTGCCCGCGTGTCTAGCGCGTGGCCTTCGCGACATCGGCCAGCAGTCCCCCGGACTTCGAGCTCGAGGCCGTCTTGCGGATCAGGATATCGGGCGGCAGCACGTTGCTCTTGCCATAGTACGCGTCGTTCCAGCCGACGTTCGAGTGAACGACTGTGCCGTCCAGGTTGACGCCGCCGTACACGCCCTTGGACCGCGAGAACGAGATCAGGTCGGCCGTAACCGTGGACTTCGCGCCGGCGCCGACCGGACCCGCTGCGACACTCGCGTCGCCGCCGACTTTGAACGAGCTCGACAGCAGCGAGTTGAGACCCTTCTCCGTCATCACGATCATCACGAGTTCCGACACTTCGACACCCGCCTGAAACCCGACGCTAGCCGTTGCCAGGTCGTAAAAGGCAGGACCCGCCCACACGCGCCCATCTTTCGCGACCAATACGGCACGTCCGCCCGACCCGCCGAAAATGAAGCCTGCCTTGACGATCTTCGGTGCGATCAGCACGGCCTTGGCCGAGCCGAGATTCGCCTGAATCCACGTCTGATCAGGGTCGCGGAGGAAATTGTTGAGGGTGATCCGCGCATCTTCCACGAGTGCGTCGGGCTCGGATGGCGGTACCGGTCGCCCCGATTCCGATGCGCACCCCGCGAGTGCGCCGGCGAGAATGAGCGCCAGCGCGGCGCGACGCGCAAGACTCGGTGCCGCAACTGCATTTGTCATTATTGTTCCTTCGAAGGTAAGGTGGAAACGCGGGGGGATGCCGCATCACGCTTTGCCGGTGCGCAGCGCGAACGAGCACGCACGCTGAAACCCGAGCATCTACTTTACATCGTCCGGGTTCAGTCATCGCATCAAGCCGCATTTGACCGTCGCGGCGCTTACTGCGAATGCCGGCAAACCCTGTGCTATCTTGGCCGTTCGACGAACACGGAGTGCACGCGTGGACAACAGAACACTTGGCCAGGGCTTGCAGGTATCGGCAATGGGCCTCGGCTGCATGGGCATGTCGGATTTCTATGGCGGACGGGACGAAGATGAAGCGATCGCAACGATCCACCGTGCGCTCGATCTCGGCATTCGCCTGTTCGACACGGCCGACATGTACGGAGCGGGTCGCAACGAAGAGCTCGTCGGGCGCGCGATCGGCGCGCGGCGCGACACCGTGATCGTGGCAACGAAATTCGGCAACGTGAGAAATCCCGATGGCACGTTCGCGGGCGTCAATGGCAAGCCCGACTACGTTCGCCAATGCTGCGAGGCAAGCTTGCGCCGTTTGGGGATCGAGACGATCGACCTCTACTACCAGCATCGCGTCGATCCGAACACGCCGATCGAGGACACCGTGGGCGCAATGGCGGCACTCGTGCGCGAAGGCAAGGTCCGCTGGCTCGGTCTGTCCGAAGCGGCTCCCGAAACCATTCGTCGCGCCCATGCGGTGCATCCGATCGCGGCGCTGCAGACCGAGTACTCACTGTGGAGCCGCGAAGCCGCCGAATCGGTGTTGCCGACGGTGCGCGAACTCGGCATCGGGTTCGTTCCCTACAGCCCGCTCGGCCGGGGCTTCCTCACGGGCCGAATACAATCGGTCGACGCTCTGGACACGGACGATTACCGGCGCAACTCGCCGCGATTTCAGGGCGACAATTTCCAGAAGAACCTGCGGCTCGTCGACGAGATCAACACGATCGCGACCGAGAAGCGCTGCACGCCGTCGCAGCTCGCGTTGGCATGGGTGCTCGCGCAAGGCGACGACATCGTGCCGATTCCCGGCACCAAGCGTCGTACCTATCTCGAGGAGAACGTCCATGCGCTGGACGTGCACCTCGACGCCGACGACCTCGCGCGGATCGACCGCGCCATCCCGCCAGGCTCGGCGTCCGGCGAGCGCTATGCGCCCAACGCGTTGCGTGCCGTCGGTCGCTAGGGAGCCGCTCGCCCGCTGCGGCAGCTGAAGGCAGCCGTGCTTCGCAAACGAAATCGATAGCGCGCAATGCATCCGCTGATTCGCAACGTGCTGCTCGTCGCGGTGGCAACTCTGGGACTTGCCGCGCCGGTACGCGCACAATTCGCACTCATCGACGACGCACGGGTCATCGTCAAGTACAAGACCGCGTCGACGCTGCTGAAGGAAGGCATTGCGGCAGAAGATAAGCCTGCGGCGCTGGCGAAGGCGATGAGCGAGCGCACGGGCATTGCGTTTCGCGCTGGTGCGTCCGTAGCCGACCGCACACACGTACTGCTCGCAACGGGGTTCACGTCCGAGCAAATCGTCGCGCGCCTTGCCGCCGACAGTGACGTCGAATACGTGGTGCCGGACTACAAGCGCCATGCGCTCGCAGCGCCGAACGATCCGCTGTACGTCACCGGCCCCGCACTGACGGATAGCACCGGTGGGCCGCCGGCAGGACAGTGGTACCTGCGCGCCCCATCGGGCGACGTCGTGTCGTCGATCAATGTCGAGCCCGCCTGGAGCGTCACGCAAGGCAGCCCGGCGGTCGTCGTCGCGGTACTGGATACCGGCGTGCGCTTCGACCACGCCGACCTGCAGCGTGTCGAAGCCGGCGGCAACCTGCTGCCCGGCTACGACATGGTCAGCAACGTGAACGTCGCCAACGACGGCACCGGCCGCGATGCCGACCCGTCCGATCCCGGCGACTGGGTCACGCAGGCCGAAGCGCAACTAAGAAGCGGGCCGTTCTACCAGTGCGACGTGGAAGACAGCTCGTGGCATGGCACGCAGACGAGCGGACTCATCGGCGCGCTGACCAACGACGGCATCGGCATGGCGAGCGTCGGGCGCACGATCCGCGTGCTGCCCGTGCGCGTGCTCGGCAAGTGCGGCGGCTTCGATTCCGACATCATCGCGGGCATGCGCTGGGCCGCCGGACTGGCGGT
>Ga0068857_100005352_pt1 | contig 10938 bp, 9 predicted proteins | sample KBSCornC72_FD_66591 | JGI IMG/M metagenome (GOLD analysis project Ga0068857, IMG submission 66591) | Corn rhizosphere microbial communities from Kellogg Biological Station, Michigan, USA - KBS Corn C7-2 | ecosystem: Host-associated > Plants > Roots > Rhizosphere > Soil ...
TGACCTCGGCGATCAGTGCCGCCAGCTTCTCCAGCACCAGCCGCCCCCGGGCGATGGGGAGCGTCAGAAGCAGCTCCATCGTCCCTCGCTCCTCCTCCCCGGCCACGGCGCCTGAGCCTGCGGCAACCGCGGCGATGATCAGCAGCAGAGGGATCATGAACGAGAACAGCTCGGACCCCAGATAGCCGGCCGGCGAGGCGTAGTCGAGCGCGCCGCCGAACCCGATCACGCTCTTCAACGCGTCGGGATAGCGCTTGACCAGGTCGTTCAGCGCAGGATCGTCACGCACCGTCGGGTAGACCGCCATCATCAGGGCGACCATGCCGATCAGGCCCAGGCTCCACAGCAGGAGCCCGCGACGGGAATCGCGAAGCGTCTTGAGCGCAAGGCTATGCAGCATCGGCGCCGTCGGCATACAGGCGAAGGAAGATGTCCTCGAGGTCGGCCTCGTGGCTGTCGATGGCCAGCACGTGGTGCTCGGCCAGGCGCTTGATCAACGGGTCGATGTCGCCCTCGACGGCCAGCAGCACGGTGGCGCCGTGCCGCTCGAGCTCTCTGACGCCGGCCACGGATGCAAATGCGCCGGTCGCCGGTGGTTCGGAGAAGGTCACCTCCACACGCAGAAACGCCCGCTGTCGCAGGGCATCTACGGAATCCACGAGCGCCAGCCGGCCGTCGCGGATCAGCGCAACGCGGCCGGCGACCTCCTGCACCTCCGGCAGCACATGCGAGGAGATGAAGACCGTGGCGCCGGACTCCGCCGCATGGGTGACCAGATGGTGAAACGTCCGCTGCACCAGGGGATCGAGCCCCGTCGTCGGCTCGTCCAGCACCAGCAGCTGCGGGCAGTGCATCATCGCCAGCACGATCCCCAGCTTCTGGCGGTTGCCCCGCGACAGCCGGCGCACCGGCTGGTCGAGATCGAGCAGCAGGTCGTCCGCCAGGCGGATCGCCTCGCCGGTGCCGGCCATCGACCGCAGGTGCGAGAAGTAGACGGCGTGCTCACGACCGGTGAGGTGGCCGTACAGCCGCAGGTCGCCGGGCAGATAGCCGATCATCCGGCGCGTCGCCGGGTCGCCCGGGCGGCGGCCGAACACCCGGATGCTCCCGGAGGTCGGCCTGATCAGATCGAGCATCATCCTGATCGTGGTCGTCTTGCCGGCCCCGTTAGGGCCCAGGAAGCCGAACACCTCGCCTCGGCCAACCGACAGGTTGAGCCCGGTCACCCCGCGGCCGCCGCGGTAGACCTTGGTCAGATCGTGCGCCTCGACAGCGGCGAATGCCATCCTCCGCCCACCATAACGCCGCGCGGGCCACGATCAGGCGGTCGGGGGTGGCCCCGGGTCGCGAAACCCGGGGCCACCCCGTCGTGCATTACGGCTTGGAGATGATCACCTCATCCATGTCGCCCAGGTACTCATCAGCGTTGGGCTTGGCACCGATGAAGAGCGCAGCGGTGTTCGTGATCGAACCGACCGTGAAGGTCTTGGTCTTGAGCACGCTGTCGACCTTGATCTTCACCGCGGATGCCGACTTGATGCACATGATCGTGTGCCAGCCCCCGAGTGGCACGGGGTTGGTGCTGGTGATGCTGGTGTTGCCGGCGGAGCCCTTCCACTGGCAGAACGCCTTGCCCGACTGCAGGATCTCCATCTTGTAGTCGCCGCCGGCCGTGGTCGACAGGCCCTTGCGGATCAGGTCGTAGTCGACGACCTCGGGCGACGGGTTCACGGTGAAGTTGACCTTCGCGCTGAAGCTGAAGTCGGCCGAGCCGGGCGTCAGGTCGGCGGAGTGGGCAACGGTGACGTACGACTGATCGGTCGACCCCTTGAAGTGGTACGCGGTTCCCACCGCGCCGGGCACACCCTGCACCACGTTCGTCGGAGTGCCGTTGTCCACGACCGAGCCGGCGGGCGCCGAATCGATCATCGTGCCGGACGACTCGTCCATATGCCACAGCGCCACGGTTCCGGTGGGCGGCGGCGGCACGGAATCGGTCGTCAGGGTCACATCGTCGATCAGGAAGCTGTTACCCGCAACCGCCGCCGACTGCGTCGCGATCAGCGCGATCGAATCGCCGCTGCCGAAGGTTGTATACGACGGGATCGACAGCTGCGTCCATGCCGTGGACGTGGTGCACGTACTTGCCGACTTCACCTGCGACCCGCCCGAGTTGTACTCGCGCAGCCACAGGCAGATCGACTTCCCGACGCCCTTCACCCAGGCGCTGGCGGCGTACGTCGCTCCCGCCGAGGTGCCGGTGACCGGTCGGGGAGCGCTGACGATGGAGTAGTTCGTCCCCGAGGTCAGCGCGACCCGCGCCGACCAGGCGCCGGAATGGAAATCGCTGTTCACGGCGGTCAGCGTGGCATTGGTGCCCTTCCAACCGCTTGTCGTGCCGTTCTCGAACGTGCCATTCGAGATCAGGTTCGTGCTGGCCGCCGAGGCTGAGCTGGTGGCCGCTCCGGCGATGACGCACAGAGCCAGGATCGATAGGAGCCGAAGGTCCGGCATAGGCTAACCCCCTTGTGTCGCCCTCGGCCAGACTAGACCACGAGGTGCGATCGCACAAACCGCAGCCCGCCGCGGCGCGTCAGCAGCGCACACACCAGCGCAGGGCACGCGTCGACCGGCTGCCGGCATGGCCCAGGCGGCGCAGGTGGAACCTCCGCTCGACCGCCTTCAGCACCGAGTAGTGGGAGAGCGGCATCGACGTGCGGGAGCCCACGCGCGTGTACGGGCTGATCACGAACAGCGGGATGTGGCAGCTGGTGTTGCCGCGGTGCGCGAGGCAGTCCAGCCGGTCCTGTCCGCCGGCTCCCTCGTCCCAGGTCAAGAGCACGGCGGTGCGGCCGCGGACGTACGAGGGGCTGCTGACGATCGACCTGATCCGGAGCCTCAGCCAGTCGTCGCCCGTGCGCATGGAGCAGTCGTGCGTGTTGTGACAGTTGTTGGGCACGATCATGGTGAAGGCCGGCAGCGTGTTGCGCCTCAGGGCGCGAGCCAGATGCCCGCTGGCGAGGCTCCCCAGCGGCAGGTTCTTCCGGGAGCATGTCGGCACCAGCACCCGGTAGTAGGTCGCGGGGTTGTGATGCTTCTCGTACAGACCGGCATCGTGCCGGGTGCAGGGGGCGGGCATGCTCTCGGCAAAGACCCGCCAGCCCAGACGGTGGCGCTCGAGCTGCCGCAGAAGCGTCGGTGCGTTCGCCCAGCAGGCGTTGCAGTTGGTGTGGATGCCCCCCGTACTCCCGGAGAGCATCGAGATGTAGTTGGGCAGCGACGGGTGGGTGATCCCCGAATAGTTGGTCGCCAGCCCGCACCGCCGCTTGAGCACACCGTTCAGGAACGGATTCTGCCGTGCGGCGCTGGAGGTGCTCGGCCCGATCAGCTGCCCGTAGCTGTGGTTCTCCATCACGATCACGATCACGTGCTTGATGCGCACCGCCTTGCCCACTCTGGTGCCGCACATCTGGGCCTGGGCCTCCGCCGGCGCATGGATCGCCTGGGCCACCATCAACGCGACCGACGCGATGATCAGGCCAAGGAGGACCCGGAGCGTTCGGAGCCGCGCACCCGCCCCCTGGGACATCTGATCTTCGACCACCCGATCAGGGTGGCAGGGGATTGTGATCACGCGGTTTGGCCGACGTACGGGGTGGTTAAACATGACCATGGATCAGGAGCAGCGAATCGTTGCGCACCGGATCAGCCCCCCACCGCGGCGCCCTCGAACAGCGGCAGCCACCGGGCGTTCGCCTCGAGCATCTCGTCCAGCAGCGCCTCGGTCTGCTCCAGGTCGAGGCGGGCCTGCATGTTCGGATCGAGCAGGAACGCTCGCAGCGCGTCGTCTCGCCGCCCGCTCAGCGCAGCTCTCACCACGTGCTGCTCGAACGCCACGTATCCCCGCAGGTGCGCGGCCAGCGCCTCGTTCAGCGGCCCGGCGAAGATCGGCCGGATCCCGTACCCGTTCACCGCGGCGTTGACCTCGACGATGGCCTCGCCCGGCAGGTTGGGGACGGCACCCTGGTTGGGCGCGTTGATCACGAAGGTGCGGTTTCGGTTGGCGACGATCGACTCGATGATGTCGATCACCTCGATGCCCCAGTCCTCATCGCCGACCGGCAGGTCGGCAAGCGTCACCCGGCCGGCGTCCGGCGCCGTCCAGGTGGCGGCCAGCGCCTCCAGCTCGGCGACCCGGGCCTTCTCGTAGGCCATGTCGTGGGTGGTGATGCCGTAGCGCATCTTCACGCCCTGGGCGGTGCCGGCGTAGTCGCCCTCCAGCCGCTGCATCTGCGGGTAGTGCTCGACCCAGTGACTCCAGCAATAGGGCAGCACCCCGTAGGTGTCGAGTGCCCAGCGGACGATCGGGTTCGTCGCCCGCTCGCGCACCAGTGGCATGGCATCGGTACCGTCCACCAGGCGCAGCTCCTGCACCGACGCGCAGTGGTTGATGCCCGCCACCACGGGCGGCATCGCGATCTGATCCGGCTCGACTCCCGCCTCGCCCGCCAGCCACTGCGCGCTGCCCGGATGGCCGGTGCAGGAGCAGAGGGCGAAGCTCTTCACGGCGGGTGCGGCGACGCGCATCGCCATCGCCTCGGTGGGTGCCGGGTTGGTGTAGTTGAACACGTAGGCGTCCGGCGCCACCTCCGCGACGTTGCGGGCCACGTCGGCCAGCACCGGGGCGTTGCGGAAGGCGCGCATCACACCACCCGGCCCAACCGAGTCGGCCACATGCATGACCAGCCCATACCGCCCTGGGATCTCCATGTCCAGCGCCCAGGCGTCGAAGCCGCCCACCGAGATGGCTGCGATCACGAAGTCGGCGTCGGCCAGCGACTCGCGCTGGTCGGTGGTGCTCTCCACGCGAAGCGCGCTCGACTCGCCCTCGATCAGCTTCTCGCCCAGCCGCTGCATAACCGACAGCCGGCCCTCGTCGATGTCCATCAGGGTGACCGTGGAGTCCCCCATCACCTCCGACGAGATCAGCCTTCGCAACAGGAGCGGCACGAAGCTCGAGCTGCCCCCGCCGATGATCGTGACCTTCTTCCCCACGGAAACCCCTTTCACTCAGCCCATCGAGTCGTCGCTCATCGGCAGAATCGAGGCTTCGAAGATCCTGGCCGTGCGCGGCCGGGTGACCGCGAACATGACGGCGTCCGCCACCTCCGCGGCGCGCAGCATGCCGGGCAGGTCGGGATCCTCCGGCGTTCGGCCGCGGCCCATCGCGAACTCGGTCTCGACTCCACCGGGGGCCAGGATCGAACACCGCACCCCCTTGCCGTACAGCTCGTGGTCGAGCGATCGAAGGAAGCCGATCTGGGCGTGCTTGGAGGCCGCGTACACCGCCTCGCCCTCCGGCGCCCGCTGGCCGGCGATCGAGGCCACCCCCACCAGATCGGCCGACTCGCTGGCCAGCAGGTGAGGCAGTGCGGCGCGAATCGTGTAGATGAACCCCTTGACGTTGGTGTCCAACATCTCGTCCAGCCACTCGGGCTTCAGGTCGAGGAAGTCGCCGTAGGCGCCGGTGCCGGCGTTCGCAACCAGGATGTCGAGACCGCCGAACCGCTCGGCGCAGGCATCGGCCAGGCCGGCGATCTGGGCCGGGTCGCGCACGTCGCACGACTGGGCCAGCGCTCCGTCGATGCCGAGGTCGTCGCCGCGACGGGAGGCCAGCGCGAGCTTCGCACCGCCCGCCGCGAGCAGGTGCGCGGTCGCCGCACCGATCCCGCTGCTGGCCCCGGTCACCAGGGCCACGCGGCCCTCGACTCCACTCATCGCTCGTCCTCTCTGAGGCAGTGCCCGGCGTGCGGCGTCGACGGCGGCACGTCGAGGGCAGGATTTCGTTCGAAGAAGCCCACCGGCTTCAGCTGGAACCCGATGGTGGCCACCGGCATCACCGGCCAGTCCTCCGGCCGCGGCACGTGGTGGTGGCCGAACGTATACCAGACCACGATGTCACGGTCGGTGACCGACCGGTCGGCCGCCGTCCACTCGGGCAGGCCCGCTCCGCCGGGGTGCTGGCTGGGATAGTCGCCCGCGGCATAGCGCTCAGCAGGCGCGTACGGCGTCACCCACAGGTGCTCATGGATGAAGCCCGCCCGCCTGGAAACCGGGGCGTCCGGCTGGGCGAACGGCACCGCGTTCTCGCCGGGGACCAGCCGGTAGCCGACCGGCTCCCCCAGTCGGTGGCGGACGCCGTGGTTCACGATCTCCCACCAGCGAGCCGAGCCAGGATCGGTGCGGCGCCGGGCCTGAAGCTCCGTCTCGAGCGCTCGGCGCAGGGGTTGAAAGGCATTGCCGACCGGGTTGTCGGGGCCCGGTGGCAGCGACTCGGTCCACACCTCCTCGACGGTGTTCGCAGTGCCGTCGACATCGAGGTCGAGCCGCATGTTGAAGAAGTGCTGGTGCACCATCGCGTTCAGCCCGGGCGCGACCAGGGTGCCGTGGCGGGGACGGACGCCGGGCGCCACCGCGCCGGTCGAGAGCACGCCGGTCAGCTTCACCTCGAAGGCGATGGTGCCGTCCTGGTACAGGTACCAGAAGAACCCGTAGTCGTAGTTCCCGATCGCCGAGAACGAGGAGATCACCAACCGCCGCGAACGCCGCACCTCGCCCGACCCGTCGCGCCACTCGATGTGCCGCCAGAGCACGCCGACGTCCTCCTCGTGCATGCAGATCGCGTTGGGAATCACCAGCGGGTCCCCCGCCGGGTCGTTCACGACGGCGTCGAGATAGACGATCTCGCCCAGGCAGTCGCAGCCGCGGGTCAGCGGGGAGGCGGCCACGCCGACGCCGTTCTCCCCACCGTCGAACGCGTTCTTGAACCGGTGCGTCGGGTTGGGGTCGCCGTAAGGCACGACCATCTCCGAGAGCGACGCCCGGTGCAGGATCGAGCGCAACCGGCCGCCGTCCTCGTATCCGACCCGGTGCAGCACGAGCCCCTCGCGGGGCGTGAAGCCGACGTGCAGCTGCCAGCGCTGCCAGCGCACGATGCGGCCGTCGACGGTGAACCCAGGCCCCTGCGGCTGCGTGATCTCGAGCGGCGCGATGTCGTCCCGCAGCGGCCCGCCGGCCTCGACGTCGAAGTTGCCGCTCTCCTCGGGCACCGGCACGACGCCGTGATCCTCGATCCGCAGCACCTCCAGCGTGTTCAGGTCGACCACGCCGATCACGCCGTCCACCGGGTGCGCCCATTCGTTGTCGCCGGGCGCCGGCTTGACGAAGGCGACGCAGCGCGCGAGCCGCCGCTCGGACTCCTCGGCGGCGCCGAAGTGGCCCGCCGGCCAGGCGTCGACCTGGATCCGCTCGGGATCGGTGACACCGCGGCGGGCCAGCGCAGCCTGGAAGTCTGGATGCAGCCGCAGCAGCTCCTCGACCTCCATCAGCTCCGAGACCACCGCCATCGGCTGGACGTCGCTTCGCACGCGCCACTCGACCACGCTGCCGTCGTCCAGGCACACCACCGCCTCCACCGTCTCGGCCCGGCCGCGGTCGAGGATCACCAGCTCGGCCCGTCGCGGCGGTCGCCGGTCGGATGCCTCGAAGGACAGCACCGCATCCTTGTGCGGCTCCGCCAGGTCGACCGTGACGAAGCGGCAACGGTCGCTCTGGGCTCGGTAGCGCTCGCTCGCCCGCACGGCTGCGGACGCCGCCGCAACCTCCTCCGCGGACAGGGGATCGAGCGGATGGGCCGCGGAGCGCTGTTGTGTTCCTTCCATCCGCTTCGTAGTATGGCGCGATGAACCGACCAAAGCGCTTCATAACCGGCATCGCGCTCGCCCTCCTCGCCTCCGCCGCGGCGGCCTGCGGGGGAGGCTCGAGCTCCAGCACGTCCGGCAGCAGCGGGGCTGCCAGCGAGTCGATCAAGGGCCAGTCGATCACGGTGCTGGTGCCCTACAAGATGCCGCAGAAGCTGCTCGACCAGTTCACCGCCGAGACCGGCGTCAAGGTGGACTACGTGGTCACCGGTTGGGACGCCACCCATAACAAGCTGCTGGTCGCCAACGAGGCCAAGAGCTACATCGCCGACGTGGCAGAGTTCGACTGGTCGTTCACCGGCCAGTTCGCAGGCGCCCAGTGGGTGGAGCCGCTCGACAACCTGATCTCGCCCTCGGTGCTGAACGACCTCAAGAACACCGACGCCGCGTTCGTGTCCGGCGGCAAGACCTACGCCGCCTGCTATTCGAACGACTTCCGCGTCTCCATGTACAACACGAAGCTATTCGCCAAGGCCGGGATCACGGAGTTCCCAAAGACGCTCGACGAGCTGGGACAGGCCGCCGAGAAGCTGAAGGCCTCCGGCGTGCAGTACCCGTTGTCGATCCCGATGGCGGCCACCGAGGGAGGCGTCACGCCCTGGTACCTGCTGACGCTCGCGCAGGGCGGCCAGCTGTTCGACGAGAATCTGAACCCCACCTTCCAGGATCCCGAGTCAGCCGGATACAAGGCGCTGCAGTGGGAGGTCGACGCGGTCAAGAAGGGCTGGGTGTCACCCGGATCGGTCTCCATGGACGACTCGGTCGCGTTCAACAAGTTCACCGCCGGCGAGACCGCGATCGTGCTCGCGACCGGCCCCGGGAACATGCCCACCGCGAACGACCCCAGCCAGTCCAGCATCGCCGGCGACGCGGCGATGGGGCTGGTTCCCGGCGTCGACGGCCCGGGCGGCTCGTTCGGCCTGCCGGAAGGGCTCTCGATCCCGGTGACCGCCAAGCACAAGGCCGCGGCGGCGGCATTCATCGAGTGGTGGGAGCGCCCGGAGAACGCGATCGAGATCTACAAGACGCAGGGCAGCCTGCCGTGCGGCGCCTCGACTCTCAAGCAGCTGGCTGACAGCGGCCAGCTGCAGGGCGGCGATATCGTGAACCAGGAGCTGCCTCACGTCGGGCCGCTGTTCACCGCCGGCGCGCCGATCTGGTACTCCCAGTTCAGCTCGGACGCCCAGGGTCTCCTGAACTCGGCGGTGAAGGGTGAGACCAGCGTCGCCGACGCGCTCAACCAGCTCGCTGACAAGGCGTCTGCCCGCAACAGCTAGTGCGGCTGCCGTGGAACACGGGCGACGGCGACCGCACGGCCCGCGAGACCCTGATCCTCGGCTGGATCCTGGTCATCCCCGCGATGCTGGCGGTCGCGGCGCTGATCCTCTACCCGATGGTGCACGGGTTCCAGCAGAGCATCCGCTCGGGTGGATTCCTGTTCGGCGAGCAGCCCGGCTACGTCGGCCTGCGCAACTACCGGGACGTGATCCACGATCCCGCCTCGCGCGATGCCATGCGCCACACGCTGGAGTACGTGGTGCTGGCCGTCACACTGGAGATGGTGCTGGGGATCCTGGTCGCGGTCACCCTGCACCGGGTGTTCCGCGGCCGCGGGCTGGTGCTGGCCGTGCTGATCCTGCCCTGGGCGCTGCCTTCCGTGGTGTCGGGAGTGCTCTGGCGGCGCGTGTTCGACCCTGACAACGGGCTGCTGAACAGCCTGCTGATGCAGCTGCACGTGATCAGCCACCCGCACGTCTGGCTGGCGTCGGGCCGCGGGGCGATCGTCTACATCACCCTCGTCCATGTCTGGGGCGTCCTGCCGCTGGTCAGCCTGATCTTCCTGGCAGGCCTGCAGAGCATCCCCGAGGAGGTCTACAGCGCCTCCTCGGTCGATGGCGCCGGGCCGTTGCGGCAGTTCCGCTACGTCACCCTGCCGCTGCTGCGACCGTCTATGGCGATCGCGCTGACGGTGGGGACGCTGCTCGCGATCAGCATCTTCGACGAGATCTTTGTGCTGAACGGTACGGCGCTCAACACCCGCTCGATCCTGATCCAGGTCTACAACACCACCTTCGCCCAGGCCGACTTCGCGCACGGCACCGCGCTCGCGTTCCTGCTGGCCGCGGTGACGGCGGTGTTCGGGGCGCTCTACGCCCTGGTGCTGCGGAGGGCGACCGTATGACCTCGATCGGCTGGCGGATCGTCAAGCTGGTCGCAATCCTGGCGATCGTGGTCTGGTCGGTCGGCCCGATCCTGATCGGCATCTCCACCAGCGTCTCCACCCAGCGTGAGGTGAACGCCGTCCCCACCCGCTGGGTTCCCGAGGAGCCGACGCTGAACGCCTATCACGACCTGCTGGGCGGGACGAGCAGCCAGCGCGCCGGCGGCACCGTCACCGAGAAGGGGACGTTCACCCGCTCGATCTCGAACAGCGCATTCCTGTCGGTGGTGTCGACCGCGATCATCCTGGTCGTCTCGACCATGGCTGCGTATGCATTCGGCCGGCTGCGGTTCCGGTTCGGTGGCGCGCTGCTGGCGATCCTGGTGGGGACGATGATCGTGCCGATCTTCGTGGTCGTGATCTCGCTGTTCAAGATCCTGGCCGACCATCAGCTGATCGACAGCCGGCGGGGACTGATCATGGTGTTCGTCGCCACGCTCAGCCCGCTGGCCACCTGGCTGCTGTACACGCAGGTGCGGGAGATGCCGGCCGAGCCGGAGGAGGCGGCGCTGATCGACGGCTGCGCCCGCTGGCAGGCGTTCGTTCGCATCGTCATCCCGCAGATGAGCTCGGGCATCGCGGCCGTTGCTGCGATCATCGTGTTGTCGGTGTGGGGCGAGTTCCTGATCCCGCTGCTGCTCACGTCGACCATGAACGCCAAGCCGGTCACGGTGCAGATCACCGAGTACGTCGGCAAGTACACGACCAACTACCCGATCCTGGCCGCCGCCGGGGTGCTGGCGTTGATCCCCCCGGCACTGCTGGCGCTGGTGCTGAACCGGCGCATCACCGGGATGCTGGCGGGATCGTCGTGAGCGGAACGATCAGCCTGGAGTCGGTGTCGAAGCGGTTCCCCGGCGGCGTGCTCGCCGTCGACGACCTCAGCCTGGAGGTGGAGCCCGGCGAGTTCCTGGTGCTGGTCGGGCCGTCCGGCTGCGGCAAGACCACGGCGCTGCG
>Ga0068857_100005358_pt1 | contig 10935 bp, 3 predicted proteins | sample KBSCornC72_FD_66591 | JGI IMG/M metagenome (GOLD analysis project Ga0068857, IMG submission 66591) | Corn rhizosphere microbial communities from Kellogg Biological Station, Michigan, USA - KBS Corn C7-2 | ecosystem: Host-associated > Plants > Roots > Rhizosphere > Soil ...
TGGGGCCTCCAGGAGTCTTGGCTTTCAACCGGTAGAATTCATTCGCGCCGTCTGGCCAACGTCCGGTCGCAACTCCATTTTGTTGTGCACCGAACTGGACTGCATCAAGGACGCGGCTGCGGTCGGGCTTGAGGAAATAAATCGTCTCACCAGTGGCATCGAGCCGGAAGTTCATGTTTGTCTCGCTGTAAAAAACAAAGCCGCGCGCGGGAATGCTAGTTCCGGGTGCAATGACGAATTTGTTCGTGGTCAGGTCATCGGTCAGGATGCAACCGGAAATATCGACGGCGCTCGTGCTGTGGTTGTAAAGTTCGATGTAGTCGTAATCAGGCGGATCGGTGTGCGCGAGAAACTCATTGATGACTACGTTGCGTAATGGACTGGGCGTAAACGACTCCATCTGCCCGGGCGAACCGCCAATCGTATCGCTAATATCCCACGCACGCGGATCGCCCTCGCCGTAGGTCGAATTAGCCAGGACCAGCGAATGGCCTGTCCCGTCCGTTGCCACCGGCCAGGGAGAAGCATCCGAATAAGGCACGCTCAACAAAACCGCGCCTTGTTCATCCAGCAGTTCGAGCGTCTCGGATTTTTTCAAACTGCCGGTGTAAGGTCCCATCACATTCGAAATTCCGTACACGTTCTGGATATCCGCTGGCGCAGCCGCCGCCACCAGGTAACCGCCGCCAGGAATCTGCGTGTTCGGCGGGAATGTATAATTCATATCCGCGCAACTGATTTGATAGCCGCTGATGTCGTGGAACCAGGGATTGGAATTGTAGATTTCAATGAACTCCAGGTTTTTCAGATCAGTGCGTGACGCCGGTTTCCACATGATTTCCGAAAAAGCAATCGGCGTTCTTCGGGACGAAGGGCCAATTGCTTCATGCGGATTCGTTTGCACGCCGACTACTGCAGTCGTCACATTAGTGATGTCACGAAACTGGGCCGTAGCAACAGTGCTTGCGCCTCGGCTGCTCACGGCAAAGCCAAAATAAATTTGGGCGGGCATGGTGATGGTTGCACTACCCAGTTGCGTCCACACCTGGCCGTCGTAGCTGCCGTAGCCGGTGAACGTGTTACCTGAGCGCCGCAAGCGCAGCCAGGTATTAGGATAATTGGCAGGAAAACTTCCACTCATGTTCGCAGCGCTGCCGGTGGGATCGCGCCATTCGAAAAGGGAACCATTCATCGTCGGCGTGGTGAACGCCGCGGCGAATCGGCTGTTGACGCTGAGAGTCTCTCGCGCCATCAAACCACCTTTGGCAAAAATATCGGACAAGCTCAGCCCCGCCACGCGCGCAGCGACATCAAAATTGCCATTGATAGTTTGATACGAAAAGCTGCCTTGATCCGAGCTGCCCACGAAGTCGGTACCGGCCGCGGTCACATCGAATCCATTACCAGCCGTTGTAGCGATTGATGCGACCGAAGGATTTCCCAAATCCTGCGGCGTGTAAGGCAACGCGGAAAAAATTGCCGTCGTGTTGGCAGCGATAGAATTCAGCGCAATCGCGCGGTCCCGCACGTTATTGATTACAATGGAATAATTGCTGCCGTAGGTCAGAGGCGCTGTGGTTAGAATGACAGTTTGATTGTCGGCGGCCAGCGTCGCACTAGTCACTGGCAACCCATTTGTAAAAACATAATTGGCCGGGTTCGTCGCACTCGCCGCTTCCACCATTTCGGAATAGACAATTTGAACATTAGTCAGGCCGAGGTTGGCGATACGCGTGACGGTAGGCGGATTCGTATCTGCCAAAACCATCAGGAGTGATGGCCCGCTCGTAATCGAACCCGAGCTATTGGAAACGATGCAGCTATAACTTTGCCCGTTCCAACTCAAATTCAGGTTGCTAATGATCAACACACACGAACTGGCGCCCGGCAAATTGGTCCCATTCAAAAGCCATTGATAACCGAGGTTCGACTGATTGGTCGCTAATAACGAGAACACGGCGCTGCCGTTTTCAACGCCGACTCTGTTGGCGGCTGGCTGTGCATAAATACCGGGAACAACGATCGCGCCGGTGAATGGGACAAGCAACGTGCCCGCCGGGCTATCGCCAGCAAGCGGCAACTCGACGGTGCCATTCGGCAATTGCCATTGCACCGTAAGATTGTCGCCACCGCCGCCCTGTTGCATCAGCGCTTCCAGATAATATCGCTGTCCGCCCTGCAAATAGATCGGCGCGGATTGCTGACCCGGTTCGACGCCAAAATTTCGCCACGGTGTCCAGTTCGAAACTCCGGCGATCCGCACCGCACTTGCAGGATTCTCATTGGGGCTCAGGAGCAGAAGTGAATTGTCATCGCTGGCGATCCAGAAAATGTAATTGCCATTCATCGGTGGCACTACAAATGTGCGCAACCGCTCGCCGTAATTATTTCGGCCCGTGTTAACTTCTGTTTCAAAGCTGGTAAAGACGTGAGTGAAGTTGCTGACCGGGTTGTTGGGCCAATTTGGATTATAGCCCGTGTTCGTGAGCACCGTTAGTGTGTTGCCGATGCTGGAATTGAGATTGGTCCAAAGCTCGCGATAGGCGCCCCATATGGACGTCGTCAAATCGACATTCGTGAACGTTGCGGTGTTTAGAGCCGAATTATTGTGAGCGGTCACTGCCAACCCGGCCTGCACCGTTCCATTCATCGGAATCTGTTGCGTGCCAACCTGGGTCCAGTTGCTCCCATCAGAACTGTAATATCCGATAAACGTTCCGCCGGAGCGCACTAATTGCAGCCAAACTGGCGTCGTAATTCCATCGACGGCGCTATAAGAATAGGGTCCTCCGGGCGCGCCTCGGCATTGAAAACTTACCCCGTGTGTTGCTGTGGCGAAGAGTCCCGCATTGAGCGAACCCGCGCCGGTGTCATTACGGAACATCAAACCAGCCTTCGACCAACCGGAACCCGGGTCGCTATTCTGCAGGCTCAAAACTCGTGCAATCAAGATCCCGTCGGAGTTGCAGGTCGTACTGGCAAAGTTAAATTGATCCGTCGGGTCCCAGATGTCCGAGCCGCCGCCGGTGACTGTCCAATTGCCGCTTGTATAGGCCGCCGAGCCAACCAACGCTGGCGAACCGATATCGGCATCACTCCAACCTGGTGGTAACGCGGCGCGCGCCAATTTCGGCACGAACAGTGCAATTGAAATTAAAACAAAAAGCTTCGCGAGCTTTCGGCAGCGGTCAGAGAACTGACTTGCAATAAAGAATCCGTCAGTCGGCATGTTCGGGAGTATCAGTGCGCCGCCGAAATCAGTTTAGCTTGGGCAATTGAGGGTCTTTATGTCAAGATTTCGATTACAGAATTTCGTGCTTGCAATCGTGTGCGATTTTGTTTAGGCTCCTAATTAATCAGCCTTAGAGAGCCCACGCACGCGACGTGGCAACGTTAGGTGTATAACGTTTCCAGCGGGCTCATAAGGCATGACCGTGACGACCATCATCTAACCAAAGCGACCCCAAACGAGAAGTTATGAATACCTCATTGTTCAAAGCAGTTGCCGGTTCTTTATTCGGCCTGGCACTCGGAGCGAGCACGTCCCTCCTGGGCCAAACCAGCCCGTTCGTCGGGCAAGACGTCGGTACCCCGCTCCATGCCGGGAGTTTTACCGTCAATGGCGATAGCACCATTTCCATCAACGGCGGCGGTGACGATATTTGGAATAACGCCGATAATTTCTATTATTACTCCACGACGGTGACCGGTCTGGTGTGGGAGGCGAAAATGAGGGTCGTCTCGTTCACTGGCCCTGACACATGGAGCAAAATTGAGTTAATGGCCCGGCGGCCTGACCCGACGGGGGGAACACCTCAAGGGCCTGACCCGGAGTTAAACGTCACAATTACCGCGGCCAACCGACAGAACGAAGTCCGGGCCGCATGGCGTGGTACCCGAGCTGGCGGTTCGGGCGACACCGGAGGGCTTAACATAAACCCAGCTTATCCAAATCAATGGGCCCGAATCACTCGCACTAACAGCATATTCTCCCTTTACGCTGGCACCAACGGAGTGAATTGGACGCTGCTTGCCAGGCAGGATACAGCGACGACGGCTAATGGATTCGATGGTATCGGTTGGGAGAACCCAATCCTGGTCGGCGCGGCGGTCACCGCCCACAGCGACGGAGATGTCAACGGTGCCACAGCGGTCGTCTCAAACCTGACGGTGAACGTCTTCCCTTTCACTCCACCGACGGCTGCGGGCGTCGTAACCCAAATCCAAAGCACGGCCACCATCCAATACACTGAAGCCTCCTTCACTTTCGTCGCTACCAACAATGCCAATCCGAACATCCTCAACATGAGTTACGCTTGGTATAAGAACAACCAACTCGTGAGCACCAACCCGATGGGAACAAGGTTCACGATCTTGACAACTCCAGCCGACAACGGTGCGCAAATTTACGCCGTTGGCAGCGCTCAATTTTATCCTGGCATTTCGGTCACCAGTGCCGTGGCTACGCTTACGGTGAATCCTCCCAGTTCGATTTATACCAATGGACTCAAGCGTGAGTTCTTCGCGGGCGGTACGCGCCCGAACGTGGAAATCGGGAACGTTGGACCTGCCACTAGCATCAGCGTGGTTTCTGCCGCACAATTGCCGGGCGGCTTTGGCGACAATTATTGCGACCGCTTTAGCGGTTATTTCATCCCGCCGGCCACCGCCGCGTATGTTTTCTTTGTCGCAGCTGACGACGATACAGATGTCTATTTGAGTCTGGATAGCGACCCTAATCATAAGTTCCCTATGGCCCAGGAGCCAGGCTGGAGCGGAAACTTGAATTGGTTTACTTCGGGCAGTAACGGTGCTTTTGATGCTGGTCAAAAACGTTCCGACCAATGGTCGCCCGACCCCAATCTCGGGATTCCTGCGCCTTATCCCAATGGGTTCTACCTGACCGCGGGTAATCTTTACTACTTCGAAGCGGTTCATCATAACGGTGTTGGCGGGGACAACTTCGCCGTTACATATCAAACGACGAACCAAATTGCCGACCCGAATTGGCTGAGCGTTTTCACTAATGGCGCGCCCTCATTGCTCGCGTCGTCCAACAACAACATTGCTTTGATTACTTCGCCCATAACGACCCTGAATTGGACGCTTCAACCCACCAATCTCACCGTCTTCGAGGGTCAGCCCGCCAATTTCTTTTCCAAAGCGGCCAGCGACAGCGAACTGGCGCCAGTGTACCAGTGGTACACTGTTTCGCCCCCAGCTCCTATCGCCGGTGCCAACAGTTCCACATTGACCATCCCGGTGACGCCATTCAGTTACAACGGATTGCAAGGTTATTGCGTGGCCCGCACCTCAGAAGGCAGCCTGGTGGCCACGAGTTCAGTGGTGACTTTGACTGTCTTGCAATCAATCTTTGAAAGTGGATGGGCCTTGGTCCAATGGTGGGACGTAAGCGCTCCCAGCCGTACAACCATCGAAGCCGGAAACGCGCCTCCCCCGCAGCATATCTATGCCACCCCAAGGTTTGAAGCCGCCATCAATGGTGCAGGTGATAATTACGCCAACCGGCTGACTGGCTTCTTTGTGCCGCCAGTGACTGGCGACTATGTCTTCTTCATGAACTCGGACGACGATGCTGACCTTTTCCTGAGCACCGACAATACGCCAGGGAACAAACGACTCATCGCTCAGGAAGTCGGCTGGTCTGGCACCGGCTTGGGATGGTTCCAGACAGGCGGTGGCGGCGATTCGCTCGCTCAGCGGCGCTCCGACCAATTCACTGACCCGGTTACCCAGACGCAACCTTACACGGCTGGCATCCACATGATTGGCGGCCAGAAATACTACATCGAAGGCGTCCACAAAGAAGGTGGCGGTGGCGACTATTTCGCGACCACGTACAAGTTGATTGCCGACCCGGATCCAGTAAATGGGGATGACAGCAAATTGGCGGGGAATGCGATCGGCTTCTTCACGCCCAGGATTCCGTGGGTCGCCTTCCTGCAGCAGCCGGTTAATCAGACCGCTACTAGCGGCGCCAATTCCGCCACGTTTATTGCCCAGGGCTACAGCGCCCCATCGATCCTGCCCGGAACCACTGGCGACCCGCGAGGTTTGTTCTCCCTGGCCCCCACCAACGTCACCTACCAATGGTACAAGAACGGCACACCCATCGCCGGCGCGACCGCCAGTTCTTATACCCAATTTCCGGTGCTGCCTGCCGACGGGGGCGCCCAATTCGTCTGTGGCATCCGCGCGTTCGGTTATGCCGACAACGCGCTGAACCCAATCTTTAGCAATAGCGTGCCTGCGGTTCTCACTGTAATAACGGACACCGTGCCGCCCACCATCACTTACGCTGCCACGTTGCAGAATACGAATCCTGCTTCGCCTCTCTTCGTTGTGGACATCACGTTCAGTGAGTGGATGGATGCCACGACGCTGAGCAATGCAGCCAACTACACCGTCGCTGGCGCGACCATCACCAACATTGTGGTCGCTCCCAACCATCGGACGGTCGAGTTGGATCTCAACCAAATGCCGACTCTGCCGCTTAATGTCACCGTCAACGGAGTCAAGGATCTGAGCGGCAACACCATTGCCCTCAATTCCACTGTTCCTATTAACTCCGTGTCGCTCACGTGCACCGATGTCGGCCTTTTGGGTGTCGATCCGGCTTACCCGGGCTTAATTTGGTCAACGGCCAGCGGTGGATACATTGTCTCTGCCGAGGGCAGCGACATTTGGGCCAATGCCGATGGTTTCAATTACACCTGGGAATTGAAGACCAACGACTTCGACGCGGTTGTTCGCGGCGTAAACATCACTCACACATCCCAATGGGCGAAGATGGGCCTTATGGTCCGCGAAACGCTTGATGCCAGCAGCCGAAACTGGAACATTGTCAATGACCCGGCTTCAGCAGACGGTATTAATGCGCCGGATGGCAGTGGCCCCGGTGCAAACGCCGTCGAATGCAACATGCGCGATACCTTCGGTGGAGCGTCCGGAGGTTGGAATAACCTCGGGGGCGGCGTTGTCCCGGCTTATCCCAATGCCTGGGTCCGCCTCAAGAGAACAGGCGACCTGCTCGAAGCCTTCTCTTCCCCCAACGGAGCGAATTGGACACGCCTGGCCGCCTACAACACGGGCACCAACGTAAACGGTTCCCTTACCAACGTTGCCTATGTCGGCCTCTGCACCACGGCGCACAATAACGATCCAGGCGGTCAAATTCCGCCGTACAACCCGCCGCTCAGATACTACAACAACGCCGAGTACGCCAATTACACCTCCAGCTACATCCCACCGGCTCAACTATCCGTAGTTCGCTCCGGAGCCAACGTGATTATCTCCTGGACGCCCAACGTAGGGCATCTCGAAGCCAGCCCGGCGATCGCCGGCCCAAGTGTTAATTGGCAAACTGTCGGCTCAGTCAACCCGGCAACCATCCCGATCGCAGCAGGTCAGAGGTTCTTCCGGGTCGTCAATCCATAACGGCTGATTCAGCCTCCATTTAATCAAGGCCGCGAGGTTGCCCTCGCGGCCTTTTCTACATACGAACAATCAATCCCGGCACGCTATGAAGCAAAAGCGTAGCGGCAAGTCAGGACAGCAGCCAGCTACGCAGCGTTCGGTTAGTTCAGCGGCCCCTCTCTCGCGCCGACGCAAATGGCTTTTTCGTCTCCTGGCAGTTTTTGTCGTACCTCTGCTCACACTCAATGCGTTTGAGCTTTTACTGCGGATTGCCGGATATGGATTCGATCCACATTTCTTCAAGAAAGCAACCATCCAGGGGGCCGATGGCTATGTGGCCAATAGTGACTTCGGCCTTCGGTTCTTTCCGCGCAGCCAGGTCCGCATTCCGGACATGGCGGTGATGCCGGCGGTCAAAACGCCAGACACATTCCGCATTTTCATCTTTGGCGAGTCCGCCGCCCTGGGTGATCCGCGGCCAAACTTTGGCGCGGGCTGTTATCTCGAAATCTTGCTCAGAGAACGATTCCCGCAGGCCAACTTCGAGATCATAAATACCGGCGTCACGGCGATTAACTCCCACGTCGTTCTTCCCATTGCTCAGGAATGTACCGGTCACGCGGGCGACCTCTGGCTGATTTACATGGGCAATAACGAAATGGTCGGGCCATTTGGCGCGGCCACTGTGTTCGGCGCGCGAGCGCCTTCGCTTTGGCTTGTTCGGGCGCAGCTTGACTTGCGAAAATTGCGACTTGGCCAGCTTCTGTGGGCGGCGGCCCAAAAGTTGCACAGTGCCGATGCGGCCACCGCTGGATGGCACGGAATGGAAATGTTCGTTCGAAACCCGGTCGCCCCCAACGACACCGCCAGGCAAACCATCTATCGGAATTTCGAAAAGAACCTGGATCAAATTCTGAAGATCGGCCTGGCCTCCGGTGCAAAGGTCATTCTTTCAACGATCGCTGTGAATCTCAAAGATTGTCCGCCGTTCGGGACTATCTCCAGTACAAACATGCTCCCTGCAAGTCGCGCGGCCTTTGAGAAGCTCTGCCAGGAAGGAGTGGCTGCTCAAGAGCAAGGGCGCCTTGCAGAGGCTCAGACCGATTTTCAGCGGGCGGTCGAAATTTTACCAGACTCCGCCCAGGCGCAGTTTCAATTGGCCACGTGCCTCTTGCGGCTCACCAATGCGACTGCGGCACTACCGCATTTCTTAGCGGCGGTCGATGATGATACCTTGCCTTTCCGCGCGGATTTGCGCCTCAACGGAATTATCCGGGCAGCGGCGGAGCGCTTCTCAGGAAAGCCCCTATCACTGTGCGATGCTGCTGACAAACTGGCTGCGATTAACTCCGATGGCATTCCCGGCAATGAACAATTTTATGAACATGTCCACCTCAATCCCGACGGCAACTATGCATTGGCCGTGGCCTGGGCCGAGCACGTCGAAAAGCTGTTAAGTCCGGCGCTTAAAAACGGTGAACGGCCGTCCTGGGCTTCACAGGTTGAGTGCGAACAATGGCTTGGCCTCACAGATTGGAATCGGATCTCCATTCTCGAAAACATTCTTCAACGGGTTCAACGTCCGCCTTTTAGCAGCCAACCCGGCAATGCGCAGCAAATAGCGCGCTTGCGCGGTGAGATTGCCGGCCTGCGCCAACGCCTCACGAACGACGCTGCAACTCAGGCGCAACAAGCGTATATGCGGGCCCTCGCGCGCGCGCCGCAAAATTTTCGTTTGCATGAGAACTACGCGGAATTCCTCGAAGCCAGGCAGGAGTGGAAGCCCGCGATTGCCGAACGGCAAAAAGTTTGTGAGCTGCTACCTTGTTTTTATTTTCCTCATTATGCCCTGGCTTTGGATTTGAAGGACGCAGGCGCGCTCGCCGAAGCGCGCGATGCGCTGCTCAAAGCGGCTTCGCTAGGCCCGGACCAGGCTGACGTTCGATTGGAACTTGGAATCGTCAGCGGCCGGCAGAGTAATTGGGAACAGGCACGGCAGGAACTGGATGCCGCACACCGGCTCAGCCCGGCAGAACCGCGAGCAATGCTCTACCTCGGGGAAGTGCTATGGAAACTCGAACGACGCACTGAGGCAATCGCTGCTTTGCGCGAGGCAAGTCGCCTGTCTCCATCGGACTGGCAACCGCACTATCGTTTGGCCAACGACCTCGCACAGGAGAGTCACTTCGCTGACGCAGCTGCCGAATATCAGGAAGCGCTTCGCCTCAACCCTTCCAGTGTTAAAACGAAGCTTGGCCTCGCAGCCGTGCTGCTGAACCTCCAACGCCAACCGGAGGCCTTGCAACAAATTGACCAGGTGCTCCAGTTGGAGCCGACCAATCAGGCGGCCCTCGAATTTCGCCGAAAACTCAGTGGCATGTAAGAGTGATTTTTATCACATTCAGCCAACCCTCCCTGCTTGATCTCCCGTAAAACGGAAAACGGGCGGTCTCCCACCAGAAGACCGCCCGACCTAAACTGACCATCTTTACGACGTCCACACTTCACCAGAAACCCCGTCTCCCATCCATGGGGTAATGACCCCATACCCTTAAAGTCGCTATCTTGATGTCCGGGTTCCCCACGCAAATAAGCTCTCCCTATTTAACCGATTTAACTTATTTAACCCATTTAACTCATCTTGCATACTCTCGCGCCGATGGAACCAACTGAAGCCGATTTGATCGCGGCAGTGCTGAAAGGTGACGCCGCGAGCTTCGAGCCATTGGTCGAAAAGTATTCTCCCCGAGTCTTCGCCACCGCCCGTCGTTACGCTCGCCGCGAAAGCGAAGTGGAAGACATCGTTCAGGAAGTCTGGCTAAAGGCGTTTCAAAAGCTGGCGAGCTTTCGGGGCGAAGCGCCGTTCGAACATTGGTTGATGCGTCTGGCTGTCCGTACTTGTTATGACTTCCTCCGTGCACACCAGCGCAATCGCGAAACGAATATCTCCGAAATCAGCGAAGCGGAAGACGATTGGCTCGAACGTTTCGCTGCCGAGCCCGAATCCACCTCTGAAAACGCCGACGCAGCGCGGCAATTGATTGATCGAATCCTCGATCAGCTTCCGCCGACTGCGCGGCTTGTGATAACTCTGCTCGAAATCGAAGATCGCTCGGTGAAAGAAATTTCGAAAATGACCGGCTGGTCTGTTCCCCTTGTCAAGGTCCGGGCATTCCGTGCCCGTGCCGAAATGCGCAAGATTCTCGCCAAAATCGCCAAAGACAAGTATCTGTAACCCCAGTGAATTTCCACTCGTCTGAATTAATACAGGCTGTATGAATCTGACTGAACTACAAAGAAAACTATTGATCGCCGCGCGTTCCAACCCGCCGAGCGAACAAGTCCCTTATGCTTTCCAAACCCGCGTGATGGCCCGGTTGCGCGGCCATCGTATCGAGGACGGTTTGGCCCTCTGGGCCGGCGCACTTTGGCGAGCGACAGTTCCTTGCATTGCCATCGTGATTCTTCTCAGTGCCTGGTCATTTTTTGCTACGCCAA
>Ga0068857_100005363_pt1 | contig 10931 bp, 9 predicted proteins | sample KBSCornC72_FD_66591 | JGI IMG/M metagenome (GOLD analysis project Ga0068857, IMG submission 66591) | Corn rhizosphere microbial communities from Kellogg Biological Station, Michigan, USA - KBS Corn C7-2 | ecosystem: Host-associated > Plants > Roots > Rhizosphere > Soil ...
CGGCGGCCACGAACTCTGGCACAAAGACCTCGGCCCCTTCCGTCACATCTGGGGCTACGCCTCCTCCCCCATCATTCACGGCGACCGCGTTTACCTGAACGGCGGCCCTGGCGCCCGCAGCTTCGTCGTCGCCCTGGACAAAACCAACGGCACGATCCTCTGGCAAACCGACGAGCCCGGCGGCGCGCCCGACAGGGACGCCCAGCACCCCGATTGGCTCGGCTCCTGGTCCACACCACTCGTCACGACGCTGGACGGCAAAGAGCAACTGCTCGTCTTCCAACCCCTCCACGTCAACGCCTACGACCTCGACACCGGCAAGGTCCTCTGGACCCACGGCGGCGCCGGCCTGCTCGCCTACACCGACGTCGTCATCGGCGACGTCGCCGGCGCTGGCAAACTGGGCGTCGCCATGGCCGGTTACGGCGGTAAGGCCGTCGGCTTCAAACTCGGCGGCTCGGGCGACACCAGCGCCACCCACCGCCTCTGGCAATCCACCGCCAAGCCGCCCCAGCGCATCGGCTCGGGCATCATCCTCGACAGCCATCTCTACATCCCCAACGAAAACGGCATCGAGTGCCTCGACCCCTTAACCGGCAAATCAATCTGGAGCCATCGCATCCCCGGCCAGACGTTCTGGTCGTCCCTGATTGCGGCAAGCGGGCGTCTTTACGCGACCAGCCAGAAAGGGACGACTTTCGTGTTCGAGGCGAACCCGACCACCTGGAAACTCCTCGCCACCAACGACCTGGGCGAGCACACCAACGCCACACCCGCCATCTCGGACCACCAACTCTTCATCCGCACTTGGCAGGCGCTCTACTGCATCGGCGGATAAGCCTTGCGGCAACGCCAACATCCGATCGACAACGCGGTACAGATCGATACCATCGTTGGAGCGCACTTTTAGGAGAACCAATGCGAATCCGTCTCGCCCTTTTCGCCCTCGCCGCCGTCTCGATGATCGCTATTGTCGGCGTGACCCGACTCGTCGCCGACGACAAGCCCGACGCCGACGGCTTCGTCAGCATCTTCAACGGCAAAGATCTCACCGGGTGGGAAGGCCTGCCCGACTACTGGGACGTGCAGGACGGCGCGATCCGCGGCCACGAGACCAAGGATAAATCCAAGCAGACCTTCCTCGTCTACAAGGACACCGTCAAGGACTTCGAACTTCACTACAAGTTCAAGTTCGGCACGATCGACGGCAAGGTGGACGGCAACTCCGGCGTCCAGTTCCGCTCGAAGATGATCGACCCCAAGACCTTCCGCGTCGGCGGTTACCAGGCCGACTGCGACGCGGGCAACGGCTACACCGGCATCATCTACGACGAGGCCGGCGTCGCCGGTGGCCGCGGCATCATGAGCAAGCGCGGTGAAAAGACCCACTACACCGCCGACGGCGACCCCAAAAAGCCCCAGACCGAAAAGCTCGACAAGTCCGACGCCGAGCTGAAGAAGGCCATCAAGGTCGGCGACTGGAACGACTGCGTCCTCACCGTCAAGGGCAACCACGTCACCTACCAGATCAACGGCAACACCACCACCGACCTGACCGACGACAGCCCCAAGGCGCTCAAGGAAGGCCTGCTCGCTCTCCAACTCCATGCGGGTTTCACGATGGAGATTTTCTTCAAGGACATGATGATCAAAAGGCTCGACTGAAGCCGGACATCTCGATTGCGAATCTCGAACGCCCACGGAGCTCGCCTCCGTGGGCTTTTCGTCGCGCCCTATGCCCCCGCGCAAAGGCCATTCGCGCGATTGGCTTCCACGCCCCCCTCGCATATATTCCGCCCACGCAACTAAAGGAACCCAACCCCATGGAACGCACCCTCATCATCTTCAAACCCGACGCCGTCCAGCGCGGCCTCTGCGGCCAGATCCTCACCCGCTTCGAAAACAAGGGCCTGCAAATCGCCGGCCTGAAGTTCATGAAGATCCCGCGCGAGACCGCCGAGACTCATTACGCCCCGCACAAGGGCAAGGGCTTCTACGAAGGCCTGGTCAAATTTATGACCTCCAGCCCCGTCGTCGTCGTCGCCCTCCAGGGCAAGAACGCCATCGCCATCGCCCGCAAAATGATGGGCGCCACCTTCGGCTCGAACGCCGAGCCGGGGACGATCCGCGGCGACTTCGGCGTCTCCAACTCCTTCAACCTCATCCACGGTTCCGACGCCCCCGAATCCGCCGCCAAAGAAATCAAGCTGTTCTTCCGAGACGATGAATTGATCGACTGGATGCCCGCGATCCAGACGTGGGTCTACGACATGTCCAAGGGGCAGCCCGAGTGACACCGGCGGATCCGATTCATCCTTCATCCTTCCCCCTTCATCCTTCGCTCGTCGTCTTCGACCTTGGCCGCGTACTCATTCGAATCTGCGACGGCTGGTCTCACGCCTTCGAGCTGGCCGGCGTCTCCGTGCCACCGGAACGGATCGACGCCGCCATCCGCGCGCGCCTGCACGAAGGCGTCGCGCTCGTCGAGACCGGCCAGACCGACGTCGTCGACTTCTGCAAGCACATCGCCACCGTCCTCGACATCCCCTGCGAGGACGTGACCCGCATGTGGCGCGGCTACACCCTCGGCCCCTTCCCCGGCGCCGCCGACCTGATCGACGACCTGCACGCCGCCGGCGTCGCCACAGCCTGCCTCTCCAATACCAACGCCGAGCACTGGCGCGTCCTGATCGACCCCGCCGACCCCCACGGCCAGGCCCTTGGAAAACTCCAACACCAATTCGCCAGCCACCTCGTCCGCGCCCGCAAGCCCGACGCCGAGATCTACGCCCACCTCGAGCGCGCCACCGGCTTCGCGCCCGGCCAGATCATCTTCTTCGACGACGTTCTGGAAAACGTCGAAGCCGCCCGCGCCCGCGGCTGGCGCGCGCATTTAGTCGAACGCAGTGAAAACCCGATCCCGTCGATCCGTCTACAATTGCGAGACGATGGCGTCCTGCCATGACAAACGTCCTCTTCAAGTCCCGCCGCCGCACCGTCCTCACCTCGCTGGTCGTCGCCTACACTCTGGTCATGCTCTTCGGCGGCTGCGCCAATAAGCTCATCCTCTACCCCAGCCGCCAGCCGATCGACGCCCGCTCCGCCCGGCGCGAACTGATCCCCGCCCCGAGCGGCCAACAAATCGAAGTCTGGATCGACCGCTCCCCCGGCGCCGCCAGCGCCGAGCCGAAGTTCTACGTCATCGAATTCACCGGCAACGCCACCCGCGCCGAGCAGGTCGCCTCTTACGCCGCCGCCCGCTGGGGCGACCGCCCCACCGAAGTCTGGACCGTCAACTATCCCGGCTACGGCGGCAGCACCGGCGGCGCCGACCTCGCCGCCATTCCCCCCGCGGCGCTCGCCGTCTACGATCACGTCGCCAAGCTCGCCAACGGCAAGCCGATCATCCTCGCCGGCAACTCCCTGGGCACCACCGCCGCCCTCTATACCGCGACAAATCGCCCCACCGCCGGCCTGATCCTCCAAAACCCGCCCGCCATCCGCAGCCTGATCCTCAGCAACTTCGGCTGGTGGAACCTATGGCTCCTCGCCGGCCCCGTCGCAATGCAAGTACCCAAAGATCTCGACAGCCCCACCAACGCCGCCAAAGTCACCGCCCCCGCCATCTTCGTCCTCGCCAGCGACGACACCTTCGTCGTCCCGCAAAACCAGATGAAAGTCGTCAACGCCTACGCCGGCCCCAAACGCATCATCCACATGACCGGCGGCCACAACGACGGCGTCACCGGCGACGCGGCGCGCGAACTGAATGATGGCTTCGACTGGTTACTCAATCCCCGGTAAAATCACACCGCATTCCCGGCAACCCGCCGTGCTCCGGGTGGCACTGGCAACCTCTCAGGGTTGCCAGTGGCGAACAGCGCGGCAGCGCCCGAACTTTTCGGAACTCCGCTCATGCCCCAATCGACCGAACACCGCCTCGCTCACCTCCGCGAGCAGCTCAACCGCGCCAACCATCTCTACTACATCGAATCCCGCCCCGAGATCAGCGACCGCGAATACGACAAGCTCATGCAGGAACTGATCGAGCTCGAACGGGCGCACCCGGACCTCATCACCGCCGACAGCCCCACCCAGCGCGTCGGCGGCGACCTCCAGACCGAACTCAAGCCCGTCCGCCACGCCGTCCCCATGATGTCGATCGACAACACGTATAGCGAAGAAGAGGTGCGCGCCTTCGACGAACGCGTCCGCAAAGGACTCGGTCTCGAAAAACCCCCGCGCGCCGACGACGCTCCCAACCTGTTTAGCGGCCGCCCCAAGGGCGACACGCCCGCCGACATCGCCTACGTCCTCGAACCCAAGATCGACGGCGCATCGGTTTCCCTCCGTTACGAGGACGGCAAACTCGTCCTCGCCGCCACCCGCGGCCGCGGCAACGTCGGCGACGACATCACCGTCAACGCCCGCACCATCAAGTCCGTCCCCCTCACCCTCCGCAAGGACGGCGCACCCATCGCCCCGCCCCAAATCCTCGAAGTCCGCGGCGAAGTCTACATGGACAACGACGACTTCCAGCGCGTCAACAAGGAGATCGCCGACGCCGGCGAAGAACCCTACGCCAACCCGCGCAACCTCACCTCCGGCACCCTCCGCCGCCTCGACCCCAAGATCGTCGCCAAGCGCCGCCTCCGCTTTCTCGCCCACGGCCTAGGCCAGGTCGATCCCTTGCCCAAGGTCAGCTACTGGGAGTGGACGCAGCTCCTCCGCAAGTGGGGCTTCCCGCTGCCCAGGGAAGTCTGGCGCGTCGAGAACATCGACGACGCCATCAAGTGCCTCCACGAATTCGAGAAGATCCGCCCCAAGCTCCCCTATCAGACCGACGGCATGGTGATGAAGGTGGACGACTTCCAACAGCGCCAGCGCCTCGGCGCCACCAGCAAAGCCCCGCGCTGGGTCATCGCCTACAAGTATGAGACCGAGCAGCAGCCCACCGTCCTCCACGACGTCCGCTGGCAGGTCGGAAAGGGGGGCACCCTCACCCCCGTCGCCGACCTCGAACCCGTCTTCGTCACCGGCGTCACCGTCACCCACGCCACCCTCCACAACATCGACCAGATTCAGCGCCTCGACATCCACCTCGGCGACACCGTCGTCGTCGAACGCGCCGGCGAAGTCATCCCCTACGTCGCCGAGGTCGTCAAGGAAAAACGCCCCAAGGGCGCCAAGCCGATCGAAGCCCCCAAGAAATGCCCCGTCTGCCACACGAAAGTCGAGCGCGAAGCCCTGCCCGAGGAAACGGCCGCGTATCGCTGCGTCAACACCGAGTGCGATGAGTTCTACCGCCGCAAGAAGGTCAAGCGCGCCAAGCTCCCCGACGCCTGCCCCGTCTGCGCAAAGAGAATCGAAGTCCTCGACGCCGGCATCGACATCTACTGCCCCAACCCCGCCTGCCCCGCCCAGGTGAAAGAGCGCCTGCGCTGGTTCTGCGGCCGAACCCAGATGGACATCGAAGGCATCGGCGACGTCCTCATCGACCAGCTCGTCGAGCGCGGCCTGGTCACCACCTTCGCCGACCTCTACAAGCTCAAGCCCGACGACATCGCCAACATCACCTCCCAAGTCGAACAGGACGGCAAGACCGTCACCCGCACCGTCGGCGAAAAGGTCGCCAGCAAGGTCGTGCAGAACGTCGAGAATAGCCGCGCCAACGGCCTCGATCGCCTCCTCGCCGGCCTGGGCATCCACCACGTCGGCAACCGCGTCGCCTACGTCCTCGCCTCCCAGCTCGGCTCGCTCGACGTCATCGCCAGTAAGTCCGCCGAAGAACTCTCCGCCGTCAACGAGATCGGGCCGGTCATCGCCGAATCGGTCCACGATTTCTTCCACAACCCCGCCGGCAAAAAGGCCATCGAAGAACTCAAGAAGGCCGGCATCAACCCGACGATGGAAAAACCCACGGCCGCGTCCAGCGCCGACCTCCCTCTCGCCGGCCAAACCATCGTCGTCACCGGCACCCTCCAGAAACTTCAGCGCGACGAAATCGAACGCCTCATCGTCCGGCTGGGCGGCAAGGCCAGCGGCAGCGTCAGCAAAAAAACCGCCTTCGTCGTCGCCGGCGACAAGGCCGGCAGCAAACTAGACAAAGCCAAAGAACTCGGCATCCCCGTGCTGACGGAAGACGAGTTCCTTGCTAGGATCGATTACAAGCCGGAGTAGTCTACGAGGTGTGCGATGCAAAAAACGATCGAAGCCATCTATGAGAACGGCGTTCTTCGTCCCGTCCAGCCTCTGGATTGGCTCGAGGAAAACCATCGCGTCACCGTCACGGTCACCGCACCCGATCAATCCCGCCCCCTCAACGGCTGGATAGGGGGGATCAGCGACGAAGACGCAGACACGATGCGCCGAGTCATCGATGAAGAGTTCGGACAGGTGAATCCCGATGACTGGAAATGAAGTCGCCTTGGACACTAACCAGGCCGTCGCCCTGTTGAACGACGACCCCCGCGCCGTCGCCTTTTATTCGTCTTTTCAAACGTTGTTCCTTCCCGCGCCCGTCCTGGGCGAGCTCGCGTTCGGCGCCTTGAATTCAAAACGGATTACCGAGAACCTTGCCAATATCGACCGATTGGTCGCACGGTGCCAGGTTCTGGATGTCACGCGAGTCACTGCCTCTGAATACGCGAGGGTGCGGCAAAAGCTGAAACTGGCCGGCCGACCCATACCGCCCAACGATATATGGATCGGCGCGATTTGCCGCGAGCACGGCATTCCCTTGGCGACTGCCGATGGGCACTTCGATTTCATCGAAGGGTTGCAAGTCATCGCGCCGCCTTAGTCCCTGCTACTCTCGCGCGACGATCACCCAAGTCCCGAAATGCAATTGCAGTAGAAAGAACTTATCGCCATGTCCGCGCTCACCACCCGCCCCGCCATCGAAGCCGCCGTCACCCGCGCCCTCGCCGACCAGCCCGTCTGCGACATGCACACCCACCTCTACCCCCCGAGCTTCGGCACCCCCGTCCCCAACGCCAGCGGCAAGACCGATCCGGCCGGCCTCATGCTCTGGGGTATCGACGAGCTCATCACCTACCACTACCTCATCGCCGAGGTCTTCCGCGTCGTCCCCGCCACCAGGCTCTCGTACGACGACTTCTACCGCATGTCCAAGACCGAGCAGGCCGACCACATCTGGCGGCACCTCTTCGTCGAGCGCTCCCCCGTCTCCGAATCCTGCCGCGGCGTCCTCACCACCCTGCACAAGCTCGGCCTCGACGTCGGCGCCGACAAATCCCTCGCCCCGGCACGCAAATGGTTCGCCCAGCAGGACCCCAGCCAATACGTCGACAAGGTCATGCAGATCGCCAACGTCAGTTCGATCACCATGACCAACCCCGTCTTCGACGACCTCGAGCGCAACAAGTGGCTCGCCAACCCCCGCATCGGCGACGACCCCCGCTTCAAGGCCGTCCTCCGCATCGACCAGTTCCTCGGCGACTGGCCCACCGCCGCGAAGAAGATGACCGAACTGGGCTTCCCCTGCTCCCCCCCCATCGACGACAAGTCCGTCGAATCCGCGCGCAAATTCCTTCGCCACTGGATCGACTACCAGAAGGCCATCTACCTCGCCGTGAGCTTAGACCCCTCCTTCCGTTACGGCGCCGGCGCGACCAGCGACCAGGTTTTCGAGAAAATCATCCTCCCCGTCTGCGCCGAGCGCAACCTCCCCTTCGCCATGATGATCGGCAGCCGCCGCGCCGTGAACCCGCCCCTCCGCGACGCCGGCGACATGGGCGGCCTCGCCGACGTCCCCTCCGTCGTCAAGCTCTGCCGCGACTTCCCGCGAAACAAGTTCTTCTGCACCATGCTCGCCCGCGAAAACCAGCACGAGCTCGCCGTCGCCGCCAGAAAATTCGGCAACCTCATGATCTTCGGCTGCTGGTGGTTCCTCAACAACCCAACTCTCATCGACGAGATCACCCGCATGCGCGTCGAACTCCTCGGCCTCTCCATGATCCCCCAACACAGCGACGCGAGAATCATCGACCAGTTAATCTACAAATGGGACCACAGCCGCGACCTGATCGCCAAAGTCCTGACCGACAAATACACCGACCTCGCCCGCACCAATTGGCCCCTCACTGACCAAGACGTCCAGCGCGACGTAAAGCTCCTCCTGCACGACAATTTCGTGAACTTTCTGGGCCGCTGAGAATATGGTAGATTTCAACCATGAGCACCGCCCAAATCGAGCGACGACTCAAGGCACTTGAGGCCGAACTCGCCGACCTGAAATCGCAACTCCGTCTGGGCGGTCGCACCCCTAAGAAGGGTTGGAAGCAAATCGTCGGAAGTTTCGCCGGCGATCCGCTTCACACCAAAGCTATGCGCCTTGGCCGTCAGTATCGCGAAGCGCAACGTCCCGGCGGTAAGCGCGGCAAGCGGAGGTAGGGGATGTATGTTCTCGATACGGATCTACTCAGTTTGCTCGAATACCCCGAAGGGCGTCACGCGCAGCGGTTGCAATCGCGTCTTGATCAAGCCACCGAAGATGTCGTCACGACCATCGTCACCTACGAGGAGCAAACACGCGGCTGGTTCGCGCTAATGGCAAAAGCCCGATCGGTGGCCGCCCAAATAGGCGTTTATCGACGCCTCCGCCGTCATCTGGAAAACTATCGCTCCATTGACGTGCTCGATTTCGATGAGCGTGCGGCCATCGAATACCAGCAACTCAGATCCCTTCGGCTCGGGATTGGCACAATGGACTTGAAGATCGGTGCCATCGCCCTCGCCAATTCCGCCGTCCTGCTCACCCGAAACGTTTCAGATTTCAAGCGCATACCAAACCTCGTAATCGAAGATTGGGACCGCCTGAGAATTCGATGCCCCGTCCGCCCGCCGCTTCAACACGCCACAGGCCCCCAAGCTATTAACCAAGTAGCACTCCACGACAATAGTCCAGCCCTTCCACAGTTTGAAAGGGTGAGTGCCAAAGGATTTAGCAAGGTGGACGTCCCGTTGGAGAATCGCAACCCAGTGACTCGCCTCACCCAAGCCGTCGCCGTCCTCTGCGTATGCACGTTCGTCGCTGTATTCGTATTCGCCGAATCCCCCGCGGGTACGACACCACCTCAGCCCACCGCCCCACCAGCCCCCCTCACCCCCGCCCAACTCGCCCACAACCAGCTCCTCGCCACCCGCCTCTCCTCCAAAGTTCTCCCCCTCCTCAACCAATACTGTTCCGCCTGCCACGCCAACGGCAAGCACAAGGGCGACCTCTCCCTCGACCGCTTCACCACCCTCCAATCCATCCAGGCCGAACGCAAAGTCTGGAACGACCTCGCCGACATGCTCGCCCAGCGCTCCATGCCGCCCGACAACAAACCCCAGCCCACCGAAGCGCAGTACAACCTCCTCCTCACCTGGATCGACGACGCCGTCAACCAGATCGACCTCACCGCCCCGCGCGACCCCGGCTACGTCGCCATCCACCGCCTCAACCGCAACGAGTACAACAACACCATCCGCGACCTCGTCGGCGTCGATTTCCAGCCCGCCGCCGATTTCCCCGCCGACGACACCGGCTACGGCTTCGACAACATCGCCGACGTCCTGACCATGTCCCCGCTCCTCGCCGAAAAATACCTCGCCGCCGCCGACGAGATCCTCGACAAGGCCATCACCGATCTACGCCCCGTCCGCGTCTCCACCGTCAAGTACGCCGGCGCCCAGTTCCGCGGCGAAACCGGCTCGCCCGGCGAAGGCGCCTCTTGGAACATCGGCACCAACGGCCAAATCACCCGCCGACACGATTTCCCCGCCGAAGGCGAATACGAAATCCGCGTCCACGCCTGGCAGGAACCCTTCGGCAACGAACCCGCCAGGATGACGATCCGCATCGACAACAAGGACGTCAAAACCGTCGACGTCCCCGCCCTCCGCGAAAAGCCCGGCGTCTACCGCGTCCGCCAGGTCTTCACCGCCGGCAACCACAAGCTCGCCACCGCCTACCTCAACAACCTCGTCGATAAAACCAACCCCGACCCGAAAAAACGCGGCGACCGCAACCTCATCATCGACCGCGTCGAAATCGAAGGCCCCTTCAACGCCAAACCCCCCGTCCCGTCCGAAAGCCACAAGCGCCTCCTCTTCGCCACCCCCGGCCCCGGCCTCACCCCCGACGCCGCCGCGCGCCAGATCGTCACCGGCTTTGCCACCCGCGCCTTCCGCCGACCCGCCAAAATCGACGAGATCGACCGCCTCATGAAACTGTACTTCGCCGCCAAGTCCGACGGCGAATCCTTCATCCCCGCCGTCCGCGTCCCCCTCACCGCCGTCCTCGTCTCCCCACAATTCATCTACCGCGCCGAGCTCGACCCCAAGGACAAGCCCGGCGTCCCCCACCCCCTCAACGACTTCGAGCTCGCCTCCCGCCTCAGCTACTTCCTTTGGAGCACCATGCCCGACGACGAGCTCCTCACGCTCGCCGCCCAAGGCAAGCTCCGCGCGCCCGCCACCCTCGACGCCCAAGTCAAGCGCATGCTCGCCGACCCCAAGGCGAAGGAATTCGTCCGCAACTTCACCGGCCAATGGCTCGAACTCCGCAACCTCGACAGCCACTCCGTCGATTCCCAGCGCTTCCCCGAGTTCGACGACAAGCTCCGCGAATCCATGAAACGCGAAACCGAAACCTTCTTCGAACACGTCGTCAAGGACAACGCGAGCATTCTCGACCTCCTCGACTCCGACTACACCTTCGTCGACCAGCGCCTCGCCAAGCTCTACGGCATCAAGGACGTCAAAGGCGACGACTTCCGCAAAGTCAGCCTCACCGGCACCCATCGCGGCGGCGTCATGACCATGGCCAGTGTCCTCACCATCACCGCCATGCCCACCCGCACCAGCCCCGTCAAGCGCGGCGTCTACGTCCTCGAGAACATCCTCGGCACCCCCCCGCCCCCCCC